>Ga0307505_10002126_pt1 | contig 14276 bp, 15 predicted proteins | sample 23_S_MG_FD_202183 | JGI IMG/M metagenome (GOLD analysis project Ga0307505, IMG submission 202183) | Soil microbial communities from Populus trichocarpa stands in riparian zone in the Pacific Northwest, United States - 23_S | ecosystem: Environmental > Terrestrial > Soil > Riparian zone > Trees...
TTTTCTTTTTTATGCCAGATAACATTTCGGGGATGTCGGACAGCGAGTTGTTGGCGATGGCGACGAACCTGCACGACACGATCTTTACGACGCCGACGGATTACGGGCAGACGGCGGGGTATGTTACGTCGCTGAACAACGCGATCGAGGCATTTTCGACGAAACTGGGCGAGCATGTGACGGCGCAGGCGACGGCGAAATCGAAGACGTTGGAGAAGAACGAGGCGCGGATCGCGCTCGAGGCTCTCGTGCGGGACGCGAGGGTTTCGGCGAAGGCGGCGAAGATAAGCGAGGCGAATTTTGCGCTGATGGGGATCCCGTCGGGCGGATCGAAGGTGCCGACGAATGCGACCGTTCCGGCAGCGGCGGTGAACACGTCGGAGCGTTTGCGGCATACGATAGATTGGACGGACGCGGATGCTCTGGATAATAAGCGGAAGCCGCGTGGGGCGATGGGGGCGGAGATCTGGGTGAAGATCGACGGACCGCCGCCGGGCAACGAGAACGATTGCACGTTCCTGACGCTCGACGCTTTTACGCCGTACATCAAGGAATACGCCCCGACCGAAGCAGGCAAGACCGCTCATTATATGATCCGCTGGCGAATGCGAGACGGCTCGGTGTCGGCCTGGGGCGAGACGGTGAGCGCTACGATAACAGGATAGGTCTTGCGAGAGAGTTAATAACAAGGGCTGTCTGAGAGGACGGCCTTTTTTGCATTCGACGTCTCGCGTAGGTAATGTGTTTTCCGAACTTTGCACCTATAATGTCGTATTGAGGATAGAGCCACTCTTCCGGCCTCTTTACGCAGAATGCGGGAGCTTTCACTAAGCAATTGCCGGGTCGATAAACGGTATGACGTGGTCGAACTTCTCGGCCGGGGAAGTTATGCCGAGATCTTTGTCGCCTGCGACACGCTCGCATCGCCTCAGACCCCGCACCGTCAGGTCGTCATCAAAGCACTAAATGTTTTTCTTCAAGATGACCTTGATAGCGATCTCGAGCGGACCCTCGTCGAGAACTTTCAAAACGAAGCCGTCGCACTAGATCGTGTCCGTCATCCGAACGTCATTGGCCGACTCGGGCACGGCACGGCTCGCGACCTCGCGGGTACCGTATTTCATTACCTGGTCCTGGAATACATGGAGGGCGGCGACCTGCAAAAGGCTTCTCGAGCCGAGCAGATCTCGTTAAAGAGGGCCCTTCATTATTGTGAGCAGGTCTGTGCCGGCCTGCGTCACGCTCATCAGCACGGCATCATCCATCGTGATATTAAGCCGCAGAATCTGCTTCTCTCGAAGGACAAGGACATAGTTAAGATCGCGGATTTTGGAGTCGCTCGTGTGCATCAATCGGATGCTCCGATCACACGGGTCGGGACGAATGTTTACGCCCCTCCCGAACATAGCCCGTTTGTATCGCCAGGCGGTGTAGCAACGGTCGCGAGACTCTCGCCAGCGTCCGACGTCTATTCGCTCGCGAAATCGCTCTATGCGATCGTGACCGGCGAGGCTCCGCGGTTCTATACCGGCAGTGCGATCACCGACCTTCCTATATCCTGCCGGGACGAAGAGTGGGCTGCCGAGTTCAAGCGTGTTCTTAATAAGGCGACGTTGGAGGATCTCACGCTTAGGCACCAGTCGATCGACGATTTCTGGAAAGATCTTGAGGAACTCCGCCGTTTTGCGAACGACTTCGAGACGGCTACAACGGTCCGGCCGAAGCTTCATGCAACTCCGCAGGCGAATGTCGCGGTCGGCTATTCGCCGATAACCCCAAGTCAGCCAAGGTTTGATACGTCGCGCGAGCTGAAGCTAAAAAGTGCGTTTTCTCCGGCCCAGTCGCCGCTTCGGATCGATGTCGAGAAGCTCCCGCGTACCCCGGCGATCCAACCAAAACCACTGCAGCGAGTCGAAGATCATTGGCCGAACCAGATCCAGGAACAGCAGCAAAACGTCCTGAACGCTATCGTCGAGGAAGACCTTGCTGAGGATTCCAATCGAAAGAAACGCCGGTTTCGTCGATGGGCAGCATTTGCTGTGCTGCTCGTATTATTCGCGACCGGCCTATACGCAACTTCGGTTTTTCTCCGTGGTTCTGGTATCTTGAACGGCGTATCTGTCGGATCCATCGACAAGACCGGGCGGGCGAATACGGATATCAATCTGCGGCCGGAACCATCGGCGGATAATCGACCGATCGGCTTGGTTACAAAGGATTCGCGGATCCGCATCCTGCGAACGCAGAACAGTTGGCATCAGGTTGAGGTGATCGAACAGGGAAGGCCCATTGACCAGCCGCTTACGACAAATCGAGGCTGGCTGCATGGAAGGTATGTAACTGTGGATTGAGGTTCAGAGTTCAAGCTTTAGCTTGGTTTCTGAACGAGAGGGAAACATTTGAGCGTATTAGACAAAGTCAGAAGATGGATCGACGGCGAATCGGCTGAGACGGTTCTTGAACAAGCCGCACGCGATGCGCAGGTAAAACCTCGAAGCGTCGCAGAGGAATTTATCGTCAAGATCGCCCGCGAGATCGAGGGCGTGATGCAGCGTGAGATGGTGCCGCTGCCGCAGGGCACGACCATCATCCCGAGCGAGTACATCATCTTTCTCTCGGAGCCGGACGACAAGGAATGGCAGGGAGTTAAGCGACGCGGACTTGAGCAGGGCCTGTACCACATCCTGGCTGAGCGGGCGAAAGAGATCGCGGGCAAGAAAAAGCTTGAGACGAAATCGTTCGTTCTTGAGTTGCGCGTCGACGGCACGCTCGAGAAAGGCGAACTTCGCGTTCAGCACAGTTGGGAAGACTCGTCGACAGGGAAGACCGGTGTACTTGCACGTCCCAAGGGGTTGAAATTGCCTTCGGACAAGCTGCCGCCGGCACCGATTCCCGACAATCGAGCGACTAGCCCCAACCTCAACCGACAGATCCCGACCGATCGGACGCTGCCTCCGCAGCCTGCTCCGCCGCAGCCGAATTTTGTAAATACACATCAATTTCAGGCTCCACCTCCGACGATCGCGACGTCAGGCATCGGACAGGCCGAAAGGCTTCCGTCCGACGAAGGCGAGGTGATGACCAACGTCCGAAAGCGGTCTGTCGAGCTTTATCGTCTTGAGATCTGGTACGGCGGGGTACGACAGAACGTCGTGCCGATCTTTAACCTAGAGACTTCGGTAGGAAGAGGGTCAAAATCCAAACCGGTCGATATCGCTCTCTCGGGCGATCCGGAGATCAGCCGGCGTCATGCTTCGGTGGTCACCGACGGAAACGGCCGATACTGGATAATGAACGAAGGCCGCAATCCCGCAATGATCGCCGGCCATGACCTGCCAAGCGGTCAGCGTATTCCCGTTCAGGCAGGAACAAATATCGCCGTTGGTGCCTATATCCTTCGAATTCAACCGAGATAGCGACTTGAAGTGAAGTGTCAACCGTCGGTAACCAACCCTTGAATCACAACATGAGGTCTATAGTCGGGCAATGGCGCGGCGAGTCGACTCAGGATCCAAATTACCAAGAAGTTCATGTAATGCCTTGAGAGTATTCGCTGCCGCTTCGGTCACTTCCGAGGCATATCCGAAGGCCTTCGAGTTCACCTCGAACTCCTCAACGTCAACCGTTACCACTCGTCCGTCCGGCCAAACGATAAGGTCGATATCAAGATCAATGTAATCGATAACGCCTTCACCAATGGTTGGCGGCATGCAGATGTTGATGTAATAGTTGCGAAGAGTTTCGGCGGGGTATTCAAAGCAGAAGTAGTTATACCAGCGGTCGAGATAGAACCTTTCACGCGAGACCGTTCCTTTCTCGATGAGCCCGAGGTCGGGATGATCGACGACATCTTCGAAAATGCCAATTAGGTCAATGTGGCGTTCGCCATTTCCGACGACTTCACATTGCCAAGATCGGCGGATGCTTCCATCGTACTTTCGCGAATTGATGGTAAACGGCTGCCCGGGCTTTAGGTTCATTCCGGCGGGCAGCGGACGATCAAGACCGAACAGGGAACGTGATGGGCGACCGAATCGGAAACTGAGCCGAGTATGAGTCGTTCCCAGGTGCTGTATCCATGCGAACCTACAACGACAAGGTTTGGGTGAAATTCGTCGGCTGCCTCGACGATGCGGCTTTCAGGCGATCCAAAGAGGACGTCTGTGGTTACGTTTATCGCAGGATCGTTGAAACAGGACCGCAGCTTTTCGCTGGCATCATCCAGTATCTTCCCAGCATTTTCTCTCGCGGTCTTCTCGAACTCAGTGGTGTCGGGAAGATAGCCGCCGTAAATATCCACGGCCATCGGCACTGCCATGTCGATCACACTAACGACCTTGATCTCGTCGCCCTCGCCCAATCGAAACCGCTTGAGCATATCTATCGCGGCATCGCTCTGTTTTGCACCGTCAGTTGCAAATAAGATCTTCATAACCGAGCCTCCGGAAGTTGATGCATAGTTTGACATTATCTTATACCGATTTCGATGGACGGAAAAAGCCGAATCACGGACTTTCTCCGAGGAGCTTCGCGAGAAGTTGCTTCAGAATAAGCGCCTCGGTGTCTGTCAGGCCCATCATCGTCTGCTCTTCGATCTCCGCCCACTTTCCTTCGAGTAACGGTCGAACGTCACAGCCTTTTTGAGTGAGTACGATCCGCGTGGACCTTGCGTCGTTGTCAAATCTTTCACGAGTAACGAGATCAGCCTCAAGCATTCCGCCAAGGATCTTATTGACCGTCGGCGCGGCGAGGTTGAGCTTCTCGGCCAAGTCGACTTGCCGCTGCTTGTCCTTCCTCCATAACTCGAGAAGGACGAATATCTGTCCGCTGTGCAGTCCGATCTCCTGGACCGACTTCTCAAGTAGATTCCGATGAGCCGTGGTGAGCTTTGAAAGCAGATAAGTGACGGTATCTCGAAACTCCATAAGCGCTTACTGCATAAAGACTTATGCAAAACAATGAGCAGACATCGCAAAGATTATTAGTCGGCTAATAAATTAACATGACAAGGCTAAGAAACAAAGATTAGCAGGGTAATAAATTTTGCAAAGAAGGGTTAGAATAGATTAATGAACCAAACCGTATTACTGAAAAGCAGCCGCGACATACTGCTTAAACTACACAAATCGCTGCTCGATCATGAACGCCGGATCTATGAGGGCATCAACGGTCCGAAGACACCGACCGAGTTCCTAAACCTGTTGTTAGAGGATCGGGATTTCGCATGGCTGCGAAAGTTCTCGACACTGATCGTCGAGATCGATGAGATGTTTGCGCAAAAGGACGGTTATAGCGAGGAAACGGTAGAAACGCACATCACCGCACTTCGGGCTCTCATATCGATGGAAGACGAAGACGAAACGTTTCGAGCGAAATATCAGGCCGGATTGCAACAGGACCTTGATGCCGCGGCTCAACAGGGCGATCTGAAGGCGTTGTTATTTGAAAACTGAGAATTTGCCCGCGAAAAACGCGAAAAGCATTTCGCGAGGTTTCGCGGGCGGAAAATGAACTACTCTCGACCGCTCTTCTTCCAATCCGATAGAAACGATTCAAGGCCCTTGTCGGTCAACGGATGATGGACGAGCTGCTTGATCACCTTGAATGGGATCGTGGCAACGTCGGCGCCGGCGAGAGCACAATCGACAATGTGCATCGGATGACGGATCGAGGCCGCGAGTACCTGCGTCGGATAATCGTAATTCTGATAGATCTGCACGATATCCGCGATCAGCTGCATTCCGTTCGTCGCGATGTCGTCCAGCCGGCCGATGAAGGGTGAGATGTACCTTGCCCCTGCCTTGGCCGCCAGGATCGCCTGAGCGGCGTTGAAACAGAGCGTAACGTTCACGCCCGTCCCTTCGTCGGTCAAGACGCGCGTCGCTTTCAGTCCGTCGAGTGTTAACGGACACTTGACCACAACGTTCGGAGCGATCTTTGCAAGTTCGCGGCCCTGCTCGAGCATGCCGGCCGTATCGAGGGCCGTTACTTCGGCTGAAACGTCGCCCTTTACAATCGAGCAGATCTTCGCGATGTGCTCCTTGAAATCGACATCGCCCTCTTTGGCGACCAGCGACGGATTCGTCGTGACGCCGTCGATCATGCCAAGCTCGTTGGCTTCCTTTATCTCATCGAGATTTGCGGTATCAATAAAAAATTTCATTGTTTGAAGTCCTGAAAGTTCTGTTTCTTCGATTCTATTCGAACGCGGCGAGAGGCACAAAAGCGAGGCTCAAATAACTGGACTTCGAAGCGTCCCAATACCCTCGATTGTCACTTCGCACACATCGCCGGGATTTAGTTTGGAAACACCTGCGGGCGTTCCGGTCGCGATAACGTCACCGGCCTTTAGTGTCATTTGTCGTGAGATGTAGCGGATCAGAAACTCGATAGGGAAGACCATCTGCGAAGTCCGGCCGTCCTGTTTGATCTCGCCATTCACCGAGCACGTCACGCGAACGTCGCTTACGTCAAGTTCGGTCTCGATCACCGGCCCGATCGGGCAGAATGTATCGAACGACTTGCCTCGAGTGAACTGAACGTCCTTGCGTTGAACGTCTCGAGCTGTCACATCGTTCAGGCACGAATAGCCTCGGATGTATTGAAACGGGTCTTCGTCGTCGCCGATTTTCTTGCAGTCGCGTCCGATAATGACCGCCAACTCGCCCTCGTGCTCAACCTGGCTGCTCTGAGAGGGAATTTGGATCGAGTCGTCGTGCCGAATAATAGCCGACGGAGCTTTCAAAAACAGGAGCGGGTCTTTAGGAACTTCGTTCCCTAATTCCGCGGCATGATCGGCGTAATTTCGGCCTACACAAACTATCTTAGAGGGTAAAAAGTCAGATGGGATATCGATCTTCATAGTTATGCCGGAGGAAATTTAGACTCTAATCCGCCGACCACAAAATGTCGAGGGGCGTAAATGTTGCAATGCCACATTTTGCGTGATTCGGCACTGGCACTCGGTCAAAATGAATGCTAATAGTACAAAAAAAGTCTTGACTTTGGGTTCCGTTCAGGCTACTATTTTCTCACTGAACGCGTTTTGGTAAAACAAGGGGAACTTAACAGTGACCCGGCTTGTGGGTCGCCGAAAACGAAATCCGACGTGGAAAGTAAGTTTTGGAACAACGAACGCAAGAACACTCCTGAGAATCTTGTCGGCGCGATGCTCTTGATTCGATACTGAGTTGAACGAAAAAGATGATAAGGTCCGTTGCCTGCCCGCAGCGGGCCTTTTCACTTTTATTGGACGCTCAGATCGCTTACTTTTGCTGATCTACGGAACGGTCTCGCTAACAACCTCGCTCGATCGGCTCACATTCTTGTACTTATCCGTCGCCGTAATGTAATAAAAGTAGGTCTTTCCCGACTCTACAGCCTCATCCTGGAACGTATTTGCCTTCAGCAGGTCCTTTGTCATCAACTGCCATTGTTCTTTAGGCAGATTCCCGTCCGTTGATCGATACACGCTGTATCCATCAATGTCGTTCTCCGGATTGGCCGGGAAGAAGATCGAGATCGAAGTCGGCGTTGCGGCGATCGTCACGGCCGCGGGTGCTGAAGGGGGGAACGTATCAACCGGTTTGATCCTGACTATGTTCGACTCCGAACTTTCCGTCGGCGCTGCGTCCGTCCCGAGCGAAACGGCGCGCACAAAGTAGAGATACTCTTTCTCAAAGTCGAAAAATCTGTCCTCAAATGCGGTATCCGAGACCGGAGTCTGGTTCAAAAGACGTGCAGGTACTGTCTCAGATTCTGACCTGTAAATATTGTAGCCAAGAATGTTAGCCGGAGTAGTTCCGTCGACATTCGCCGCGGGCGGCGTCCAATTTAGCCTTACGGCTTCTTGCGAAGGTTCGGTAGACAAGCTTGCCGGAGCGGCCGCGATTCGGGCCGCAGGCTCGAGCAAAAAGAAGTTAGAGAAAGCCGCTCGCTGGCCGGAAGCATTCACAAACCTGATCGCGTACCTCAGCCTTGCCGGCTGCCCGGCGAACTGAAGCGTATCGGTGTATTGTAGGGTCCTACCGCCGAAGTCGGTGTTCGCCAGGGGAATCGTAGCCACGACCTGGCTGCGACTGGCAAACTCCTCTTCAGAAAGCGACTGTGGAGCGTCCAAACGTTCTGTAAGCCTGTAGACATCAGCCCGCGAAATGTGTAGGACGCTGCCTTGCGGAGCGTTCGCCATAGGCATTTTCCAGTTCAGTACCACCTGATTGCCGCGCTGAAATCCGCCAACGTCTGCCCGCTGCATAACCTTCTCGGACGGCGGGAGCGGCGGCTTACGCTTACCGCAAGAACCAACAAGACTAAGCACCGCAAGCGCTAAAGCGGCAATGCATGCTTTAGCCGGAAATCGCTTAAGTCCGAAATAGGATTTTCTGCTCGTGAGGTTAAGCACAATTATGCGGTGGATCTATAGGATGTACTGACGCAGGTCGCGGTTCTCGACCAACCCGTCGAGCTTCGATGCAACATAAGTTGCATCGATCGTTTGCTTCTTCACTTCAAGCTCCGCGCCCTCAAAACTGATCTCTTCCAACAATCGTTCAAGGAGCGTGTGCAGACGGCGTGCTCCGATGTTTTCCGTGTCGCGATTGATGTCTGCCGTCATCTCAGCGAGTTTCGAGATCGCGTCCTCGGTGAACTCCAGTTCGATGCCCTCGGTTCCGAGCAACGCTTGATATTGCTTGATGAGCGAATTCTTTGGCTGCGTGAGGATCCGCTTGAGGTCGTCGATCGTGAGCGCTTCAAGCTCGACGCGAATCGGGAATCGGCCCTGAAGTTCAGGTATCAGATCAGATGGCTTGGAGACATGAAAGGCACCGGCTGCAACAAACAGGATATGGTCAGTACTCACCATCCCGTAGCGAGTATTAACGTTTGTGCCCTCCACGATCGGCAGCAGATCTCGTTGCACGCCTTCGCGGGATACGTCGGGATTGCCTGTCGATTCGCGGCCCGCGATCTTGTCGATCTCGTCAAGAAAAATAATTCCCGAGTCCTGAACCTTTTTTATTGCCGCACGCTGCACCTGCTCCATATCGACCAGGCGTTCCTGTTCGTCGCGGAGCAGAACTGCCAGAGCATCGGCAACCCGCAACTTGCGTCGCACAGTCTTTGTCGGAAAAAGATTGCCGAGCATGTCCTTCATGTTCACGCCCATCTCTTCCATGCCTTGGCCGCCGATAAAGTCGATAGTCGCGCTGCCCCCGCGGTCCTGCGTATCGATCTCGACCATTCGATCGTCAAGGTCGCCGCGGCGCAACTGCTCCCGGAGCTTTTCACGCGTCCGGCCGGCGCGTTGCTCGGCCTCGGTATGGTCGGCGTCGTATGCGAACGAGGTCGGCGGTAAAAGGATATCGAGTATTGCCTCTTCAGCGTTCTCTTGGGCTCGTCCTTGAACCTCTTCGTAGGCTCCCTGCCGCGCCATATCGATCGCCACGTCGGTCAGCTCGCGGATCATGCTTTCAACGTCGCGGCCAACATAGCCGACTTCCGTAAACTTTGAAGCCTCGATCTTGATGAACGGCGAATCTGCAATGCGAGCCAAGCGACGTGCGATCTCAGTCTTTCCGACTCCGGTCGAACCGATCATCAGGATGTTCTTCGGCAGCACGTCGCGAGCGATCTCATCCGGCAACTTCTGGCGGCGGATGCGATTGCGCAATGCGACCGCAACCGCCCGCTTCGCCGCCGACTGTCCCACGACATGCTTATCGAGCTCGGCAACGATCTGACGCGGGGTCAGGTCGTCGAGTTTAGGTTTTGCTGCGGTCGTCTCACCGCCCAAATAGATCGCCATCACAACTCTTCCAAAACTATCTCACCGTTCGTGTAGATGCAGATCTCTCCGGCGATCCGCAATGCTTCTGACGCGATCTCGCTCGCTGAAAGTTCAGTATGCTTCATCAACGCACGAGCGGCTGACAATGCGTACATGCTACCGGAGCCGACCGAGAGCAAACCGTCGTCAGACGCAATCACATCGCCCTTTCCCGAAAGCAGAAATGCATCGTCCTTGTTGGCAACGATCAGCAATGCTTCAAGATTACGAAGGTACTTGTCGGTTCGCCAATCCTTGCTGAGTTCGATCGCAGCACGCTCGAGCTGATTCTGAAACTGCTCAAGCTTCGTCTCGAAACGCGTCAGAAGCGTGAATGCATCGGCCGTCGCTCCTGCAAATCCTGCGAGGATATTTCCACCCGCGATCCGCCGCACCTTGCGAGCCTTACCTTTGATGACGGTGTCGCCAAGGGTGACCTGGCCATCACCGGCCATCGCTACCTTGCCCTCACGCTGAACCAGCAGCACGGTCGTTGAACGGATCTGCGTCATAAACCTTGATGATAGATGTTCGAATTCAAATGCTCAAATTGACACCCTGCGGCCATATATCTGAACATTGACCTGTTTATGGCGTATAGACCAAAGATCGGTGTAACGATGCGGCTCGAGCACGAGACACGGCGCTTCTATCTCGGCCGCGACTATTCCGAGGCGATCGAGGCCGCTGGCGGCACGCCGATCCACGTTGCTTTGATCCCGAAGGAAGAGTTCATTGCCGATATCGTCTCGACGCTTGACGGGATATTCCTTCCGGGAAGCGCGTCGGACATCGATCCGGCCTACTGGAATGAAGAGCCGCACCCGAAACTGGGTCGTGTCGTTCCCGAAAAAGATCAAACGGACCTGATGGCGCTAAAGCTCGCTGAAGAGCGAAATCTGCCTGTGTTCGGGATCTGTTTTGGAATGCAGTCGCTGAATGTTTCGCGAGGCGGGTCTCTGATTCAGGACATCGAATCTGAGATCAAGGAACCGGTACAGCATCAGCAGGGAATTCCGCGTGATCGGAACTCGCATTCCATCAAGATCGCGGGCGGAAGCATCATAGAAAAGGCTCTAGGTGTCGGGTCGCTCACAACTAAGGTCAACTCGCATCACCATCAGGCTATCCGTAACGTAGGAAAGAACTTGCGGCCGATCGCCTGGGCAAATGACGGGTTGGTCGAGGCTGTTGAAGATATACGTGAAGGGCGATTTGCTGTCGGAGTTCAATGGCATCCGGAGCTTTCCTGGGCGTCGGATACACTTTCAGGGAACCTGTTTCGGATGTTTGTCGAAGAATGTTCGTCGCGAAGCCGAATGGTTACCGCATAGCTTAAAGTGATTTGGGAGTGGCGTAACTTTATTATCTATAGAGATTTACAATGTTTACCTTGGATATTTGATACAGGTTCACTATCCAGTTGTTGAAGTTCTTGTAAAGGGTGAATGTAGTGTGTAAACGTACTCATCTCAGATAGATAGCGATTTGTGATCAACTGATTTCGAGCTGTTGGTATTTCGTCAGTTGAGATTGATTCTAGGAAAGATTTGAGGAAGATTTGATGCAGAATCCTTTCATAATTGGGTTGCTTGGCTGGATATTTCCAGGTGCCGGGCATTTGGTACAGGGCAGGACCCAGCGAGCACTCGTTATCGGCGGTGCGATCTGGGCGATGCTGATCGTGGGCATCCTTAGCGGCGGGGCTTACTATCCCGGCTTCGAATTCAAAGACGGCCAGCTTTTATATCTGCTTAACGTGTTCGCCAAGCTTGGAAATGGACTTGGCTGGATCGTCAGCTTTCTGATGTCGGTCGAACCGTCGCCAAATACGCCGGCACTTGCGACTTTCGAGTACGGCGGGCGGATGGTCGAGGCCGCGGGATTGCTCAACTATCTTGCGACGATCGATGCTCTCGACATTCATTTCAGGAGGAAGCAATGATTCACTTTTTCTACCTCGTCGGCTTTGCACTCCTCATCTCAGTGGTATTTGGAGCGATCTCCAACGGAACCGCGAAGGAAAGACTGTGGTACGGCGCCAAAACGTTCCTGCAGTTCGTTGGGATCAGTCTGCTGATAGCCTGGGTCCTCTATTTCATCCCCTGGTAGAGAGATCTTCGGAAGTGCTCAAGCGCAGTTGAGTAACGGGCACGCTATTTATGTCTCTCAAGCAAACTGAAGCCATAGTAATAAAGAGCTACAGCCTCTCGGAAGCGGACAGGATCGTGGTCTTTTTTACGCGCGAGTTCGGGCTTGTTCGCGGAGTGGCGAAAGGGGCTAAACGCCTCCAGAGCAGATTTGGCAGTATGCTCGAACCGTTTTCGACCGTCAATATCGAGTACTTCCAAAAAGAAGAGCGGGAACTTGTTTCGATCCAGTCGGTCGATCTGCTTCAGTCCAGATTTGCGAAAGCGAGTGACCCAGAGTTCTTAAAGACCTACTCGTATATCGGCGACCTTCTGACGGATTTTTCGTTTCCTCATGACGCTGACGAGAAGCTTTATCGGATGTTATCGGCTTGTCTATCGGCGGCAACCACAAATAGCCACCTTGCTGCGACCTCCCTCTATTTTGAACTCTGGCTTCTTCGACTTTCAGGCTTCCTTCCAGACTGGGGCCGATGTGATGGCTGCGGTCGCGATATAGATCCTCAGGCTGATAACTTCGTCGTACCCGGTTTCCATCTCCAGTGCGTCTCGTGCAAGAAGAGCTATGTGATCGGCACCGTAAGTTCTACCGATCTGCAGATCTTCCACTCTGTCCAACGCCTTTCACCTTCCGACTTCATCTCTTTCACTGGGCCGAATTCCGACTCGCTTGGCGTCATCTCCAGCGTCCTGAAACGTCTCATAGCTCTCGCTCTTGGACGCGAAGTCGCAGGCGGCGCCGCTTTGAGATAAACTCGTAACAGCATCATTTATGCGGACGAGTTGGACGATCTCAAGGTATCTGATCGGCGCGGTCGTGCCATATTTTCTGTCCGCGTGGTTTCTTCTCAGCGTTGTCCTATTCGTCCAGCAGGCAAGCCGTTTTTCCGACATCTTCTTCAGTGTCAACATCCCAGGCAGCGTGATTTGGCAGCTTGCCGCGGCACTCATTCCTAACGTGATCGCATTCACATGTCCGATGGCTGCATTGGTCGGGATCGTGATCGGCCTCACGCGAATGCAAGGCGACAGCGAACTAGTTGCGATACGTGCGGCCGGCGTCGGGAATTTGCAGATCATGCTTCCTGTCGTCCTCCTTGGCCTTCTCCTCTCGGGCTTTACTTTCCTAGTGAACCTATACGGCGTCCCGATAGCGGCCGGCCTGGTTCGGCGCGTGGCATTACAGACCGCGATCTACAAACTCGAGTCACCGATCGAGCCGGGTGTATTCAATACCGAGGTCGCGGGCTACACGATATATGTCAAGGACGGCAACCTGACTGATGGCACGTGGCGGAACATCTTCATCCATTCTGAAGATCCGAAAACCGGAGAAGTGCGTCTGATAACGTCCAAGCAAGGGCGCATCGATACGACTGATCAGCTTTCAGAGCTAGTGCTGGAGGATGGTATGTCGACAACGATAACGCCTGATGGGAGCCGGGAAAAATTTGTTTCCGAGAAGATCGGGGAAGTTCGGTTTGCGATCAAGACTCGTCGCGATGAGTTGGTCGAGCGCCTCGCAAAGGCCGAAAGCTCGATCGAAGAGTTAGGGCTCAGAGAACTCGCTGAATTTGCCAGGAAGCGGGAAGGGAAGGAGCGAACAGAAGCGAATATTCTTTGGCAGCGACGGATCCTCCTGAGCATTACACCGTTGATCTTCAGCATCCTCGGAACAGTACTCGTGCTTCGGTTTAGTCGAAGTGGGCGTGGATTTGGAATATTCATATCTCTATCGAGTCTGATAACGTACTATCTCCTCGCATTCCTTGGTGAACAATTGGTTCGAACTGGTGCACTAGCAACTGTAGCGGGTGGTCTTCTACCGGTTTTGATCGCAGCTGGAGCTATAGTTTGGTTTACCTATGGCCGGAAGCTGTATATTAGCAATTATTTAGGGAGCATCATTAAAGAACTGTCTGAACGTGCTTCCTTTGCAGTTTCACGCGAAGGAGGTCATAGTTTCTTCCGTGATGTAACGACCGGGCTCCGCGATTTTGACATTCTGCAGAACCTTGTTCGATATTTTCTGCTCACGCTCTCATTCTTAGCCTCGATCTTTCTTATTTTCACGGCTTTTGAGCTTTGGCGGTTCGCCGGGAACATGGATGGTGGGATCGCAATATTGCTTCGCTACCTCTTCTATTTGCTCCCATTCGTCTATCTCCAGCTTGTCGGCTCTGCCGCGATGATCTCGGTCCTTGCGACGTTTGTGATCAAGTCTCGTCAGAATGAGATCGTCACTTGGATGGCAGCAGGACAAAGTGTTTATAGGCTTCTATTTCCTAGCTTTGCGTTCA
>Ga0307505_10002127_pt1 | contig 14274 bp, 18 predicted proteins | sample 23_S_MG_FD_202183 | JGI IMG/M metagenome (GOLD analysis project Ga0307505, IMG submission 202183) | Soil microbial communities from Populus trichocarpa stands in riparian zone in the Pacific Northwest, United States - 23_S | ecosystem: Environmental > Terrestrial > Soil > Riparian zone > Trees...
TTTCAGCCGGGGCCGCTCCTCGCAGCCGTGACCGGCGCCGCGCCGGAGTTCATGGCGGGCGCCGCCATCGGCTTGGCGACGATGCACTTCACGCGCTCCGCCGGCACCCGCTGATCGCACACCCCGGAAGTCGGTCCCGAGCTCGACGCGTCGCCCGCGGCCGGCGAGCGGCTCAACGCCGCCGGCGCGGGCCGTCGAGGATCTCGGTGGATTCGTCGGCTCCGGCGAGCCGTGACGGCGCCACCGGCATGATCACCCAGAGCACGCCGTAGGCCAGGAATCCCATCGGGAACCCGAACACCGCCAGGACCACGAACGCCAGGCGCAGAGCGGTGACGGACACACCGAAGTGGACTGCCAGACCGGCACAGACCCCCGCCACCATGCGATCCTCGCTGACGCGGAGCCATTCAACGGCCCAGGCGCCGCGTTCCAGCATGCTGCCGCAGTATCGGCACTTGATGGCGGCTTCGAGGATCTCCTCGCCGCAATACGGACACTTCTTCATCGAAACCCTTCCCACGGCTGGACCAGAGCCAGTTGGTCGCGCGACCGGTCGATGGCGATGGGAATCATCGCGTAGGTCGCGCCAAGAACGGCGAGCGCCACCATGGCGTAGGTGACGACCAGATAGGTGGCGAGCACTTCGGGCAGCCAAGCACTCAGGACTCCGTAAGCCGTGGCGATGCCGTATGCGCCGGCGAGCAGCGACAGCGGCAGCGTCGCCACCGCCGCGGCGAGCAGGGTCGCCATTTGCCGGCGCCAGACGCGGCGCGCATGCTCCCGCAATAGGGGCGACACCGATCGGATCACCTGCCGCGACCAGGCATCCGCGTCGCAGACAACGGGCCACCGCAGCGAGCGCGACAGCGCCGCCGCCGCATCTCCCGCGCACCCGGCGTCGCGCAGCGCCTCCTCGGAACCGCCGTCCATCAGCCCGCTCATCGCTCGTCTCCGAGCACGGCCGCCAGCTTCCGCATCGCGGCGTGCATCCGACTCTTCACCGTCCCCGGCGGAACGCCCAGGATCGCGCCGACATCGCTTTCGCGCAGGTCGTGGTAGTAGCGCAGGATCACCACCTCGCGTTGCTCCTCGGAAAGGTGTCCAAGCAACCGCTCGGCATCGATCTCGGCGTCGATGTGGTCGACACCCGACTCCACGGTGCGCTCGTCGAACGATGCGGTGTCCGGCGGCCGTCGCCGCTGCCAATCGCGGCACAGGTTGACCGCGATCTGGAACAGCCAAGTCGAGAACTTGCGGTCGCGATCGAACCGCGGGGCGTGACGCACGACCCGCATCCACGTCTCCTGGTACAGATCCTCGACGTCGCGCCCACCGGTCCGGCGAAAGAGAAACCGCGAGAGCCCATGCTCGTAGCGGTGCAGAAGTTCGCCGAGCGCGCGCTCGTCTCCGGCCGCGACGCGGCCGGCCAGCTCCTCATCGGACTCCATGCGCCCGGCATCGTATCACTCCGCCTCGCGGCAACGGACTCAGCCGCGCGTCACACTCGGAGGCCCGGCGGCGTCATGCCGCTGCCCACCCATGCGGTGCGCGGCGGCCCAACCGCATCGCATCCCGCGCTCGAGTACCGACTCGCCGCCGGGCTGGCGCGGAATGACCAGCCACAGGGCCGCATAAAGCAGCAATCCGAGGTGCATCGGGAGAACGGTCAATACCAGAAACCCAGCGCGCACCGCGCCAACGGGGACGGCGAAGGCAGTGGCGACGGCGGCACAGACACCGGCCAGACGGCGATCCGAGTGGCTGCGGTGCCAGCGCGCCGGATCGATGGTGATCAAGCGACTGCGGCAATATCGGCAGCGGATCGCCTCCGAGCGGATCTCCTCGGCACAGTACGGGCATTGCTTTGTGGACTTGGTACTCTCGGACAACTCGGACATGTGGGGTCCCTCCTCGTGGGTTGGCGTCCTGAACCGTACTACGCGGCGCGCCGGCAAAAGGTTCGACGCGATCACAAATTTTCCACGTCGCGCAGTGGGAGAGGCAAATTGACACACCTGCGAGCGTCGGATAGAGGACCAAAACACGCGGGCGTAGCTCAGTTGGCTAGAGCGTATGCTTGCCAAGCATAAGGTCGCCGGTTCGACCCCGGTCGCCCGCTTTCGGAGAAGCCCTGGATTTTCCAGGGCTTCTCTTGTTTCGGCCTTATCGCGCCAAAGCGACTTTCGCCCTGGGTGCCGGCAAAGGTGCCGGTTTCGGGGGGGCGAAAGTCCGCGCCGTGCCTGCACAGCTTACGGGACCCGACAGAGGTTCCCGGTGAGGGCCTCGACGGAGGGGTTCTCGGAGGTCGGGCGGCGCTACTACCAGAGGGGTTACACGGCGTTCCCGGTTGAAGGGAAGACTGCCATTACCCCCTGGAAGCGGTTCCAACGACGCCAGCCCTACCTGCACGAGGTCGATGCTTGGGAACGGAACTTCCCCTCGGCCGGGACCGCCATCGCCTTCGGGCCCGGCAACAACGGATTAGTGGGCTTGGACCTCGACTTCGACCAGCCGAGCGAGGCGGCCACAGCGAACGAGATCGCCGACGAGATCCTCGGGCGGTCGCCCATCAACCGCGTCGGTCGCTGGCCTCGGACCATGCGACTGTACCGAGGCCGACGAGTCGTCAACACAAACCTGGGCAAGGTCGAGATTCTCGCCCGGGGTCGATACGGCGTACTCCACGGGGTCCATCCCATCACCCAGGAACCGTACCGCCACGTCGGCACTGACTACCTGTTCGACATCAAGCCCGGAGACCTGCCGCCGATCACCCCCAACCAGATCAAAACCCTCCAATCGGAATTAGTCGCCGCGGGCCTGATCGCTCTTCACGACGGCCCAAACGGAGCGCGGTCGGGAGCGACCGGCCTCACCCTGCGAGAGGCCCTCGCCGGAGTGTCCATCGGACAGCGCCATCAGGCCGTGTCCTGCGTCGCATACGCGTACCGCGGCTACGGCCGGTCTCTAGAGGACGCGCTGGCCGCCGCCGAGACCACTGCCAGGAGATGCACGCCGCCGTACTCCGGTCGAAAGGCCGCCGAGGTCGTCCATTGGGCCTACTCCCATCTCCCGCCGGGTCAGCCGTCTGACACCGTCCCGCGGATCTTGCGCGTGGCGCATTCGCGCGCCGTCCTCGCACCCTTCCCAGCTGGGGCGGGCAGCCCGCGCTACCGGGATTTCCTCGCCCTCTGCCAGGACCTTCAGAGGTTCCGTGGCGCCCGGCCGATCGTGCTCCCTCAGCCTCAGTTGGCTCAGCTACTCGGCTGCTCTCATCAAGCCGTATCCAAAATGATCGCGACCGCCGTTCTTTCGGGTGACCTGGCCCGCGAGACCGACCACTATGAGATCGGCAAAAAGGCCAAGACGTACAGATGGCTCGGCGCCGGGGCCCCGGTCAGGTTGCACTAACAGTAACAGGTAACGGAGGGACCCATCATGTCGAAAACCGAGATTACCCGAGAAAATCAGGGAGACGACCACCAAACGGGCCGACTTTTGACCCCGACCCAGGTGGCGGCCGCGCTCAACGTCCCGCGGCGCCGGGTGGTCACCCGAGACCTCCGGCGGACATTGCCGTGGATCAAGGTCGGCCCCCGAACCCTTCGCCTTCCCGCGTCTGACCTCGACGCCTATCTTCGATCGGCCAGCCCGGTCGGGCCGGAGTGAGGACGCGGATGGTGTCCGATCGGTGTCGCCTGGCCACCCGTCAGACCAGCCGGCGCTCGACCGGGCCGCGCTCGATGGCATCCACTGGTGGAAACAGGCCATGGAACGTGTCGATTCCGCGCCGAACGCCCTAAACGTGTAGGGACATGCGTAACAAGCCGCAGCCGCCCAGGCCCCTGGCACCGCGACTCCCGCCATCCGAACGGCACCGGGACGGCCTTCCGCGGTGTCAGCGGTGGGCGACTCGGGACGGGGCGTTTTGGCAGTGCGGCCGGGCCGCTCGCGAGGGCTTCCCCACGTGTGGCCATCACGGTGCCGGCTTCCCGGCACGCGAAAAGTCGGGGATCCGTCAGAACCCGGCAACGGCCGGGTTGAAGACGGGGCTGTACGCGAAGAAGGAAACGGTGGCAGCCTTTCTAGAGACGCAGCCGTCGCTCCGGCGGCGCTTCGAGACGTATCTAAACTCGGAGCAGCTTTTCGACTTCAGGCCGACGTTGGCGCTGGCCAAAGCGATTCTGGATGACTTGGTGGATAAGGGGGGGTTCGACTCGCTCCGTGTGATCGAAGGCGCGCACACGGTTGCCCGCATCGGGGAGCGTCTGGCCGCGATCGAGCAACGGTTGGGGCCGGTCACGAATGCCGACGTGCAACACTTCCTCAACGCCATCGCGACGACCATGGCGCTGTTCGTTCCACGTGAGCGCGTCGGCGAGGCATTCGATCACCTGCGGGCGTTGTTAGAGCCGCATCCGGGGCCGAGCGCCGGACGGGAGACGCGTACGGCTGGGAGTCCGCGCCTGGGCTCCTGACGGCGCATTACCTGTTCCGGCGCTTCGTCGAGCGAGTAATAGAGCACCGGCCGCGCACGAATGTCGGCGGCCCCCACCATGGCGATTTCCCCACGGCGCGAGCCATGGCCAGCCACCGCGCCAACGTCAACTTGCCGGAGAACGACGCGCGTACCAGCAACGTGAAATGCCCCGGCACCGGATTCCCGGCTTAACCGGTGGCCGCTGGCCGATCGAGTAGCGCCAACAGCCGCGCGCCGGTGAACCCTATCCGCTCCGGTGCGTTCCGGGCTGGTAGCTCGACGGCGGCGCCGATGAGATCTCTCGCCTCGGTGGTCGCGGCAGAATCCGGCCCCGGTAGCGGGTAGAGCGTTCGCGCCGCGAGCGTGTCGTATCGCTCGGCCCACCGCTGCCCAGATCGGCCCGCAGGCGCGCCAGCTCGCCCTCCAAGCTTTCGACCTGCCGCTCAAGTGCTTGATAGCGTCGCGGCCCCCGGCGCCAGATCGGCCCGCAGAGCCACCAGCGGCCGGTTTCGCCGTACCGTTCCCCCCGGGGCCCACCTTTCCCCCGAATCCGCCGCACTGGCGCGGCACCGGCATCGACCGCCCTTTTCGGCGTTGTTCCCGCTCCCGCTCGGATCGAGGCCGGCGCGCCCGGCCGACTATCCGACCCCGCATCCTCGACGGCGGCGACGTAAACAACCGTTCAACCGACTCGATTTTTGTGGCAAGTTCGTCGATTCGCGTGTCATTCCTTCTAGATGAGGCTCTTAAACGAACCGCGACTTCTCCTTGTGCTCTGCGCCGCATTGACGATCTCCACTGCCTCGCTCCAACGAGTTAGTTGAGTCACGATGACTGTCCAAGAGGTCCAGCTCCGCCGAACCAAGGGCTGGCGGGCGCCGCCGGGTACGAACAAAGATGCGCGCCCAACCGAGGGGAGACCCGTTCCGGGTCGGCGTGGTACGAGCCGCCGCGGTGTCATGCCTGCTAGGTGTGGCACCAATTCCCGCCGCGCGGCGATCAATTCATGACCCCTCCCCGTTCGTTCCGGGGTTTTGCGGGACCGGCCATCGGCGCCGGGTATCGAAGGCGCTCCGCCGTTTCGCCGCTTCGGGCGCGCCCCGGCGTGCTCGCCGCAAGGCCCGCTGAGCCTGTTCCACTGACCGACTCTAACCGACCCGCCGACCAGCGGTGGCCGCGAACTGGATGCCGTCAGCGTGCCCGTGTTACATGACCAGAAAGACCGTTGCCCGGATGGACCGATGACAAACTCGAAGGACGACGTAGCGCGGCGCCGACGCGTTCTGATTTGGCTTCTCATGTCGCTGTTCCTGCGTGGCTGGTCGAGCCCGGTCTCCGCACGACTCATTCCGCTGACGGACCCGTTCCAACTCAACACGGAGACCGTAGGTGATCAGACAGTTCCGCGTATTTTCAGCATGGAAGATGGCGGTTTCGTCGCAGTCTGGTACCACGGGTTCTTGGTCGGATACCATCTATCCTTCGACGGACCTCTGGATGTTGAAGCCGTGCGCGGGCGGGTCTTCGAGTCGGACGGGACGCCGCGCGGAAACGAGTTTGAGTTCAAGGGGCAGCGGCCGCCGCTGCTGGCGGCATCGCGAGGCGACTCGCTTGTGATTTGGGATAACGCAGGTGGCGCTGAGACCGCCCTTGGTCTCTTCGCCGTGGATGGAACTCGCCTTGATCTTTGGTCGATTGCCGACGAGGTTCCAGACGTTCGCAGCCAGCTGTCTATAGCGCGCAGCCACGAACGGAGCATCGTTGTCGCATGGGATGAGTCGCCTTTCGGAAACGTCGTCGCGCAACTCTTCGACGAAAATGGCCAACCCCGGCCTCAGGCAAAGATTGTGGTCGCTTTGGAGGAGAGTCCCTTCAATCAGGGGGTCATCAATCCTCTAGTCCGTGCAGCCGCCGATGGCTCTTTTGCCGTCGCATGGTGGGCCGAGATCTCGGGAATGCTCTGGACACGACACTTCGACGGGCAGGGGGCGCCGATACATGGCGGGATATTCTCAGAAGCCGTAGACAGGGGTAGTTTCGACCTGTGTATGGACCGCGCCTCGGGGAGTTCTGTGATCGCCTGGGGCGAGAAGGCTCTGCACTTTTCAGGAGTGCCTGGCGCTAATGATCCGATCTGCACCGGGATTGGCGACTCGTCCGTCGCTTGCGCTGGTGAAGATCGCTTCATCGTCGCTGAAAACCGCTACGCCTACGCCACGACGGATGGTCCTGTCTTCGGGAGCGAGCGGCTGCTGGCGCTGCGCGCATTCAGCGCGAGAGGTAGGGCGATTAGAGTACTTGGGACAGCAATTATCCCGGCGCCCGTTCCTCGGGTTGCGCCGCTGATGGCCATTCCCTTCATCGCGAGCATCGGGCCGGAGACAATTGCAGTCGCTTGGCATGACTGTTCAGCGCCGTGCCGCGATCTAAGTGGATGCTCGATCGGATGCGAAGCCTATGCGCAGTTGTTTCGCCTCACCGAAACGCCTGACTGCGCTGGCGACTGTAACGGCGATGGCAGAGTGACAATCGATGAACTGGTCACAGCGGTCGATCTCGCCCTCAACGGCAACGCCGAGGCGCAGGCTGACCCCACGCGCTGTCCGGCGCTCGAAAGCGGAGGTGATTGTCGCATTACCCTTGCTGAACTAGTGCGCGGAGTGCGCAGTAGTTTGGATGGATGCGCAGGATAATCGGCGTCGGGCGCGCGCCGCCCCATACCGACGCTGCACTCCGCAAAGGCCGCCCCTCGCCTGTTTTTGCGCCTGTTCTGAGGCGCTAGGCGATGCTCTCCGCAACGCCCCGCTCCGCCTGTTTTCCGGCCTGTTCTGAGGCGGTCACGGGGCAATCCTAGTTCCGCCGCAAACCGCAGGGTCTCGTCGGCCGACGCGGCCTGGTCGACGATGAATCGCCGCAGGCGATCGGCGACGGCGAAAGGCACCCGATCCCCGGCCGTCACCCCGCAGTCGCCGCAGGCATGCACGGCGAACCGCGCGCCGCCCTGTGAGCAATCGAACACAGCCACACGGTCGCCGCGGCAGGCGCCGCAGATCTCGCCAGCGATCCAACCCTCGCCGCCGGTGTCGTCGACAAACACCAACGCGCCACGTCCCCCCGCGCCTGGTCGACACTCATGCTGCCGCCCGGAGTGTCCAGCCCCCCGCCACCGCCTGCCGCACCGCGCACAAATCGTCCGTTTCGCTCAAGTAGTTCGTGGTCTCGACAGCTGCGACAGACAATCACGTAATGAATGTCCGTTGTCGCAGGTTGACGGTGCCCGGGACCGCGAAGTAGACGCCAAAAGGGGAGAAATTGGAGCGCTGCTCCGCCGGCGTGAGCCCGAAATACACCGCCAAGTGCTCGCGGGCTTCCTTCATCGACCGGACCTGCCTAAACACCTGCTCCCCACTCGGTCCGGCGTCCCGTCCACATTGAAGTCCCCCACCGCCACGGCAACGGTACGTCGCCGCCGGTCCGACGGCACGTCAAGCCGTTCGATCTCGTGCAGGTGTCCGGAACGCTTCGCTCCAATGCCGCCTCGTAACGCAACCGGCTCAATTTGGATCCCGACCGCAAACGTTTTGCATCATCTCCATGCCTCGGGTCGGGATCGAGTTATGCGTCAGAATGTGTATTCTCGCTCACAACTGAGACACGCATGGGCACAGAACTCGCAGAACTCCCAACGCCCGATCTGACGGGATTGCCACTTGGCATCGCGGGCGGCTCCAAGAGTCACCCCGCGGCGGTGTACTTGGCAGGCTTATCCGAAGGGAGTCGGCCGACCATGGTCGATTCGCTCAACATCGCGGCGGATCTTCTGAGCGCCGGGAGGGCCAACGCGCGGACGCTGCCGTGGCCGTCTCTCACGTACGCGGAGATGCAGGCGCTCCGGGCAACCCTGGAATCGCGATATGCTCCGGCGACGGCTAACAAGATCTTGTCGGCCGTACGCGGAGTGATCCGCGAAGCATGGAGGCTTGAACTCATCTCCAGCGACTCCTGTAAGCGGATCACCGATGTCCCGTCGATCAAGGCGAGGGTGCTGCCACGGAGCCGGGCGTTGTCTCCCGGTGAGATCGCCGACCTGTTCGCCGCATGCCGAGCGGACAAGTTCAAAGCGGCCGGCGATCGAGATGCGGCGATTCTAGCTCTTCTTTACGGAGCGGGCCTGCGCCGATCCGAGGTCGTCAACCTGGACATGGCCGACTACTCTCCCGCGACCGGCGAGTTGCGCATCCGTCACGCCAAGGGTGGACGGGATCGAATCGGCCACTGCCGCGGCGGCAGCAGAGCCGCCCTGCATGCATGGCTAGAGCATCGAGGACAGGATGCGGGACCTCTGTTCGTGCGAGTCACGCAGGGCGGCAACGTCGTGCATCGAAGGCTGTCGGTCGACGCGATTTGGCACCTTATCAGGAAGCGAGCGAAGCAAGCCGGCGTCGCGCCGTTCAGCCCTCATGCATTGCGTCACACGTTCGTCACGCATCTGCTCGACAACGGAGCCGACATAGGCGTGGTGCAACGGCTTGCGGGGCACGCAAACGTACAAACAACTCTCCGCTACGATCGTCGTGGCAGGGAGGCAGAGCAAGAGGCCGCGGATCTTTTGAACATTCCGTGGCGCAGCAGTTCAAAATGATGTGGTTCGCGGTGGAGGAGGAGGAAGGATGACGTGGCATGAGAAACCTGCGATTGGCCGTCCAATCGGATCGATCGATCCTCGAGGGATTGATCCGGAACGCGGTCAATGGAGTCCCCGGCCCTCTCGATTGGGTATTCGTCGAACTGGGTAAACCCGACCTTGATGAAGCGTGGGCGATCGTCGATCGCTCGCGATCGGAGTATCTGCGGACTTTCCTCCCGCACCACGTGGCGTCCGGTAGGCATCCACGGTTTGATTGCATCGAGATTGCCGATGCGGTGGAAATCGTCGGCTGGGTCCGCCTTTGCTTCGACGAGCCCGCCCAGCGACTGCGCGAAGATTTCCTCCAGTGCTATGGCACCCTGATCGCGCGCCTCGCGCGCGACGCGCACGATGAAGGCAACCTTAACTGTCTCGGTTTCGACGATTCCTCGTCGCAATCGGACGTCGGTTGAGCCGATGGCAGACTACCTTGAGACAGCAATAAGGGAACTTTCCAACGACGTCCGAGCACTATCGGCTACTGCGGAGGAACTCATTACGCCGACGCAAGTCGCCCATCGGCTGTCCCTCGACGAGCGCCGGATTCAGAAGTGCATGAAGGACGGAACCTTCCCGGAGGGCGTGGTCTGGTGGAAGCGAGAACGCCTCGGCACATACTTCTCGTGGCCGAAGCTCGTTCGGCATATACAGACGAAGAAGCCGCCTGGATCCCATCCAGCCGGCGTCGACGAGGCCGCAATGGAATCGTGGCGGCAGAGACGGAAATCCTGATCGATGGCGCGAAATAAGCGATATTGCTCCGTTCAGGTCAACCACCATGGGAACCTCTACCTCCGACTCTATTGGGATCGGGAGTGGAAGGAAGGCCTCGCCTATCCTGATACGCCACCCAATCGAATGCGAGCTGAGAAGATGGCCGCAAAGATCGTGGGGGCAATGGCGGCCGACAAGTTCCACTACCTGCGATTCTTCCCCCATGGTAACCGGGCGGCCGAGTTCCGCGGCAGCGGCGTCCCCGCTATCGAGACCCGATCCACGGTCGAAACGTTCTTCGGGACATGGATCAAGACGCTCGGCCCTCCCAAAGTTCGCGAAACAACGCGCCGGCAATATTCCTCCCTTCTCAAGAAGCACGTCCTCCCCGAGATCGGAGATCGCCCGATTCACACTCTCGGATGGGAAGACCTCGCGATGCTCCAGGAGCAACTCCGACAGCGTGGCGTAGGGGTGACGACCATCAATCGCGCCCTGCATCACGCCCTACGAGCGCTCCTGCGTGACGCAAGGCGCAGCCGCGAGGGAGTCGCGAGGGATCTCTTCGACCGAACCCTATGGCAGCGGCTCGACGAAGACACCGATAGCGATCCAGACCCATACGACGAGGAAGAACGACGATTGATCCTCGAGCACTTCCGCGCGGAAAACGGTCACTGGTACGCGTTCGTCTACTTTCAATTCTTCCAGGGCGCTCGTCCCAGCGAGGCCACCGCACTGCGACGTCGCGACGTCGACCTCCGGCACGAGGTCGTGCACATCAAACGGAGCCGTGTGGCGACCAGCGAGGCTCGTACGAAGACGAAGAAGTCGAAACGGACCATCCGCCTCCACCCCGGCACCGTAGCTGTCCTCCGTGACGCGTGGCCGATCCATGCGGATCCGGACGACTACGTCTTCAAGACGACGACCGGGTCTCCGGTCGACCAGGCGAATTTCTACAAGCGCCTTTGGATCCCCGCTCTTCGCCGCCTCGGACTTCGCGAGCGACCGTTCTACAACACGCGCCACTCCTACGTGAGCTACATGCTCTCGATCGGCAAACGGCTCGCGTTCGTCAGTGCTCAAACCGGCCATTCGATCCGAACCCTCGAACGACACTATAAGAAATACCTGCCCCAAGAAGATGACCTGACTTTGCCCACCGACGAACTTTCCCGCCGCTATATGAAGCCGGCGGACGCGTGACGTCAGAAAAAGGGGGAGAAATTGGAGCTGATATTCGCCGCGATTGGCGTTGCTTTGGCGGCTTTAGCGATCATTCAATCGTGGCGCGCGAATCGCTCGAACAGGAAGGCCATTGAGGCACAAGGGGTCTTCAAGAAACCAATCATACGAATCTCGCTCTTTCAGAACTCAGATACGAGCGAGTTTATAATCGCTGCGCCACTCGGACGCGGCCGGATCATCGAGCTCCCCCTGCGCTGGGAGATCGAGAATACCGGTGAAAGGAGCGCTCGCGAATTGGAGGTGCTGATCAGGTCCTCCAAAGAACTGTGGTACGGGGGGGATCCTTCGCAGTGGATCGTTACGAGCAGCATCCCCAAGCTCCAAGCGCAACTTGTCGCAGCTGGTGAAACCCTTTCAACAGTGGTCGCCACCCTAAGTTCACTGCACCCCAACCAGACCTGCGTCCTCACCACAACTTCGTCACTGCGGAGCAGTACGTTCGCCAAGAATACGGTAGACGTCGAAACGAAGGACGGTATCGTTTCCGTTCAGTACTCATTCGAATTTTCCTACACTCTCGACCTCGTCGTCAGTCAGGCTGACGCACCACCCATCACCCGGCGCTTTAGACTAGGGGTGGTAGATACATCGGAGCAAACAGTCGCCGACTTCCTTAGGGCGCAAAACGCGATACATTCCAAAGCTGAATCTGGAAGTAAAATTGTCCGGAAATTCAGACTCATAGAGATGCTTCGAGATCGGTTGGAATCAGACCCGAATGCGCCGATCGACCGCCTTCGGAGTGGAGCGACGGTTACAGTTAGCGAAGGCGTCAGACTTAGCGATGGCTTCGTGGTCCCGGCGTTGGGGGTCTACATTGATCCACAGAAGCGGAAAAGACGCTCGCTACTCGCTCAACTGCTCGGTCGAGGGAGGGAGTAAACAGTGCGTCAACATTGCCGAGCGCCGTCCGTCATTCAATCCGGCACCTCGAACAATCAGGGGGCGAAAACGCGCTCAGATCGAGCCTTTCTCGACACCCGCGTCATCGCTGCCAAACGGAAGGTTTGCCTTAGAGCGACAAGGCCTTTTGGGGCTTCCGGCGTTGCGGCACCCATCTTCTTGCCAAGCATAAGGTCGCCGGTTCGACCCCGGTCGCCCGCTTTACTTCGAATTCCAGATTCCAGCGGCAGATTCCAAGCCCTGGAATCTGGAATTTTCTTTTGGAATCGATCCGTCGCCGATTCGACCCCCGGTCTCCCGCTTTCAGGAGCCTTGGATTGACGAGATCGGCCGGCTCAGAACACCGATCCGGGCGAGCCCTACTTCGATCGGTGTGATAGGAAGTCACCGCATGAAACCGGTGCGGCGGCGGGCTACGTACGATGACCTGCGCAACCTCCCCGAGCACGCGATCGGCGAGATCATTGACGGCGAGCTCTATTCCTCACCGCGGCCTGCCTCGCCGCATGCCCGCGCTGCGTCGGTCATCGGCGTGGATCTCGGGGCTTCCTTCGATCGGCCAGCCAGCGGCGCAGCCGGCCCAGGTGGCTGGTGGATCCTCGATGAGCCGGAGCTGCATCTCGGCGAGGACGTGCTCGTACCGGACCTCGCAGGATGGAGGCGCGACCGGATGCCGGTCATTCCCAGCGTTCCCGCCTTCGAGCTCGCGCCGGACTGGGTCTGCGAAGTGGTGTCTCCATCGACCGGCTGGATCGATCGCGGGAAGAAGATGCGTGTCTATGCCCGCGAGCACGTAAAGCATCTCTGGATGGTCGATCCGATCCTGCGGACGCTCGAGGTGTACCGACTGGAAAACGACCGTTGGGTCGTCGCCAGCACGCACGCGAGGACCGACTGTGTACACGCCGAGCCGTTCGCGGAGATCGAGCTCGACTTGAGCCGGTGGTGGTTGACTGAGGCAACTCCGAGCACGTAGCTCCCCCGACCTCTGATAGCAGTGAGGATGAGGCGCCGTACCGGTCGCTCGCCGCGTCGCGCAACAAAGCGCGGAATCTCTCGCTCAAATGTTGTGTTGCTCATGCAACATCTACATTCGGAAGCGAGTCAACTCGCCGCCGGCGCCGCCGAATTCTCCCGGCGCCCTGTCGCACAACGCTTTGCGACGATATGCAATCATGACAACCGACCGCAGCGCCGTTGTAAGACGCGCGCGCGCCCTTGTGCGGCAACGGTTTGATCGAGGTCGCGCCGTGGCTGGCGCGTAGAACCTACACACCCACCTACAGGATCTTCCCGCATTCATCGCGTGCGCTCCACCAGGGCCCCAGAGGGGGTCCCGGCCGCGGCTGGCATGCGTCTTGCCCCTTCGTTCGCGCGACGTCCTCCTTTCCCCAAGGTGGCCCAGAGCGGACGGCGGCCGAGTTTCGATCTGGGCACACCGGGGAAGTGGGCGTCGCAGAGGCGATCGCAGTTTCAAACTTTCTCAATTGGACAGGAAAAGGAGGAGCATCATGCGGAGATTCCTATTGGCGACCGCGTCGATCGCGGCATTTGCGCTCATCGCAATGCCTGCGTTCGGACAGCGGGACACGCCCAAGAAGGCCAACAAGTTTCAAGCGACCCTCGTGCAGGGCGTCGAAGCTTGTACGGCGGCAACCACGACGACCGGAGGCACGATCAACCTCCCGGCTTGCGACGTGGTTCCCTCGGATAACCTGTGCCGCTTCACCACGAAGAACGGCAAGCTCCAAGGCAAGGGCACCGTCAAGGCCAACAGCAAGAAAGGCGATATCTTCGTCAACGTGTCGGTGAGCGGGATCAACGACGAGTGCAACGGCGAGACGCTGTGCGCAATCGCCAGTTTCCGCGCGACACAGAACAACTGCACATCGACGAACCCGTGTACGACGGTAGATCAGACGGATTTCCCACTCGGACTGGCCTGCTGTGTCGTCGACAAGGGCAAGTGCAAGATCAAGACTTCGATCAACGCGACGCTGCCGGGCGCGATCAACGCGGCCAACAACCCCGAGTACACTCTTGAAGGCGTCGGTTTGGCACGCACCGGCGGCGGAGTTCCCTTCCGCGGCGGCGTGATGGTCGAGGTACCGTAAACGCGTCGCGCGTAGTTGTCCCGAAGTTGGGAAATGGTTCTGAGAAGGCCCCGATGCCGATGGGCGGCACCGGGGCCTTTTTTTCGTCGCGCTCGGCCTCAGCGAACGCGCGTCACCTGCGC
>Ga0307505_10002128_pt1 | contig 14271 bp, 14 predicted proteins | sample 23_S_MG_FD_202183 | JGI IMG/M metagenome (GOLD analysis project Ga0307505, IMG submission 202183) | Soil microbial communities from Populus trichocarpa stands in riparian zone in the Pacific Northwest, United States - 23_S | ecosystem: Environmental > Terrestrial > Soil > Riparian zone > Trees...
CGACTCCCAGAGATAGATGCCGCCGGCGCGCGCGCCGTCCTCCGTGCGCACGTAGTATTTGCGCACGAGGCCCTTGAGGTTCTGATATTTCGGCGCGCTCGACTCGAAGCGCTTGGCGGCGTCCTCGAGCGAAATTGGCGACGGCAGATTGAAAAGAACGAGCGTGGTGACCATCGGTGCCCCTCCCCGCAATGGCCCAAGCTTAGCGCAATCACCCGCGCGCGTAAGACCTCGCGCGGGGCTTCGCCTTCGGCCCTGAGGCGCCTTTTCCGGGCGTCCGGCCCTGCCCTTCGGCCGGCAGGTCCGGCACGATCGATGGCGCAGACTGTATGAGCGGCAAGCCGCTCGCGAGCCGCACCCGGATGGCCGCCGCCGCGTCCGCCGTCAGGATCTCGAGCGGATCCGCCGCCGAATAGGCACGCAGGAAGATCGCGGCGAGCGCGTCGCCGCCGATCGCCGTGAGCGTGCGTGCTTCGTCCGCGGCAATGCCGTCGAGGATCGCGTGCCAGCGCGAGGGCTTGCGCAGGATCGCCGCACTCGCCTTCGAGCGCAGCCGCACCCAGGCGCAGCGTACCTGCAATTCGTCGGCCTGCTCGCGCGCGGTCATGCCGCGAGCGCGGCACTCCTGGTCCCACGCGCGGTGCCGGCTCTGATAATCGTGCAGGGGCGCGTGCGGCTGCTTCAGCAATGCAATGAGACGCTGGACGGCGCGCAGCATGTTCGCCTCCGTTCGCGTTACGACAAGATTGGAATGCCGAACACCATAACGCGTGCGTTCGAGATTACAAATCACAAATTCTTTCGCGGGTGTTCTTTGACATTCGCGATGAATAAAAATGTAAGTCCCAGACTTAGTAGCGCGGACCACTCGATCCGTGGGTCGTCGTCCACGGTCTCATGTTCGTTCCGCCGCCCTTCTTTGTATTCCCACCGGACTTGCTCTCGACCGCGTTGCCGTCGCCGATTGAAATGCCGACATGCGCGCCGGCCGGTCTCGCGCCCTTGGATTTCTGGCTGTTCGCGGTCTGCGCGCCCGCCATGAACACGAGCGCGGCCGCAATCAGGCTCATCAGCACTCGTGCCATCGCGTTACTCCTGACGCACGTCCCGTAGCGAGCTTAACGGAGATCGCGTTCAATCACCAAAACTTCTTCGACGCGATCCGGGCGCCTTCTGCCATCGCGGCCAGCTTCGCCCAGACCACGTCGGGATCGACCGCCGCCTGCCCGACCCAAGTGCCGTAGCCGCAATCGCTGCCGGCAATCACGTTCTCGCGCCCGACCAGCCGCGCGTAGTTCGAGATGCGCTGCGCAATCAGTTCGGGATGTTCGATGAAGTTCGACTTGGATTCGATGACGCCGGGGATGAGAATCTTTCCGTCCGGAAGCTTGACCTTCTCGAACAGCGTCCATTCATGGGCGTGACGGGGATTGGCGGCTTCGAACGAAATCGCCGACGGGCGCGCCTTGAACACCACATCGGCGATGTCGGCGAACGGAATATCGTGGTGGTGCGGGCCTTCGTAATTGCCCCAGCACAGGTGCATACGGAGCTGCTCGGGCGGGATGTTGGCGGTCGCGTGATTGAGCGCCGCAATGTTCATTTCTGCCCGCTTGCGGAATTCCGCGACGCTCAGGTCGGCGTACTGGATGTGCTTTCCCATGGCGAGATCCGGGCAGTCGATCTGCACGACCATGCCGGCGCCCGCGATCGCCTCATATTCATGACGCATCGCGTCCGCGATGGCGAAGAGATACGTCTCCATGTCCGGGTAGTGATCGTTGCGGAAGAACAGGCCGACGACGCCGGGGGAGGCCGCGCTGATGAAGCAGGCCTCGCGCGGACGATCCGGCAGGGCCGCTGAAAGGTTTTCGACGTCAACGAGTGCGGCATCCCGATCGCGCACTTTCACCGGCGCGTTGCAGGCCGGCGTCTTGCGGCGCGAGCGGCCGGGATCGCCGAACACACGCTCGGCCAGCTTCGGAAAGTCGGCGAGATCCTGATAGACGAAGGTGTTTCCGGTGCCGCCAAACCCTTCGAGGCGATCCTTCACATAGGTCGCATAGCTTGGCTTCGACAGTTCACCGTCGCTGATCAGGTCAACGCCCGCGTCCTGCTGCCTGCGAGCGATCTCGGCGACGGCCGAGCGGATACGATCGGCGAGGCGTTCGCGATCGATCGGAACGCCCTCCTCCTTCGCATACATCATGCGCGTGAGATCGGCGGGCCGCGGAAGGCTGCCGGTGTGCGTCGTGAGAAACCGGTCGGTGCTGTGTTTCATGGCTACCCGCTCCCTCCGCGCCGTTCAGCCCATCCGCCGAGACTAGATCGCCTCAACGGTATTCGACAGCGTCCCTATGTTCGTGATCGAGATCGAAACGACACCGCCGAACCCCTGGAGGTCGGCCTTGAATGCCGAAGGCACTTCCGCGTCCTTGTCGTCGGCGCCGCCGGCCGCCGTGCCCATACAGACGATGTCCCCCGGCAAGAGCGTGACGTTGCGTGAAATGTGCGAGATCGCCGCCGGTATGCTCCACACGTAGTTTCTCGTGCGGTCGCGCGCGACGAGCCGAGCGTCGAGGTGACAACTGATCTCGAGTGCGTGCGGGTCCGGTATTTCATCGCGTGTGACGATGAATGGCCCGCACGGGCCAAAGCTGTCGCTGCCCTTGTAGCGTCCGGCGTAGGAGGTGTGCGCCTCCCCCTGACTGATCTCGCCGGTCGCGGTGTTCTGCCGGAAATAGCGGAACGAGAAGGAGTCCTCGTCCCGCATCCGGATCGAGGTCACATCGTTCACGATGGTGTAGCCGAACACGCCTTCATAGACGGCATCCTCCTCCACATTGCTCAGGATTTTGCCGATGACGACGGCAAGCTCCGGTTCGGAGTGGGTCAGGCCGTAGGATTCGCGCAGACGGATGGGCGTGTTGTGGCCGGTCAATGAAGTGCTCGGCTTCAGGAAGAATGCCGGGTGGTCGGTCGGGCCCTTGATCTTCATCGCGTCGACCGACCGGTTGTTCAGCGCAATGCAGATGATCTTGGACGGTCGACGCAGCGGTGGATGCCAGGTCACCTTGTCAGCGGGAAAGCGGCGGACCTTGTCGGGCTCGCTCTGCGCGAATTCCTGCGCCCTGCGAAGCCTCTTGAGCATCGCTTCGCCACCGGCGATGACGGATTCGACGTCGAGATACGGCGTGCTCTGGGGAAGCGGAAATCCGAGACGGCTCATGGCGTCAGACGCATCGACAAGGTCGCCGTCGTTCAGCACCAGGCCGATGCGGTCGCGGCGATCGGCATGAAAACTGGCAAGCTTCATGGCGTCCGCCTCAGTAAAGCCCTGCCGTACGCGCGCGCACCTTAACCAGGGCCGTCATCATTTCGAGCGTCGGCACCGGCACGCCCGCCTCGCGCGCCATTTCAAGCGGCGCCGTGAACAGGGCGTCTACTTCCATGCGGCGGCCGGCATCGAGATCCTGCAATATGCTCGGACGATGCGCGCTGTTCGACGAGATGATCGATTCAACGTCAACATTCACCGTTCGCCCAAGCTTTCGCGCGACGGCCGTGGTTTCGGCCACGAGCGCCCTGCTGATATCCTGGCAGGCACGCTCCTTGAACAACTCCGCGGGTGTCGTTTGCGCGAGCACGGAAAGCGGAATGGTTGCGAGCAGCAGGATCAGCTTTTCCCAAACCGGGTCCCGGATGTCCTTGCTGACTTCGACCTTCATCGCGTCCGACCGGAACGCTTCGGCGAGTTGCAGGGTGACGGGAGACGCATTACCCGAGGGCACGTCGCCAAGCAGAAGCCGGCTGACCGGATTGCGAACCTCGATAACGCCGGGTTCGGGCACGCTGCACAGCGAATAGATCGCCGACCCGATCGATCGCTCGGGCGGGACAACACGGGCGATCCTGCCCGCGTCTGACGAGGCCGGCGCGCCGCCTTCCAGCGCGTACCACCAGGGGATGCCGTTAACGACGAAGAGCGCACGCGTGTCCTTCGAGAACAACGCGCGGGCGTTTTCGACGGCCGCCGGCAAATCCTGCGCCTTCACGGCGAAGACGACGACGTCCTGGGCGCCAAGCTCCCGCGCGTCGCCCGAGGCCCGAACCTTTGCCACAAGCTCCCCATCGGGCGCGCGAACGCGGATGCCCCGCTCGCGAATGGCTTCCAGCGTCTTGCCGCGAGCCAGCACGGAGACATCGGACTTCGATGCGTAGAGCCGCGCGGCCATGTGTCCGCCGACCGCGCCGGCACCCACGATACCAATCTTCATCGCTGCCATCCGTTTTGTTGTCCCGTTCTCACAACTCGATCGCCATCCGCGCCACGGCATCGGGATCAAACGTAAATCCCCAGCCCGGGCGGTCCGGCACGATCGCCGCACCGTTCCTGAATTCGATCTTCTCGGCGTAGAGAGACTCAAACCACGGCATGTGCTCGAGGTAGGTCGCATTGGCGATGGCGCCGAGGAGTTGCAGACTCATCTCGCCGAACAAATGCGATGAGATCGGCAGGTTGTAGGCCTCCGCGAGGTGCGAGACCTTCATGAACTCCGTCACGCCGCCGACGCGTTGCAGATCGGGCATCAGTACGTCGGCGCTTTTCAGCTCGATCATCCGGCGGAAGCCATAGCGGGTGTATTCGGTCTCACCGCTCGCGATCGGCACATCGAGCGCGGCCGCGACCTCGGCCGAGCCTTCGAGATCGTAGGCAGCGACCGGTTCCTCGAACCAGGCGAGGTTGAATTCCTCGATCCGCCGGCCGAACCGGATCGCGTCGTTGACGGTCATGCCCTGATTGGCGTCCACCATGAAGGCCACTTGCGGACCGATCGCTTCACGGACCGCGCGTACGCGCGCGATGTCCTCGTCCATCGTCGGCGAACCGAGGCGCATCTTGACGCCGCGAAAGCCTTGGTCGATGAAGCCGCGGGCCTGCCGCTGGAGTTCGTCGATGGAGTCCGAAAGCCACAAGCCTCCGCTCGCATAGGCCGGCACTTCCGTCCGGCAGGCACCGAGAAGCCGCGAAATGGGAAGGCCCGCCGCCTTGCCGCGCAGGTCCCACAAGGCGCCGTCGATGGCGGACAGGCCAACAATCGGCACGCCCTTGTGCCCGATGAAATTGATCTTGCGCCACGCCTTCGACCAGAACTCTTCGGTAAAGGTGGGGTCCATCCCGATGGCGAGCGGCGCGAGCAGACGCACCATCTCGTTGAACAACGGCAGGTGCTGGTCGTTGAGACTGAAGACGAGGTTCTCGCCGGTGATGCCCCCGTCGGTTTCAACGAAGATCAGGAGGCATCCGAACGAGCGGATCTCGCCGACCGCGCTGCCGAGCGGTTTCGGCAGATCGATGCGGACTGGCTTCGTGGTCACTCGCGTGACTTTCATCGGAAACCCTTTCCTCCCTTGTCCGCGGTTGGCGCGGATCTTCTTGTTGGGGTGACGGACCACCCTGCCAAATTCACGCCTCCGGCCAGGTCATCCTTGCCACCTCGACCACGCGGCGCAGTTTGGCGAACTGCTGCTCAGCGGTGATGTTGTTGCCGCGATAGTCGCTGGCAAATCCACACTGCGGGCTGAGGCAAAGCTGATCGAGGTCGATGAATTTTGCCGCCTCATCGATACGGCGGCGCAGATCTTCGACGCTCTCCAGCGCACCGGTCTTCGTCGATACCAGACCGAGAACAACGAACTTCCCCTTCGGCACGAAACGCAGCGGCTGGAAGTCGCCCGCGCGAGGCGTGTCATATTCCAGAAAGAAGATATCCGCCGCGCAGCTGTTGAAGAGTTTCTCGGCGACGGCGTCGTAGCCGCCCTCCGCCTGCCAGTAGCCGCGCGCGTTTCCGCGGCACATATGCATGCCGATGCGCATGCCGGCCGGAGGATTCGAAACCACGCGGTTCACGGCGTCGATATAGAGCTCAAGGAGCTCGCGCCATGGCGTGCCGCGTGCCTCGAGATATTTCTGCACGGAAGGGTCGCCGAACTTGGCAAAGACCGTTTCGTCGAGCTGGACGTAGCGGCAGCCGGCAGCCGCGAGCGCCTCGATCTCCTTGCGCAGGAGATCGACCATATCGTCCCAGAACACCGAGAGGTCGGGATAGGCTTCTTCGGAAATATTCTTCCGGCCGGCGTAGAAGTGCAGATTGCTCGGCCCCGGCAGTGTGATCTTCGGCGTGAAGGCGGTGCGCTCCTTCGTGTACAGGAAGTCGCGAACGTGAACGGGGCCGGTCCAGTTCAGCTTTCCGTCCACGATGGGAATTCCGGCGTCGATCTCCGCGCCGTCGCGATTGCGAAACTTGAGTCCGCCGCCCTTCCCATATTTCACACCGTCGGTGCCGCGCTCGAAAAAATAGCTGAGATAGACGGTGCGGCGGTATTCGCCGTCGGTGATGCATTGCAGCCCGATATCTTCCTGCGCGGCGATGACGGCATCGATTGCATCGTTCTCGATGCGGGCAAGTTCGGCCGCCGGGCGCTTGCCGGCCTGAACATCGGCAACCGCCTGCACGAGCTCGGGCGGTCGCAACAGGCTTCCGATCTGCTCTGCGCGGAACGGCGGTACGGCCATCGGCTTGCTTTCCGTCAAATAATAATCATCCGCGCCGATTTTTATCGGGTTCAAAGATCGAGTCAATGAATTGCTGTGATCAGCAAAGGGGCGCGGTGGGCAACCGCGCTTCAGCGGCGCGACTTCTCGAGGAGTTCTTTCGCCATCCGGCTCCACAGGCTGCGCAGCTTGCGGTCCTCACCCTTGTCCTCCGCCCACACGGCCGTCAGCGCCATGCCGCGATAGATGTGGTTGGTCAGCTTGATCAGTTCGACGACCGGCTTGCGGTCGTATCCGGCCCGGGTGAAGGCATCGATCCAGATGTCGTTCAGCGTACGGCGGTACTGGGTCAGCAACGACACGATCTCGCGCGCGAGCCGGGGATCGGTACGTGCCGCGACGGTCACCTCCATCATGGCGGTGTAATTTTCCCCGAGAAAAAAGCGCTCGGAGTTTTCGAGGAACGAAGTCAGTGTACTCCGCGTCGATACCGACTTTTCCGCGAACGCGATTGCCTCTTCCGTGGACTTTGAGAGCGTATATCGGCCGGTTGCCAGCACCAGATCGTCCCGGGTGCGGAAGTAATTCATCTGGGCGCCGCGGGAGACGCCGGCGATCTGCGCAACCTCGGCCGTCGTGAAGTTGGCGTAGCCCCGCTTCAGCAGAACCTTGATCGCGGCATTGAGCACGCTGCTCTGGGTGTTCTCGCGGCGTTCGGCCTGGCTGCGGCGCTGCCGCCCAGGCCGCCGGGTAACCCGCTTCTCGTCGCCGGATATCTGCAAAGCGTTGCTCATCAGTGGGACTTCATGACAAAGACGCCGCTAAACTTCATACGTCACGATCATTCGCTCCTGGATGTAGGGGCGGAATTCATTCGCGACGTACTGCTCATGGTCGTGCGAGTCGAGATAATCCACCAGCTCCCGCTCGGTGTCGAACTCTACCACGAAGGCGTGGGAGTACCGGGTATCGCGGCGGCTGATATTTCTCCCGCACGTCCAGTTGCGCATCGCCGGGTATTGTCCAGGAAGCTTGCTCAAATCCGCAATGATCCGGGACTGCCGTTCCTCCGGAACGTCCGGCTTGAAGCGAAACGCGACGATGTGTTTGATCATCCGGATCATTCCTTCAGGCGGACCTTGCAGGTCCCGTTGGTCACTCGCCCACCATGTCGCGGCGCACACGACCGGCGGCTGCCGCGACCACAGGCAACCTCAAGATCGCGATTGACTCAAGTGCCATGACCGTCAAAAATCGTCAAAGCTGATTATTTGTTAATCGACGTCCCGAACACGAAATCGGCGCGGCAGACGCTGAGACGACGCGACGACACAGGGAGGGAAGAGAGATGAAGAAGCTCGGCTGTATTGCGCTGGCCATTGCCTGGACCTACTCGCTCGTACCTGCTTCCGCCGCCGAGTATCGCTGGCTGAACAGCTGGGACGCCAACTTTCCCCCGGCCAAGATTTTCGCGGAAACCTATCGTAAAGGGATCGAGAGCGCCACCAAGGGCCGCATGACGTTCGCCGTCAGCGGGCCGGAAACGGTCCCGACCTTCGAACAATTTCAGCCGCTCACCGCGGGCGCGTTCCAGTTTCTCTATACGCACGGCGCGTTCCACTTCGGCACCACGCCGATGCTCGCGGTCATCGAGGCGCTCGGCGGCACACCTGAGCAGCGGCGCAAGTCTGGCGTGTTCGAAGCCGTGGACAAGCACTATCAGCGCCTCGGCGCAAAGCTCGTCGCCATCGGCATGACGCCGAACGAAGGCTACCAGATCATCCTGAGAAAGCCCGTAACGGCCGCCGGCGACCTGCAGGGCTACAAGATCCGCGGCAATCCTACGTACATCCCGATCCTGCAGATGCTCGGCGCAACCATGGTGACGTTGCCGCCCAACGAAGTGTACAGCGCCCTCGACAAGGGCGTGGTCGACGGCTTCGCATGGCTCGGCTACGGCGTCGTCGAGTCCCGCCTGTATGAGCCGTCCAAATTCATTCTGCGCCCCGGGTTTGGCTTCAACGCCCAGGCCGTGCTGATGAACCTCGCTGCCTGGAACAAGCTTTCCGACGAGGACAAGAAGATCGTGCTCGACGAGGGTGAGAAGGCTGCGGCGCACTGGCTCAAGGAGTCCTCGCGGCTCATCCAGGAAGAAGAGAAGAACCTGGTCGCGAAGGGGCTGCAGGTAACCAACCTCGGCGCCGATCAGAAAGCGAAACTCGCACGCACCTGGTCGACGGGGCTGTGGGATCTTGCGTCGAAGACCCACAAGAAGGACGTGGACGAACTGCGCGCGATCGCCAAGGAGAAGGGTCTAGACTAGGCCTCGCGGGCAAACTGCGAGGGGTGTGGTGCGAAGGCACGATCTACTCAGGACGGCGGGTGCGCAGTTCTGCGCTGCGCACGATGCCCTCAACCAGGCGACCTTCGCGCTTGCCTGCATCCTGACGACGCTCATCGCGCTCGCCCTGCCCTACGAGATCGTCGCCCGCTATTTCTTCAACGCGCCGACCGACTGGGCGAGTCCGCTTGTGTCCTATTCGCTGGTGGCCGCGATCTTCCTCGCGATGCCGGAACTGACGCGCCAATCGGCACACATCACGATCACCACGGTGCTCGAGACGCTCGACCCACGCATCGCATCGCCGCTGAAGCGCTTCATCCTGCTCATCGCCGCCGCCGCATGCATGCTCGCCGCATGGTTTTCCGGCAGTGAGACGATCGATCAGTTTCTGCTCGGAATTCACACGATCCCGCCGATGTCGATCCCCAAGTGGATCGTGACCTGTGTCATCCCGTACGGAATGTTGAGTTCGGCCATCTATTTTCTGCGGCAGTTCGCGACCGGAACGAAACTGGCACCGATGCCGGGGAACGGAACGTGACCTGGTGGCTGGCGATCTCGGGTGGAGTGAGCCTGCTCCTCGCCCTCCTGCTCCTCGGCGTGCCGATCTTCGTTGGGTTCCTCATTCTGAACGTCGTAGGCATTCTGGTCATTATCGGTCCGGCCGGCTTCGGCATGTTCGCGAACAGCATGTTCTCGACGGGAACGATCAACGCGCTGGCGGCCGTTCCGCTCTTCATCCTGATGGGCGAACTCCTGTTTCGATCGGGCAGCATCGAGGCGCTCTTCGAGTCGCTCGACCGGCTGGTCGGCAGGGTTCGCGGTCGCGAATACGTTCTCTGCATCCTGCTCTCCACGATTCTCGGCGCCCTCTCCGGCGCGGCGATGGCCGTTGCCGGGCTGCTCGGACGTTCGATTTTTCCAACGATGCTGAAGCGCGGATACGACACGCGGCTTTCGGCCGGTACCATTCTCGCGGGCGCGAGCCTCGATCCGATCATCCCTCCAAGCGTGCTCGCAATCCTGATCGCAGCGATCGCGCAAGTTTCGACTGGAAAGCTGCTGATCGCCGGAATCGTACCCGGCGTCGTACTGGCCGGGATGTTTCTCGTATACGTACTCGTGCGCGTGAAACTCAATCCGTCGCTCGCACCCCCGATCGAAGTCGATGACGCGGAACGGATCGCCAGGGGCACGGTCCTGATGGCCTTCGTCAAAATGTTTCCGGCGGTCTTCATCTTTTTTCTTGTCATGGGACTCGTGCTGATCGGCCTTGCGACGCCGACGGAAGCCGCGGCGGCGGGGGTGCTTGGCGCGCTCGTCCTTGCGTTCGGCTACGGGCGCCTGTCCTTCACGCTGGTGAAGGAGGCCGTCGTTGCCGCGACGACGATCGCTTCGCTGTTGTTGCTGGTGATGTGCTGCGCCGTGATGTTCAGCCAGTTGCTGGCGTTCACCGGCGCGCCCCGGCATCTGGGAGATCTCGTCGTCAGCCTCGATCTTTCGGGCTGGGCGATGCTCTTCCTGATGCTGCTCCTGCCGTTCGTCCTGTTTATGTTTCTCGACCCGGTGTCGCTCTTGATGGTGCTGGTGCCGATCTACAACCCGATCCTGAAGATCTATGGGTTCGATGAAATCTGGTTCTACACCCTGATCCTGATCGTCGCGACGGCAGGAGGACTTACGCCTCCCTTCGGCTACACGCTGTTCGCGCTGAAAAGCGCCGCACCCAACATTCCGATGAGCGAAATCTTCAAGAGCGCCTGGCCGTTCGTCTGGATCATGGTCGGGTCACTCTTCCTCTTCGCCATGTTTCCGGCGCTCGTAACCTTCCTGCCGAACCTGGCACAGACAAGATAGAACCGGTCACCGCCGGCCGCCGAAGAACCGGTCGAAGAGCTGTTCGATATTCTGCTCATGCTGCCGGTCTACATCATGGCCCGGTTCGAGCGCATCGCCGAACAGCGCTTCGCCATAACCGCCGGCGAAGGGCAGCTTGTTGCTGAGATCGGAGAGCTCTTTCAGGTCGCGCGAATTGGGCTGCGCCGGCCCGCCTGACCCGCCGCCGCCGAGCATGTCGCGCAGGATCTGGCCGAGGTCGCCGCCCGGACCCTGCGAAGGTCCCGGCTGCTGAGGCGCACCGCGGCCATCTGGAAGCGGAAACGGAAACGGCGATTGTCCGCCGCCCGGGGTGCTTCCGCCCGGCATGCGCCCACCCAGTATCTCGCCAAGGATGTCACCGAGGCCGCCGCCCATTCCGCCACCCGGACCCGGCTGCGGCATGCGCTGCGGCGACGGCATGGGCTGACCCTGCGCACTTCCGCCGCCGAGGTTCTTGAGGAGGCCGCTCAGCACCATGCCGATGATCACCGGCAGCATCTGCTTCAGAATGCCGGCGCCGATGCCGGTCGCGTGCTGCGCCTGGGTTGCGACGGCGCGGCTCACGTCCTTGGAGCCGAACATCGCGCCGAGCGCATCGTTGCCGGCGTTGCGCCCGGTCTCGCCGAAGGCGAGCTCCTCGTCGTCGTAAAGGTCCTGCTGCTGCGCAGCCAGGCTCAGCAAACCGCCGAGCCCCTCCGGCGACGCCGTGGACTGCTTCAACCCGCGCGAGACCGCGGGCAGCAACGCCGCGACGGCGTTCTCCGCTTCATCGTGGGTGAGGTCGAACTGGCGGGCCAGGCGATCGATCGCCTCGCCGTTCTGCGCGGCGGCCAGAATTTCATACAAATTCGACATGGTGCGCTCCTTGCCCGGCGATCCTACGGCGGAGGCGCCGGCAACGGCAACGTCAGGCAACAGCCGCCACGACGCCATTGTGGGCGGCCAGCATGTCCATCACGTCTGCCGCCGGCCGTGGCTTGCTGTACAAGAATCCCTGCGCTTCGGTGCAACCCTCCAGGCGCAGATACTCGGCTTCCTCGCGCGTCTCGACACCTTCGCCAGTCGTCGCCATTCCAAGACTGGTGCCGAGCCCGGTCACAGCGCGGACGATCGCCTTTGAATCTTCATTCGCCTGCAAGTCATGAACGAACGAACGATCGATCTTGATCTTGTCGAACGGAAAACTGCGCAGGTAACTGAGCGATGAGTAGCCAGTCCCGAAGTCGTCCATTGATATCTTCACGCCGAGGCCGCGCAGCTGGTGCAGCGTTTCAAGCGTCGTGCTGTTGTCGACCAGCAGTACCGCTTCGGTAATCTCGAGTTCAAGCCGTTGCGCGGCGAGGCCGGAATGCGCCAGCGCACTCAACACCATCTGCGTCAGCGTCCGTATCTTGAATTGGGCCGGAGACAAATTGATCGCCAGGCTTATTTCTCGCGGCCATTTTGCGGCCTCGTCGCACGCCGTGCGGATAACCCATTCACCGATCGGAACGATCAATCCGGTTTCTTCGGCCAACGAAATGAAGTCCAGCGGCCCGATCATTCCCCGGGTCGGGTGGTTCCACCGCAACAATCCCTCAAACCCGCAAACCTTCTCCGTGTGCAGGTTGATCAGCGGCTGGTAATGAATCTCGAATTCCCGGTTGACGATTGCCTTGCGCAGATCGACCTCAAGCGTCCGGCGGGCCTGCATCAGGCGATCCATCTCCGGCTCGAAGAAGCGATAGGTCCCACGACCTTCAGCCTTGGCGCGATATAGCGCCATGTCGGCACTTTTCAGGAGCTTGTCCGGCTCGGTGGCGTCGATCGGAGCCATGGCGATTCCGATGCTGACTCCGATGACGACTTCCTGGCCATCCAGATCGAAGGGCGCGCCGAGTTGTTCGATAAGGCGTGCCGCGAGAGCGCTCGTACTTTCGGCCTGTTCGACATGGGCCTGAAGGATGGCGAACTCATCGCCGCCCAGCCGCGCCAGCGTGTCGTCGTCACGAAGACACTTGCCGACGCGCTCGGCCACCTGCCGCAAAAGCTTATCGCCGAAGGGATGTCCGAGGGTATCGTTGACGTTCTTGAACCGGTCGAGGTCGAAACAAAGGATGGCGCATTTCTGATCGCGGCCGAGATGGTTGAGCCGCGCTTCCAGGTGCTCCCGGAACAGAAGTCGGTTGGGTAAACCGGTCAGCGCGTCGTGCAGGGCCATGTGGGAAATTTTCGCCTGGGCGGCCCGCTGCTCCGTGATGTCCTCGAATGTCCCGATCCAGCCACCGTCGGGCATGGGATTATCGATCACGCGCAATGTTGTTCCCTTGGGCGTCGCCATGAACTTCGTAAAGGAACGACCAGTTTTGACTTCGGCCATGACGCTGGCTGTTATCTCCTCGGGATCGCCGTCGAAGTCGCCGGATTCCTTCCGCGCCTGGAACAGATCGAGCAGGGAGCGCCCCGCGAGCGTCTCGGTCGGAACTCCCATCATCTCCGCGTAGCGGTGGTTGAACAGTACGACCCGGCCCTCAGCGTCGAACATGCACAGACCGTGCGGCATGTTCGCGATGGCGGCATCCAGGCGCTCCTTCTCCAGTTTCGCCTGCATACCGAGCGATCGGCTCCGCAGCAGGCTTAAGCGATAGCCGCGGGCCGCGGAAATCAGGGTGCCGATCTCGTCGCCGCGGTTCGGGTCATCCTCGATTACAACCGAGTGATCTCCCTGTGTCAGGCGTCTCATGGCTTCGCTCACGCGTAATATCGGCGAACTGATATTGCGTGACAGCCAGAGCATCGTCGCGACGACGCAAAGGGCAGAGAACACAATGGCGGCAACCGTCAGCAGCCACGCTGCACGATAGGTGCCTGTTGCTTCACGGACCGCGGCCTCTGTGTTGGTTTTTGCATGACCTGCGAGCTGAGCAAGCTTCCCGTTTGCCCGCTCGAATGCGTCGGTCGAAACGGAATTGAATTCCTGGATGGCTGCCAGGATATCGCCGGCTTCAACGCGTTGATAGATGACGCGAAGCGTTGCGAGGTAATCCGCCCATAGCGCATGGAATTCTTCCAGTATTCGACTTTCTTCGACCGAAATCACACGGCCCGAATACGCTTGGTGCGCTGCACCGATTTCAGCCTGAGCAGAGGCCATGCCACGATTGATCGTATCGAGGTCGCGAAAATTGGCTGTCCGCAATCGCCTCGCTGCGAGAAGCCAATGTTTTGAACTCGCCTGCTTCAGCGCGCCAAGCATCTCGATGCGCGGCAAACGCTCGTCGATGAGATTGACGGTCGCTTGATTGACGGCGCGGAGTTGATGCAGGCCAACCGCTCCGCCGATGACGATAAAGGCAAGTGCGGCGCCGAAACCGAGTCCGAATTTCGCCGAAATACTTGCGTTACGAATTCCAAGCATTGACCACTTTGAGCCTTCTCCGGTTATCCGGCGCGTTACTGAAGGTAACTGAAGTGACGCCAGATCGCGTAGTTCTCTCTGAATTCTCTGAACGAC
>Ga0307505_10002129_pt1 | contig 14257 bp, 10 predicted proteins | sample 23_S_MG_FD_202183 | JGI IMG/M metagenome (GOLD analysis project Ga0307505, IMG submission 202183) | Soil microbial communities from Populus trichocarpa stands in riparian zone in the Pacific Northwest, United States - 23_S | ecosystem: Environmental > Terrestrial > Soil > Riparian zone > Trees...
CTGATGCAGAGCTAGGGATCTGGTGGCGGCCCCGTCGCCCCCTGCCGTCGCCGGTATCCCAGGGCGGGAGGTGTAAAAACCTCCCGCCCATTTCTTGGACCGAGGGCCTGTCATGCGCGATAGTGCTGCCGCGAATCCCACTCCCGCCGGACGAGGCGAGATGCGACTCCTGATCGTCGAGGACGACCGCGAGGCCGCGGAATATCTGCGCAAGGCCCTGCGCGAGGCCGGCCACATGGCTGAGCTTGCGAAGGACGGCGAAGAGGGGCTGGCGCTTGCCCAGGGCGGCGATTTCGACGTGCTCGTCGTGGACCGCATGTTGCCGAAGCGCGACGGCCTTTCGGTGATCTCCGAGCTGCGCTCGCGCGGCGACAAGACGCCGGTCCTGATTTTGTCCGCGCTCGGTCAGGTGGACGACCGCGTCACCGGCCTGCGCGCCGGCGGCGACGATTATCTGGCCAAACCCTACGCATTCTCAGAATTGCTCGCGCGCATCGAGGCGCTTACCCGCCGCACGACGCAGCAGTCCGGCGACACGGTCTATCGCGTCGGCGATCTCGAGCTTGACCGCCTCTCGCATCGCGTGTCGCGCGCTGGCAAGGACATCCCGCTCCAGCCGCGCGAATTCCGCCTGCTTGAATATCTCATGCGGCACGCCGGGCAGGTCGTGACCCGCACGATGCTGCTGGAAAATGTCTGGGACTATCACTTCGATCCGCAGACCAATGTGATCGATGTCCACGTCTCCCGGCTGCGCGCCAAGGTCGACAAGGGCTTTGACAGCGCGTTGCTCCATACCGTGCGCGGCGCGGGGTACATGATTCGTGACGGCGCTCGGTAAGTTAATACGCACGACGGCGTTCAAGATCGTCGCCGTTTATCTCATCATCTTTGCGATCTTCTCGGCCGGCGTCATCGCCTATCTCGCGCGCCACACGCAGAATCTCGTGGTCGCGCAGATCACCGAGACCGTCGACGCCGAAATGTCGAGCTTGCAGGAACAGTACCGCAGCGGCGGCATCAACCGGCTGGTCGACGTCATGGAGGCGAGGGCGCAGCAGCCGGGCTCCAACCTTTATCTCCTGACGACCTTCGCCGGCGCTTCGATCGTCGGCAATGTTCAGATACCTTCGCGCGCGCTCGACCGGCCCGGCTGGTCGGAGATTTCCTATCGCCGCGCCGAAGATCCTGACGTCACCCACGAGAGCCGCGCGCTCGTCCGCGTTTCTGTCCTGCCCGGCGGCTTCCGGCTTGTGGTCGGCCGCGACTTTGAAGAGCGCGACAAGCTGCGGCAGATCCTGGCCGCGCCCGCGCGCTGGGCGCTCCTCGTCATCGTCGTCATGGGTGTCGCCGGCGCACTCTTTATTGCCCGCCGCGTGCTGAAACGCATCGACGGCATGACCGCGACCAGCGAGCGCATCATGACCGGCGATCTCACCGGCCGCTTGCCGGTCTCCGGTTCGGGCGACGAGTTCGACCGGCTCGCCGGCAGTCTCAACACGATGCTCGAACGCATCGAGGGCTTGATGGCCGGCGTGAAGCATGTTTCGGACAATATCGCCCATGACCTGAAAACACCGCTGACCCGCCTGCGCAATCAGGCGGAAGAGGCATTGCGCAGCGCCAGGAACGAGAGCGATTATCGTTCGGCGCTCGAAGCCACCATCGAGGAATCGGATGCGCTTATCCGCACCTTCGATGCGCTGCTGATGATTTCGCGCGCCGAGGCGGGCGAAGTGCGCTCGCACATGATCGATTTCGACGCAGCCGAAGCCACGCAAAGCGTCGCCGAATTGTACGAGCCGCTCGCCGAAGAGAAGGGCTTGTCGCTCACTGTCAACGCGGCGCCGCCGATCCCCGTGCATGGCAACCGCGAACTGGTCGGACAGGCGCTCGCCAATCTGCTCGATAATGCCATCAAGCACGGCGAACCGGCGGCAGGCAGCGAGGGCGATGTGAAGATCGAAGCGCGGGCCGATGGTTCGCGCGTGCTGTTCGTCGTCTCGGACCGGGGGCCGGGCATTCCCGAGCAAGACCGCGCCCGCGTGCTCGAACGATTCGTGCGCCTGGAGGCGAGCCGCTCGCGCCCCGGCGCCGGTCTTGGACTTTCGTTGGCCGCCGCCGTCGCGCGCCTGCATGGCGGCGAATTGCTGCTGGAAGACAACGCGCCCGGCCTGCGCGTCACCCTCGCGATTCCCGGCCAGCCGCGCTAAGCATCCCGTTTGGGGACTGCCAAGGCCGAGGCATGGCGACGAAAAACGAGGCTGGGCCGGCTACTGAGCCGCTTGCCGGACGCGTGCGCGCCGCGCCGCTCCTGAGCGACGCGCAGGCGGCGCGCGAACGGCTTGGCGATCTCCTGCAATCCGACAAGAAGGTCGCGGCCCGCTTGAACGCGGTGCTCCCGGCGGAATCCCAGGCGCTTGCGCTGGTCGAGGGCGTGGCCGATGGCTCTCCGTTTCTCTGGGACATTGCACGCGCCGACCCCGCGAGCCTTGCCGCGCTGCTCGAACAATCGCCCGAGGCAAGCCTCGATCGCATCGTGGAGACCGCCGACGCGGCGGTGCGCGCCGCGAAGGATGAAGATGCCGTCATGCGCGCCCTGCGTCTCATGCGGCGCGAGGCGGCGCTCCTGATCGCGCTCTGCGACATTGGCGCCGTGTGGTCGGTCGGCGAGGTGACGAATGCACTCACGCGGATCGCCGACACGGCGATCAATTCGGCGGTCGACTATCTCCTGCGCGCCGCACACGCTGACGGCAAGATCGAACTCCCCAATCCGGACGTGCCGGGCGAGGGCTCCGGCTATTTCGTGCTTGGCATGGGCAAGCTCGGCGCCGGCGAGCTGAACTACTCGAGCGACATCGACCTGATCGTGCTTTACGAGCGAGACGCGCCGCTCGAACGCGGGCTTGAACCTTCGTCTTTCTTTGTACGGCTGACGCGCGACCTCGTGCGTTTTTTGCAGGACCGCACCCCCGACGGTTATGTCTTCCGCGTCGATCTGCGGCTTCGCCCCGACCCGGGCTCGACCCAGATCGCCGTCGCGACCGACGCCGCGCTCGACTACTACGAGCGCGTCGGCCAGACCTGGGAGCGCGCCGCCATGATCAAGGCGCGCGTCATCGCGGGCGACTTGAATGCGGGCGAACGTTACCTGAAGGATATTTCACCTTTCGTCTGGCGCCGCTATCTCGACCACGCCGCGATCGCCGACGTGCATGACATGAAGCGGCAGATGCACGCCTTCCGCGGCCATGAGGAGATCGCGGTCGAAGGCCATAACGTGAAGCTCGGTCGCGGGGGCATTCGTGAAATCGAGTTTTTCGTGCAGACGCAGCAACTGATCGCCGGCGGCCGCGCGCCGAACCTGCGTGGGCGCGAGACGCTCTTGACCCTCGATGCGCTCGCAGAGGAAAAGTGGATTACGGGCGACGCGCGCGATGAACTGAAAGAGGCCTATCTCTTTCTGCGCCAGGTCGAGCACCGCATTCAGGAAGTCGCCGACGAACAGACCCATAACCTGCCTGAGGAGCCGGAGGCGCTGGAGCGCTTCGCGCACTTCTTCGGCTATGAAAGCCGCGACGCCTTCGCCCGCGAACTGACGGGATATCTGCGCCGCGTGCAGACCCACTACGCGAGCCTGTTCGAGGACGCGCCGCCGCTCGCCGCCATCGAAGGCAAGCTGGAATTTCCGGCCGACAATGACGATCGCGAGACGATCGAAACGCTGAAGCGGCTCGGCTTCAAGGATTCGCTCGCCGCGAGCCATTTCGTGCGCGAGTGGCTCAAGGGCACGCACCGCGCATTGCGCGCCGACGTGGCGCGCGCGGACCTCGCGGCCATCGCGCCGGCGTTCGTGGTGGCGATCGCCCGCACCGGCAATCCCGACTCGGCCATCGCCGCCGCCGACCGCTTCTTTTCGGCGCTGCCGGCCGCCGTGCGGCTGCTCGCGGCGCTGCGCACGCATCCCGCGCTCGTGCAGTTGCTCGCGACGATCCTCGGCACCGCGCCGCGCCTTGGGGAGATCGTCGCCCAGTCGCCTTCGGTGCTCGACGGTCTGCTGGATCCCGCCTTTTTCGGCGCGCTGCCGGGCGAAAAGCTGCTCACCGAGCGGCTCGACGCGCTTCTCAAGCAGGCGATGAACGACGAGGAATTTCTCGATCTCGCGCGCCGCTTCGGGCGCGAGCATCAGGTCCTGATCGGCGCGCGGCTCCTATCAGGTACGATTTCCGCCAACCGCGCGGGCGAGTTCTATGCGCGCCTGGCCGACATTCTGATCCGGGCCCTGCACCGATGGGTCGAGAAGCGTTTTTCGCTCACCCACGGCAAGGTGCCGGGCTCGGAGTCGGCGGTGCTCGCGCTCGGAAAGCTCGGCGGCAGCGAGATGACCGCGGGCTCCGATCTCGATCTCCTCCTGCTTTATGACTACGACCCGGAGCGGGCGGAGTCGGATGGCGGCCGGCCGCTGCACGCGACGCAATATTATGCCCGCCTGACCCAGCGCCTCGTGAACGCGCTGACGACGCCGACAAACGCGGGCAAGCTCTACGACGTCGACCTGCGCCTGCGTCCCTCGGGCCGTTCGGGTCCGGTCGCGACCTCGATCGACAGTTTTGCGATCTATCAACGCGAGGAAGCCTGGACCTGGGAGCACATGGCGCTGACGCGCGCCCGCGTGGTCTCCGCGCCGTCCATATTCCGCTCGCGGGTCGAGGATGAAATCCGCGCGATCCTGTGCACCGAGCGCGATCCCGGCATTGTCGCGCGCGACGTGCTGGAAATGCGCGGCGCCGTCGCGGAAGACAAGGGCGAGGACGAACATTGGGACCTGAAATACGCGGCCGGCGGCGTCGTCGACCTAGAATTCATTGCACAGTATCTCCAGCTCGTTCACGCCGCGGCGACCCCGGAAATTCTCGATACGCACACCGGACGTGTGCTGGAAGCCGCGCAATCGCTCAAGCTGATCGCCAAGGAAGACGCCGACACGCTGCGTGCGGCATTCACGCTCTATCACGACCTGACGCAGGTATTGCGCCTGTGCCTGACCTCGAAATTCGATCCGAAGACGGCGGGACCCCGGCTGCTGACGCTGCTGGCGCGCGCCGGCGAACTGCCGGACTTCGCGACGCTTGAGGCGTACCTGTTCGAGACCCAGGCGAAAGTGCGAAAGCTGTTCGAGAAAATCGTCGGCGGCGCGGCCGAGGCCTGATCAGGCCGCCACGTCCTGCGCGACCGAGGCGGGGCCGTCGAGCGGCAGGCGGATGATCACGCTCGTGCCGACGTTGACGACCGAGCGAATTCGCATCTGTCCGCGGTGCAGCTCCACGAGCGACTTGGCGATGGCAAGGCCAAGGCCCGAGCCGGTATGTGTCTTGGTGACGTGGCTTTCCACCTGCTCGAAGGGGCGGCCGAGCTTGCGGAGCGCTTCGCGCGAAATGCCGATGCCGGAGTCCTCGATCATGAGAAGCGCGTAGCCGCGCGACTCCTTGGCGCGCACCGCGACGCGGCCGCCTTCCTCCGTGAACTTCACCGAATTGGCGAGCAGATTGAGCAGGATCTGCTTCAGCGCGCGCCGGTCGCAGCGCAGCGACAGGCTCGACGCCACGTCGGAATCGATCCGGATCAGCTTCTCTTCCGCCTTCACCGACATCACGCGCATGGCCTCCGTGACAATCGAGTCGAGATGCAGGTCTTCGAGATCGAGCCGCAGCCGTCCGGCCTCGATCTTCGACATGTCGAGGATGTCGTTGATGACGTCGAGGAGATAGCGGCCGCTGTCCATGATGTCGCGGCAGTATTCGTGATATTTCTCGGCGCCCAGTTCGCCGAACATGCCCGACTCCATGATCTCGGAGAATCCGATGATGGCGTTCAGGGGCGTGCGCAGTTCGTGGCTCATATTGGCGAGGAATTCCGATTTGGCGCGGTTCGCGTCCTCGGCGCGGTTGCGCTCGTCTGAGTATTTCTGCGCGAGTTCCGCGAGTTGCTGCGCCTGGATTTCCAGCGCCTGCTGCGAGTGGCGCAGATCGACTATGGTCGCCATCTGCCGCTTCTCGCTCTCCATCAGACGTTCTTCGTGGCGTTTCAGCTCCGTGATGTCGGTGCCGACCGAAACGAAGCCGCCGTCTTTCGTGCGGCGTTCGCTGATCTTGAGCCAGCCGCCGTCGCCGATCTGCGCCTCATAGGAGCGCGCGCCTTCCTCCGGGTTATCTTCCGAGCGGAGCGGTGTGAGCATGAGCGGTTTGCGGCCGGCAGCGGTCACGTCGGCGAAGGTCGTGCCGGGCTGGGTGAGCGTGTCGGACAGGGCATAGAGCTGCTGGAATTTCGAGTTACAGAGCACGAGCCGGTCGTCGGCGTCCCACAGCACGAAGGCTTCCGAGATCGATTCCACCGCGTCGCGCAGCCGGACATCGGCGGTTGCCGTGCGCTCGGCGAATTTCTTTTCCTCGGTGATGTCGACGGCAATGCCGATCACATGCGCGCCGTCGGCACGATGCACGAGCTCGGCGCGCGTCCTGAGCCAGACCCAGTCGCCGCTCGCGCCACGCATGCGGAAAGAGCGGTCGATGCATCCATCGGCGGTTTCCGCGAGCTGCGTCGCGATGGCGTAGAGGCTGCCGTCGTCGGGATGGACGAGGGCGTCCACCTCGCCGAAGGAGAGCAGTTCGTCGCGCGGCGAGCGCGCGAGAATCTCGAACATGGAATCGGACCAGTAGATGCGGCCGCTCGCCAGGTCCCAGTCCCACATGCCGCTGCGCCCGCGGTTGAGCGCGGTATCCATGCGCGCGCGCTCGAGCGCGAAGATTTCATCCGCCTCGCGCGCCCGCGCCGCCTGCCAGTGGAAGGCGAAGCCGAGGATCAGGAGCACGAAGCCCGTGGTGGCGACGAGAGTAATGGTGATCGTGGAGTCGGCCGCCCAGCGCACGAGCGCCGCAGGCTTCGGCTGCAACACCGCGATCTGGCCGAGCGGCCCTTCAAGGTCGCGTATCGCTGCGAACGACTCCGTGCCGTTCGGCAGGACGAAGGGGAATGCGTCTCCGCCGCTTGCGAAGGCCGCGAGCGCCCGGCTTGCGCCGAGAAGATCGGCGAGCCGCTCGTTGAGCGGCAGCGCGCCCGCGGGTTCGACCGCAACGATGCGACCGCCCGCGTCGGTGACAAGGACCCTCCGGTCGCTGCGCAGCAGGCGCGACGGGAAGACTTCGGCGAGCGCGGCGCGGACTTTCGCCGTTTCGGCTTCCTGGCCGAGGCGGCGGACAATCGCCTCGCTCGCGGCGAAGGCGAGCAGCGAGAGCTCCTGCTCGTTGTCGGCGAGCGCCTGGCGGCGATGGTCGAGAATCTGGACGGCGGCGCCGAGCGCGACGGCGGCGAGGAAAACGACGATCAGAACGGGGACTGCGCGGCGCAGCAGGGGTTCGGCGTCGAGGACACGCTGATAGGCGGGACGGCTGATAAGGCGGGCCAATCCGCGGGCGTGCACGCGCAATAACGCGTTGGCAGCGCGGGTATGCCCCATCGCCGGCCTCCTCGATCTAGAGTCCTCAACGTCCCCGGAAGGATGTGCCGCATCTCTCCGAATCACCTTGATAAGAATCGATGTGGGGGTGATTTGTCCAGAGTCGACGCGTGAAAAAATCGTAAATCGTTAGAACAAAGAGAGTCCGCGCGGCAGGAAAATTCTGCGTATGGAAAATGCTCGCGCTTACGCAGGTTCCGCGTGGCCGATCACGCGGTGAACGCCGGGCCGTTGCGCGCGCAGGTTCCGCTCGAGCCGGTCCACCGCTTCGTGGACGGCATCGACCGAAAGGGAAGGCGCGGCGCGGCAGTGAAAGTTCACCACCAGTCCGTCGGCGGTCTCGCGCACACGCACATTATGCACTTCGCGCAGCGGGCCATCGGCCGGCGCTAACGCCGTCAGCTTTTCGGCGATTTCGGCCTGCAGCGAAGGCGAGGCGTCACGGCCCGCGATGGCATCGCTCTGCAACGGCTCGATATGGGTTTCGACTTCCACCTCGCCGCCAAACTCGTCCGCGATTGCCTTTTCCAGCTCGTCCGCGATTTCATGTGCGCGGCCGAGCGGCAGTTTTCCGTCGACTTCAAGATCGAGGCTGACGGCGAGCTTGTCCTGCAGGTGATGCACCGTGACGTGATGTACGGCGAGCGCGCGGTTTCGCGCGATCACCATCACTTTCTCCATCATGGTCTCGTCGTCGAGTGCCTGCGGGCTGGTGACGACTGTCACCTCGGTATTCGGCATCGCGGACTGGACCGCCTCGACGACGCCGCGCTCGACTCCCGCCACGCGGTCGAGCGGCAGCGTGCGGCTGACACCGACCGCGATCTCCGCGAACAGGCTCGCGCCGGCCGGGCGCACGCGCACGCGCTCGACGCCGACCACGCCCGGCGCGCGCCGGACGACTGCTTCGATCTTTTCCGCCGCACCCTCGGGCGCCGTGTCGGTGAGCGTATCGATGGTGCGGCGGCCGAGCCGGAAGCCGGCGATGCAGATGAAGACGGCGACGATGGCGGCGGCCGCGGAGTCGGTCCAGGGGAAGCCCATCGCGACACCGCCAAGCCCGACGAGCACCGCGAGCGACGACCACATGTCGGAGCCGAAATGCAGCGCGTCGGCCTCTAACGCCTGGCTCGATGTTTCGTGGGCCACGCGATAGAGCAGCCGCGCCCGGAAGAAATCCACGACAACCGAAGCAGCGATCACCGCGAAGGCCCACGGCCCGGCCACGACGGCGTGCGTTTCAAAGCCGAACAGGCGCAGGCCCGCTTCCCAGAAGACATAAATCGCAAGCACAAAGAGGAGCGACGTCGCGGCGAGCGCCGCCACGCTCTCGATCTTGCCGTGCCCGAAATGATGCTCTGCGTCGGCGGGCTTGCCCGAGACGCGCACCGCGAAATAGGTGATGATCGTCGCGATCAGGTCGATCAGCGAATGACCGGCCTCCGACAGCACCGCGAGCGAGCCCGAGGTGACGCCGACAACGCCTTTGGCAAGCGTCATTCCGGCAGAGATCGCGATGGAGGAGAGCGCCACGCGCTCTTTGACAGCTTGCATGACTCGGAGTCCGCTATTCTACCGATGGCGGACTTAGAACGCCCCGTCGTTCCCGTCGAGCGGAGTCTTTGAAGCTGCCTCTCATTCGCAGTTGCAGGATCAGCCGTTCAGATGGCGCAGCACTTCCGCGGTTTCCGCATCGGCTGGAAAGAACGCCTCAATCGCCAATTCCGAGAGCGTGACATCGACCGGCGTGCCGAAAACGGTGGTGGTGCTGAAGAATGAGAGCGTTCCGGCTTCGGTCTTGAGCCGCAAGGGCACGACGACGTGCCCATAATCGCTCGTCGTCCGGGGCGGCGCACCGGATGTGGGATAGGCGCGAAGCTCTTCCAGAAGTTCGATCAGCTTCGGATCGGCTGAAAGTTCGATCTGCTGGCGCAACCGCTCCAGAAGATGCGCGCGACACTCGGCCAGATTTTCGATGCGCGGCGCGAGGCCCTGCGGATGGAGGCTTAGCCGCAGGACGTTCACCGGCGGCGCGAGCAGGCTCGGGTCGACGCCCGCGAGCATCGGCGCGACTGCGGCGTTCGATTGAACGAGCGTCCAGTGACGATCGACGGCGAGGGCGGGGTAGGGCTCGTGGCCCTTCAGCACGAGTTCGATCGCTTTGCGCGCGGCGGCCAGCGCCGGGTCGTCGAGCTTGCGCTCCGCGAAGACGGGCGCAAAGCCGGCGGCGACAAGAAGCAGGTTACGCTCGCGCAAGGGAATGCCGAGCCGTTCGGAGAGCCGCAGGATCATGTCGCGCGACGGTTGCGCGCGCCCGGTTTCGATGAAGCTCAAATGCCGCGTGGAGATTTCAACCTCGCCCGCGAAATCGAGCTGGCTCATGCGGCGGCGTTGCCGCCATTCGCGCAGGAGGTCGCCGACGGGCTTGGTAGCGGCTGATGATCTCATGCCCGGAGACTAGCCCGGATACGGCGTGCTCTCCATTACCTCGGACGTAATCGACTTCACTCCCTCGGCCCGCGAAGGTGGCGCCATCCTCGAACCAAGGGAGACCGTCATGACCTTGCCAGCCAATCTTCTTCGCTTCGCGCTGATCGCCGATGCCGTCGCAAGCGGCGCGACCGCGCTCCTGCTGCTCGCCGGCGCCGGATTGCTTTCGGGCCTGCTCGGCTTGCCCGTCGAGCTTATGCGCTATGCCGGGCTTGCGCTTGTTCCCTTCGTTGCGTTCGTTGCCTTCGTCGGCACGCGGGCGGACATCCCGCGCGGTGCGGCCACCGCGGTAATCGTTCTCAACGTGGCGTGGGTCGTCGGCAGCCTGGCGCTGCTGGTGAGCGGCAAGGTGTCACCGACCGTGCTCGGCTATGCATTCGTGCTGGCCCAGGCGATTGTCGTTGGCGTGTTCGCCGAACTGCAATGGATCGGCCTGCGCCGCTCGGCGCGTTTGGCTTGAACAGGACGAGAATACGCGAGGCGGCCAGTGTCGCCTCGCGTCTCGTCAGTACAGCGAGAAATACTCCCGCTGCTCCCATTCGGAGACGGTCGACAGATAGCGCTCCCATTCGGCGCGCTTGATGTGCGTCAGGTACTGCACGAATTCCGCGCCGAGCTTCTGCTTGTAGAAGTTGCTCGCGGCGAACAGCTCGATCGCGGCGGAGAGGTTCTTGGGCAGCGCCTTCGCGCCGCTCGAATAGGGGTCCTCGACCGGGGCGGGTGCCTTCAGTTTGCGCTCGATGCCGTCGAGGCCCGACAGGATCTGCGACGCGAAGAAGAGATAGGGGTTGGCGGTAGGCTCCGCGACACGGTTCTCGACCCGGCTCGCGCGGTCGCCGGGATTCATCAGGCCGCGGATCATCGCGCCTTTATTGTCGCGTCCCCACTGGATACGGTCGGGCGCAAGCTGGAACGGCTGGTAGCGCTTGTAGCCGTTGATGGTCGGCGTCGTGAGCAGGCAGCTTTCCTCCGCGTGCGCGAGCAGGCCCGCGATCCAGCCGTCTGCATCCGGCGTGAGCGCGCCGTCGTCACCCGGCATGAAGAGATTGCCGCCGCTCTTCGCGTCCACCACCGACTGATGCAGGTGCCAGCCGCTCGCAATCGCGTTGTCCACGCGCGGGCGGCACATGAAGGTCGCGTGCAATCCCTTGCGCCGCGCCACCTGCTTCGCCATCGAGCGGAAAATCATCATGTTGTCGGCGTGCGCAAGCGGCCCGGCGGGCTCGAATGTCATCTCGAACTGGCTGCCGCCAAGCTCGGCCTCGAGCGTGCGCACTGGCAGGTGCAGCGCCTGCGCCGCGCGCCGCAGATCGTCCATCACATCTTCGAGCGCGTCGTAGCGGGACTCCGTCATGTATTGGAAGCCGTGCGCGAGCAGGCTCGTCTCGGGCACCGCCGCGGGCCAGGTGCCGTCGCTGTGCGCGAGGCGTTCGTTCTCGATCTTGAAGACGTAGAACTCGACCTCGAGCCCGCACACCATCGCCTTGCTGGCCGCCGCGAGCGACGACACCGCGCGTTGCAGGATCGAGCGCGAGCAGAACGGCATCGCTTCGCCGTCCTTGTAATAGACGTCGCACAGCAGCCAGCCGCTGTGCGGCGACCACGGCAGCACGCGAAAGGTCGTCGGATCGGGGACGATGAGAATGTCGCCCGCGCCCGTGAGCTTGCCCGCGCCGAAGCCGATGTCGGCGCTCCACACCGGAAACACCGTGCGGTGCGCGGTGTCTTTCAGGAGGAGCGTCGACACCATCGCCATGCCGTTCCGGAAGGCGCCTTCGATGCCGTCCGCGACGATGGTCTTGCCGCGTAAAACGCCGTGCTGGTCCGCGAAGGAAAGGCGGATCGTCTCCAGCCCCAGCCGCTTCACTTCGTCGATCACCGAACGCGCCTGCGTGAATTGCTCCGCGGTCAGCAGTCCCTTGTTGCCGACGATGCCGCTCTCGAGATTGCCGCGCGCGTTCAACATCGCTGTATCGCTGTCCTCTACACCTGCGCATCCCACGGACAGGCGGCGCGCCGTCCGGCGTCGGCCTGCTTCCACACGCTCTCCCATTCGTCCGTCTTGCCGATGGCGTCAATGGAGATCGGGCCGCGGATCGAGGCCGTCGCACCGGCATCGCCGCGCATGGGAAGCGCCTCCGTCTCACCCTTCTTCACCTTGCCGATGGCATCGAGCAGGACCCGCCGGTAGCGCGAAATACCGGCGTCGGACTTGCCGAGATGCTCCTGCGTGCGGTCCTGGATCGGCCCGAGCCCTTCGACCGCCCATTGGTCGTGCACGTTGATGTCGAGTCCCATGCCCGTATAGGTGAGCTTCGCCTGCTCCTCGGGGTTGAAGCCGTAATTGTTGCGCTTGTTCTTGATCGGCGCGTAGTCGGGCAGGCGATGCTCCTTCATGCGCTGCTCGCGCATGGTCGTCTTGTCCACCGGGTTCTTGAAACTCGTGAACATCGAGTACCAGTAGCAGTTCGTGTCGTCGATCGGCACGTGCCACTGCGTGATCGTCATCTCGTTCGACATGGGGATGCAGATGGCGCCGGGGAAAATCTGGTTGGTCACGCGCACATGGCTGCGGCCGTCGTTCATGTGCCGCAGCGAGATGAGGCGCAGGCCATAGGGCGTCTCCTCGACCTTGATCTCCGGCCGCGGATATTCGCGCAGCAGCTGCGTCATCGGAATGTCGGTATTGGCCGCGCGGTCGCGGAATTGCTTGCCGTAGCCCTCGTTCGGATCTTCATCCTGCAGGAAGCGATGCAGGAAGGAAGCGTGCGCCGGGTCGATGCCCACTTCCATCGCCTGCAGCCAGTTGCACTCCCATAGTCCCTTGAATGCGAAGACGTGGTTCTCCGGCGCGGTGAAGCAGTCGAGCGCGGGGAAGGGCGGCGGCTCGCCGGGGCCCATGTAGGCGAAGATGATCCCGTTCCGCTCGACCACGGGATAGGAGACCGCCTTGATGTGCTTGTGCATGTGGCTGCCTTCCGGCTCCGCCGGCTGCTCGACGCACTGGCCCGTGCGGTCGAAGTGCCAGCCGTGGAACGGACAGCGCAGGCCGTTGTCCTCGCGGCGGCCGTAACAGAGATCGGCGCCGCGATGCGGGCAGTGGCGGCCGATGAGTCCAAGCTCGCCTTCATTATCCCGGAAGAGCACGAGCCGCTCGCCGAGCAGATTCACCGGCACGACCGGCCGCACCGACATCAATTCTTCGCTGAGCGCCGCCGGCTGCCAGTAGAGCCGCATGACCGCGCCCGCGCCGGTCCCGGGACCGATGCGCGTCAGTAGATCGTTCTGCTCCTGGCTCATCATGGCGCGGCGCTCCTTCTTCCTCGTCGCGGCTGGGCGCGACGGCGCATTGTGACAGGCTCGGCGGAAATCCGAAGCGGATTGCCGCTCGTAGCGCCAGCAATGCCTTTGCGGGCCTTGATTTTAGACCCGAGGGTGGAACGAGTCTTGCTTATGAAAAACCGGCAGCTTTTTCGGTCTTTTTTACCTGAAAGACCGAGGGCTGCCGCACGTCGATGGCCGGGCCGGTGCGGCGCCCGTTCCACCCGATGCGGCCCGAATGCTCCCCGGAAAGGCTCATGGATCCGTCGCTCAAGATCGTCATCGTCGATGAGAGCCCCGTGCGGGCCGCGATCCTGGAGGAGGGGCTGCGCGAGGCTGGCCATGTGCAGGTCATCCGCATCGCCGAGACCGCGAACCTGCTCGCGCGCATCTATGCCATCGACCCGGATGTGATCCTGATCGATCTCGAAAATCCGAGCCGCGACATCCTCGAGCAGATGTTCCAGGTCAGCCGCATTGTGAAGCGGCCCGTCGCCATGTTTGTCGATCAGGCCGACAGCGCCTCGATCCGCGCCTCCGTCGATGCCGGCGTGTCCGCCTACATCGTCGACGGGCTGAAGAAGGAGCGGGTCAAGAACATCCTCGACACCTGCATCATGCGGTTCAACGCATTCTCGAAACTCCAGGGCGAACTCGATCAAGCCAAGAGCGCGCTCGCCGACCGTAAGGTGATCGACCGCGCCAAGGGCGTTCTGATGAAAGCGAAAAATCTGACGGAGGAGGAAGCCTACGCGCTGCTTCGCAGCACGGCGATGCGGGAGAACAAAAAAATCTCGGAGATCGCGCAGTCCGTCGTGACGGCCGCGGAGATGCTGAAATGAATATCAGGCACAGACTACGGATCGGCTTCATTCCGCTCGCCGATGCGACCGCGTTGCTGGTCGCGGTCGACAAGAACTTTGCGGCGGA
>Ga0307505_10002130_pt1 | contig 14252 bp, 12 predicted proteins | sample 23_S_MG_FD_202183 | JGI IMG/M metagenome (GOLD analysis project Ga0307505, IMG submission 202183) | Soil microbial communities from Populus trichocarpa stands in riparian zone in the Pacific Northwest, United States - 23_S | ecosystem: Environmental > Terrestrial > Soil > Riparian zone > Trees...
CGGCGGCCGCAATTTTGAAAATGCTCAACTCCTCAAATCCCTTCTGTCATTCGATGGTACACGCAGATACCGCAATGGCCCGACATTTTATTGCGATTGCGGGCTGACGTCAAGCGGGGTAGAAGAGATAGAGACACTGTCATTGGGGGGCGGCGGCTGATTACTAAGCCCTTTTCCGGAAGAACGCCCCTGACGAAACTTCTCGCCGGCATTAGAGTGGATGGTGAGGGCGCGTTGGAACAGTTCGCGCGCACGATCGTAATGGCCGCGTGAGTCGTAGAATATTCCAGCCCGGTACAGATTTGACACATAGACACGCTGCGCATCAAAGTCGCGGCGTATCGCTTTGGTGGCGTTGAGGAATCGCGACTGCCGCTCGAAGTCTTCCTGCTGACGAATCATACGTGCATCAATCGCCACCACCGAATCGGGAGAGACATGAAAAAAGTGCCCCGCCGGAGTTAGATGATAAATCATCCGCATTGAAGTCTCTGTGAACTCCCAGTACACCGGTGCCCCGGCCCGAGCCAACGCGATGGCCCAACGATCCAGATACAGACGCGTTGAGTCGGAAGGAATCGGGACAGCGGCCAGATCGGGGAAATTGCTGAACACCCATTCTCGGTACCACGCCGACGGCATCAAGTCGCAGTTGATCACCCGCACATCAGGACGCCATTCGTCACAATACTGCAACCCACGCAGGACAAAGTCGATGTTGGCCCCGGAGACAAACACAGTCGCGCTCGGCTGCAATTCGGCTGTCGCTTCTGTTCCGTAATCGTAGGCCAGACGATGTTCGACCAAATTGCAGTACGGCTCGTTGATGATGACTGGTGCCAGCCCGACCATGACCATAGTTCCCAGTGCGGCTGTTGCCACCGTGTAACGCAGCCAGGCAGTAGGCATGCGCATGGGCAGGAATCCGAATGCCACGACAAGCGTTGCAATTCCCGCCGCGATCAAGAATGCAATCATCGAGAGCGCCGGAAGCAGATATCCATGTATGTCAGGATTGGTGTCACTAAACTCGCTCACCAAAAGCGATGTCACCGTGATGTTGGCAACGATCACCAGCAGCGCCACAGGTACCCAACGTCTCGCGCGGCGCCACAGGCCGATGATGCCAACGAGCGAAAGTACGGCAACTCCCCATTGAAGCTCATCAAGAAGCAGGGTGAGGCAGCTCACGAAGTTCTTGTAAAACATGACAGCCGTCGAAGCGATGATCTCGTCGAACGCATCCGCGCCGACTATTCCACTCCAAGCTGGAGCGCGTCCTGAATCAGTCCATCCCCAGTTAAGCGGCGGATTGGCGCCCGCGCGGATCGGCAAATATAGGTAAATCGAAAGTCCCACCAGAAACAGCATGACAGCCAACGACCAGTCACGCATTCTCAACTCGCTGCGACGTGCAAGCGCCAGAAAAAACACGAACACAGCCGGAAGGGTGGAGGCGAACGTTGCATTGTGCAATCCCAGCCCAAGGCCCCCGAGAAAAGCTGCTGCTACAAGCCAACGGCCGAGGCCGCCACGCCCGATGCGTACCGATCGCTCCGCACCAAACATGATCGCAATCATGAACGCCCAAGCCAACAGCGTGGGCGCGTACACTTCAGCCCGAGCTGCCTGCATCCAGAGTGTGTACGTCCCGGCGATAGCGGTGAGTGCCACGACAATCGGCATCACCGTCTCCCACCAACGCGTCGTGCGCCAGATGTGGGACAACAAGCCATGCCAGACATAAGCGAAGATCCCAAGCGCTACAGAAGCGCACAGCGCCGAGAGAAAATTGACCCGGTAGAAAATGTCGCCGAATGGCGAGAGTGAGAACACACGCCCGACCAGAACATAAAGCGGGAAGCCGGGACGGTGCGGGATACCGAGGACATGCGCATTGGCGGCAAGTTCACCGGTGTCCCACCAAAAAACGGTCCGGCACATCGTCGCTACGTACAAAAGCAGCGACACGATGAACACCAGAGTGGCGAGCAGCCACGCAGTGTTGGTCGAACGTTCCCGGTCGTGGTACAAGTCGTCCAGAGACGGGGACTGGCTGGCGAATTGATCAGACAAGCGATGACACTCCCATGTTCGATCCGGCAACGTCGGTAACATCCCTGTTCTGGATGGCCATCTTCCCTAGTATCGGCCATTTTGGCCAAAGGGTTTGCCTGTTTGATTGAGGTTGACCAGCCATCCTACTCCGCTATTATGCAACCTTGGAGCCCAAACCCGTGCCGCAACCGAGTACCTCAGCCGAGTCAACCGACGCGCGAAGACGCCTCCGGCGGCTTGTCGTAGTCATTGCCGTCGCTGGACTGGTGCTGTCGATCTTATTCCTACTCTGGGCCACAGTCGGCGTGCGCAGTGTCCGCAATGCCCTGGTCGAAGAGACTGAACGCCAATCGCTCGCCCTATTGCAATCGCTGATACTCGCCTCCCAGTACTCGCTGGCAACAGGTACACTCGTCGATCAACTCGAACAAGAAACTCTCGCCGAGCGAACTCGGTCAATTCTGCAACAGTATCCAAGCGGCACAATCGACGCAGCAATGCTGGATTCGGTGGCCACCCGCCTCGACGCCGATGCACTCTCGCTGCTAATTGACGATGCCTGGATCTCATCAGATACGGACGTTCCGATTTTGCAGGCAGTGGCAGGCGACGAGCTCCTCGCGGATCTCGAGTCTGTCGACGACCAAATCGAAGTCTCCTACACCGACTCGCTGGCCGGACAAACTTGGGAAGGTGTCGCGTTCACGTCGCCCCAAGGTGTGGCGATCGTCTGGGCAATCCGTGGCCCGTCGCCGTCGCAACCGGCGATCGGCGGGATTGGTGAGTTGATTCAGGAGATCGGAAGGCAATCCGGAGTCAACTATATTGTGCTGCAAGCCCCTGATGGGATTGTATTTGCCTCGCGACCATTAAAGCCCCTCTTGAAGCTGGCCGCCGATTCTTTCCTGGTCAACGTTCTCGAAACCGATGTTGCCGCCACCCGTGAAATCGATTTCGAAGGAACGCCGGTCATTGAAGCAGCAGCCCCGTTTCTCTCGACAGAATTGCCGTCGGGCATGTTTCGCGTTGGGCTCAGTCTCACGGCCGTCGACGACGCCGTCAGCCGCCTCACAGTTCAGCTTGGCCTCACAGCACTGTTGCTGGTCCTGCTGTCCACCACTGTCATCTCGATCGCCGTCACTCGACGGTCACTGGCGGATCTCGGGAAGTCGTACCGCGAAGTCGAAACTCTGTCGGCAAGTGTGCTTGATTCCATCGATCAGGCGGTCATTTCTGTCGATGCCGACGGAAAGCTCACAAGTCTCAATCCGACCGCTGAACGCTGGTTTCGCGTCCGATTCTCGGATGTGCGAGGGCAGGGCGTGACCGCCGTCCTTCCTCTCGATTTTGGGCTCGACGAGGTCCGTACCAAGCGTAGGGCGAACGGCGAGCGCGAGACAGTCATCCAAACAGATCACGGCCTGCGCACACTGATCTACGCAACGGCGCCATTGGTGACCATCGACACGAAGCATGTTGGCGCGGTGACCGTCATACGCGACGAGACCGACGCGCGCAACATGGCTGCGCAGGTGCGCCGCGCTGAAAGGCTCTCGGCGATGGGCCACCTCGCGGCCGGTGTCGCCCACGAAATCCGCAATCCGCTTAATGCGATTGCCTTGGCCGCCCAACAGCTCAAAATGGAGCTCGGTCCCGTGCCGTCGGCGGCGATGGCCGACACGATTTGGAGCGAATCGAAGCGATTGAACAAGATTGTCGAAGATTTTCTCTCGTTGGCTCGACCTTCGACACTACCAAAGGCAAAACTCGACTGGCGGGAACTTGTCGAGTCCGTGGCGCAGATGGCAGCCCTTGAAACCGATAAGAAAGAAGTGGCTCTGACACTCGACTTATGCGACGATTGCCATGTCGATGGAGTTGCCGATGAATTGCGAAAGGCGCTGTGGAACTTGCTTCGCAACGCCATCGCCGCTTCTGATTCCGGCGGCCGCATCAGTCTCGACTTACGTGTCGATTCCGGTCGGGTGAAATTGTCGATCGATGACACGGGATCAGGGATTGCGCCCGATGCTCTCTCACGCGTCTTTGAGCCGTGGTTCACGACAAAGTCCGGTGGGACAGGTCTCGGGCTTGCAATCACGTATCGCATCGTGCAGGACCACGAAGGAACCATAGAGATCAGTTCGCCAGTGCCGGGAACGAACCGGGGGACACGTGTCGTTGTCAGTCTCCCCGTAAGTCAACAAACAGGGTAAGACTTAACTTCGGAGTCGAATGGCAGGATTGGTTTTCAAAAGTGCGGGCGAATCCCATGGCCCCCAACTGACCGGAATTCTCGAGGGATTGCCATCAGGGCTGCGCGTCGACTTCGAACGTCTGGCTGCAGACATGGCCGAACGCCAAAAGGGCTTCGGACGCGGCGGGCGCATGAAGATTGAACGCGACCATTGCGAAGTCACCGCCGGTGTCCGCCACGGCATTACTCTGGGCTCACCCATCGCATTTCAAATCGCCAATAAAGACTGGGCCAACTGGCAGTCTGCGATGTCCGTTACAGATGACCGTCCCGAGCCGTCGAGCGAACGCGAGTCGCAGTTATCGCAGCCGCGCACTGTCCCACGTCCCGGCCACGCCGATCTTGCCGGTGCGCAAAAACATCACTTCGCCGACTTGCGCAATGTCCTCGAACGCGCCTCTGCGCGCGAAACCGCCGTGCGTGTCGCCGCCGGGGCATTCGCAAAAATGTTTCTCTCCGAATTCGGAGTCGAGACCGCGTGTCATGTCCGACGCATCGGCGGGGCAGTGGCCCCGGATCAACCATGGACAGTTGCTGATATTCGCACGAAGACAGCCGACTCCGATGTCCGCTGTGTCGATCCGAAAGCTGCCGAGGCCATGCGTGACGCGATCAAGCATGCAGCCGCATCGGCGGATACCTTAGGCGGCGTCGTCGAAGTCGTGGCAACAGGATTAGTGCCCGGTATTGGCGACCACACGCAATGGGATTCCAAGCTCGATGGCATATTCGCGCGGGCACTGATGTCTGTCCACTCAATCAAGGCCGTCGCAATTGGCGATGGCGTTGCACAGGCCGGACGCCTTGGCTCCACTGTCCATGACGAAATCCTCTTCGACACTTCCCGCACTCCCGGACAATCGGCATTTCATCGCTCCAGCAACCGCGCGGGAGGATTAGAAGGCGGCATCACCAACGGTGAGGACATAGTCCTGCGCGCCTACGCCAAGCCCATCTCGACACTGAACAAACCGCTCCAATCGGTGGACATTCACAGCAAAGCTGCGGCAGCAGCGTTCGTCGAACGATCCGACATCTGCAGCGTTCCCGCCGCGGCTGTCGTTTGCGAGGCGATGGTGGCCCTGGTGCTCGCCGACGCTTACTTGTCGTCCTTCGGATCAGGGGCGTTGGGCGATATTCTCGCAAGGTTCCGTCTTTACAAATCGGGCATAGATGATTTCCATGTATGATTGTTCGATGTGCACGTATTAAGCTTTTGGCACTGCTTCTTTAGCGTTGTGAACAGCGAGGAAGGGTCAACGATGAGAGAACGTCTGTTCGAAACCATGTTGGTCGGCAATCAACCCAAGATATTCGATGATCCATCACGCGCGCTGAATCTGCGAATGGCGCGCAACCGTCTCGACAAAGGCGCGATCACAGCCGAAGCGTTTGAGACCGAATTGCGCAACACGATCAAGGGCACCATCGACGATCAGATCGCCGCCGGAATGGATCGTGTCACTGATGGCCGTATTCGCTGGGATGATCCGGTCACGCCATTTGCCGCTGCGCACGACGGCTTCACGATTGGTGGCCTGATTCGCTACTTCGATAACAATGTCTATTACCGGCGCCCTATCATCGATGGCCCGATCCGCTTTGTGCGTTCGGCTGTGCTCGACGACTACCGTTTCGCGTCAGGCCTCACTGACAAGCCGGTGATGCCCTCAGTCTGCGGGCCGTTTTCGTTGGCAAAATTTTGTGTTGATCAAAGTTACAGTGGGTCGCGCGCACTGTTCGAAGATAGCGCCCGTCTGGTTGGCGGCGAGCTTGAAGCGCTGGCACAGGCAGGGGCGGAATGGGTGCAAATCGACGAGCCCTTCCTGACACAATCGCCTGACGAAATCGCTCTGGCGGTGGACACAATTTCCGCCGCCGTCCGACGCACCGGCATCAAGACTTTGGTCTATACCTACTTCGGCTCACTCGGTCCGATTGCCGACCGTGTCTGGGATCTGCCGTGCGACGCGATTGGCGCCGATTGTGTCACAGCGCCGGGCAATCTCGAAATTTTGCTACGCGGACCAAAAGCCGTCGGACGCTCCTTCGGGCTCTTTGATGCGCGTTCAACACGCATGGAGAATCCCCGCACTATCACACAGCAACTGGAGAAGATCGCCAAGTCGGGCGCAGTGGATTGGCCCAAATGTTGGATCACACCGTCCGCGGGACTGGAGTTTTTGCCCTACAAGAATTCCGTGGCGAAAATGCGACGGCTGGGTGAGGCAGTACGCGAGTTCGAAGGTGTTCAAGCCGTTCAGACAGTTTAACGGCCACAATCTGAAATCACAATCGATGGGGTACATTTCATGTTAGAAACGACAAGCGTAGGTTCATTTCCCAAGCCCGATTACCTCGCCAAGGCGCGTACCGCACACAGCAAGGGAGACCTCGACACCAACGGGCTCCTGGCTCTCGAGGAACGCGCCACGCGCGAGTGGATCAAGTTCCAGGAAGACATCGGCATCGATATTCTCGTGCACGGCGAGATGGAACGCGGCGACATGACAACATTCTTCGCCGAACGTCTCACCGGCTATGGTGTCTCGGGGCTGGTGCGTTCGTATGGCAATCGCTACTACCGCAAGCCAATCATCGAAGACGTTCTCGATCGTCCCAATGCCATGACCGTTGAGTTTTACAAATGGTCGCAAGCGTTGACGAAGAAGCCCGTGAAGGGAATGCTCACCGGGCCGTACACGATGTGCGATTGGTCGTTCGATGAACACTACGCCTCACGACGCGATGCCGTCCTCGCGCTCGCCGAGATCATTCACGACGAGGTCAAAGACCTCGAAGCTGCTGGCGCGAAGTACATACAGATCGACGAGCCAGCCATCTCGACCCGACCCGATGAGATTGACTTGGCAATAGAGGCGATGGAAATCGTCACTTCGGGAATCAAAGCCACGACAATCAGCCACATCTGCTACGGGGACTTTGCCAAGATTTATCCGCGCGTGTTGTCGTTGCCGGTCGATGTGCTCGATTTGGAGTTCGCCAACTCGCACATGACCAATCTCGAGATATTCCGCAAGCCGAAGTTCACCAAGAAGGTGAGCGTCGGTGTCCTCGATGTCCACTCGCACGTCATCGAGTCGGTCAAGGAAGTGAAAGAAGCGATCATGAAATCGCTCACAGTTTTCGATCCCGAACAAGTCTGGATCGATCCCGACTGCGGCCTCAAGACACGCACCCCGCAAGAAGCCATGGACAAGATGAAGGTCATGGTCGAGGCGACACAGCAAGTGAAGCGTGAACTCGGCCTCCAATAGGTCCCATTGGTCCTATATGTCCTATAAGTCTTCTCCATTCCTCGACCGCATCGCCCGCGGCCCCATCCTCGCGGATGGCGGCATGGGCACTATGCTCTACAATCGCGGGATCTCGTTTGACCATTGCTTCGATGCGCTCAATCTCACACATCGCGACACCGTTCTGGGAATCCACCAGGACTACATCCGCGCCGGCGCACAACTGATCGAGACAAACACCTTCGGCGGCAACCGCATTCGCCTCGCGCAGCATGGCCTCGAAGACAAAATCCGCGACATCAACTATCACGGTGCACGCATCGCCAGAGAAGCACGAGACATCATGGGCGCCGATGTTCTCGTTGCCGGTTCTGTCGGGCCATTGGGGAAAAACCTCGCACCAATCGGCGCAATCACTCCATCGCAAGCACGATCATATTTCTCGGAGCAGATTCAGACCTTGCTCGAAGGCGGCGTCGATCTCTTCATCGTTGAGACAATCTCCGATCCCGTCGAGATGGCGGAGGCTGTCTCAGCCATACGCGCCCTCTCGAATCTGCCGATTGTCGCGCAGATGACATTCACCGAAGAAGGGATGACTCTCACCGGACGGTCTCCTGAAGAGATTGGTCAACTCCTCAACGACATGCCAGTCGATCTCATCGGCGCGAATTGTTCCGTGGGTCCGCAAGGAATGCTCGAAGTGATCTCACGGCTCGCCAAGGTCGCCAAGAAGCCGCTCGCCGCGATGCCGAATGCCGGAATGCCGCGATTGGTTGATGGACGTTTCGTTTATGCGGCGCATCCGTCGTATTTCGCGGGACTTGTCGGGCCGTTTCTCGCCCATGGAGTGCGATTGATCGGCGGATGTTGCGGAACAACCCCTGAGCACATCGCGGCCATGAAAGTTGTCCTCGATGTCTGGCGTCCGGTCCCAACCGATCCCGTGCCGGTGACATTCGTATCAACCCCGTTGCCGGAACGTCTGGCATCGGGCCAACGCACCGCCTCGCGTTCGCGCTTCGCCGCCAATCTCGGCAAGAAGTTCCAAGTCTCTGTCGAATTGGATCCACCCAAAGGCAGCAATCCGGCGAAAGTCATCGAAGGCGCGCATCTCTGCCGCGCCGCCGGCGTGGACGCCGTCAACATCGGCGATTCACCAATGGCACGTGTGCGTATGAGCGCCATCGCCACTGCCGCCTTGATCGAGCGCGAAGTCGGCATCGACACGGTTCTCCACTTCACCTGCCGCGATCGCAATCTCATGGGCATTCAGTCCGACCTGATCGGCGCCCACGCGCTGGGTATCCGCAATGTGCTGGCCATCACCGGCGACCCGCCATCGGTGGGGGACTATCCCCACGTCACCGGAGTCTTCGATGTCGATGCTATCGGCTTGACTCGCATCCTCGCTGGATTAAATGACGGCAAGGACTTCGCCGGCTCCTCAATCGGTCACCCCACAAACTTCGCGATCGGAGTCGCACTCAATCCGGTTGCCGATGACTGGCCGCGCGAATTGGAACGCTTCAAATCGAAAGTCGATGCCGGCGCGCACTTCGCTTTCACGCAACCACTCTACCGGATCGAGCCGCTGAACCGTGCGCTCGATGCGATCAAGAATCTGAAGATTCCCGTGTTCCTCGGTCTCTTGCCGCTCATGTCGTTTCGTCATGCCTGGTTCCTGCACAACGAAGTCCCCGGCATCGTCATCCCCGATGCTGATCTGGAACGCATGAAAAAGGCAGGGGAGAAGGGCGCCGACGAGGGAGTAGCAATCTGCCGCGAACTCTTGGAGAACACGCGCCCGCTCGTCAACGGCGTCTATCTCATGCCCTCATTCGGCCGCTACGAAACCTGCCTCAAAGTCATCGAGGGCTACACGGACACGACGCCCAGCCCATACTTCGATGAGGTTGTACCGAATGAGCTGAACGCTTAACATACTGCAGCCGTGCCGATTATGCCAATTTAGAGCACCGCGGTCGACTGCCGCCTCGCCGCCGCATAGCTTCCTCGCTTGGGATGATAAATCGAGTCAAGAACAAGAAAATCCACCAAGAAGATTTTTTCATTGACATATTCTTGGTGTTTGCATACGATGCGAACGCGATGGCAGATAAAGCGAAAACGCTAGGTTCGGAAATTCGACGTCTTAGGACGGATGCAGGTGAGACTTTGCGTGGTTTCGCGACTCGTGCGGGAATATCTGCGCCACATCTATCAGACATTGAGCACGATAGACGTAGACCCTCGGAAGAGACATTGAGCAGTATTTGTGCGCTTTTGAAAGGTGTGGGAGCGAAGTACGAAGCCCTCACGCGTCTCAGCACTGGACTTGATCCGGATACGCAGGCGTGGGTGTCGCGCACGCCAGGAATTCGTTCGCTTTTGCGCCGGATACAGGATGATGGGACTAGCCCTGAGGATCTATTGCGGGAGATTGAACAAAAAAAGCTGGCAGGGCCATCGAAGAGGAAGCCGGATGCGAACGATAAAGTCTAAGGGCGGGATAAACGGTGTCAGGCTGTGGTTCACTCTCGATGAAATCGAGGCGACTATGGGCGGACTGCGAGTACGCTCCGGTCAAGATCAGCTACGACGAGGGGGAGTGGACGTGGAGCGCGTACTCAAGAGCGAATTCGGGATTGAGGCTGATTATCAGGACTTGGGCGACGGAGTCCTTGGAGCAACGCACTTTGCCGAAAGTGGCGAGCTCGCCGTAGTGATCTCGGCTCAACTTGGGGAAGAAGCCGAAGTCGACACGGTGGCGTGGAGGCGGTTAAGGAGCACCCTCGCGCATGAGTGTGGTCATTGTGCGCTCCACAGAACTCTGTTTCAGATGAACAGGGATCAGACAACGATGTTTGAGAGTGTTGACGCTATAGACAAACACTTGTGTCGCTCTGCGGATATTTGTCCAGAAATGGAGCATAGCGGGGCACATGAATTCTCGAAAAGTTGGACTGAGTACCAGGCGAATCAAGCGATGTCCCAACTCTTGCTGCCTCGAGAGTGGGTGTTAGAGTTCATGGAGCAACTCGAAGGCTATGATTCTCACAATGGCCTTGGGACTATTATCGCCGTCAAAGGCGTGAATTACGTTATCGAACGTGTCGCTGAGGCCTTTGATGTCAGCAAACAAATGGTCCATTACCGGCTCTCGAGTCTTGGATTGTCATCTTCGACGAGGTTGTTGCAAGACAACGATTAGGAGTTTTTTTTGCAATGCCCGTTCGCAGCGTGTGCATACATAACGTCTGTCAAGGATCGTAGAAGGGAGGTGATATTTTATGGCCGAATTTCGTGTGTACCCTGATGCTCAAGGTTATTGGCGTTGGACGCTCTATGCCAATAACTGGAGAAAGGTTGCAGACTCAGGAGAAGGATATGGCACGAAGGGCGACTGTGTGGCAGCGGTCGCTTTAGTGAAGCAGCTCGCACCGGTGTCGCCGGTAAATGCACAGTCGTAGCTGAGAGGTAAGCCGCAATTCGAATCCACCTAGGGGGCGGTCTAAACCGCCCCTTGGTGGATTCATTAATGGAAGATCAATTCAACATCTCCCATTCGGTTTCGCATCCGCACCTTCAAGCTCCAACAGCGCCAGCTTGAAGTGCACCCCCCGCGAAAAACCTCCGATCTTTCCCCCGGATGCCACCACGCCAAACCCGCATCGACGACAACCTTCCCGATCATCCTAGCGCCCGAGTGGGTGTAATCCAATATTGACTCACGCGTCCTGAGGCAACAACTTGAGCGCCACTCATGGGTGCTGACCCACACCATTTTGAATTCGACCTCGATCGCGGTATTCGCGCTCAGGTGGTTGAGAAGTTAGAGTCTAGCCCGTTTTATCCACTCACCAAGGATGTAGGTGCACAATCCAGCGGCATCTATGCACTCTATTTCCGAGATATGCTTGTTTACATCGGTAAAGCGTCTAAGGGGACAACCAAGAGTAAGCGAACGTTGAAGGCTCGATTGAATGAGCATGTGAGCAAAATTAGTGGCCGAAGGAACATCTCGCTCAAGGATGTGAAGTGTCGCTATTTGACATTCGCGAGCGAATGGTGGGTCTTTGCCGCTGAATTCGCACTCATGACACATTATCAGCCCGAGTGGAACGAGAGTGGATTCGGAAGCAAGACGCCGGGCAGTGGTCGCCCTGGCACGCATCGGATAAGTCGTTGGAACGAACAATTCCCAGAGCGGTAGTTAGCGCTCTCTCTCACAACTACTGCTGTTACGACAGACAATCCAAAAACAATGCCGCTTGCGCGCGTGATGGGCATTCTGCCACTTGGTGGATATCATCGGCCCTTTCCGGACTTTCACGATCAGATCGCAGACCGTGAATCCGGCCTCTTCCGCCATGCGCATGAAGTCGCAGTGTGCCCACTTTGATTTATGGCTGTTAACCATATCGGTTATTTTGGCAAGTAGGAGCCCCTCTGGCCTAAGGACTCGCTTAGCCTGGCTTAAGAAGGGCGGGTACAGGTAGCTAAGACTCCAATTCTGTTCCTTACCGCACTCCATCGTGGCGCCGAAGTCAACGTCAAACCGCTTTCGACTCTTATCACGCCCTTGGGGACCTACATGCGGAGGATCAAACACGACTACACCAAAGTGAGAAGATGGCACACCCTTCATCACGCGGTTATCGCCGACAATCATTGGCTTGTGTCGCGGGTCAATGTCCATGGACACCACCCGCCGAGACGATTCTTTCCAAAACCTGCCTGCGTTATAAGTCGAGTCAAGAATCGGGTCAGTCGGGATTGTTGGGTAGAAGTTCAACATTGCCTCAAGCAGCTCGCCATCGCTTCCTTCCCAGACACTACTAATAGGTTGATACTTTTGCTTGATGGCAATCGCGGTGTCGCGAATCACGGGGGCTTCAGGATAGAATCGAAGAGTCAGGCCCCCGATTCGCCGAACCCCACTCCCCGCAGACTTCGTGCTTCGTTTCTGAGGCTTGCTAGACGCTTTCAGTGATTTACCGGCTTTCCCCATGTGATCTTCCCCAATGGCACTGATTGAAGCGAGCCCTCGACACTCGGTGGTCGGCTTACAAAATAACAAGCAAACAACCCTTAGACTTAGCAAGAGCGATTTGGTTTCGCATCCGCACCCTCAAGCTCCAACAACGCCCGCTTGAAATGCAACCCACCCGAAAATCCGCCGATCCTCCCACCCGAAGCCACCACGCGATGGCAGGGTACAATGATCGGGAAGGGGTTCTTACCCATTGCCTGACCAACCGCTCTGGCCCCGCCCGGTGATCCGGCGCGTTCGGCGACTTCGCCGTAGGAGAGAGTCTTGCCGTAGGGGATGCGCGCACAGACTTGCAGTGCCTTGCGGGTGAATCCATTGACACGCGTCCAATCGATCGTGACAGGGAAGTCTCTGCGTTTGCCAGCGAAATACTCAGAGAGGAGTTTCTGTGTCTTGGCGGTCGCCTTGGGATCTTTGACCATGACTACGCCGTCATGGTGCAATTCCTCCATGAACCGCTCTTTGGTCGAACCGAAGTTGACCCGCCACAACCCGCGCCTGCTCTCGGCGAACCAGACCTCGCCGCAGTCCTTCGTTTCGAAGTGGGAATAGTAGACTGTTTCCGGTACCGATGACCTGACCATAGTGTACTCCCTCTGCCCGGTTGATGACTAGCTAACGGCCGCACCCAATCCTATCACTTTTTCGTGTCGACGACTCCATTCTCCGTAGTGGCGTCAAGGCTTGGATCAGATTAGATTAAGTCCATATGGCTCCCCTGATGAAGCGGGAAAGCGTGTTCCTCGTGGCGATGTGGCTTTGCATCGCCGTCGTGCTCGCGCTCTTCGGCAAGATGATCCTGCCGTTTGTCGCACCCATGGCCTGGGCGGTTGTGCTGGCGGTCACGTGGAACCCCCTGCATGGCGTCTTGGCTAAGCGTGTCCGTCCACCGGGGTTGGCAGCAGTGCTCTCGACAATCGCGGTTGCGCTGGTGATCATCGCACCGGCGACCTACATCGGCGTACTCTTGGTCAACGAGGCCACCGCCGTTTACGAAGAATTCTCGGCTGGGTCAGTCTCCGCGACTATGGACGAGCTGGCCACACGATTTGATCCCATCATCCGATCGTGGAGCGAGAGACTTAGTGGATTCATTGATCTCTCCGCGTGGGACTTTCGAACAATTGTCTCAAGTGTTGCCGGGAGGGCCAACGACTGGGTGGGAAAATACGCATCGTCCATGGCGGCCAATATTGGCAAGGTGACTCTGCAGTTCTTTCTCATGCTTGTCACGATCTACTACATTTTCAAAGATGGTGAAGTCTTCAAGAAAACTCTCAAGGAATCGATTCCGCTCTCCAGCAGTCGCGCGGAAGAACTGATGACGCACATAACCGCAGTTGTCAGATCGGCTATTTTCGGTTCACTTGTTGTGGCGGCTATTCAGGGCGCAATCGGGGGACTTCTCTTTTGGATCCTAGGGCTGCCATCACCCATCCTGTGGGGAGCGGTCATGATGTTCTTCGCCCTGATTCCTCTGCTCGGGGCTTTTGTCGTTTATATTCCAGCGGCGATTGTCCTCCTGATCGATGGCTCACCCGTCAAAGCCGGGATACTGTTCGTAGCCGGTGTCGGCGTCGTCTCTCAGATCGATAATGTCCTTCGCCCGCTTCTCATGGCCGGA
>Ga0307505_10002131_pt1 | contig 14246 bp, 9 predicted proteins | sample 23_S_MG_FD_202183 | JGI IMG/M metagenome (GOLD analysis project Ga0307505, IMG submission 202183) | Soil microbial communities from Populus trichocarpa stands in riparian zone in the Pacific Northwest, United States - 23_S | ecosystem: Environmental > Terrestrial > Soil > Riparian zone > Trees...
TACATATTCGGCGTCTCCCAAACGCACAAGATATGTCAGATTCGAACTGCCCGCGGGAAATTGCTCTACCTCAATTTCACCGTCGGCGATGTCCACTCGACCTCGCAGGTATCTCCACAAACCCGCGATGTCGATCTCTTCGCCATTGCGCACCGGTGCTGTTTCAGACATCAGTCAATTTTGCCATTCTCCAACAGCAAATGAATAATTGTCAGAACCCTTCCAGTTAGCATTGACCCAATTGTCAAACATCTACTACCCGAAACAATGTAGCACAGACGGCACGAATTTGTCAACAACTATTTCATCGGATTGAGTCGCATCCGCAATAAGCTAAACTATGCTTGATGTTTACGCAGGTTTGGCGGCTTTCGGGATTGACCGGAAGCGAGCCCGGACACCTTGAACTTCGCTACGGGCGGCTTGTCTATACGCCGATCGACGAATCGCGGTCAGGCTTTGATGTGCCGATCGCCGAGGTCACTGACATCAAGTTTCCGTGGCATTACTTCAGCGGCGGGTTCAAAATGCGGATTCGCGGCGAGGAGTTTCGGTTCTCGTTCGTCCAACCGCACAATGAGTTCGCAGATATTTCCGGCGGCCGTGAGGCGGGGAAGGCGTGGAAAAAGGTTCTTCTCGGATCGTAAGCAATGGATTTTACATATTCACAGAAAGTAAAAGATGTCCTCGAGCGTTTGCGGGCGTTCATGGACGCGGAGATCTATCCTAACGAGGGACGGTATCATGCCGAGATCGCGTCGGGTGACCGTTGGCAGCCGCTGGAGTTGATCGAGGAACTGAAGGAGAAAGCCAAAGCCGCGGGATTGTGGAATCTGTTTCTGCCGGATGTTTCAGGACTTTCGAATGTCGAGTACGCTCCACTAGCCGAACTAATGGGGCGTGTGGTGTGGGCGAGTGAAGTGTTCAACTGCTCGGCACCGGACACGGGGAACATGGAGGTGTTGCATCTTTACGGAACCGATGAGCAAAAGGCTCACTGGCTGGAGCCCATGCTTAATGGGGACATCAGGTCATGTTTCGCGATGACCGAACCGGATGTGGCGTCGAGCGATGCGACGAACATCCGAGCCTCGATAGCTGCGGACGGTGACGAGTATGTTTTGAACGGCAGGAAATGGTGGTCGACCGGCGCGGGCGATGCTCGCTGCAAGCTTGCGATCTTCATGGGCAAGACGGACGAAAATGCCGCGAAGCATCTGCAACAGTCAATGGTGCTGGTGCCGATGGATGCCCCGGGCGTGAAGGTCGAACGGCTGTTGAACGTGTTCGGATTCGACGACGCTCCGAACGGGCATGCGGAGGTCTCGTTTACTGACGTTCGCGTGCCGAAGTCGAATATTCTTCTCGGCGAAGGCCGCGGATTCGAGATCGCGCAGGGAAGACTCGGGCCGGGACGTGTCCATCACTGCATGCGGCTGATCGGTGCAGCCGAGCGTTCGCTTGAGCTGATGATCGAACGAGCAAAGACCAGGGAAGCCTTCGGTAAGCCGATCGCGGAGCAAGGCGTTATCAGGCAATGGATAGCTGAAGCCCGGTGCGAGATCGATCAGGCACGTCTGCTCGTCCTCAACTGCGCGTGGAAGATGGATACGACCGGAAACAAGTCCGCCCGCAAGGAGGTCGCGATGATCAAGGCCGTTGTTCCGCAGATGGCCTTGAAGATAATCGACCGGGCGATCCAGGCCCACGGCGGTGCGGGTGTCTCGCAGGATACGCCCCTCGCGAACTTCTGGATCTATGCAAGATCACTCCGCATCGCCGACGGGCCGGATGAGGTCCATCTGGAGTCTGTGGCGAAGATGGAGATTAATGCGCTGAATCGGCAATAAGATGTGCGAAAATTGGATTGTGAAAGCGATTCGGTACATTTTGACGAATCCTCTTGGTTGGGCAATCACCCTCATTCATTGGCTTGTCGTAGCCTATGCGTTTCGAGGAGATATACCTATCTATACCTATGGACCCGGCTTTAAGGCCCACGCCACTACTGAACTGATGTCGATCCTGGTGTCTTTCAACATGCCTGCACTGGTGATCACAAAACTCCTTTTCATCCCTTTCGGCTTCTCGATGGCACCCTACATTGCCATTCTCGTTACCTTGATAACAGCGCAATGGCTGCTCATTGGTGCCGGCATTCAAAGGTTGTACGAGGAATGCCGACCCGCAGATGACGGTCGTCTAGGGCTCAGCTAGAGTAAGAATTCTACAGAGTCAGCGAGTGAGCCCCATTTCACCCTGACCGAATTTCGGTCATCAATACGTTCAACATGGTAAAAAGATGTTGACATAGATTGTTCAACCGTGTAAATTCAGAATCTGACGACGCTCCTCGCGATCGTTTCCCTTCGCCACCCGATGCGAAAAGTTTTCAAATCAAACAAGGAAAAGACGTCGTAGACGCCTGATCCTTATCCGGAACGAACGGGTTATTGGCACCGCTTTCAGTTGGCCTGTCCTTGAAAGACCCCGCAACCTTCGCGACTTACCGGTGTGGCAAAAAAGAAAATAGAACCTCAAAGTCCAATACCCAAATCGTCCAAATAAGAAAACAAGAACAAGTTAGATTGGCCCTGATAGGAGTGAGAAAAAATAATGCTGTTCGGTAAAAAGAAAAGCGTTGCCGGTTTAGACATCGGTTCGAGTTCGGTCAAGATGGTGGAGCTTGACGGCAAGGTCGGCAACCTCAGCCTGGTTAGCCTCGGCTTCGAAAACCTTCCTGACAATACGATCATCGACGGACAGATCATGGAGTTGAACACCGTCTCCGACTGCATCCGCAATGTCTGCAGCAACAATAACGTTTCGGCTGACAGCGTTGTGACGGGCGTAAGCGGCCATTCGGTGATCATCAAGAACATCGTTCTGCCGCCAATGAGCCAGGATGAACTCGAAGAGTCGATCGACTGGCATGCCGAAGAGCACATTCCGTACGACCTCGCGGACGTCAGCCTCGACTTTCAGGTCACGGGTTCGTCGCACGATTCCACACATGTCCTGATCGCCGCGTGCAAACGCGAGCGGATCGACAATATCAAGCAGGCGGTTCAGCTCGCCGGCAAGCAGCCCGTCGTCATCGACGTGGATTCGTTCGCCCTGCAGAACTGCTACGAAGTGAACTATCAGCCTGATGCCTCACAGGTTGTCACGCTGCTTAACATTGGCGCATCGACAATGAATGTGAACATCGTTCGCGGAACGACGTCGCTCTTCAGCCGCGACATCACGGTCGGCGGCAGCCAGTTTACCGACGTGCTTCAACGCAGCCTCGGCCTCAGCTATCAGCAGGCCGAAGCCGTCAAACGCGGAGTCAACACCGCGGTCGAGGGCCTGGAAGAAAAGGCGATCGAGCCGCTGATGAACAACGTTACCGAGATCGTCGCGATGGAGATCCAGAAGACGTTCGACTTCTATCGTGCGACCACCGAAGACAATCAGACGGTTGTCCAGAAGATCCTGATCTCCGGCGGCGGTTCGAAGCTGCAGGGGCTCACACAAGACCTTTCAGCACGCCTTGAACTGCCGGTCGAGGTCCTCGACCCGTTCCGCAGCATCAAGGTGGACACACGCAAATTTGACCCGGATTATCTCAGCGAGATCATGCCCGAAATGGCTGTGGCCGTTGGTTTGGCAATGAGGGGAGTGAACTAGAAATGTTAAAGATCAACCTACTTAATTCAGTCACAGAGCGCCAGGGCGGAGCAGTAATGTCCGTCGATCGAAAGGTCGCGAGCCCCGGCATGCGCCTCCTCATGATGACACTCGTCTCCGGATTCCTGCTTTTTGCAGTGGTCGGATGGGACGTTATCAGCACCCAGATGGCAAAGGCCGAAGCCGAGCGTCAGCTTGAAGAACAGAAGCAGATCGCTGTCGAGCTCGAAGCCGTGATGAAAGAGCAGAAAGAACTCGAAGCCAAGATCAACAATATCGATGCTCGTATCACTGCGATCAAGAAACTCCGCGAAGAACAGAAAGGCCCGAGCGCAGTGCTTGAAGCATTACGAGAGCGGATCGCGATGGTCCCGGGACTCTATCTTCAGAGTGTCGAGCAGGCCGGCGATCAGGTCACGATCAAAGGAAACTCGCCTGACGAAGCGGCAGTTACTCAGTTTGGCCGCAGCCTGGAATTCTCCGGCGGATTGTTCTCGAACCTGAACATCGAAACGCAGCGTCAGGAAATGGTCAATCAGGCCGTTACCGCATCTGCCAACGGCGGCGAGGCGCCGAAAGTTGAGATCGTGAACTTTACGATCCGCGCGGGCTACAACTCGTCGAAGGGCAATACGCCATCCACCGTTGCCGCAAGCGGACAAGCTCCGGCAGCAGCCCCTGGACAGCCGGCGGCCCCTCAGGTCGCGAAGAACTAGCGAACCGACCACCAATATCTAACGACTCACGAAACAGAAGGATAAGAACATGTTAGACAAAATCAAAAACCTGAAATGGCACTTCCAGCTGCTGATCATGCTCGTAATTGCCGGTCTTCTCTACGGAGCGGTGTATTACTTCGTGACCGGCCCGACGCGTGACGAGGTAACTGCACTCAACGAGCAGGTCTCTCAGCTTCAGGCAAAGAACGAAGCCGCAAGGGTCGCCACGGCACGGATCAACGAATTTCGTGCTCTATATGCGAGCAAGTCGGCTGAGTATGAGGAGCTAAAGGTCCTTCTGCCGGAACAGCGTGAGATCACAAACGTCCTTCAGGGACTCCAGGACAACGCGAAGGATGCGAAGCTGATCGTGATGCGGTTCACCCCGCGTGATGACACGACGCAGAACTCGATCCAGGCAAAGCCGGTCGAGATCGAAGTGGACGCAAACTTCAACAACCTGCGTGCGTTCTACGAGAAGATGGCGCAGTTGCCGCGAATCGTTTCGATCACCGATTTCAAGATCAACCAGCTAGACAAGCAGAAAGGCGATAAGACGCTTCACGCTCAGTTCCTGCTAACGGCGTATTACGCGGATCCCGAGGTTCTGAACAAGCCCGCCGCACCTGCAAAGCCCGGCCAGCCCGGAGCACCGGCAGCCGCACCGGGACAGCCCGCCGCACCGGCTCCCGCAGTCAAGTAAGCAGCCAGATCTAACCCACCTGTACAAGAGAGAAAAGCCATGACCAAGAAATTCACACAGAATCCCTTCCTCAGCCTCGCGATGCTGGTCGGAGCCTTTGTCTTCACCGGCGTAATGGCGACCGAAGCAAATGCTCAGCGTGATCCGTTCGAGAAGCCGGCATGGGCTCGGGCTCGCGATCCGCGAACAGGCACGTCCGCGGTTGCCGGAGCAAAGGGAACTGCAACGCCCGAGAACTACGGAGCACCGGCGGTCCAACAGCGACTCGACTACTACAAGGTTCAGCGAGAGCATGCGGTCGCGAACAATCTGCCGATCCCGAAGGTCACGACTGTCTTGACGTTGAACGAGTTGGCTGTGACCGGTATCTTCAGAACGCCACGCGGATACGCAGCGATGGTCGAAGCTACGCCGATCAAGCTCTCTTACACGATCTATCCGGGCGACCGGTTCTTCGACGGCCAGTTGGTGGCGGTCGAAGAGAACCGCTTGGTCTTCCGAAAGGTGACCAAGGTTGCGAAAGATAAATTTGTCTCGACGGTCGAGAACAAGTCGCTTCGCAAGTACTCAGATCGAGACATGATCCAGGGCACGGCTCCGGCCGGTTCGACCGAGGCGAAGTCAGACGCGCCGACGAACGCTCAGCCCTTCTCAACCGGCGACAACAAGGTAACTACGACCGCTGTCGTTTCTCCGCTGTCCGAAATGGAGAAACAGGCGCCGAAAGAAGCCGCCGCGACAGACAAGCCGGCGGCCAAAGGCAAGAAGCCGGTACGAGTCGCTTCGAAGCAGAAGAAATAGGTTTTGACCCACCGATAAGCCCGGCGGCATCTAGCCGGGTTATCCGAACACAGTTTTAGCAACATCACCGACGGGTCCGCACAAGTCCGAAGGTGGCACATGTAACGGAGGAAACATGAATTCTCAACTCAACCAGAGCAAGTTTGTTCAACGAACAATTATCGCTCTTCTGATAGTAATCTCGCTGAGCGTTGTGGCAATTGCACAACGAACGGACCAGGGACGCAAATACGGCGACCCGGGATTCGTCGGCGAGCCGATCAATCTTAACGTCGTCAATGCAGACGTTCGCGACATTCTTAACTATGTCACCGAACAGTACGGCGTTAACTTCGTGATCGATAAGTCGGTCAAGCAAGTGCCGGTGACGGTCAATGTAAGCGACGTTCCCTGGAACATCGCCCTCGATTCGATCCTGCGAGCCCAGGAGCTCGGCATTCAGGTAAACGGACCGATCCTTCGTGTCGCGGATTCCAAGATCCTCGCGACCGAGGGCGAGATCATTCGCCAGGCGAACGAGACCAAGCTGGACAGCTCGGCCCTATACACAGAATTTATCCGTCTTAACTACGCCCGTGCGTCCGGCACGATCGGGAAGGGAGCATCGACCAGCGGAACTCCAGCTGGATCCAGCAGCTCGGCAGGCGGTTCGACGGGTGGCGTAGGCGGAGGCGAAGGCCTGCTTCCGATCATCAAGCGTCGCTTGTCGCGTCGCGGTTCGATCGAAACTGACGGCCGCAGCAATTCACTTATCATCACGGACGTTCGCGAGAACATCGATGCGATCCGCCAGCTCGTTGCGATCCTTGATCAGCCCGAGCCGCAGGTCGAGATCGAAGCCCGAATCGTTGTGGCCAGCCGCGACTTCAGCCGTGACGTAGGCGTTCAGCTTTCCGGATTGGTCATCGGTGCCCGGGGTAGCGGTGCTCAAGGTGGAACGCTGCCGGGCAACACGACGGGCCTCACCGTTCCGAACGGCCTTCCGAATACCGGACCGAACAACAGCCTGTTCTCGAGCATTCCTAACACCGTTATCGGCTTGACGACCGGTATCTTTGGAACCGCTCAGATCAACATGCTTATCTCGGCCGGCGAACGAAAGGGACAGGCGAAGGTAATTGCGACCCCGCGTGTTACCGCCCTCAACAACCGCGAAGCGATCATCGAAAGCAAGACGCAGATCCCGATCACGACGATCCAGCCGGGTCAGGCTGCCGGTGGCGCGGCGATCGCTACGACGACCTACATCGATGTTCCGTTGAAGCTTCAGGTTACACCGCAGATCACAGACCAGGGCACGATCGTTCTGGAAGTCCTTGCAGAGAACAGCTCGACACCTCCTGTGACCGGTGGTATTGCACCTTCGATCAACACGCAGAAGATGCAGACCCAGGTAACTGTTCCGGATGGCGGAACGACTGTTATCGGCGGAGTTCTGTTCGACGACGAGCGTGAAAATCAGGACCGCACTCCGGGACTTTCGAAGATCCCGCTATTAGGTAACCTCTTCAAACGTAAGGGTGTTTCACGCATCACGAACGAGATCCTGTTCTTCATCACTCCGCGGATATATCGTCCGGACTACGCTCCGGCAGCAGGTTCCTCGGGTGTGAAGCCTTCGGCAACGATCCTTCAGCCAGTGCCGCTTGGCAACCCGGCCTCGAACTCGGACACCACCGAGCCGACTCCGAATCCATCGGCGAGCCCGGTTCTGCTTCCCGCAGTTCCTGTCCAGCAGCCGGCAGCCGGCCAAAAGCCGAACAACTAAATGACGATGGCGGCCAACCCACGTTGACCGCCCTCTCTAGATCGCTTGTTTCCTCTTTTCTCGCGGGTGGCTTAAAAGCCGCTCGCGAGTTTTATTATCTGTCGAGGTAAGCGTTGGCGACCGGGATGTCACCCGGAAGCCCCCAATCACTTCCAGTAACTCCGAGGTCGCTGCTCTTAAGTGAGTACCAGAAACTCTCGGAGGGCCGATACACCGTTATGTCGGCAGACCCGTCACCGTCATGGTCGGCAGGTGCGGGAATGTCTCCAGTCAAGCCGAACTGGACAGCTCCAAGTCCCTGAGTTGAACGCAGCATCCACCATTCTCCGGACGATGGGCGAAAGATGGCGACGTCGTGGCGGCCGTCGCCGTCATAATCAGCTTGAACGGGCAGGTCAGTCGCGAGTCCGAAGTGAGCATACGTGAACCCGTCAGCACTCCGCAGGATGTACCATAAACCTTCTGATGGGCGGAAAACGGCTATATCGGTTTTGGCATCCCCGTCGTAATCGCCATGCACGGCGATGTCTGTCGCCAAGCCCCAATTAATGACATCGTAGCCGCCGGTGCTCCGTAAGATGTACCAGTTGCCCTCGGAGGGGCGAAAGATCGCTGCATCTGTTTTTCCGTCACCATCGTAATCACCAGCTACGGGAACATCACTCGCAAGGCCCCAGGAAAAACCGGTGTACCCACCGCTGCTGAAAAGCACATACCAGAGACCTTCAGAGGGACGAAAAACGGCCCGATCGGTGATCCCATCGCCATCGTAATCACCCGGTGTCGGGATATCTCCGTTTAGGCCGAACTGTACTCCCTGGGCGCTGTTCTGCGAACTGTCCTGGCTGTACCAAACGCCATCGCTCGGTCGAAAGAGAGAATAGTCGGACCTGCCATCTCCATCGAAACTCGCGATCGCCGAGCTAGACAGTGAGATACGGTTCGAGGTATAGATCTGGTCGTTGTCGCTGCTACTGTCGCTATTTGCCGCGTTGCCGGCGGCGTAGAATGCGATCTTTCCGATACGTCGTGACGGTGCAGTCCACGTGAACTGCCAGGACTTTGTCCCGATCACTGTTGGCGTTATTCCCTGAACGGTGTGTTCTATGTACTGTCGCTCATTTCCATTCACGAATCCGTTGACCAACTGCATCGCCGGAAGCGCAGGTGACGGCGAGGGGACTGGCAGGACAAACTGACCCGCCTTTCTTCCACCGTTGTCGACTCCCGTCATCTGGAAGCCAAAAAGAACGCCGCTTGAGTCATTCACGGTAACTGTGATCGGGATCTGCTGATCCGGTAGATAGTTTCTCGGAATTCCGGAGATCGAGACGTTTCCACCGCCGCTATTAACCTTGAAGGTCGTATGGCAAGCGGTGCAATTAGACTCGAGAGGTGCTCCGGTAAACGAAGGCGATGGGCCCGAGGCGGAGGCCTCGGACCTTTCGATACCTGGGAAGAGTCCGGTAATAGAAACCCCTGCTATCCCAAAAACGGCAAAGATCACGAGAAACTTGAAGAGGTTGGAGCGCGTCCTGCGTAAGTTCATGGTAATACTCCCGAAAAGCTGTACTTGTTTTTCTAAACTTTAAGACGGGGACGAGGAAAATATGGTCCAAGAAATGTTTCCATATGATGAAATGTCGCCTCGGGAATGTCAACATCGACAAGAAAAGAGGCTGTCCGCCTATTAACGAACAGCCCCTTTGGTCAATGGTGACTCAAGATCACCGTTCTATGGAACCGGGTCAATATAGGTTGCAGGGATGGGTATGTCACCTGCAAGACCCCACTGCGCGAAGGACGGGCCAGCCGTCGATCCAATTATCCACCACTGTCCGGCCCGGAAGATTCCGATGTCGTAGCGACCGTCGCCGTCATAATCGCCCGGAACCGGAATGTCAGTGCTGATTCCCCACTGGGCATAACCGATCGAGAGCGTTTCCGAGTAGTAGATGTACCACTCACCGGTACTAGGTCTAAAGATGGCTATGTCGTCGATAGCATCGCCATCATAGTCGGCAGGAACGGGGATATCGGCGGCTAAGCCCCAGTGAATCCCGGTAGCGTTCGCCGCAGGATCCCCAGTGGGTTCGGCATAGTACCAATTTCCTTCGGACGGCCGAAACACCGCCAGATCCGTCGTGCCATTCCCGTTGAAATCGCCCGCGAGCGGGATGTCGCCGGGTTGGCCAAATGCAAATGCCCTATCCTCGCTAGAACTGCCAAGGATCCTGACATAGAAGACGTTCTCCGAACTGCGGTAGACGGCGATGTCAGCTTGTCCGTCACCGTTATAGTCACCGCCGAACGGGACGTCCCCCGGCAAGCCCCAGGAGTGAGCTTCCAGGCTGTATGCCGGAGTCTTCATCAGCCAGAAATCCGCATCCGTACTATTCAACATACCGCGGAAGATGCCGAAGTCGGCTCCTTTATCTCCCGAGAAATCACCGGAAAATGGATTATCGCCATTAAGGCCCCAGTTCACGGCTCCGATACCAGACGTCGAACCGTATACCCACCAGTCCCCGGTCGACGGGCGCCAGATCGAAATGTCGGTCTTGCCGTCACTATCGAAGTCGGCTCTGACCGCGCGTTCAGGCTCGGTCGGTGCGATGTTAATTTCCGGGTTGACCCCCCACCAGTAATTACCCGTCGGGTGTCCTTGCGTTCCGGTCGCGATGAAGTCGGTCGAGCGGAAACTGGACACCACCATAAAATACTGGGTTCCTGAATTGAGAGTCCGGGCCAACGTCGACGCTGGCTGCGCACCCTGGAATCCTGTAGCTGTTGCGGTGAGGCCGTCAACAGTATAGGGTCCCGGAAGGACGGTCAGTGTTCCGGTGAAGTCGTCGTTGCTCTGCAAGAGATTTGTCGTCGGAGCAGTCGGCTCAAATGAGTTCTCGTAGATATGAACGAACGTATCGAGAGCATTCGATGGCGTGCCGGTCGTGTTAAGACTTGACACCTCTACCGTATAGCTCCCGCTTGCCGGGACCGTGAACGGGACCACGTCATAGAACTGGACAGCAGTACCAAGTCCGCTTCCTCCAGGACTATCGAACGTCGGGTCGGAGGTGGTCAATGCCCCCAAACCGTAAGTATTGGCAGCCGGCGTTGGCGTCGGCGTTGGAGTCGGAGTCGGCGTCGGAGTCGGCGTCGGCGTTGCGGTCGGCGTTGGAGTCGGAGTCGGCGTCGGAGTCGGCGTCGGCGTTGCGGTCGGCGTCGGCGTTGGACCGCCCGGCGTCGTGGAGCATGTCACAGATTCAACTACAAACGTCAGCGTCCAGCCATTGGCTATCGAGCCGCCGTCGTCCGCGAAGTCGTCAGTAACGTAAAGACTCCACGTTCCATTAGGATCACCGCCCGCGACCCCGCCAAACGCCGAGGCGAAAGTCTCGGAGCCGGACGGACCGGGTGAAAGGTATGGTGAGCTCGGTGCCGGAGCTACGTACGAATCGTTGGCAGGAGCGTAGTTCGTTGGCTTGAATGGACCTGCCGGCGGAGATGTCCATGTCTGTGCCAGAGTCGCAGTCGCAGCATCATCGAACGTCCAGTTTTGAGGCGTAACGATGATACTTGCAAACGTGTCGCCAGCATCCGACAAAACCGTGAACTTGCGTCCGGTCGGGCTGACCAGAAGCATATCAACGTCCGCTGGATACTCATGGGAGTAGCCGTTCAAAGTCAGCTTAACACCGGTGATCGTTGTCGGTAGTCCAGTGACGTTTATAGTGGATGGATATGGGGACGCAGGATTCACCGCCGCATCGCTTATCGTGATCGCCGCCGGATTGGAGAAAGTCGGGTTTGACGAACTCACAACGCCCAGCGTGAACGTGTAAGTGATCGTTCCGTGATTCGTGGCTCCATCCTGCAGGGCGAAGGTTGCGGTAACTTGACCACCGCACGGTCCGTTAGCAACAAACGTGAACGGCTGGACGACTGTGCCCGCCGGCTCTATCGCTCCGTAGTTCTGGGACGTAGTAACAGGAGTAATACCACCTGAATTCTGAAGCGTGGCGACGAGATTGGACGTTGCACCATCGCCTGCGTTCGCGATTGCGATGTTGAACGTAACAGTCTCACCCGGGTCCGGTGCGTTGTTGACCGGAGTATAGGATTCGGAAATCAGCGCCGGTGCTCCGCCGCTCTGCGGCTCAGGAGTGCCAGCGACGCCGCAGCAAGCGTATCGCTGCCGCTCCATCTCAAGTTGAACGCATCCGACAGTGCCGACATCGCCGCCGGCGTTATCTGAGACAACAAGTGTCCATGTGCCTTCAATAGATTCGCCGTTTAAAGCCGCCAGAGCGGACTCGGGCCTGAAGGATCCCGCAAATGGTGCGATACCGGCTGAGATGGCCGTTCCGGCTCCGTCATCGAAAACCGTAAAAGTACCCGTGCAGTCGTTCGCGCCCGAGCCGAAGTTATCACCACTTCCTCCGCGTTCTGCCGCTAGTGGGATAGTGGTTCCCGACGGGCTTCTGATCGCCAGAACGAGATCACCATCAAAGCTATGGTTCAGACGAACCTTGACGTTAAGATCGGAGAGAACGCCATCGGTGTCGACCTCGATCGGAATATTGACCACGTCTTCATCGAGAATTGCGGTCGCGATGTTTCCGGTAGAAGCGCTGGTCGAGCTCGGCGGAGTGAGTGTTCCGGTAGTGAAATCAAATGTCGCGGTACCGAGGTTCGTGGCCCCATCCTGAAGCTGGAAGGTTGCCAAAAGGGTCTCCCCGCAATCCGTCGTTGCCGTAAATGTGAATGCACGCGTGACAGCAGGGCCGCCCGGCGCTAGGGCCCCGTAGCTCTGCGGACCGCTCGGAGATGAAACTCCGCCGGTTGCCAAAAGCGTCGCGACCACATCCGTTGTCCCTGCAGTTCCTACGTTCGAAAGGTCAAAGTTGATCGTGACCGTTTCGTTGGGATCGATAGCACCATTGATCGCGCAGCTCTCAGCGGTGATCGCGGTTCCGCCGCCATTGATCACGGCAGCGGCAGTACTCTGGCCGTTCCATACCACCAGAGCAAAGTCCTGGTCTGTCGAGTCAGCGTTTGCGGGCAAACCGTCACCTGCGATGTTGGTAGCCTTTACACGAACAAGAAAGTTTCCGGTCACACCGGCAGGAACGAAAACGCTTTCTACGTTGTTTCTAATATCCGCCGAGCCTCCCTCGACCGAGTTGCCTTTCGAGAACCTGTTGCCTTTGTACGTGATGCCGCCAACTACAACCTCAAGATCCAGATTGTTTACGAAAGCGTCGCCCGTCGTGTTGCCCGGAGCGTCCGAATAGGCCAACGTAACCCGGAACGGTTTCGAGTTGTTCGGTATCGTTCCCGAGAAGGTGCGTTCCTGTCCCGAGTCTGTAAACGTATCTTCAGCACGCTGATCGCGGACAATATTAGATTGTGCGAACACATCAAAATAGTTATCGAGATTTGCGCGGCCCATGCCTTGATTGCTCGACGGCAAGTTGTCATTTGCTCCGGAACCATCCATGAAGGATGCCGTGTTCATCATCAGGGCCTTCGTCAGTGCCGGACTTGGAGGGGTTCCATTCCCGGCACTTCCGCCGATCAAAGCGTCGTTTATGAAGTGCTGACGGATAAGCGCCGCAAGTCCGGCGATCGCCGGAGTTGAATGGCTGGTACCCGAAGAGGCCGTGTACCACTGTTGCGATGCAGGGAAAAACAGGTTACCGACACCACCGCATACGCCAGTTCCATTCCCGGTAAAGCAAGTTAGCGACGTTCCGGTTCCGGCAACGGGGTTCGCGAGCACATTCTGGGCCGCTCCGCCAGTGATGTGAGTTCCCGGGAGAACGATGTCCGGTTTGACGCGGCCGTCCGATGTGGGGCCGCGGCTGGAGAATCCGATCATATCGTCGGTACTGTCCGCATCAGAATCCGGGAAGCCGCATCGGTCGGCACCGCCGAACGGGTGAACATTCTCAGAGGCTCCAACGGTGATAGTGTTCTTTGCAGAACCAGGTGATCCGAGCGTCCCGACACCGGGACCGGCATTGCCACCCGCGAAGATAATGACCATTTCCTGGTTACCTGCAACCGGAACGGCCGAGCTGGCTTGCTGAGCGTCGCGAACGAGAAAGTCGAACGTTTGAGATGAGGAAGTGTAGGCGCCTGCCGTATCGGCTCCCCAGCTATTTGAGCTGATCCGTGCCCCGTCGTTGTAAGCCCTTGCCTGAAGATTCGAGACGTTGGGGCTGGTGAAGCTGTCCGGATCGAAAATGACCGACGAGCCGACTTTGACGAAAGGAGCAACGCCAAGTCCATAACGGTAGCCCGAGGCATCTGCATGCGGCGCCGCCGCGAATATTCCGCCGGTTGGAACATAACCGCCAATGATCGTGGCGTTGATGTTACCGTGTCCGTCGCAGCCAGCCAGCGAACTTCCTGCGTTGGGCGTTCCTTCAAGACGCGAATAGACAACACGACTTGTTTCAGCTGGATCTCCGAGTCGTCGAAGGAGAAACTGGTTTTCACTGGCCGGGTTCGCATTTCCCACGCCGCTATCCGAAACGTCGACCGAGAAATTCGAAGCGTCGAACTGGGCCTGGGT
>Ga0307505_10002132_pt1 | contig 14244 bp, 13 predicted proteins | sample 23_S_MG_FD_202183 | JGI IMG/M metagenome (GOLD analysis project Ga0307505, IMG submission 202183) | Soil microbial communities from Populus trichocarpa stands in riparian zone in the Pacific Northwest, United States - 23_S | ecosystem: Environmental > Terrestrial > Soil > Riparian zone > Trees...
GTCGGCAATGCGGCCGAGTGTACCGACGCCAGCGACGGACGATTCAGCCGCGTCGGCACCATTGCGGCATCTGTCGGGGATTGCTACAGGAGCTGATGGGATCGATCAGTCGGGTTCCGACTGACTCAACACGTTCTTCCCACACGACAATGCCTCCCGCTCAACGCCCCTTGCAGCATCTTCAATTGTCCTTTACCTTCTAACGGGTGCTGAAAAAGTCCGCCAGCGGCGTTCTCAGCTCGCAAGAATCCTCAACGTACCCCAGAGGGTACGCCTCCGGTTCTTGCTCCGCCTGCGGCCTTGCTGGACGGTCTTTTTGAGCACCCTCAGGCTAACGTGCCGTCAGTGCCCTTACGAAAGTTCCCGAAGGCATTTTAATGATAGCCTGTTTTTCCGGAAGCCTTCTCATCTCCTAGTCAGGAGCACGCCATGCGCTGGTCGCGCCAGATCCTATTTGGAGACGTCGACGCCATGTTCGCCTCAGCGGCCGTCCTGGCAGACCCAAGTCTTGCGGGCAAACCTGTGGCCGTCGGTGGAGCATCCCCGCGAGGAATCATCGCGGCAGCGAGTTACACGGCTCGTGCGTTCGGCGTCCATTCCGCCATGCCGACTGGCGAAGCCAAACGTCTCTGCCCGCATCTCATTCTCGTGCCCCCGGACAGACCGCTCTATCGCCGGCTGCACGAACAGATGCAGGCTGTGACCGATCAATTATTCCCCCTCACCGAATGGAGCAGCATCGACGAGTTTTATGTCGACACGACACAGCTCCAGGCCCGCTATCCCGACCCTCGCTCACTTGGACAACTTGTGAAGGATGCACTGTGTGAAGCCACGGGATTGCGCTGCACCATCGCCGTCGCGACCGGCAAAACTGTCGCCAAAATTGCCGCGGATGGTCACAAACCTGATGGACTGGTGATGGTCCCGCCTGGTACGGAGGAAGCATTCCTCGCGCCGCGGCCGCTGCGCGCACTGCCGGGAATCGGGCCCAAAACCGCCGCGCGCCTGGCACCGCTCGGACTCAAGACGATCGGCGAGCTGTTGGACCCACGCTGGGACCAACCCTTGTGTCATATCTTCGGCACGCGACTGCGCTGGGTTCGAGAGCTGGCACAGGGGATCGACCACGAGCCGGTGGTGGCCGATCGGGAATCTAAAAGCCTCAGCCACGAGACCACGTTCGACCAGGATACGCATGATCGCCTATTTCTTGAGCGGACCCTGCGCGGATTCCTCCGAGACCTGGCGCGTGATATCCGACAGGAAGAATTAGCCGCCGGGTCCTGCACGGTAAAGCTGAAAAGCGCTCGCTTCGTCATTACGACCAAGCAGCATCGCTTTCCGCACCCGCTGAACTACGATCCCGATATGTGGCCGACTGTGCAACACGCGCTACAGGAGCTCGTTCGGCCTGGAACCGAGTACCGATTGGCCGGACTCGCGCTCTCCTCCTTGACGCCCGCGCCACCCGGGCTGTTCGACCAACGGCGGACGAAAGCCATTGAGGTGATGGACGCATTGATTACCAAACACGGTTCGTCGGTGATCGGGTTAGGCGGCGTGAGCCATGACGAGGAATGACGTACTGTCTCTTTCCATTCAGACCCTCAGCCGGTATGATGGGTCCATGGCCACAAAGCTCATGAGCAAGGACCAACTCATTCCCCTCTTGCAACAAGCCCGTGCACAGAAGAAACGGATCGTCTTTACCAACGGCTGTTTCGATCTCATGCACGTGGGCCATACGCGCTACCTCCAGGCGGCAAAAGATCTGGGTCACCTGCTTGTCGTCGCCGTCAACAGCGATGCGTCTGTCAGGAGTTTGAACAAGGCGCCGGATCGGCCGATCGTTTCGGAGGATCAGCGGGCGGAAGTGGTCGCCGCGCTCGGCTGTGTCGATTATGTGATCCTGTTTAACGAACCAGACCCCGAAAGCCTGATCGCCGTATTGCAACCGGATATCCTCGTCAAAGGCGGAGATTGGGCGGTGGAACGCATCGTCGGCCGCGAAATCGTCGAAGCGCGCGGCGGAGTCGTCCGTACCATTCCTTTGGTCCCCGGCGTCTCCACCACGTCTTTGATCGAACGCATTCGCTCAACCACAACATAAGCAGTCGCAGTGCCCGATACTACCCACACACAGTCGGCTTCTCAATGGTTCGCTCCTGTCGCCGTGGCACTAGGAAGCGGAACAGGTCGCCCCTCGGTCACTGGCCTACACGGCTCCACTGCCGGGCTTGCCCTCGCGACGCTTCTGCATCCCCAGTTGGGGAAACTGGGAAATCGGTCATGGCTGATCGTGACCGGGTCGGATGAGGCGGCTGAACGCCTTTTTGACGACTTGCACTTTTTTTACGATCTTATCGGCCTTTCGACGGCTCCCCTCGCCCTGTTCCCGAGATGGGAAACCTTGCCGTACGAGGGCAGTGCGCCCCATGTCGGTCTGATCGCCCGTCGGATGAATGCCCTGCATCACATCCGAACCGCCCCGCAAACCTGTCTAGTCACCTCCATCGCGGCCCTGATGCAACGACTGCTGCCCGTCAGGACCTTCACACACACCACCCTGCATTTCAGGTTACGCGGCACGATCGAGCGAGAGGCCCTCACTGGAGGGCTCTTGCGCCTCGGTTACCGCCGAGTCTCGGTCGTGGAAATTCCTGGGGAGTTTAGTATCCGCGGCGGCATTGTGGATATTTTCTCGACGGCCTATGCCGACCCGCTCCGTGTTGAATTTCTTGGCGAAACGATCGATTCGCTTCGCCTCTTCGATCCCGCCACGCAGAAATCCACAGCAAAGCTGGATCAAGCTGTCGTCCTTCCCGCGCGGGAATATCTGCGCATGGAAACTTCGCCTGATGCCCTCGCTCCCATTCCGGAAGATGCCGAGTGGTGCGCGCCGGATCTCTATCACGAGATGGACAGCCTCGTTGATTATTTCACCGAACAGCCTGTCTTGGCCCTGGATCAGCCTGCTGCGTTGACAGAGGCCTGCGCAGACCTCTGGGGCAAGATCGACGACGGCTATCTCCGCCACAGCGATCGAGAAACCGTCACACCTTACCCGTCACCGGAGCGATTGTTTCTCTCCTGGCCTGAACTCATGGATCGCACGACCGGCTGGTCTGCGCTCGCCCTTGAGCCGCTCACGGCGGGCGATGCGTCCTGGAATCCGGTCCAGGCCTTTCCCGCCCAGGCCCCAGCCAGCGCTGGTCTCGGGGCTCGTGGGATGCCTTTCAGCCAGACCCTCGCCATCCTGGATCGCCTACGGGAAGAGTGCCGCGTGGTGCTCGTCGCACGAAGTCGTGGTCAGGTGGATCGCTTGCTGGCGCTCTTACGCGAACACGATGTGCCTGCGACGGAATGGACTACGGAGGCATGGACCGCTTCCGGTAAAACCAAAGCGCCGTTTTACGTCCTGCACGGCGATCTATCTGCTGGATTCCTCGCACCGGACTTGCGCCTGGCCATCCTCACGGAAGAGGAACTATTTGCCAAAGGCGCGCGCCACAAACCGCAGGCCAAGAGTAAAGCCGCGACCTTCCTCTCCTCGCTGGAAGATCTCAACGTGGGTGACTATGTCGTCCACGTCCAACATGGCATCGCAAAATATCAAGGCCTCAAACGCCTTTCGGTGCAGGAGTTCGACAGCGATTATCTGATCCTGGAATTCGCCGGCGGCGACATGCTGTATGTCCCGCTGGAGCGGCTCAACCATGTGCAGCGGTATAGCGGAGCGGACGGGCATGCGCCGCGCCTCGAACGTTTGGGCGGCGCCACCTGGGCCAAAACGACCGCGCGTGTGAAGCAAGACATCGAGGAGATGGCCCATGAGTTGGTCGACCTCTATGCCAACCGTGAACTCGTGACTCGCCATGCCTATGGCTTCGACAGCACGATGTACCACGAGTTTGAGGCCGCGTTCGAGTACGAAGAAACGGAGGATCAACTCAAAGCGATCGAAGACATTACGCACGACATGGAGTCCAGCAAACCGATGGACCGCCTGGTGTGCGGCGACGTCGGGTACGGAAAAACCGAAGTGGCCATGCGTGCGGCCTTCAAGGTCGTGGAAGATAACCGTCAGGTAGCGGTGCTCGTCCCCACGACTCTGTTGGCTCACCAACATTATGACAACTTCTCAGATCGATTCGCGCCGTTCCCGGCCCGCGTGGCCTTGCTCTCCCGATTCCAATCGCCGAAGGAGGCCAAAGCCATTCTCAAAGACGTGGCATCCGGCAACGTTGACGTAGTAATCGGCACGCACCGGCTAATCCAAAAGGACGTGGTATTCCACAACCTGGGCCTCGTGGTCATCGACGAGGAACAGTGGTTCGGCGTCAAACACAAGGAACGATTGAAGCAACTCCGCACCCAAGTCGACGTGTTGACACTCACGGCCACCCCCATCCCTCGCACCTTGCAAATGGCCATGGCGAGCGTGCGCGATCTCTCGATCATCGAAACACCTCCGGCCGGCCGCTTGTCCATTCGGACGCAGGTCGTCCGATCGAGCGACACACTCATTCGAGAAGCGATGTTGCGCGAACTGGGGCGAGGCGGACAGATCTACTTCGTCCATAACCGGGTCGAAACGATGGAGAAGACGGGAGCCTGGCTCCAACAACTGGTCCCCGAGGCGCGCATCGTGATGGCTCATGGGCAGATGAACGCCAAACCGCTCGAAGCCGTGATGCTGAAATTCTTTCGCCGAGAGGCGGATGTGTTGATCGCCTCGGCCATTATCCAATCAGGCATCGACGTGCCTCATGCCAACACGATCTTCGTCAATCGCGCCGACATGTTCGGCCTTGCGCAGTTGTACCAATTGCGCGGGCGAGTCGGGCGAAGCGGCGACCAAGCCTACGCCTACTTCCTGGTCCCCGATGAAGGACAGTTGAGTGAAGACGCCCAGAAGCGCCTCACGGCGATTCAACAGTTTACTGAACTGGGAGCCGGCTTCCGCATCGCCGCAGCAGATATGGAAATTCGTGGCGCCGGCAACCTCCTCGGGAAACAACAGTCGGGGCATATCGCGGCCATCGGACTCGATCTGTATATGCAAATGGTGGAACAGGCCGTCCAGCGTCTCAAGGGCCAGGTGGTGGAAGAAGAGCCGGACCCCGTCCTCCGGCTCAACGTCTCTGCCTTTATTCCTGATGAATATGTCGCCGACCCCCACCAACGTCTCTCATGTTACAAACGACTTTCGTCCTGCACCCAAATCGGAGATCTTGCCTTGCTTCATGGCGAAATACAGGATCGGTATGGGCTGGCCCCGGACTCCGTCGAGCGACTATTCGAAGTCATGCAGGTGCGACTCCAAGCCAAAGCCTTGCGCCTGAGCACGATCGAACTCAAGGCCCACTCCGTCGTCGTCACGCTCGACGCCAAGAGCCGGGTCTCAAGCCAAGCGATCCACCGGATGATGGACCGGTACAAGAAACGGGTTTGCTTCCTGTCTCCGCTCTCGTTCGAGCTCCAGATGCCGCATCAGGACTGGCCTTCCATCTTTCGAGAACTCACGGCAACCTTGCAAAGCCTCGGAGGCTGTGATACCAACACCACGATGTCCTCACCGTCATCTCGCCAACAAGGTGTCACGCACCCATGACTCGATCGTCGAACGGGTCCGCGAACGTCGTCGCTGGCCGACTTATCTCCCTGTTCCTCGGCGCCATCGGCGGCACGTTCTTGTTACTCACCGGCTGCACGCCACCTCCCGATGAAGGCGTGCTGGCCTTCGTCAACGGCCGACAGATCACGCAGACCGAATTCGATACCCGTTGGGGAGAACTGGCCGAGGCCACCAGGGCGCGGTATCAGAAGGAAGGGGGGAAGCGCCTCTTTCTCGACGAACTCATCACCCGAGAGCTGCTCATGCAGGAAGCGCGCAAGCTGGGACTCGACCAGAACGACGCCATTCGCGAGCGAGCGCAGCGTTACCGGGAACAACTGATTCTCGACGAACTCCTCAAGGACCGGATCAAAGCCAAAGTCGAACTCTCGAAAGAAGAATTAGACGCGTTCTACGAGCAACATGCCAATGAACTCCTGACGCCATTGAAAGTACGAGTGTCGCTGATGCTGCTGCCGAATATTTCGGCCGCAAAAGATCTCGAAAAGCAGGTCAACCAGGGCGGACATTTCGCCCCATTTGCGCAGCGCTATTCCATCGACGGCAAGTCGAAAGCAAACGGGGGCGATCTCGGCCCCTATCGTAAAGATTTGGTTGCCCCAGAAGTCGATGCCGTCATTCACACCCTCAAGCCAGGATTCATCAGTGCGCCGATCAAGACGGACGCCGGCTATTACCTCGTTATGATTACGGCGCTCGACAAGGAAATTATTCAGGCGGATGTGGCCGTTCGGGAGCGCCTCCGACAGGAACTGCTCAACGAGAAGCGCCGGAAACGTTTCGACGGCGTGATCGCCGACATCCGCGCAAAGGCGGTTATCCGACTCGCCGATGCCTCTCGCTACGTTGCCGACGATGTCGGTACCCACTGAATCGTCGCGGACCGAGATTGTCCTCCTCCAGACTCCTCAAGTCCTCTGCAATTCGTGTACAATCCCACACAACCTCGCCGGCTGGTTGATCCCATAGGCACGTGGCGAGTCCCATATCCATAAGCACGATTCGTCCGTTCATCATGATGGCACCAAACTGGCTGAGACGCATAGTGTTCTTCGCGCTTGGGCTGATCGCACAGGCGTCTCTTCTTTCAGCCGCGCAGGTGGAAGATGGGATCATCGCAATCGTTAACTCGGACCTCATCATGCTCTCCGAGATGAAACGGGAACTCGCTCCGGAGCGGGAACGGATTCAGAAGGAATACCAAGGCGACGACCTCGCGCGCCGGCTCAAGACGGCGGAGTACATGGCGCTGACCTCGATGATCGAGCGCAAGTTACAACTCCAGGCAGCCAAGGCGCGAGGTATCACAGTCACCGACGAGGAAGTCCTGCAAGCGATTCGACAGATGAAGCAACAGGGAAGGGCGGTCGATGAGACGAACCCCGTAGACAGAAAAAGCGCCCGAGAACAGTTGACGCTGCTCAGGATCGTCGACCGCGAGGTGCGGAGTGCGGTGATGGTCGGAGACTCAGACATGAAACGGTACTTTCAGGAGCACCGTGATCGGTTTGCGCACTCGGAAGAATATACGCTCAGCCAAATTCTTATTCGGCCTCGATCACCGGTCGATATGGCCGAGGCGAGGGAGAAAGCTCGGGAGGTGATGGCGCGGCTTAAGCAGGGGGAGTCCTTCGAGGATTTGGCGCTGCGCTTTTCCGACGGCCCGAACGCGTCACACGGAGGACAGCTGGGCTTAGTGCGGCAAGGAGAGCTCTTGCCGGAGATCGAGCGCACCATCGCCACTCTGGTGCCCGGCGGCACCTCGGATATGATCGAGACCTCGGAAGGCATTCACATCGTGCGTTTGGAGGATAAGAAGCCGAAGCAGTTCCGCCCATATGAGCAAGTCCGCGCTGAAATCCAGGGACTCGTCTTTCAGCAGAAAAGCGAAGATGCCTTCCAATCATGGCTGACAGACCTCAAGAACAAGGCCTACATCGAGATCAAGTTCGAATCCGCTCTTTCAAGACCGCCCACAAGCGCTCCCGCCCCTCGCCCGTCACAGACGAGTAAGGAATAACTGCGTCGCCCTCGACCAATTCCAGCCCTTCCTGCAATCGACGAAGCGCACCGACACGTTCGCTCATTTTTAACTTGTCCATTTTCGTCGCCACCACGATGGGAGAGCGTCCGACGGACAGAAGCCATGCGATCGTCTCCCTGTCCTGCTCGCTCAGCACCCGGCTTTCCACCAACACCACCACGACACGCAGCTGTTCACTGCCGCCGAGATACTGCTCGATCAATGGGGCCCACTGAGCCCGCAGCGCTTTCGACACCTTCGCGTAACCATACCCGGGCAAGTCCACCACCACGAAACGCGCCAATCCAGGATCGTCGCTGGTAATCCGAAAGAGGTTGACCAAACGAGTCTTTCCCGGCGTGCGGCTCACCTTGGCCAGGCCCTTGCGCTGTAGGAGAGAGTTGATAAGAGAGGACTTCCCGACGTTCGACCGCCCGATAAAGGCGACTTCCGGGAGGTCGCTTTTCAGAAACTGCTCTGGCCCCGCGCAACTTCTGATAAACTCTGCAGTAAGGATCCTCATGCTACATCCAGCCGCTCACCTAATACACACCACGTTCGTGACACAGGCACTCATCGCCTCTGTGATACGCAGCCTCTAATGCGGAAGTCAACCGTGCAATCCCGTTCCCGTGTGAAAGCCTTCCTGATCATCGGCCTCTGCCTCCCGATCGGGGCGGTTCTTTTCTTCTGGTTACTTGAGATGCCCGACATCTCAGTCTTACGCGCAACCAATCCAACCGTGACAGCCCTGATGGAAGCACGCCAGACTCAGGCTAAGGTAAAAGGTCACACCATCGAACGCCATTGGACCTGGGTGCCGCTCTCTCGCATCTCCCCCTACCTCCGCCAAGCGGTCGTGGCTGGGGAAGATGCGTCGTTCTTCACCCACGAAGGATTCGACTGGGAAGGGATCAAAGGCGCAGCTCTCTATAACTTAGAAGCGGGCAAACTCAAGCGTGGGGGGAGCACCATTACTCAGCAATTGGCCAAAAACCTCTACCTATCATCCGAACGGTCCCTGCTTCGAAAGGCGCGGGAAGCGTTGCTTACGCGTTCCCTCGAACATCATCTCACGAAGGAGCGTATTCTCGAGCTGTATCTCAACGTGGCCGAATGGGGACAGGGCGTCTATGGCGCTGAGGCGGCGGCCCGTCATCACTTCAAGAAATCCTCGCGCAATCTGACAGCTGATGAGGCCGCGTGGCTGGCGGCCATTTTGCCGTCACCACGGCGATACGATCCGATCCGAAAAACGACAAGTCTGGCTCGTCGCCACGAACGTATTCTCAAACAGATTACTCGGGGATCTCTCCAATCTCCCCAGCTAGAACCAGCGCCAAAGCCAGAGCCAGAGCTAGAGCCAGAGTCAGAGCCAGAACCAGACCAACCTTCGGCAGACCCCCAGAGCCAGGAGCAGGCGGAAGGTTACAACGAGTCGCCGACCTCACGATAGTCTCGCTCGCCGAAAATGGCCGATTCATGCGTGTAATGCTTGAATTCGAGCAGATTGCGAGAGGGATCTTCGAGAAAGAACGTGTAATGCTCAATCCTGGTACCTGGGAACCGGACGCGGGGTTGTTGATAGAAGGGCAATCCTTTCGCTTGGGCCCGCTCCAAGAACTGTTGCCACGATTCTTTCGACAAAAAGGTCAGACCGAAATGGTGGGGGTAAATGCCTTGTTGTGGCGTCAAGGGTTCCGTCGTCAGATGGGCCACGAGTTGATGCCCCGCGAGTCCGAACGTGACGGCATGGCTCGACTCCCGACCCAACGTGCAACCAAGTCCATCGACATAGAAACGCTTCGCCGCAGCCAAATTGTGTGTGGGAAACGCCAGATGAAAGAGCGTGTCCTTCATGGAAATTGCCCTCGAACTTTCGGTCGACCGGTCCCGTTCCACCAACCGGCAGCCATATGAGGTGTCACATGCCTAATAGCAAATCGCCCGTCCGACGAGAGGACTAAGGCCCCAGCCGAACCATGGATCCGAGACACGAGCATACCCAACACCTCTCGAGCCGCCACCGCTGGGCTCTTCCCCATAGCGAGACGATCGCAGATGCTCTTGGCAATTACAAGGCGGATGATACCTTCACCGATGCCCGTCATCGACACAGCACCACTCTGATTGTCCGCGTAGACTCCACAGCCGATAAGCGAGGTGTCACCGACCCGCCCTGGCAACATCGAATCGATGCCTCCGGTCGAAGCCCCTGCCGCCACAGTCCCGGACCGATCCAAGGCAACAGCGCCGACGGTCCCGTGCCGTTCTGTTGTTGAACGTCTCTGTCTCGCGAGAATGCGGTCGTAGGAGAGGCGGCGAGGCACTCCAGTGGAACGATGCCGGTCGAGTTTGAAATGTTGCGCAAATCTTCCGGCAAGCGGGCCGACTAACAGAACATGGCCCGTCTCTTCCATAACCAGGCGGGCAGCCGTAATTGGGTGCGCGATTCCTTCGATTGAGGCGACGGCTCCGGCTTTGAGATGGGCCCCTTCCATGATTGCGGCGTCCATCCGCTGTACCCCGTCCAGCTGGCGATTCGCGCCTCGTCCTGCGTTGAACAGCCCCGATTGTTCCAGAAGATCGATCGTGCATTCAACAGCGACGAGGGCAGGACCTCCTTGCGCAAGGATACTGTAGCCGTCCGAGATCGCATCGGCCAAACAGGTGGCCTGCGCCGGTGTTACACGCCGGGAACCGGCGCCTCCATGAACAAGAATGAGAGGACGGGAACTGGTCAATTGAGGAGAAGATTCCGAGCCTGCCGGTACGTCGGATCTTTCATGCGATCCAGATCGGATCGCACGAACCCCAGCCCGGTGACACAGAGCTCGAAGTTGTCGGAGAGTTTTCGGAACAGAGGAAGCTCCTCTTTCGACGGGCCGTCAGCCATTCGCGCGACAATCCCGTAGGAGCGCTTTCCCGTTTTCATATAGTCCACGAGGAAGTCCTTGTGGTAGATCAATCCGGCCGTTTTGAGGCGGCGCAGATATTCTGGAAACAGTCCCGCCATAAACAGTGTGAAGTCACCAATGTGCTGATGCACATCCCGTTCGCGATCCATCGACTGGGCTTGGAGCAACACTTCCGACTCAAACAAGAGGTCCATCACCGTATCGACCGTTTTGCCTTGCTGGTTTTTTATTTTATAGAGTTGGTCTGTGTGGGTAAAGTCGACGAGCAGGTTGGAGACATAGCTGGTGACGTTTGGATCGGGCCACCCGAGATGTTCCGTGAAGCTTTTCTCGGTCAGGGCGCCGAACAACTGACGGAGCGGATGCCGTGGCGGAACTTGCGTTCTCATATCCACCTCTCACACATTCCGAACACGCCTGAACGTAGTATAGCAGATATTACTCATAGCACCGATGTCGGCCCAATGATCCTTCTGTCGGTCTTCACGAAACAGACATGAGCATGGATCGGAACTAGTTTGCGCCGCGGCTATCGAGCACAAAGGTCACCGGTCCGTCGTTCAGCAATTCGACCTGCATGTGCGCGGCGAACATACCCGTTTCCACGGGAGTACCGTGGTTTCGTAAACCTGCCACAACTTGCTCGTATAATCGCTTGGCTTCATCCGGGGGTGCCGCCTCATCAAAGCTCGGGCGCCGGCCATTCGCCGTCCTACCCAGCAAAGTAAATTGGGAGACCAGCAAGACCGATCCCCCGATGTCTGCCAGCGAGCGATTCATCTTCCCCTGCTCATCGGAAAAGATCCGGAGGGTGTAGATCTTCTCGACGAGATAACGTCCGTCGGTTTCTCCATCACCCTTGGCGACGCCCAGCAACACCAGGAGGCCAGATTCGATCTGCCCCACCGTCTTGCCCCCAACGTGAACTGAAGCTCTGGTTACCCGCTGAATCACAGCCTTCATGGATTAGCCTGCATGATTCATGACGGTTCGTTGCGAGATCTCGACGTGGCGCGCAGCAGGCGTGAGCAGCAGAACTCGCGTGACGTGTGATTCCTGTCTCTGCCTGTCACGCTGTTCCCTCCAGTCTCGCTCGTTTCCCTCGAGTCAGACATCGGCGATAGCAACAGAAGGCTCATGAGTAATGTGGGCTAGGACCGTTCCGGTCGAAGCTCAGCCAAGGTTCCTTCGAGTGTGAGCAGTTTCCGTTTTATGGGCAAGCCGCCCGAGAATCCGCCAAGCGACGCATCCTGCGCCACAATTCGATGGCAAGGAATCACGATCGGTATCGGATTCGCCCCCACGGCATTGCCAACGGCACGGGCATACCGTCTTCCTCCTACGCGAAGCGCTACCCATTGATATGATCGAAGCCGGCCGTAGGAGATACCGCGAAGGGTCCGCCAGACCTTCTGCTGAAAACTCGTCCCTCGTGAAAGGTCCAGCGGAAGATCGAAGGACCTGCGCATTCCGGCCAGATAGCCGGTCAATTGCGCCTGGGCCTCTCGCAGTCGTGGAGAAGTCCGGCCTTCCAGCAGCTCGGCCGAGGGCAATCCCAACTCTGACAGCACGGCCTGGCGCGACGCCTTCGGCAACACCACTGCGTTAATCCCCTTTGTCGTTTCAGACAGACCCATCCAGCCCCATGGAGTAGGAAAAACGCAGGCCGTGAATCGTATGGCGTCAGATGTGAGGTGTTTGGGTGAAGATTGTCTCTTGCTCATCACGTTAGTTTCCTCCTCGCTTCAGTTTCCGTCTGACCATTCCCCAGACCAGATCGAGTTCCTCCGAGTGCAGCAAGGCATGGACGCCCAGATAACCACCCACGCTCAATCCGATGGCTACGAAGAGCATGGCCGATTTCTCCGTCCATTCACCGGGATGCGTCCAGACCTGCGATGCCGCCACCCAGGCACAGACCACGACTAAGGGGATGGATGCGATCAATACGCGTAGCGACGATCGTCCCACAGAGCCCCACTCCACACCGCCTAACCGACGGTGCAGCACCGCGACCAAGATGCCTCCGTTCACCATCGCCGCCAGAGCTGTGGCCAAGGCCAGGCCGGCTGCGCCAAGAGACGACATCAGTAGGAGCGAGAAAATGAGGTTGGCCGCGACGGCGATCGCCGCAGAGATGGCCGGCGTGCGCGTGTCCTGCAGCGAATAAAAGGTGGATACAATGATGCGAACGCCTCCAAAGGCCCAGAGGCCGGCGGAATAGCACAGCACCGCTGCCGCTGTCTCAGCCGTGTCGTGCGCCGTAAAGCTCCCGTGCTCGAAGAACAGATGGACGATCGGCTGACGCAAGAGGATCAGGCCCAGCATCGCCGGCAGGATGATAAAAAGGATCATGCGAAGGCCGAATCCCAACGTTGTCCGTAATTCATCCAGCGCCCCGCGCGCGGCTTGCGCCGAGAGTGTCGGTAAAATGGCTGTGGCCAGCGCCACGCCAAAAATCCCGAGCGGGAACTGAATCAACCGCATACCGTAGAAGAGATAGGTTGGCCCACCCGCAAAGAAGGAAGCCAGGATCGTGCTCACGGTAATGTTGATCTGAGTCACGGAGAGACCAAGGAGCGACGGCACCATCAACGCGCCGATCCGCCGCACGCCTGGATGGCCCGGGGCGAACCGAAATCCGAACAACATGCCGCGCAGACGCAATCCAGGCAACTGCATGGCAAACTGCGCCGCGCCTCCCGCCACAACCCCAATGGCCACGCCGAGGATCGGCTCCGGCATCGTCGGCGACAAAAAGAGCGCACAGCCGATGATAAAGATGTTAAAGAACACCGGTGAGAACGCCGGCGCCGCGAAGGCGCGCATGGAATTCAGGATGCCCATCGCCAGCGCAGCCAGGCTGATAAAGACCAGGTAGGGGAACATGATCTGCGTGAGCAACGTCGTCATGCCCAGCTTCGCCGGATCGTCATGAAACCCCGGCGCGAGCAGCCAGACGATCCCGGACGCGAGGATCATACCCAGAATCGTGATACCGGTCACGATTGTGAGCAGCGTGGTGAAGACGGCGCTCGCCAGCTCCCAGGCGTCTCGTTTCGATTTAAGCGTCTGATATTCCGTGAAGACCGGAATGAAGGCGGAAGACATCGACCCTTCCGCAAATAATTCACGAAGTAAGTTGGGGATACGATACGCCACGAAGAAAGCATCTGCCGCAGGCGTTGCGCCAAAAATCCTCGCCAACACCATGTCGCGAACGAAGCCTAGTATCCGACTGGAAAAGGTGGCCACGCCGATCAGGCCGGCTGCTTTAACCACCGAGCGAGTCTCGTCCTGCGTACTCGTTGGAGCTGGGGGCACGACAGTAGGATCGGGCATGAATCGGGATTCTAGCGGAACCACGCCGAGCAGTCTATCAAGCCGACGATTAACCCGCATTATTCATAAAGGTTCGTGGCGAAAGCGTGCGGACGCGAAGCGAGACGGGCACTCGGAGCCGTGAAGCCCTGAGGCATACTCGTGCAGTATGTCGAAGGGCTGAACGGCGAGACTGCCCGTCGGAGCCGCGTATCCGCGCTTACAGCAGAAGCTTCATGAATAATGCGGGTTAGGGCTCTCTGAATCAACGTGTCCGGCAACTCGTTGGGGTTGTCGCCGGAACCGGCATGACTGCCTGCGCAAGGAGGGCCCGCACTTCG
>Ga0307505_10002133_pt1 | contig 14241 bp, 13 predicted proteins | sample 23_S_MG_FD_202183 | JGI IMG/M metagenome (GOLD analysis project Ga0307505, IMG submission 202183) | Soil microbial communities from Populus trichocarpa stands in riparian zone in the Pacific Northwest, United States - 23_S | ecosystem: Environmental > Terrestrial > Soil > Riparian zone > Trees...
AAGATGGTCTCGCGCGGCTTGGAAACCTCAGCGGTGGGAGCCACCGGCGGCGTGACAAAGCCCAGCAGGTAATTCTTGCCGTTCACCGTTTCTGTGAACAGGCCCGCCTGCGGCGCCGTGCCGGCCGCCTGCCATTCCAGCGCGAAATCCTTATCCGCCGGAACATTGGCGTCAGCCAATGAAATCACCTGGCTCACCGGATCGGTCTTGATCGCATGGTAGAGGCTCTTTACCTCGCCCAGCGCAAAGCCGGCATTCAGCGTCACGGAAATCGTCGTTGCATTGACCGGAGCATGTTTCCGGGGATCAAGAACCGGCGGGCTGATCCGGTCCCGGTCCGGCACGGGATCACTTACCGCCACGCCATAGCCGTCGCTTGAAAAATCAACCGACTGCACGATGGCGGCCGGCATGTAGCGCGGTGCCACCACCAGGGGCAGGCGCAGGGAAAACGTGCCCGACGATTGCTTCACCGTTTCCTGATATTCGATTTGCACGATCACCGTTTCATGCGGGCCGATATTGGCCACCGAATTGGTGAAGAGGTTGGGCCGCTCCTGCTCGAGCAGGGCCGCCGCCTGGCCGCTGGCCTTGGCCTCCTCGTAAATAACCTTAGCCTCCTGCCGTTCCTTCACCTCGCCGACGATCACCCGGTTGCCCGCAATGATCTTCAGCGTATCAACCGCCGAGTTTTCCGGCAGCGGAAACACATAGACGCCTTCGACAAACCCGTCCGCCGGGTTTTCAAAGCGCTGGGTTACGATGGTGCGCGCCGTTGGCCCCGAGACGGTGACATTGAAGTCAGTGGCAAGGCGCGGCGCTTCCAGATATTTGCCGCCTTCGGTGGATTTGAGCAGCAGGCTTCCCGCCTTCACGTCATTGGGGGTGATCAGAGCGAGCTTTACCTCGCCCGCCCGCGCCTGGCCAAAAACGGTTAAGGCCAGAACCAGCGCCAATCCGAAAATGGCAACGATGATGTCGAGACGGGATTTGAAATTCCGGGCGCGTAAAAAGCTATTCACGTTATCCTCCAGGGCTAGCCCCACTGCCAAGCCATGGATGGATTAGATACAGCCACTTCCGCCTGCTTCGCCAAGGTGAAGAACGTCTTTCTTCCGGCGCCTTCCGCCATGCGATGGTGGAAATGTGCGGGAATATGTGGAATGTTACGGCCACCATGAATGACGACGATCTTTCCCCCGAAGAAAATAAACTGATCGGCGCCCGGGTCCGCGAGGAACTGGCCAGGCGCCGGCTTTCCCGCCAGCATCTCGCCGACAAGGCCAAGATCAGCCTCTCCACCCTGGAAAAGGCCCTGACCGGAACCAGGCCCTTCACGCTTGCCTCGGTGGTGCGCATTGAGGAAGCCCTGCAACTGCCCCTGCGCAAGCACCGGCACCTGCACAATGGCGACATGGAACTGGCCCCGGAATCCCTGGGGAGCTACTCGCACCCGGCGGTCTCCTGGCTGGAAGGCGATTATCTCACCCTGCGCCCTTCCTTCAGCGATGCCCAGTCGGCCTATGCCTACCGCACCGAAATCCGCTGGGACAAGGCGCTCTCCCATCTCGTCTTCCGCGAGTCGGACCGCCTTGATGCGGCCTTCAAGCAGGATGGCGCCGTCTCGGTTCCGCACCAGTCCGGCTACATCTATCTCGTCACCAACAAGATGGGCCAGTACCGCCTCATCATCCTCTCGCGCCCGATGATCGGCGGCGAAATGTTCGGCCTCCTCAGCACCCTGCAATCGGGCAGGGGAACCCTGCTGATTCCGGTGTCCACGCCCATCGTCTTCGTGCCGGTGAAGAACTTCAAGGAGGAGCTCCAGTTCGGAAAATTCAACGCCGATTCCGGCATCCACGCCACCTATACGGCACTTCTCAAACGCGCCACCGAAGAGCCGTTCGTGCTCCTGGTGAAATGACTTATTCCCCTCTCCCTTGCGGGGAGGGGTTAGGGGCGGGGGTCGGAAGGTGGTTCAAGTAAGTGAGGAGTTTCTTCAATTCCTGTAAGGCCGGAGCGACCCCCACCCTTAGTCCCTCCCCGCAAGGGGGAGGGAGAAAAGTGTGATCAGGCCACCCAAATATTTCATTGCCTTTGCTCACTGTTGATATGCAGTATCGGAAGCGCAGTTAGAGAAGCAGGGAGCCTTGCGATATGGCCGAAAAATATTCCAAAGCCCTGATCGTCGGAAGCGGCAGCGGACTGAGCGCTTCGCTGGCGCGGCTTTTTGCCCGCGAAGGATTCAAGATCGCCCTTGCCGCCAGGAATACCGAAAAGCTCGCGTCGCTGTGCGCGGGCATAGGGGCTACGGCCTTCGCCTGCGATGCGACCGACGCGAACCAGGTCAGCCGGCTCTTCCATGATGTCGAACGCAAGATCGGCGTGCCCGATGTCGTTATCTACAACGCCAGCGCCCGGTCGCGCGGGCCGTTCGTGTCCCTTGCGGCATCCGACGTTGAACAGTCCATCCGGACCAGCGCCTTTGGCGGTTTCCTCGTGGCGCAGGAAGCGGCCAAACGCATGCTGCCAAACGGCCATGGCGCAATCCTGTTTACCGGAGCCTCCGCCAGCGTGAAGGGCTATGCCCAGTCGGCTCCTTTCGCCATGGGCAAGTTTGCCCTGCGCGGCCTTGCCCAAAGCATGGCCCGTGAACTGGCGCCCCTCGGCATTCATGTCGCCCACTTCATCATCGATGGCGGCATCCGGAACCCGGGCCGCAGCGAACCGCCGGAAAACCCCGATTCAATGCTCGATCCGGAGGCCATTGCCGCCAGCTACCTGCATGTCCTGCGCCAGCCGCGCAGCGCCTGGACTTGGGAAATGGAACTCCGGCCCTGGGTGGAAAAATTCTGACATGAGCAGGCCGGATCGCACCAGGCCGCTCTGGCTTGCCGCCGGTTATATCGGTTTTGCCATGATCGTCATGCTGTCGTTGGCGCCCGCCGCGGCGCGGCCCCACTCGGGCTATGGCGGGGAATATGAACATCTGCTCGCCTATGCCCTGGTCGGCGCTGCCTTTGGCCTGGGCTATCGCACGACACGATGGCAGCTTGCCTCCGGCTTGGCGTTATCAGCGGCAGCGGCCATTCTGGAGTTGCTCCAGAGCTTTGTTCCCGGACGCAGCCCCGAAATAACCGGCTTCTTGATCAGTACCCTCGGAGCCTGGCTCGGCCTTGCCTTGGCAATCGGCATTTCGGCTGTTCTGCGAACCTCGAAGTGACAAAACAACAATCGCGGGACTATGCCGCGTCCGCCTTGGGCTTCCTGATCTGCGCCGCCGCCTCGATGATCAGCGGATCAAGCCCTTCGCCGCCCTTGGCCAGATGCTCGAAGAGGTGCTTGCGCATCCGCGGATCCCAGTAATTGTTGAGATGGGTTGCCGCCTCCTTGCGCGCCTCTTCGCGGGGATAGCCCTTGAAGAAATCGGCAATCTGGTTGGCCATGCGCAGCATGTCGCGGGTTTCCATCGTCTACTCCTGCTCGAATATCATCACGCCGCCCTTGGACAGGGCCGCAAGCTTCAGTCCCGCCTGTCCGGCAAGCTGCAGCGCCAGCGCGGTTGGCGCCGAGATCGTCGCCAGCGCCCCGATGCCGGCGAGCGCGCATTTCTGCACCAGTTCGAAGCTGCAGCGGCTCGACATCAGAACGAATCCGTCGCGCAAATTCGCTTTCGATGTTGCCAGCGCCCCGATCAACTTGTCCAGCGCATTGTGCCGGCCCACATCTTCCCTCGACAGCAGGATGACGCCGTCAGCCGAACACCAGGCGGCCGCATGCACCGTATGGTTCACCGCATTCATCGGCTGGTAGCGGGGCAGCGCCTCATAGGCCCGCGCCACGGCCTGCGGGGAAAGCGGTATGTTCACGACGATGCCCTCCGGCATGCGGATCGCATCCTTGATGTCCTCGATGCCGCAAAGCCCGCAGCCCACCCGGCCTTCCAGGCTGCGCTTCACCATGCGCTCGCGGTTCAGATGCGTTTCGTCAACCGCGAGGTCAACCGCCAGGCCTTCCTCCGAAGGCAGGGTAAGAATGCCTTGGATATGCGAAGCCGAGGTGATGATCCCTTCCGCCAGCGCGAAGCCCGTGGCGAAATCATCAAGATCGGCCGGCGTCGCCATCATCACCGCATAGGGCGCCGAGTTGAACAGGATCGCAACCGGCACTTCCTCCGGCACTTGCCAGATGGTTTTGGTTGGGCCGGTAGAGCCATACAGCGTGCCGGAGACAGGAAGCGAACTCGCCCCCTTATCTGTCACCCCGACGGAAGTCGGGGCCCAGACTTTCCGAATGGGAACTGGTTGCAAGTCTGGGTCCCGGCTTTCGCCGGGATGACGGGATTGGCTGCTCACTCCGCCGCCACTAACGGTTTAACCGCAATGCGCTTGTTCTCGTCCTCGCGGATTTCCCAGTCCTTCTGCCAGTCCGATTGCTGGTTGGAGAGCGTGACCTGAACCGCCGTCACCTTGTATTCCGGGCAGTTCGTCGCCCAGTCGGAATTCTCCGTGGTGATCACGTTGGCGCCCGACACCGGATGATGGAACGTCGTGTAGACAACGCCCTGCGCCATGCGCTCGGAAATCAGCGCCCGGAGCGTTGTGGCCCCCACGCGGCTGGCGATGGACACCATCTGGCCGTTCTTGATGCCGCGCACCTCCGCGTCATGCGGATGGATCTCGAGAATGTCCTCGGGATGCCAGGCCACGTTCTGGGTGCGCCGCGTCTGGGCGCCCACATTATATTGCGACAGGATGCGGCCCGTGGTGAGGATGAGCGGGAAGAAGCGGTTGGTGCGCTCCGTCGTCGGCACGAATTCGGTGATCATGAAGCGCCCAAGGCCGCGCACGAAGCCGCCCACATGCATGAGCGGCGTGCCTTCCGGCGCCTTGTCGTTGCACGGCCACTGCACCGAGCCGAGCCGGTCCAGCTTCTCGAAGGAAACCCCGGCGAATGTCGGGGTCACCCGCGCGATCTCGTCCATGATCTCGGACGACGAGCCGTAATGCATGTCATAGCCCATGGCTTGGGCCAGTTCGCACACCACCTGCCATTCATCCTTGCCTTGCATCGGTGCCTTCACCTGGCGCACCCGGTTGATGCGGCGCTCCGCGTTGGTAAAGGTGCCGTCCTTTTCGAGGAACGAGGTGCCGGGGAAGAACACATGGGCAAAAGCCGCCGTTTCATTGAGGAACAAGTCCTGCACCACAACGCATTCCAGCGCTTCCAGCGCATGGGTCACATGGTTGGTATTGGGGTCCGACTGGGCAATATCCTCGCCCTGCACGTAAAGGCCCTTGAAGGTGCCTTCGACGGCCGCGTCGAACATGTTGGGAATGCGCAGGCCCGGCTCGGAATCAAGCGAAGTCTGCCAGACCTGCTCGAACATTTCGCGCACCGTGTTGTCGCCCACATGGCGGTAGCCCGAATACTCGTGCGGGAACGAGCCCATGTCGCAGGATCCCTGCACATTGTTCTGGCCGCGAAGAGGATTCACGCCCACCCCGTTGCGGCCTACGTTGCCCGTGAGCATGGCGAGATTGGCCATGGCCATCACCATGGTGGAGCCTTGGCTGTGCTCGGTCACGCCCAGCCCGTAATAGATGGCGCCGTTGCCGCCCGTGGCATAAAGCCTTGCCGCGGCGCGCACGTCCGCCGCCGCCACCCCGGTGATCGATTCCATCGCCTCCGGCGAATTCTCCGGCTGGCGGATGAAGTCGGTCCAGCGCGCAAACTCCTTCGGATCGCAGCGCTCGGCGATATAGGCCTTGTCTTCCAGCCCTTCCGTGAGAATGACATGGGACAGCGCATTGACCACGGCCACATTGGTGCCGGGCCGCAAAGGCAAATGAAAATCCGCCTCGATGTGCGGCGAACGCACCATGTCGATGCGGCGCGGATCAAGGATGATGAGCCTGGCGCCCTCGCGCAGGCGCTTCTTCATGCGCGAGGCAAAAACCGGATGGGCGTCGGTGGGATTGGCCCCGATCACCAGCATCACGTCGCATTCATCAACCGACTTGAAGTCCTGGGTGCCGGCCGAGGTGCCGAAAGTCTTGCTCAGGCCGTAGCCCGTGGGCGAATGGCAGACGCGGGCGCAGGTATCCACATTGTTGTTGTGGAAAGCGGTGCGCACCATTTTCTGCACCACGAACACTTCTTCGTTGGTGCAGCGTGACGAGGTGATGCCGCCGATCGAGCCGCGGCCGTATTTCTTCTGGATGTCCATGAAGCGCTGGGCGGCAAAGCCGATGGCTTCCTCCCACGACACTTCCTTCCACGGATCGGTGATCTTGTCGCGCACCATCGGCTTGGTCACCCGGTCGCGGTGCGTGGCATAGCCCCAGGCAAAGCGCCCCTTCACGCAGGAATGGCCTTCGTTTGCGCCGCCGTCCTTGTAAGGCACCATGCGGACCACTTCATCGCCCTTCATTTCCGCCTTGAAGGAACAGCCCACGCCGCAATAGGCGCAGGTTGTCACCACCGAATGTTCGGGCTGGCCGAGCTTGATCACCGACTTTTCGGTGAGCGTTGCCGTCGGGCAGGCCTGAACGCAGGCCCCGCACGACACGCATTCGGAATTGAGGAAGCTTTCGTCCATGCCGGCGGAAACATGGCTGGCAAAGCCGCGGCCATCAATGGTCAGCGCGAAGGTGCCTTGCACTTCCTCGCAGGCCCTGACGCAGCGCGAGCAGACAATGCACTTGGCCGGATCAAAGGTGAAATAGGGGTTGCTCTCGTCCTTTGCCTTGAAGCGGAAATTTTCCTCGCCGCCCTCGCGTTTGGCGAACACATGATTGTCGCCGTCATAGCCGTAGCGCACGTCGCGCAGGCCCACCGCGCCCGCCATGTCCTGCAATTCGCAGTCGCCGTTGGCGGCACAGGTCAGGCAATCCAGCGGATGGTCCGAGATATAAAGTTCCATCACGCCCTTGCGGAGCTGGTTGAGGCGCCCCGTTTCGGTTTTAACCTTCAGGCCCTGGGCAACCGGCGTGGTGCAGGAGGCGGGCGTGCCCTTGCGGCCTTCGATTTCAACCAGGCACAGCCGGCACGAGCCGAAGGACTCGATTGAATCCGTGGCGCAGAGCTTTGGAATCTTGGTGCCAAGCTCCATGGCGGCCCGCATGATCGAGGTGCCCTCCGGAACCGTAACGCTCTGGCCGTCGATCTCCAGGGTCACCATGACGGAGGATTTGGATTTCGGCGTGCCGTAGTCGGTTTCTTTGATCAGTGTCGCGGGTTTCATCTTGTCACCTCATTCCGCCGCAAACATTTTTGCGGGGCGGTCAAAATCTTCTGGAAAATATTTCACGGCACTTTGCACCGGCATGGGCGTCAGGCCGCCCATGGCGCACAGCGAGCCGTCAATCATCGTCTGGCACAGGTCATCAAGCAGCACCAGGTTCTTGTCGCGCTCAACCCCTGCCACGATCCGGTCAATCACCTCGACGCCGCGCGTCGAGCCGATGCGGCAGGGCGTGCACTTGCCGCAGGATTCGATGGCGCAGAATTCCATGGCAAAGCGCGCCTGCGCCGCCATGTCGACGCTGTCATCGAACACCACAACCCCGCCATGGCCAACCATCGCGCCATTGGCGGCAAAGGTTTCATAGTCCATCTCCAGGTTAAGCTGCGAAGCGGGCAGGTAGGAGCCCAAAGGCCCGCCCACCTGCACGGCGCGCAAGGGCTTTCCCGTTGCCGTGCCGCCGCCGAAATCATTGATGAGCTGGCCCAGCGTGATGCCGAAGGCCTTCTCGACGAGCCCGCCCTGCTTGATGTTGCCGGCGAGCTGGAAGGGCAGGGTTCCGCGTGAGCGCCCCATGCCGTAATTCTTGTAGACCTCGCCGCCCTCCGCCAGAATGTAAGGCACCGCCGCAAAGCTCAGCACGTTGTTGATGATCGTGGGTTTGCCAAACAGGCCTTCCAATGCGGGGATCGGCGGCTTGGGCCGCACCATGCCGCGCTTGCCTTCCAGGCTGTCGAGCATGGCGGTTTCCTCGCCGCAGATGTAAGCCCCGGCGCCGCGCCGCACTTCCAGCGAGAAGGAATGCGCTGAGCCCTGAATATTCTGCCCCAGCCATTTGGCGGAGGTGGCAATGCGGATCGCATCCTTCATGGCGCGGATCGCGTCCGGATATTCCGAGCGGATATAGATGAAGCCCTTTGTGGCGCCGCCGGCGATTCCGGCAATGGCCATGCCTTCGACCAGCATGAAGGGATCGCCCTCCATCACCATGCGGTCGGCAAAAGTGCCGCTGTCGCCCTCGTCGGCGTTGCAGCAGACATATTTCTGCTCCGCCTTCGCATCATGCACGGTTTTCCATTTGATGCCCGTGGGAAAGCCAGCCCCACCGCGGCCCCGCAAGCCGGAAGCGGTGACCTCGGCAACGATATCGCCGCCAGCCATGGTCAGCGCCTTTTTCAACCCGGCGAACCCGCCATGCGAAATGTAATCGTCCAGCGACAGCGGATCTGTGATGCCGCAGCGCGCGAAGGTGAGGCGTTCCTGGTTCTTGAGATAAGAAAGCTCTTCGGTAAGGCCGAGAGACAGCCTGTGCTTGCCGCCCTCATGGAATCTGGACTCAAACAGGGATTTCACGTCAGACGCTTCGACTGGACCGAAGGCCACGCGGCCCTTCGGCGTCTCGACTTCAACCAGGGGCTCAAGCCACAAAAGCCCGCGCGAACCGTTGCGGATGATTTTTACCTCAATCTTGCGGGCCGCGGCTTCGGCCACGATGGCATCAGCCACCGCATCGGCGCCTACGGCGCGGGCGGCGGAATCCTTTGGTACGTAAATCCTGATCATGAGGCCAGTTCCTTCACCAGCGTCTCAAATTTTTGCGGCGTCATGCGGCCCATCGGGCGCTCGTCCACCAATAGGGCAGGCGAGGTTGCGCAAAGCCCGAGGCAGTAAACCGCCTCCAAAGTAATGGCTCCATCTGATGTGGTCTCGCCGAATTTCACTTTCAAGCTTTTGTGCGCCGCGTCCGCCAGCTCATTGCCCTGCATCGATTGGCAGGCTTCCGCCCGGCACACCTTGATCACGTGGCGGCCTGCCGGCTTGCGCCGGAATTCATGGTAAAAGCTCACCACGCCATGCACTTCCGCCCGGGAAATGTTGAGCGCCTTGGCCAGAACCGGCAGCGAAGCCTCCGGCACATACCCCACCTCATGCTGCAAATCATGCAGGATTTCGAGCAATGCGTCAGGCTTGTTGTCGTAACGCGAAGCTATGACACTGGCAGCATCAGGTTTTGTGACGCGAACGTCGATAAGGGTGTGTTTTCCGGACATGTTCTATTATGGCAGAAACTCCGGGTTTTAGCCAATTGCGCCAGCCTATGGGCCTATAGGCAGGGCCGATCAGGAATCCGGATCACGGCCCGACCCCGGCAGCAGCAGGGCAAGCGCCCTGGAAAACCGGCCCTCCTTGAACTCAGACTCGAGCGGGCAGGGGCCGTCGGCGCAAGTGTGGCGGGCGCGGCATTGCCCCTCGCTTTGCTCCAGCGAGACATTCCGCTTGGCATTCTTGCAGTACTGATAGCCCGGATTGATCGGAATGCGCATGAGTGAAGCCCCTTGCTGCCAATGGGCACCGGGCACGGGAATTCGTCATTGATCTGGATCAAGACCTTGTTTTCTGTCGTCCCAGCGAAGCCCACGGGCTGCCACCCGCGCAAAAAAAGGGCCCACAAACTGTGAGCCCCCGATTTTCGCCGTTGCAACCACCGCCAAGCTAGAAGTTGAAATTCACTCCGACCTGAATTGTTTGAATGTCGAGGTCCACGTCTGTGCCCTCCGTGATGGCATTAAACATGTATTCTTCTTTGCCGAGATCGTAATACCTGTATTCAGCCTTCACCGACCAATTCTCATCAATAGCGTATTCCGCGCCGCCTCCAACTACCCAGCCATCATGCCAATTGGATTCTGAGGCATCGACAAAATCACCGAAAGCCGACCTTTTGCCATGGGCCCAACCCCAGCCAGCAGTCACGAAAGGCAGGAAATTCCCCACCGCCACGCCAAGGCGGCCTCTCACGGACGCCAGTTTGTCGACCTCCTGATCGACATCGGTGAGAAAATTGAATCCACCAGAGTCCGGATTTCCTGACTGCCCGTCATCTTTAATGTTGGCGAAACCAAAGTCGCCCTCAAGGCCGAGCACAAGCCCATTATCGAAAACAAAATTGAAACCAGCCTGAGCGCCCAGCAATCCGCCATTTGGCTTCAAATCAACGGCGCAGCCGCCGGGAAAGAAACTGTCATTCTCGAAACAATTTTCATTCGCAGCGCTGTTGTATGAAGCGGGCGCATCAGCCCAGCCCCAACCACCATGGAGGCCTGCGTAGAAACCGGACCAATCGATTGCTGCCGGTTCGGGATTTACCGGGTCAGCGGCCTGGGCAGCGCTGACAACAACCAACATCGACGCCCCAAGCAAAAATCCCATCCTGATCGTTTTCATTGTACTATCCCTCTGTTTACGCCCGCTATTTCATTTTTTTATAAATTTTGATACGTCTTTCAGGGGATGCTGCCAAGTCTGAAAAAGTGATTCGTCAATCCTTCAGGCTGTGGAAAACACAGTTTTTATGCACTTGTTGCTTTTTGGTTACAGATTCCGTGGGGAATCTCGGAGCGGCGCTCTCTGAGGGGTCCACGCTGCGGGTTCCTCAAAGCCGGTCAGCGTTATGGCGCGGGATGTTCCGCCCGCCATTTGCTGGCGAGTTCTTCCGCCTTGGCCAGTTGCTCGGGGCTCATCAGCTTTGCCACCATGTCACGCTGCCTGATGGCGTCCGCGTCGCCGCCATCCGCCGTCAGGCTGAACCACAGGTGCGCCTGCACATTGTCCTGGCGCACCCCTTCGCCATTGTAATACATCAGCCCCAGGCTGTATTGCGCCGGTCCATGGCCCTGCAAGGCAGCCCGGCGATACCACCGGGCCGCTTCGCCTAAATCCTGTTGTGCGCCCTGGCCGCTGCCATACATCTTTGCGGCATCGTGCTGGGCCGGCGCATAGCCCTGTTTGGCCGACCTCAGATACCATCTGAGTGCCTGGGCCTGGCTTTGCGCAACGCCTTTGCCAGTGGCATACATGGCGCCGAACTTGTGTTGCGCCGGCGCATATCCCTGTCGGACCGCCTCCCGGTACCATTTGAAGGCTTCCGCATCGTCCCGTGGCAGCCCCTTTCCAAGGTCGTAACCGACGCCGAGGCTGTACTGGGCTTTGGCATTGCCCTGGGCGGCAGCCAAAGCAAACCATTTCGCAGCTTCAGCGGAATCCTGCGCCACACCCTGGCCATTTTCATAGCTGACGCCGAGATTGTATTGCGCTGTCGCGTTCCCGTGCGCCGCAGCCTTCCGGTAAAGCTTGACCGCCTCTCCCGGATCCTGCGGCACCCCTTGCCCCTTTTCATACATCACAGCGAGATTTTGCTGGGCTTCGACCACGCCCTGCTCAGCGGCCTTGAGATACCACTTTGCCGCTTCGGCAAAATCCTGCGTGACGCCCCTGCCGGTTTGATACAGTCTTCCAAGATTGTGCTGGGCCAGGCCAACGCCCTGGTCGGCGGCCTTGCGATACCAGTTGACCGCCTCCGCATAATCCTGTGCCACCCCCTCGCCCTTGTCGTACATGGTGCCGAGCGAAAGCTGCGCCTGGGCATGGCCGTCTTCAGCCAGCGGCTTCCACTTCTGCAGGGCCGTCGCATAGTCGCCTTTCTGAAACGCGACATAGCCTTCCTCGTGCTTCCCTACCCAGGAAACCGCCGGCAGGTGAAGCGACATCAGGAACAACATCAGGAGGAATTTGGCGGTCATTTCATTCAACGCCCCTCACGCCGCCAGGCGGCTTTTCTCCTTGGCGAAGGGGCTGAGGCCAAGCCACTCCTGCATGGCGCTGGCGATGGCCTTGTCGCCCTGGATGTCGAGCTCGCCCGCCTCCACTTCTTTCTTCACCGTCGTAACGCCCATCCAGATTGCCGTCATGGCGCGCAGCGATCCGGAAACGAAAAGATCCACCTCAAAGCCCGGATCGGCGCTGCACAGGTCCACCTTGCCGTCCGGGTCGACGACCAGCCAGAATTTTTGCTGGGCCTTTTCAGCCTCCGGGTAATAATAGGCGATGGTGCAGCGCTTTTTCGGCAGCGGCTTGGGATCAAGCCAGCGCCGCATGTCCCACATCAGCAGGGTGGGATCGAGATTTTTGAGCGAGATCTTGGAATCAACCCAGCGCTGGGCCCAGAATCCCATGGCCATGACAATGGGTTTCAGGTCTTCGCCCGCGATCGTCAGCTGATATTCCTTGCCGCCCTGCTTGGCCGGCACTTCCTCGATGATTCCGGCCTCGCGCATTTCCACCAGCCGCTTCGAAAGCAGTGTCGGCGACATGCGAGGGACCCCGCGCCGCAGATCATTGAAACGGCGCGTGCCGCAATACATTTCGCGCAAAATCAGCGGCGTCCAGCGCGAACAGAAAATTTCCGCCGCCATCGCCACCGGGCAGAACTGGCCATAACTTCCATGATCGGGCATCGCTTCGTCTCCTCCACTGGTTTTGCAGGTTCCGCTATCATAGCTCCGGATTGGGAAACAGTACAGAAACTGTACCACTTCCCCGGCGAAGAAACTTGCCATTGGGACAGCCTAGTACAGTTTCAGGACTAGAGGCAAAGCCGACCAACAGGCAGGATAGGGCCATCTAAACCTCAACTGGGAGACCGTCATGACCACCGTTACCAAACTGAAACCGAAAGTCGCAGACCTCGTCGCCCGGGCCGAAGCCTTGGGCAAGGACTTTGCCGCAAGGGCCGAAGTTGCCGATGAATCCGATAGCTTTGTGGCTGACAATTATGCCGCGCTGAAAACCTCGGGGCTTGTTGAAGCCGCCGTTCCTACCGAGCTCGGCGGCGGCGGGGCAGACATCCATGAACTGGCCGGAATGCTGCGCACCCTGGCGCACCATTGCAGTTCGACCGCCCTGGCCTTCGCCATGCACACCCATCTCGTCACCGTGCCCTCCTGGCGCTGGAGCCACCAGAAGGTGACGGCCGTGGAACCCCTGCTGAAGCGCATCGCCGCGGAAAAGATCTTCCTCTCAACCAGCGGCGGCTCCGACTGGGTGGCGGGTGCGGGCAAGGCGGAGCGCGTTGAAGGCGGCTACAAGATCACCGCGCGCAAGGTTTTTTCATCCGGCGCCCCCGCCGGCAGCATCTTCATGACCACCGCTGTCCTGGAGGAGAAGGGCGCGGAGCCCATGGTCCTGCATTTCGGCATTCCGATGAATTCGCCGAACCTGCGCATTGATCCCGTGTGGAAAACCCTCGGCATGCGCGGCACCGCCTCGCATGACGTCATCATCGAGGGCCATGTGGTGCCCGAGGCGGCGGTGGCTCTCAAGCGCAAGGCCGGCGAATGGCATCCGCTGTTCCAGATCATCGGCACCTTCGCCATTCCGCTGATCTACAGCGTCTATCTCGGCGTTGCAGAAAGCGCCCGCGACATCGCCGTGAAGCTGGCGAAGAAACGCCGCAGCGACCACCACATCCTGCAGCTCATCGGCCAGATGGATTCTGAACTCTTGGGCGCCCGCGTTGCCCACGGCTACATGCTGGACGTGGTGGCGCAGAACACGCCGGGAGCCGAAAGCATCAATCAGGTGATGATGGGAAGAAGGCTGGTGGCCGCTCACGCCATCCGCGCCGTTGAACTTGCCATGGAATCGGCGGGCGGCGCAGGCTTCTACCGTTCGCAAGGGTTGGAACGCCGCTTCCGCGATGTGCAGGGCGCGCGCTACCACCCCATGCAGCCCGGCCAGCAGGCCGAATACGCCGGCGCCATGGCGCTCGGCCTGCCCATTGATAAAATCTTCTGATCATGGAAGTGCTTTTGGCGGATTGGGCCTGAGTGGGAGTTGATCATGAATACTGCAAACGCCGCGCTTGAACCCCGCAACGAGTATGTCGATTTCTGGAACACCATTCTTGTCCCGAAATTCGTCCGCTGGAGGCACATCATCGTCGATGGCTTGACCCTGCACAGCGCCAAGATCTTTCCCTCGCTCGAAGTGCATGACGGCGACAAGGTCATTGATGCGGGCTGCGGCTTCGGAGATACGGCGATCCAGCTGGCCCGCCTGGTCGGGCCCGCCGGATCGGTCCTGGCGGTTGACTGCTGTGACGGGTTCTTGGCCTATGGGCGTGAGGATGCCAAGGCCGCCGGCGTTTCCAATGTCAC
>Ga0307505_10002134_pt1 | contig 14236 bp, 14 predicted proteins | sample 23_S_MG_FD_202183 | JGI IMG/M metagenome (GOLD analysis project Ga0307505, IMG submission 202183) | Soil microbial communities from Populus trichocarpa stands in riparian zone in the Pacific Northwest, United States - 23_S | ecosystem: Environmental > Terrestrial > Soil > Riparian zone > Trees...
GCATCGCGGTGCTGCTGTCCGCCGGGCGGCTGGTGCCGGGCCGCGTGCCGCAGCGGCACTGACGCCGGAAGCAGGCCCATGATCTGGGACGTTGCGCTGCGCAAGCTGCTGCGGCACGGCGACGCGCGCTTCGAGTTGGACATCGGCTTTGCCAGCGACGCGCCGCGGCTGGTGCTGTTCGGGCCCTCGGGCGCGGGCAAGACGCAGACGCTGAAGATGCTCGCCGGCATCGTGCGGCCGGACCAGGGCCGCGTGGCGATCGCCGGCCGGGTGCTCTACGACAACGCCTGTGGCATCGAGCTGACGCCGCAGCAAAGACGGCTGGCCTACATGTTCCAGGACTACGCGCTGTTCCCGCACCTCACGGTGCGTCAGAACATCGCCTTCGCGCGGCGCTCGGGCTGGCTCAACCCGCCGCGCGGCGTGGTCGATGAAGCGGCCGAGCGCTGGATCGAGGCCTTTCGCATGCAGGCCATCGCCGGCCACTACCCGCACCAGATCTCCGGCGGCCAGCGCCAGCGCACGGCGCTGGCGCGCGCGCTGGTGGGCGAGCCCACCGCGCTGTTGCTCGACGAGCCGTTCGCGGCGCTCGACCAGGGCCTGCGCCAGAGCCTGCGCGACGAACTGCGCGATCTGCAGGCGCAGCTCGGCCTGCCGATGCTGCTGATCACGCACGACGACGACGATGTCAAGGCGCTGGCCGACGAGGTGGTGCACGTGCTCGGCGGGCGCGTCGTCACCGACGCACAGCGCAAGGCTGCCGAGGTGGCCCTTGCCTGACGAGCTGGAGCGCCGCGTCTTCGACGCCGTGCGACGCCATGCCTGCGAGGGCGGGCTGCCAGCTGCGTCGCTCACCGTCGGACTCGACGTGTCGGAGTTCGGTGCGCTGAGCGGGCATGTGTTCCAAGGTGCCGGCGACGCGGCCGATGTGCAGGCGCCGCCGACCGACGAACGCCCGGCGATGCTTTCACCGCTGATCGCGATGCTCTGGGCGCACCGCACCGGCGATGCACCATGGACCCGGCTGATGGCCGGCACGATTTCTTGCGCAGCCTTCGGTGCACGCCACCTGTGGCAGGACCTCGGCGCGGCCGGACGGCCAGAGGTGACGGCGCTGCTGGAGCGCCACTTCCGCACCCTCGCCGCACGCAACGTGCGCAACCTGAAGTGGAAGCATCACCTGTTCCAGTGCCTGGGTGCGCAACTCGGTTTGTCGGATCTGCGCCCGCCGCGTTGCGATGGCTGCGAGGAGCAGCCGCTATGCTTCCCGGACCAACCTATCACGGTAAGGTTCGGGAGTCTGCATGGCGGCACCAAGGCGAAACAGGAAAAGGCAGCTTGAGCTGCAGGGCGCGGTATGGATCAGCCTCGGCGACGAACGTCTAGGCGGCTACGAGCGCTTCGGGCTGCTGCGCGCCATCGCCGAGCAAGGCTCGATCACGCATGCGGCCAAGGCCGTCGGCCTGAGCTACAAGGGCGCCTGGAACATCGTCGAGGACATGAACCGGCTCGCAGGCAACCCTCTCGTCGAGCGCAGCAAGGGCGGTCACGGCGGCGGCTCCACCTGCCTGACGCCCCACGGCGCCAGCCTGCTGCAGCGCTTCGAGCAGATCGATGCCGCCCACCAGCGCTTCATCAAGCTGCTCGAGGTCGTCGATCTCGAGAATGAGTTTTCGCTGCTGAGGATCCTGAACATGAAGACAAGCGCCAGAAACCAGTTCATCGGCACCGTCACGTCGGTACGTTCCGGAGCGGTCAACGACGAGGTCGAGCTCAGCCTGGCCGGGGGGCCGCGCATCGTGGCGGTGGTCACGCGCGAGAGCATCGAGTCGCTGGGGCTGCGCACGAACATCAGCGCCGTGGCGCTGATCAAGGCGTCGTCGGTCCTCCTGGCAACCGACCTGGAGGGCGCCAGGCTGTCGGCGCGCAATCAATTGCCGGGAACGGTGAGCGCCGTCGTCCCCGGAGCGGTCAATGCCGAGGTCACGCTAGCCCTCGACGGCGGCGGCAGCATTGCCGCCATCGTCACCCAGGCCAGCGTGAAGGCACTGGGCCTGGCGCCCGGCTCGCGCGCAACGGCCTTCTTCAAGGCTTCCAGCGTCATCCTCGGCACCACGGCCTGAGCCGCGCCGACGCCGGTCTGCGGCGCCATGCGATATATTCTTATAAATATGTCCAAGCCTCCGCATCAGGTGGAACAGTTCGCGATTCAGGTGCTGCCCGGCGGCGACGGGTTCGTGCTGGACCTTGCCAATGCTCGCCATGAGGCGGTGCGCCTGGAGTTCCCGAGCTGGATGCTGCATCAGCTGATGCGCGTGTTTCCGCGTGTGGATGCCGCGCTGCACGAAAAGCAGCAGATGGTCTCCAGCGCACTGATCGCCTATTCGGTGATGGCCTGGAGCATCGAGCGTTCGGGTGTCGACGACGGTGTGGCGCTGTGTTTGCGGAACGACCGGCTGGTCGAGTCCGGGTACCACTTCGCGCTGGAAGATGCGCGGGTCTTCCATCGGGAGTTGGGTGAGGCCATTGCCCGCGCCACCACGCAGTCGACTCACGGCATTCCGCCCACCAACCTCAACTGAGCCGTGGAGCCCGTCGATTCTTCTGCAGACCCAAGGTCGTCCGGTCAACGCGCCAGCATCTTCATCAGCTGGCGGATGTCGTCGCGGCATGCCGAGGCGGCGTTGGCCTCGATGCGTCGGTAAAGCTCGATCAACTGCCGTCCCGCATCCGTCAGCGCGCTGCCGCCGCCATGCTGGCCGCCCTTTGCCGAGTCGGCGGCCGGAATGCGCAGCGAGCGGTTCAGCTCGTCCAGCAGCAGCCAGGCGCGCCGATAGGACATGTCCAGGCTCTTGGCGGCAGCGGTGATCGAGCCGGTCTTCTCGATCGCCTCCAGCAAGGCGATCTTGCCCGGCCCGACCGCGATGGCCTCGCCGTCGGTGATGCGCATGCGAAATCTGAGCACCGGCTTGCGCGGGCGCGCGACCTCCGTCGATCGAGGAACTTTGCGGGGCGTGCGTGCAGTGTGAACGGGCATGGCAGGTTCCGGAGCTGGGCGGCGGAATGGCCGGCCTGTGCCAGCATAGATCAGCTCGGCGAACCGGCAACAGGGGGGCATGCCCTAGCGGCGTCACGCCTGGCCAGATAGCGATACACCGTGCTGCGATGAACACCGAGGCGCCGCGCAGCGGCCGCCACGTTCTTCCCACTGGCCTGCAGCGCGCGCTCGAAGGCGACATGCTCCATTTCGGCCAGATGGGCCGGCAAGCTCATGAGCTCGACCTTCGGCGAGGGCTGGGCTTGCACGACGACCTGAATCTGCGCCGCCACCTGAGCCGCCGCTATCGTTTCTCCCTCGTCCGCAAGTGCCACGATGGACCGCAGGACACTGGCCAGCTCGCGCACATTGCCCGGCCAGCGATGGGCGGTCAGCAGGTCCAGCGCCGGCTGGGACAGTTGCAGTCGCTTGCTCGCGCCGCCGGCCTCATCGAAGATCTTCGCGACCAGGTCGAAGCGGTCGGCACGGTCGCGCAACGGCGGCAGGTGCACCGTGAAGCCGGCGACACGGTACAGCAGGTCGCTGCGGAACGCGCCCTTGGCCGCCAGGGCCGGCAGGTTGCCGTGTGTCGCGCACACGAGCTGGAAATCGACCGCGGCCGCCTGTCCGCCGCCCAGCGGCGTGACCTTGTGGTCCTCGAGCACCCGCAGCAGCCGGGTCTGCAGCAGCAGCGGCATGTCGGCAATCTCGTCGAGGAAGAGGATGCCGCCGTCGGCCTCGCGCACCCGGCCCGGTGCGCCGCGCCGCCGCGCGCCGGTGAACGCGCCTTCCTCGTAGCCGAAGAGCTCGGCCTCGATCAGGGTCTCGGGCAGCGCCGCACAGTTGACCGCGACGAAGGGCCCCGATGCGCGGCGGCTCGCACGGTGCAGCCGCCGCGCGAACACTTCCTTGCCGCTGCCGGTTTCGCCGGCGATCAGCACCGTCACACCGTGGTTCAGCACCTTCACCGCCTCGCCGAGCAACGGCTGCAGCGCGTCCAGCGTCTTGCGCACGGCGGATGAACGATCGATGGAAGCCGACCTCGCCCGGTTCGTCACCGATGCCAGGCGCTCCACGCGCACGGCGAGCTCGTCACCGTGCGGCGAGCGCGCCAGCCTGTCACCGCCGCCGCCGACCTGCCAGGACTTGCCGAGCCAGGTCTCGACCGGCTGCCCGAGCACGCCGCTCCAGGACCGGCCCAGCAGCGCCAGCGCGACCCGGTTGGCGGCGACGATGCGCCCATCCTCCGCCGCGATCAAGGCCTCGCGCGGCGACCCGATCAGCCCCGGGCGGCGATGGAAGCGCAGCAGATGGCCACGTGCATCCGCGAGCATCAGCCGGTGCTCGATCTGCTGGGCGGCCATGCGCACCAGGCCCAGCGCATGCCGGTTCACCCTGGGCGCCTCGCCCGACATGTCCAGCACCCCGGCCACCGCGCCGGCGCCTGCGAAGATGGGCGCTGCCGCGCAGCCCAGGGCTGCGTTCTGCGGCAGGTAGTGCTCCGCGCCGAGCACGAGGACAGGCTCGCACGCGGCCAGCGCGGTGCCGATGGCATTGGTCCCGCGCAGCGGCTCCGACCAGTCGACACCGGGCATCAGCGCCACGCGTTCCGCACGCGGCAGGAACTCGGGACTGCCGATCTCCTCGAGGATCAGGCCGCTCGCGTCCGACAGCACGACGACGCAGCCGTTGCCGGTGGCGTGCTCGGTCAACGCATCCAGTTCCGGCAGCGCGCAGGCCAGCAGGCGATCCGCTTGCGCGCGGCGCTCGTCGAGTTCCGCCCGACCGAGCGGTGCCGCCTCGATGCCATGCAGCGGCAGCTGCCGGCAACGCTCCCACGACTGCCGGATGTGGCAGGGCAGCCGGTCCGCATCGACCCGGAGCCCCGCGAGCAGCTGCTCGCGCATCGCGGGCAGCTGCAACGCCTCGTCACGCTCGTGGCTCATGTCGTTCTCCCGGTCCTGCGGCGTGTCGCCCGCTGCGACACCTTGCGCGACATATTCTCATGGATATGTCGCAGCGCGCGACCTTTGGCGCGACAAGGCGGTGCGCAGAGTCCGATTCGCTCAGGGAATCTCCGGAGGCCACCGGGTACGGTCGTTGCAGTCCTGTCTCGCGTGGCCGTGCGCGACACAGCCCGCCGTTCACCCTTCCCTCAGGAGACACACACATGGACATGTTGGAACCCGGCAAATTCGGCACGGCAGTGGCTTTCAAGAAGCGCTACGCCAACTACATCGGCGGCGAGTGGGCCGCTCCCGCGAAAGGCCAATACTTCGAGAACCTCACGCCGGTCACGGGCAAGGCCTTCTGCGAAGTGCCACGCTCGACCGCCGAGGACATCGAGCATGCGCTCGATGCCGCGCACAAGGCCAAGGCGGCCTGGGGCAAGACCTCGCCGACCGAGCGCGCGAACATCCTCAACAAGATTGCCAACCGCATCGAAGCCAACCTGCCGATGCTGGCCGCCGCCGAGACCTGGGACAACGGCAAGCCGATCCGCGAGACCACCTACGCCGACCTGCCGCTGGCGGTGGACCACTTCCGCTACTTCGCGGGTTGCGTGCGCGCCCAGGAAGGCGGTGTCAGCGAGATCGACCACGAGACCTACGCCTACCACTACCACGAGCCGCTCGGCGTGGTCGGCCAGATCATCCCGTGGAACTTCCCGCTGCTGATGGCGGTGTGGAAGCTGGCACCGGCACTCGGCGCCGGCAACTGCGTCGTGATCAAGCCGGCCGAGCAGACGCCGGTGTCCATCCTGGTGCTGATGGAACTGATCGCCGACCTGCTGCCGCCGGGCGTGCTCAACGTGGTCAACGGCTTCGGTCTCGAAGCCGGCAAGCCGCTGGCATCGAGCAACCGCATCGCCAAGATCGCCTTCACCGGCGAGACGACGACCGGCCGGCTGATCAGCCAGTACGCCAGCCAGAATCTGATCCCGGTGACACTCGAACTGGGCGGCAAGTCGCCCAACATCTTCTTCGAGGACGTGCTGTCCAGGGACGACGGCTTCCTCGACAAGGCGCTGGAGGGCTTCGCGCTGTTCGCGCTGAACCAGGGCGAGGTCTGCACCTGCCCGAGCCGGGTGCTGATCCAGGAATCGATCTACGAGCGCTTCATCGACAAGGCGCTCAAGCGCGTGGCCGCCATCAAGCAGGGCAACCCGCTGGACATGACGACGATGATCGGCGCGCAGGCTTCGAGCGAGCAGCTCGAGAAGATCCTCTCCTACCTCGACATCGGCCGCCAGGAAGGCGCGAAGGTGCTGATCGGCGGCGAACGCAACCGGCTCGACGGCGAACTGCAGGACGGCTACTACGTCAAGCCGACCGTCTTCAAGGGCCACAACAAGATGCGCATCTTCCAGGAAGAGATCTTCGGGCCCGTGGTGTCGGTGACCACCTTCAAGGACGAGGCCGAGGCGCTCGCGATCGCCAACGACACGCTCTACGGCCTGGGCGCCGGCGTGTGGAGCCGCGACACCAACACCGCGTTCCGCATGGGCCGCGGCATCCAGGCCGGCCGCGTGTGGACCAACTGCTACCACCACTACCCGGCGCATGCCGCGTTCGGCGGCTACAAGCAGTCCGGCATCGGGCGCGAGAACCACAAGATGATGCTCGACCACTACCAGCAGACCAAGAACCTGCTGGTGAGCTACAGCGAGAAGCCGCTCGGCTTCTTCTGAACGGCGCATCGCCCGTCCCGTGACCCCGGTCGGCCAGGTGCCGGCCGGGGCCTTGCACGTCCCCACCCACTGGAAGGTCACCCATGACGCTCGACACACGGCGCGTCACCGCCACCGACGCTGCCCTGGCCCTCATCGACACGGTGCGCGCCAAGCACGGCCCGGTCATGTTCCACCAGTCCGGCGGCTGCTGCGACGGCAGCGCCCCGATGTGCTATCCGCAGGGCGAGTTCATCGTCGGCGACTACGACCGGCTGCTCGGCGAGATCGGCGGCGCGCCGTTCTACATCAGCGGGCCGCAGTTCGAGTATTGGCAACATACCCAGCTGATCATCGACGTCGTGCCGGGGCGCGGCGGCATGTTCTCGCTCGAAGGACCGGAGGGCCTGCGCTTCCTCACCCGATCGCGGCTGTTCAGCGACGACGAGTGGGCGGTGCTGGCGGCCACCGAGGGCGGCTGAGCGCCGCCGGGGCATCGAAGGACCCACGGAGTGTGGCCGGTCTTGATGCTTCGATATATTCAAGCGTATATTGCGCAGCATCGCTGGCGGCGTTGTCCTCTGCAGCCGGCCTCCAGTTCGCTTCGAGCACGCCACCATGTCGATGTCCGTCCCGCCGTTCAAGCTCGCCACCTCCGCGCTGGCCGCAGCCTCAGGCCCATTGGGCGCCGGGTTCCGTCCGGCCCATGAGTGCTGCGAGAGCGCAGACGTCGCGGCCGACGACGCGGCGCCGACCAGCGGACGGGCGCGGTTGCTGGACCTGAACTCCCACCTGCATTGCTCGGTGATCGGCACCTGCCTCGGTACACCCGAGCTGCGCAAGTTGATGGCCCGGTTCATCGACGCGCAAGGTCTGAGCGACCTGGACGTGCACCACGAAGCCGTGCGCCTGGCAGGCGTCAGCGGGCCGACCACCAAGGCCTTGCACAAGGCCCTGGACAAGCGGCATGAGGCCACCCTGCAGCGCTTCAAGCGGGCACGCGGCGAGCAGGCGCTGACGCAGTTGTGGGAGGAGCGCTTGCGCCAGGGTGAAGTCCCCGGCGCGTACTGGGCGGTACTCACGCACCGCGACGTGACGGCGGATCTGCGCCAGCGCGTCTTCGGCGACGTCCACATGCTGTCGCATCTGGTCGGCGCCGCCAATCGCGCCGACATTCGACGGCTCGTTGCGCTCGAAGCCGAGAACGCCGAATTGCGTGACAAGCTGGAGCAGCAGCAACTGCGCTCGCAGCAACTGCTCGACGAACGCGACGCCGCGACGGCGCGGTTGCTGCGGCAAGAGACGGAACATGCGCTGCGCGAGTTGCGTGACGCGCCTGCGCAAGGACCTGCTGCCGACTTGGATGCGCTGAATGCCGCCGTGGCCGTTCAGACGACCCGCCGCGAGCATGCCGAAAGCGAGGCTGCCGCCGCGGCACGCGAGTCCGAACGGCTCGCCGAAGAACTCTCCCGCCTGCGCCTGCATGCCGAAGCCCTGGGCCGGGAACTGCACGCGGCCGAGGTGCAGCTTCGCGAGAGCTCCGACCTCGGCGCGGATGCGCCCAGGGCGCTGACGGCGAGCCTGAAGGACCGCCGCATCCTCTATGTGGGCGGCCGGCCGAGTTCCACACCAGCCATCCGGGATCTGGTTCTGCGCCACGGCGGCGACTTCCAGCGCCACGATGGGGGCCTGGAAGACCGCAAGGGCCTGCTCGAATCCGCGGTTGCCTGGGCCGAACTGGTCATCTTCCCGGTCGACTGCATCGACCATGATTCGGCGAGCCGGCTCAAACGCCTGTGCATGAAGCAGGGCACGCCGTTCGTCCCTTTGCGCAGCGCCGGTGTGGCAAGCTTTGCGGCGGCCATCGCCGACCTCGACATGACAGCGTCTCTTGGCCAGGAGCCCAGGAGGCCGACGATCTGCCTGCGTCACGGTTGACGAATGAACCGGGTGACATCGTCGTCATGCCCTTGCTGGGCCGCGAGGGCTCGAGCCGCTCGGTGACGCTACTTGCAGTCAGCAGACTCACTGCGCCTTGGGGCGAGCGCCGCCGCTTCCCACCGCACGCAGTTCTTCGAGGTCTATTGCGCTGACTGCGGATCTCGGCACTTCACGCCCGCAGGACCGTAGCGCGACCCCGCCGTCCCCGCGCCGGCGCGGCACTGGGCTTGAGCCCGGAAAAGATCGGCCCCTCGATCACCGTGGGCAGATCCGGCAGCGGCATGAACGCAATGGCCTGCGCTTCCGTCGGCGCCAGGCCCAGCCCGATCAGCACACAGCGCAGCATGTGCTCGGGGTGGTGGGCGCGGGTCGGCTCGGTCAGCATGGTTTCGATGCCGTAGAAGATCGAGCCGAGCACGATGTCGCGCGCCACCAGCACGCTGTCCACCTTCAGCCGCTGGCGCTGCATCGCGACTTCGATGTCGCGCGTCAGGTAGACATCGATCAACTGCCCGCGCGCCGCGATGCGCGTGCCCACGCGCGTGATGAAACTGCCCCACAGCGGATAGCGCAGGGCCATCTGCATGTACAGCCGCGTGCCGGTCGCAAAGCGCTGCACCGGGTCATCGAGTCGGACGACGAGCGGATCGACGCTCTGCAGCACCTCGTCGCTCATCGCCGTGGCCAGCGCGAACAACAGCTCGCCGGTGGTGCGGAAGTGGTTGTAGAAGGTACCTCGAGAAACGCCGGCCGCGACGATGAAGTCGTCGATCACCGCCGTGTCCGGCCCCTTCTCGGTGAAGACATCCAGCGCGCTCTCCAGCAGCCGCAGCCGCGTCTTCTCTCGGCGTTGCGCGCCGACGCGGACGCGATGGTCTTCGAAGGTGGCGTCGTCTTGTTTCTCGGTCTTGGGCATGGGCATGGGAAGGCAGGTGCCTAGGGAAATCCCTATAGATTTAGTCGATTCGTCATCTTGACGAAACTGTCAAATCTACTACAGTTCGTCTACGCGTTTCGTTCTGACATTACGTTCAATCTTACCCAAGGATACCGACCCCATGAAACTGCTACGTCACGGCCCCTTCGGGGCAGAAAAGCCCGGCGCCCTCGATGCCGACGGCCAGGCACGCGACCTGTCGCTGCTGATTCCCGACTTCACGCCCGAATGGCTCTCGCCGGCCAAGCTGCAGGCGCTGGCCGCTATCGACCTGAGGCGCATGCCGCTGGTGCCGGCCGGCACGCGGCTGGGCGCGCCGGTGGCGGGCACCCGTCAGTTCGTGGCCATCGGTCTGAACTACCGCAAACACGCCGCGGAGTCGGGCCTGGAGATCCCGCAGGAACCGGTGGTCTTCAACAAGGCGCTGACCTGCATCGCCGGGCCGAACGACGATGTCGCGCTGCCCGAAGGCTCGGTGGCCGGCGACTGGGAGATCGAGCTCGGCTTCGTCATCGGCACATTGGCCCGCAAGGTGCCGGTCACTGACGCCTTGTCGCACGTGGCCGGCTACTGCCTGGCCAACGATGTGTCCGAGCGCGACTGGCAGATCAAGCGCAACGGCCAGTGGGGCAAGGGCAAGAGCTTCGACGGCTTCGGGCCGATCGGCCCGTGGCTGGTGACGGCCGACGAACTGCCCGACCCGCAAGGCATCGCGCTGGAACTGGCGGTCAATGGCCAGATCCGGCAGAAGAGCAACACCGCCGACATGATCTTCCCGGTGGCCGAGCTGGTCTCCTACCTGAGCCAGTTCATGACGCTGCTGCCGGGCGACCTGGTCATCACCGGCACGCCCGAAGGCGTGGGCCTCGGTATCAAGCCGACGCCCGCGTTCCTCAAGCGCGGCGACGTGATGACGCTGAATGCCGGCCCGCTGGGCACGCAGCGCCAGCAGGTCGTCTGACCGCCCGACCGCCGCTGAAACGACCTGCCGCCACGCCGCGCAATGCGCGGTGCCGGCGCAGCCTTGCCCGCATACGTTGGAGAAACCGATGACCGCCCTTGCCCAGCCTGCTTCCGCCCAGCCCGCCTCCGACCTGCTCGCCGTGCACTCCATCGACGAATTCGTCTTCAGCGTGCCCGACCTGGAGCAGGCCCGCCACTTCTACACGGCCTTCGGCCTGGACGTGCGCGACGATGGCCACGCGCTGGCGCTGCACACGCACGGCCACCCGCAGCGCTGGGCCCGGGTGCTGCCGGGCGAGCGCAAGCGCCTGCTGTGGTTGAGCCTGGGCATCCATGCCGCGGATGCGCCGCGCTTCGAGCGCCGCCTGGCCGAACGCGGGATGGCGCGCATCGCCGCACCTGCCGGCGCCGAGGCCGGCGGTCTGTGGATCGAAGGACCGGACGGCCTGCCGGTGCAACTGCGCGTCGCCGCAAAGGCCTCGCCTTCGTCGCCGGCTCCGCGCGAGTTCGTGCCCGAATGCCGCAATGCCGGCCGCGCGCCGAGCCGCAGCCAGGCGGCCTCGGTTCACCCCCTGTACCTGTCGCACATCCTGCTGTTCAGCGCCGATGTGGATGCGGCGCGGGCCTTCTACGAAGACATGCTCGGCCTGCGCCTGTCGGACAGGTCGGGCTCGGTGATCGCCTTCCTGCACAGCCCGCACGGCAGCGACCACCACCTGATTGCCCTGGCCAAGTCCGAAGGCCTCGGCCTGCACCACAGCAGCTGGTGCGTGCCCTCGATCGACGCGGTCGGGCTGGGTTCGCAGCAGATGGAACAGGCCGGCTACGCACAGGGCTGGGGCGTCGGGCGGCACGTGCTCGGCTCGAACTACTTCCGCTATGTGCGCGACCCCTGGGGCAGCTACGCCGAGTATTCCTACGACATCGACTTCGTCGAGCCGAGCAGCACCTGGCCCGCCGCCGACCACCCCGGCGAGGACTCGCTCTACGTCTGGGGCCCTTCGTTGCCCGCGGACTTCATCGTCAACCACGAACTGCAGGCCGTCTGAGCCTGCACCCCACAGGAGATCCATCATGAGCACCACCGACATCCCCTTCTTCGACGTCGTCCAGATCGGCTACGGACCGGTCAGCGAGATCATGGCGCTGGCGCTGGCGCGCCAGGGCCGCAAAGTGGCCGTGTTCGAGCGCTGGAAAGAGCGCTTCGCGCTGCCGCGCGCGGTGTGCATCGACCACGAGCTGTACCGGGTGCTGTCCGCGCTGGGCATGGGCAAGGAGTTGCCGGCGGTCAGCCACGCCGGGCCGCAGTACCGCTGGTTCAACGCCGAGTGGAAGGAACTGCTGGCCATCGACTGGGCGGCCGAGTCGATCTCCGGCGGGCCGGAAGTGAACTTCGTGCACCAGCCGACCTTGGAGAGAATGTTCGAGGAGGTCGTCCAGGCCTACCCCAACGTGGAGCTGAATCTGGGCTGGGAAGCGGTGGAAGCCACGCAGACCGACGACTACGCACAGCTCGTGGTCCGGGACTTCGAGACCGGCGAGCGCCGCACCGTGCGCTGCAAGTACCTGATCGGCGCCGACGGCGCGAACAGCCTGGTGCGCCAGGCCATCGGCTCGACCCAGGAAGACCGCGGCTTCGAGGCCGACTGGCTGGTGATCGACGTGCTGCCCAACGTTGGCGTCACGCTCGACATCCCGCCGGCAGCGCAATACTGCAACCCGGCCCGGCCCACCACCATCGTGCCCGCCGGTGTCAAGGACGGCCGCTACTTCCGCCGCTGGGAATTCATGCGCCTGCCGCACGAGACGCGCGAGCAGCTCGAGCACGAGCAGGTCGCCTGGGATCTGCTGGCACCGTGGGTGAAACCCGAGCAGGCCAGCATCGTGCGCCACAAGGTCTACACCTTTCGCTCGCTGCTGGCCAACACCTGGCGCAAGGGCCGCATGCTGATCGCCGGCGACGCCGCGCACGTGATGCCGCCCTTCATGGGCCAGGGCATGTGTGCCGGCCTGCGCGACGACTGGAACCTGGCCTGGAAACTCGACCTCGTGCTCGACGGCAAGGCCGACGACCGCCTGCTCGACACCTACCAGCCCGAACGCCGTCCGCACGTCAGCGACGTGATCGACCTGTCGATGTACCTCGGCAAGGTCATCTGCATTCCCGATGCGCAGAAAGCCGCGGAACGCGACGAAGCCTTCTTCAGCGGCAAGGCCGCGCCGCCGCCGGCCTTCCCGAGCCTGAGCGACGGCATCCTGCGGCGCGACGCCAGCGGCGCCGTGCAGGCGCCAGCCGGGCTGCTCAGCCCGCACGGGACGGTTCGGGGGGATGGCCGCGAAGGACGCTTCGACGACGTGGTCGGGCTGGGCTTCGTGCTCGTGTCGCGCGGCGCTGCCGCGCCCTCGCTGCTCGGTGCCCGGCAACGGACCTTCCTGGACGGCATCGGCGCCAGGCATGTGGTGATCGCCGCGGCGGGAAGCGGCATCGGGCCGAGCACACTCGCGGACCTGGACGGCAAGTTCATTGCGTACATGGAGCGGCACGTCATCGACACGATGCTCATCCGGCCGGACTTCTATCTGTATGGCGCGGTGGCGCAAGCCAGCGACCTCAACGCGCTGGTCGACGACCTGGCCGATGATCTGCAGCGCCATGGCGTGGCCCTGCAGGCGGGCCTCGACCTGCAGGCCGCATGACACCGTCATCCTGCCGCTGTTTCCGGTGATCCTCGAAAGAACTCAACAGCAGAAGCCCTTACGGCCAGGCGGCTTCGCGGGCTGCGGCCCAGCTTCTGCGACACGAGCGGTCTATGTGCTTCGCTGATAACTGCATAGCGCAGAATGAAACATCTGCTGTTTGACGCCCTGCGAATAGCGTGTATGTTGAGGGCCACCGTGTTCCCGTGAAACATTCAGGAGAGAGCAATGAGCAGTCACGTGTATAAGAAGGTGGACATCGTCGGCACCTCGACCAGCGGCACCGACGACGCCATCCGCAACGCGATCGCCGCTGCGTCGAAGACGCTGCGTCATGTCGACTGGTACGAAGTGGTCGAGTCCCGCGGGCATGTGGTCGACGGCAAGATCGCCCACTACCAGGTGACGTTGAAGGTGGCCTTCAGACTCGAAGGCTGAAGGGTCGAAGGGCTCGGGGGGAATGCAGGAGCGACGAGATCAGCCGGATGGGGTCCGGCGTTCGATGCGTGCTTGCATCTCCTCGCGCGCGCGGGTCAGCAGTGCGTGCAGTCGTTGTTCTCCGACACGGTCGAGCGACTCGGTCAGACCGACCAACGCCAAGCCTGCGGCGACTTCGCCATCGGCACTGAAGACCGGCACTGCCGCGCCCGAGACGTTCGGCTCCAGTTCGCCACGCGACCAGTGGAAGCCTCGTCGACGAATTTCCGAGAGACGGGTCCTGAACTCGGTCCAGCTGCTCCCCAGGCCGCTCGTGGCGGCGCCTTCGCTGAAGCCTTCGTAGATCCTGACCAGCTGGGGCCGAGACAGGTTCGCCAGGATCACCTTGGGCGACGCACCCAGGAATAGCGGTCGCGGCCGGCCGCGGCCGTAGCTCAGTTGCAGCGACGGATCGATGCTGGATCGATGGATGTCGACCACCTTGTCGCCAAACAGGGTCGTCAGCACGGCATCGAGCCCGGCCCTCTTCACCAGTTCATCCATCACCGGCACG
>Ga0307505_10002135_pt1 | contig 14232 bp, 14 predicted proteins | sample 23_S_MG_FD_202183 | JGI IMG/M metagenome (GOLD analysis project Ga0307505, IMG submission 202183) | Soil microbial communities from Populus trichocarpa stands in riparian zone in the Pacific Northwest, United States - 23_S | ecosystem: Environmental > Terrestrial > Soil > Riparian zone > Trees...
ACCCACCTATCCGAAACCTACATCTACGAAAGATTTCCCTTCCGCGCTTTTATTCCTGCGGCCAGCACCAATGAATAACCCATTACTCCTCATTCGTTTTAGGCACATCCTCAAACGCTTCGGCATAAAACCAGGTTAACAATTTAGCCTCGTCCCATGGCCTAAACCCCTGAATCAGTTCTATCCCTATCTGACTGAACATCGCCTCTTGATAATCCTCTTTTGAGGCAAAATAGGATTCCACCATCAAATAAAAACGAGATTGTCCACCAGGTTTGCCAAGAACACGGCTGACTTCTGTTTTGAGCAAACTGGGTAACTGCTCCACCAAACGCAAATGGGTGTTGACAAAAAACCTCTCCAATGCGTCCTCATCATCTACTCGCCGATAAATAACCACGAACTTAAACAAGTCAAAACTCCTTCGATTTTGGCCTATATGTCATTTTCTCACCACTATCTCATCTTACCAGAGAATACAGATACACCCAAGAGGGGGCGTGCAGGAGGCAATCAGGTGACATTGCCGCTTTCGTTTGCTTGCTCATTGGGCTTTGTTATAATGTCTCGGACTTGCTGAGGGATTGGGAAGAGAGTAAAAAAATCTATGCTGTTAAATGGAACTATTGCTCCCTGGTTAATAGGGGGATTCGCAGTGTTAGCGTTAGCGATGTTGGCGCAAACCCTGAAAGCGTGGCGTGAAGCCAAACGCTCCCCTTATTTTTTCCTACGCGTTCAAGCCCAAAAACGTCTACGACAATATTCTACATCTGCCCTGGTTTTGGTCACCTTAGCCACAGTTAGTGCCGCCTATGGTTGGGAAGAGCCGAAAGACGAGACCCCCCGTGTAGCGATTTTGGTGAATAACAAACCAGTTGTGGCTATCTCAACCACCATTACCCAGGCTACTGACGAACCCGCTCCTCTCCTTATTTTAGACCCAACCTCATCTTTGATTGACCGCCCTTCCCCTGGCGACACCCCAACCAGTATCATCAGTTCAACAGAATCGGCTGTTTTAGTTCTTCCCACCGAATATAACCAGTTTACTCCCACTGCATCTCTACAAGATGACACGACATTGGGAACACTCTTTTTCTCCACCTCTGTAGATGACCAATATAAAGCCATTAATCCAGGACGTACCTATAGTGAAGGGTTCTTCACCTTGTATGCAACCTTCGCCTATGATGGTATGGAAAATGGGATGGCCTGGTCATGGGTGTGGATGCGTGACGAGCAAGTCATCAGTGGGGGTAATGAATTGTGGAATTACGGCAGTGACGGCCCTGGTTATGTTTTCTTAAACCCGGAAGATGGTTTCGCCGCCGGGCAATACACACTGGGCATATGGGTCAATGGCAAACTCATGGCCGAAAGTAATTTCCAGATTACCACCAGTGCGGCCTCACAACGGTAAATCATCTACGCTAACTATAGAAACCAAAAGCCCGGCAGCATGAGCCGGGCTTTTTTGTCTATTTATTGGGCAACTCACGCCAACTTACAAAGGACACAAAATTACCAGAGAAAAATGACTTTACTGAATCGGACGGGGTGAATCAGGATTGGATATTTTAGCTGATAGAGACGTTCCGACTAAATCCGACTAAAGTCCGTTAAACTCGGTAGCGCTAGAAAAATTCGGGCAATTGGTAGCTTCTCTCCCCCATTTACATTCTCAACAAAAGGATAGATATGTCAACGGTTGAGGCGACGACGGGCATACTGCCAGAACTGTTGCACTTCCTGAACACGCAAGGCCAGACAGAGTAGCAAGTAGGTGATACCGCCCGCTGAACCGGAAAGTAATAGCTGCCATAGTACCGGACCTGTCTGAAGGGGTTGTTGCATCAGCCAGGTCAGCAAAGCCATCACCAGACTGGCTAATCCCATCCGCCAGAGACCATCCAGCATCGCGGCCGCGCCCATCCCTTTCATCTTCTTGTGCAACAACCAGGCCAATACCCCCATCTCCAGCCAGTTCGCCAGCGTGGCTCCCAGAGCAATACCGGCAAAATCAGGCCAACCCACACGGGGAAAAACTAGCCCACTCAGTAACAAACTCAGGAGAACCATCGCCACCATTTGTAGAGCACCGGCTACCACTGGCGTCACCGTATCTCCCAAAGCATAAAACACCCGCGCCAACACTTCTAACGCCGCCAACCCAACCAGCCCCAAAGCATAAAAACTCAGCCCCCAGGTCACTAAATCGGTCGCGGCCGCGTCAAAGGCCCCACGCTCCAGCAAAAAGGCAGTAATAGGCCGGGCTAACACCGTCAGCCACACCGTCACCGGCAAGGCCAGAAAAAAGATCAGCCGAATCGTGTCCGACAGAATACGGCGCATCGGCTCAAAAGCGGACTGGGCGGCCAGCGTGGCAAAGGTAGGAAAAGCGGCAATGGCTAACGCCTGCCCAATGATGCCCAGCGGCATGTTGATGATAAGCCAGGCATAGTTCAAGGCCGGAATACTGCCAAACACCATCGCCTGGGCCAAAAAAGGCACAATCAAGTGGTTCAACTGGCTAAAAGACAGCCCTAAAACCCGAGGGGCCATTAGCTTAAGTACCCGCAGAACACCCGGATCACGCAGACTGAAGATGGGGGTGTAACGCGTTCGCTGTTGGTGTAAACCGGGCAGTTGTATGAGCAAATGCCCCAACGAGCCTACAACCGTGCCAATGCCCATCCCCATCACATTAGGAGCCAACAGCACGATTCCACCGATGATACCCACGTTGTACAAAATAGAAGCTAAGGCGGGCAAAACAAAATGTTGCCGGGCATTCAGTGCGGCCATAAACACGCCACTGATGCCAAAAATAATGGGTGTCAAGAGCATGAGGCGCATAAGCGGCACCGTCATAGGCAAAAAATCAGGGTAACTTTCCACCAAATCAGGCACGTAATAGGTGAGGATGGGACGGGCAAAAATGGCCGACAACCCGGCTACGACGATCATGACCAGGGTGATCAGATTAATGACAGCGGAGAAAAGTCGCCAACCCCCTTCTTCATCATCACGAGCAAAATAGGCGGAGAAGGTGGGCAGAAAAGCCGAGGCCAAGGCTCCCCCGGCCATGATGAAAAACAGCGCATCTGGTAAACGGCTGGCGATGGCAATGGCGTTGGCCTCGAGGGTGTCGGCCCCATAGGTGGCGGTGATAACACCTACCCGCACCAGCCCCAACAAGCGACTGACGATGGTGGCGACCCCCATGATGCCCGCGGCCGCAAGCAGTTGTTGCCGTGCGGCCGCGTTGCCCACCCCCTGTTCTTTTTCGCTTGATGAACTCATAGGTGACTCTGGGTGCGGCCGCGGGCCAATTGCGCCTGAATGTCCGTGTGCTTCATGCGTGTAATGGGGTACAGCCACACCGCTGCATAACTTAACATTGCCTTTTTCTGCTTATTCATGCTGGCAACAGACACAAGATTCATACTCCCACTCGCACGATCTCATTTGATGGTAGGCGGCGCGAATTGTACGCTACAATTAGGGTGTCACCAATGTTATGCCACAGGAACAAAACACCGTTATGTCAAATAATCAAACTGAAGCCGTTACCCCACCCACCCTCTACCTTGTCGCTACCCCCATTGGCAACCTAGGCGATATAACTTTGCGGGCACTAGAAACTCTACGCCAGGTAGAGATGGTCGCCAGTGAGGATACCCGCAAGACAGGGTTTCTCCTCAAACATTTTGACATCAAAAAGCCCCAAATCGCTTTTCATGAGCACAACGAAAACAAAGTGGGGCCTCGGTTGATTGGGCTGTTGCAGGCGGGACAATCGGTAGCGGTGGTGACCAATGCGGGTACACCGGGCATCTCCGACCCTGGGTATACGCTGGTGCGCCGTGCTATCGAGGCGGACATTCCCGTAACCATGATTCCAGGTGCATCGGCCGTGGTGATGGCCCTGGTTCTATCCGGTTTGCCCGCCCACGCCTTTACCTTTCGCGGTTTCCCCCCGCGCAAAAGTGGCAAACGCCAACGCTGGCTAGAAATTGATGCCGCTTCACCCCACACCCTCATTTTTTACGAAAGCCCCTACCGGCTGAAGGAGTTCCTGGCGGATGCGCTGGTGGTGTATGGGGACAGGCCAGCGACTCTGTGCAATGAACTGACAAAGTTGTTTGAAGGGGTTATCCGCGGCCGCATCTCCGACCTCATCGCTCATTTGCAGGCCAGGGAAGCACAGGGGGAGTATGTGGTGGTCATTAGCGGCCGCGGGGATGAGGGGAAGGAAGAAGTAAGCAGTAAACAGTAACCAGAGGACAGTTGGGTTTATGGTGCCATTATTTTTGGGGTTTATTGTTGCTTTTTTGGTGGGTCAGCGGCTGATGGAGTTGCGGCTTGCCGCCCGGAACCGTCGCTGGGCCTTGGCCCAAGGGGCCAAAGAGGTTGGGGCAGGCCATTACCCACTCTTTTTTGTTCTGCATGTGGGCTGGTTTGTGGGGTGGCTGACCGAGGCTTTCTGGCGTGGCCCGGTGCTGGGTGATTGGTGGGGGTTATGGCTAGGTCTGTTCGCGGCCGCGCAACTGCTCCGTTATTGGGCCATCAGCACCCTTGGTCCCCGCTGGAACACCCGCATTCTGGTCATACCCGGCCTTTCCCCCATTCAGAGCGGCCCTTACCGCTATGTGTCCCACCCCAACTACATCGCCGTAGCCCTGGAACTACTCGTCATCCCACTCATCTTTAACGCCTGGCTCACCGCCCTGCTGGCTACTCTGCTCAATGCCGCCCTGCTTCTCCTCATCCGCATCCCCGCCGAAGAAAAAGCGTTGACGGAAGCCTGAGCCTGGCAACAGCGGTCACCTCCCGTGAAAAATGAACCACAGAGACGCAGAGAAAAGAACAATCTGTGTTAATCTGCGAAATCTGTGGTTAAGATTTTCATTTTTGTAGGTGAAACTCCACCATGTTCTGGATGATTGTCATAGTTTTCTGCCTTTTCTTGAGTAGGGTAACATCCTGAAGGAACCATTCATCATTTGGGGGATCATTTTATCATGCAACCAGAAGCGCCAATAGAGTGGAAACGTTTACATATTCTGCAAAAAGTGACCGCTTTGATCACTCGATCTGACCTAACCGGGCCAGAGTTGCTCGTTTTTCGTCATCCCCAGGCGGGAGTGCAATTGCCAGCCGGAACCGTAGAGCTTGGAGAAAAGATTACCGATGCAGTCCTACGCGAAGTACAAGAGGAAACAGGGCTTACAAATGTCGTGGTTAGCAACTATTTGGGGAGTGAATCTCGGCAATTACCTGATGATTGGCGATTGCTCTTGCAACTGTCCAAGCTGTTTGACGCCCCAGCATTTGATGCCTCATCGCTCGACTTTACTTTAACCCGGGGTTCCTGGGTGCGTATCATCGGGGAAGAAAAGGATGGCAACCGCGGCCGCTACATGCACGTCTGTTATGAAGAATGGGATCTGAATCAGACCCCACCCCAACTAAACCTGTCCGTGAGTGGCTGGCTACGTTCTAGCGTCCTCACCCGTCAGCTTGAGCGTCATTTCTTTCACCTGACACCCACTGGCCCCACCGCAGAAAACTGGTCCGTTTTCGTGGATAATCACACCTTCCAACTGTACTGGACACCCCTCAACCCCAAACCCCAACTCGTCCAGGGCCAGCAAGAATGGCTCGATGCGTACTACGATAAGTTATTGAACCTACTGTAAAATTCGTACCCATTCGTATGATTCGTGGCAAAACCTCTTTGATTCTGACTTGCCCTGATTAGGCATAGGCAAAACTGCTATCAATCTTGGCCTTACTCAAAGCCACCGTCAGGTTATCCCCATTGTTGACATCATACGTCATTACCCCACTGGCCTGCAAAAGCCGGGACAACCCTTTGTTTGTCTGAGTACCGCCAAACGTGGCCGGATCAACCAACACCGTCACCACCCGCATCCCCCGCCGCTTTAACTCACGGGCCGAGATAACCCATTTTTCATCGGTGGTGCAGGTCACGACGATTACCGTCGTACCACGGGGCAGGAGATTAATCTCCGCATTAAGCACATCCGATACAGGAATCGTGCCTTCTGCCCGCAGAACGGCCATCGTCTCCAAAATACGGTTCATTTGCCGTTCACCCCGATCAGGCTGAACAATTTCATTGGATTGCCCATACGTCAACATACCTACGGCCCGATCCTGGCGCAGGAAAAACTGACCTAACGACGCGGCAATGGTCACAATATATTCTTCAGTGGTTTCGGGAATTTTTACGTCCCCTTTTTGCACCGTCCAACCCGGAGCCAGGTGTGCCCCGGTCGAAGTAGACTCATTCAGGGGGCGGCGGCGAATCACCTGCTCCATACGGCTCATGTCGGGCACAATCCAGATGTCGGCCATGGGGTCAAGCTCGTACTCTTTGACAATGAGGCGGCCGCGGCGGGCCGTGCTCTTCCAATGAATGCGGTTGAAACTATCCCCAGGCGCATACTCCCGTACCCCAGAAGCGTTGGTCGTAACATAATGGGTACGACGGCGTAGGGCATCCCCACCAGGCAAAACCCCCGTAGGAATAACAAACTGGTAGATGTCCACCGTCATGGGATAAACCACCACATGTGAGGTGGGGGTAAGGTTACGGCTCATGGGGAACAAGCCAAACGGGTCACTGCTAGAGAGCGTGATGGGGCCAAGCCGGTAGCGGCCGCGTTGCTGACAAATCGTCGTTGTACGCCAGATATACGAAGCCTTTGCCCCTAGTCCGGTCACTACCTGGCTGGTCATGTGAGCCGGCACTTCCGAAAAATCACGCACTTCCAACCACAATTTGGGAATACGGCTGGTATTACGCACCGCAAACCGCTCTTCTAGCGGCTTACCAACCTGGGTGCGCCGTACCCGCGTCACCCGCGAGATGTGTGTCCAGTTAATGTTAGCCCAGGCCCAAAAAAATGATAGCACCAGGAGCAAACCCAACAGGTACGTAACCGTAAACAAAATATCGCGCCCGGTTATCAGCCCGCCCAACAGGGCTAACAAGGCCAGAATAAAAACAACAGTGCGTCGCTTCCGCATACGCTTTTACCTTCTCCCGGCCGGTTGTGCCCCCGGAACGGCCACCTTATCTAAAATATCAGTCACAATGGCATCTTGCGATACATCTTTGATGCGGGCCGCCGGACCCACAATAACACGATGGGCCAAAGCAGCTACGGCCATCGCTTTCACATCATCGGGCAAAACATAATCACGCCCCAGGAAAGTCGCTCGTGCCTGACACAGCCGATAAATTGCCAGCGCACCGCGTGAACTGGAACCCAGGTAAACATCCGGGTGTTCCCGGGTTTCCCGCACCAGATCAACTATATATTCCTTCACCAGCGGGTCCAGGTACACTTCCTTAATCGCTTGTTGGGCCGCCAATAACTCTTCTACCGAAGCCACCTGCCCTAAATCACGCAAGGGGTGGGAAAACTGCTGGCGATCCAGAATTTCTATTTCATTCTCTTTGCTGGGATAACCCAAGCGGATGCGAATCATAAACCGATCTAACTGGGCTTCAGGTAAAGGGAACGTGCCTTCATATTCGATGGGGTTTTGTGTCGCCAATACCATAAACGGCCGCTTCAGCTCATAGGTTGTACCGTCTACCGTCACCTGCCGCTCTTCCATCGCTTCCAATAAGGCTGATTGGGTCTTGGGCGTAGCCCGGTTAATTTCATCAGCCAGAACAATTTGGGCATGAATGGGGCCTGGGCGGAACTCAAATTCGACCGTTTTTTGGTTAAAAACAGATACGCCGGTTACGTCGCTCGGCAACATATCGGGGGTGAACTGGATGCGTTGAAACTCGCAGCCTACGGATTTGGAGAGGGCGCGGGCCAGAACTGTTTTACCAACCCCCGGCACATCTTCAATGAGAATATGCCCCTGGCACAATAAACCCAAGACGGTTAACTCCACCGACGAGCGTTTGCCGACAATGACACGCTCAACATTTTCAATGATCCGATTGGCAATGGCCTGAACATCAGACATAAATAGTTGCTCCTTTTTAGGTGAGGTTTAGGGGATCAGCCAGCGGCCGCAGGTTTTGGTTAATAGAACGAGGAATCTTTTGGCGAGGTCCATCGTGACACGACGGACCCACCAACCGCAAGATGCAAGGCATATGAAAATAACCAGGGTAAAAGCCACTGCGGTCTGGTTGGGAACTATCGCAAAATGACATGAGCACCAGTATATCAGGTTTGGGCTGATGGGGTAGTAAATGGTGGCAATTTGGTGACATGGGTAACGTGCCGCATGTTGTGTAATTTGAAGATGGGAAGGTTATACCATAGGCCGCGAGGCAAGGCTCTACGGTTAACCTACGTTTTAGGAAGTGGGCCATCGCTCTACGCTGGCAGGGTTTTAGGCAGGCTTGTGGTAAAATGTGGCGATGCTAACAAAAGAAAAAACGCCTGCTCTGCCTTCTGTATGGGACACGCTCAAAGCCGGTTTGGATCTAACAACAAAACATCTATGGCTGATTATTATTCCCGTTTTGTTAGACAGTTTTTATTGGCTAGGCCCTCGGATAAGTATTCGCCCCATGTTAGAAACATTTTTAGGGATGATGGTTCAGCAAGCGGCCGCGACCAATCAACCTGCCGCTAATATTGAAATCATGAGCAGTATGGGCCAACAATGGGCCTCATCGGTTAATCTATTCACCACCGTAACCCTTCCTCTGATTGGTGTGCCCGCCCTAATGGGAGGGTTGTCCCCTGAAAAAACACCGTTGCAACCATCTATCATTGAGATAAATAATTTGGCTGGCGTCATGCTTGTATTGGGTTTGTTTCTCGGCCTGGGGCTACTGTTATCAGCTATTTATTATGGCCTGGTGGCCCAAGCAGTTCGTGCTGAGTCGGCTCGCCTGGATTGGTGGTGGCGGGAGTGGCCGAAAGTGGTTCTGAAACTGATAGCGCTCATATTTTTGGTGCTAACCATGGGGCTGATAGCTCTATTTCCGTTCTTTTGCCTGAGTATGGTTGCCGCTCTTTTCAGCGTTAATCTGGCTACCCTTGTCTGGTTTGTGGGAGCCATGCCGCTTATGACATTAATTTTGTACGGCTTTTTTGGCCCTCACGGCCTGTTGCTCCATTCTCGGCCCATCCTTTCGGCTCTGCGTGAAAGTTTTAGCCTGATGCAAATGCACTTGATGTCTGCGTTAGGGCTATTTTTGGTTATTTACTTGCTGGGCAATGGGCTGACAATTTTGTGGCAAATCGCGGATGATGGCTCATGGCTGACGCTTGTCAGTATCGTTGGACATGGGTTTATTAGTACGGCGCTCGCGGCCGCGACCTTTATCTTCTACCGTGATCGTTACCCCACATTGGCTGATTCCCCAGCCGTACCCCAACCCTGACACCCCCACCCCACAAGTGGCCCAAACAGGCCCTTCACCAGAGAAAACCCTACCCTCAGTTATAGCCAAAAAGCCAATTTTGCGGTAAAATTATTAATCTTGTGATAGTTCCTGGCAACCGCTAAAACTGGTTCCCAACTCACTCTTGAATGATGATTTTATGAGGTAAATTGCATGACCCAAACCAATAATACACATTACGACGCCGACAACATCCAGGTACTCAAGGGGCTTGAAGCCGTGCGTAAACGGCCTGGCATGTACATTGGTGGTACGGATGTGAAAGCGTTACACCACATTGTCTATGAAATTGTAGACAACTCTATTGACGAAGCACTGGCCGGGCGTTGTAGCCGCATCGAAGTCATCATCCACGATGATTCCAGCGTCAGTGTCAACGATGACGGCTTGGGTATCCCCGTCGCCGAACACCCCACTGAAAAGGTTTCGACCCTGGAGGTTGTTCATACCCATCTTCATGCTGGGGGTAAATTTGATAACGCCGCCTACAAAGTTAGTGGTGGTTTGCATGGCGTAGGGGCTTCCGCTGTCAATGCCGTCTCTGAATGGATGGAAGTGACCGTTCGGCGCGACGGTGGCATCTGGAAACAGCGCTACGAGCGAGGCATCCCCCAATACAAAGTCAAAAAAATCGCCAATCTCTCGCCTGAAGAAGGAACGGGCACCACCACCCGTTTCAAATTTGATCCCATCATCTTCACCGAAGAGCCTGTTTACCGCTTTGAAACCCTGGTTAACCGCTTTCGTGAAATGGCCTTCGTGACCAGCGGCATCTTCATGCGCCTGCGCGACGAACGCGTAACCCCTACCCGAGAGATGAATTTTTACTATGAGGGTGGCCTGCGTTCCTTCGTCCGTTATCTCAACCGCAACCGTCACCCTATCCACGCCCCTGTTTACGCCAAAAAAGAGGTGGATAACATGGAAATTGAGGTGGCGATTCAATACACGGATGGCGTAGCCATTTCTGAATTTGCCTTCGCCAACACCATTCATACCCCCGATGGCGGCTCCCATCTAAGCGGTTTGCGGGCCGCTGTCACCCGCGTCATCAATAATTACGCCCGTAAAAACAATCTGCTCAAAGAAAAAGACAACAACTTCTCCAGTGATGATACTCGCGAAGGCATTACGGCCATCGTCAGTATCAAACATCCTGACCCCCAGTTTGAAAGCCAGACCAAAGTTAAGTTGATGAACGCCGAAGTGACGGGAGCCGTCTCCTCTGTCGCCTCTGAAGCGTTGAATCTGTACCTGGAAGAAAATCCTCGTGAGGCGCGTAAAATCATTGACCGTTGCCTCACCAGTTCCCGCGCCCGTGATGCCGCTCGCAAAGCCCGCGATCTGGTTATGCGTAAAAGTGCCCTGGAAAGCATGACCCTGCCCGGCAAATTGGCCGACTGCTCCGAACGGGATCCTCTCAAATGTGAGTTGTACATCGTTGAGGGTGACTCCGCTGGTGGGACGGCCAAACAAGGGCGCGACCGTCATTTTCAGGCCATTTTGCCCCTGCGCGGTAAAATTCTCAACACCGAGCGTGCGCGCCTGGACAAAATCCTGGCTAACAATGAAGTCAAATCGCTCATCTCGGCTTTGGGTGTGGGTATTGGCGAATCCTTTGACTTGAGCAATCTGCGTTATGGTCGCGTTATCATTATGACCGACGCCGATGTGGACGGTAGCCATATCCGTACTCTACTGCTCACCTTCTTCTTCCGCTACATGCCCGCTATATTAGAAAAAGGGCATCTGTACATTGCCCAACCCCCTCTGTATGCAGTCAAAGAGGGTAAAAACATTCATTACAGCTACAACGAAGCGGAACAATTGGGTTTGCTCAAAAAATTGGATGGCAAAAAAGTGGACATCCAACGTTACAAGGGGTTGGGTGAAATGAACGCCGAACAACTATGGGAAACCACCATGGACCCCAGTCGGCGGACATTGCTCCAGGTAGCCGTAGAAGACGCCGTGAATGCGGATCGCACCTTTGATATGCTGATGGGCAATGAAGTCGCCCCCCGCCGTCGTTTTATCACCACCCATGCCAGTGAGGTTCGTAATCTGGATGTGTAAATAACACGATTCGCGTTTGCCAAAACCCTCCGTAAACTAATCGCCTGGATAAACGATGCGCTTACGGAGGGTTTTTTATATCTTTTTATGTCGAAAAAACCATGATCTTTCGTTCAGCTACCAGAGAAGATATAACCGAGATCGTGCGTTTGTTGGCGGATGATAAGCTCGGCCAGCAACGAGAACGATACGAAAACCCCTTGCCAGTCAGTTACTACGCCGCTTTTGCCGCCATCGCCCAGGATCCCAACAATGAGTTGATCGTGGTGGAGCAGGACGGGGTCATTATTGGCACGATGCAGTTGACGATTATTCCTTCATTGAGTTTTCAAGGAAGCAAACGGTTACAGATTGAGGCGGTACGGGTGGATCGGGCTTATCAAAGTCAGGGAGTAGGGCAAAAAATGTTCGCGTGGGCCATCACTACGGCCAGAGAAGCGAATTGCCGGTTTGTGCAGTTGACAACCAACAAGGATCGCCCTAATGCCCACCGTTTTTACCAACGGCTGGGGTTTGTGGCTTCACATGAAGGAATGAAACTGGATTTGCTGGCGGAGAAGGAACCATAAATCAGGTGTGGCCGCAGGCAATTTTTCACCCTACCAGGGGTTTGTGCCTCCTGGTCACAGGTCAAAAAAGGGGTAAACTTGCGGCCGCGTGCCCACTTAATCGGTCACTATAGCCCATGGAGACATTACTATGAAACTCATTAATCGGGGTGTTGCCGTCATTAAACCAAAACAACCGTTTGTCAATTGGCTCAACGGGTTGTCTGACTCAACGAACGATCCCCCCCATACCCAAGAAAGTCTACGCGAAGATTGTACCGTCTTGCTTATCCCTGATTTTTACAGCCTGGAAGAGATGGAAGCGTTTACCAATCCCATGAAACCGGATTTGTTTGAACAGGAATTGGCTAATTATGCGGAAGATGCCAGAGATTGGCCGGAGGATCTGACCGCCGCTACCTTTGATGAATGGTTTGATCTCGAAGTCCATTCAATGGTGTACGACGCGGCCGCGACACCACTCCTGGCTGACGAAGACGAATAAACAAAACACACAACATTTGAGAAAATCTCAAGCGTTTGGACGAGGCATCTCAATAAAAAAGCGGGACACCTTACATTCAGGTGTCCCGCTTTCGCTTTGAAGGGAATGAACGGACTTCTTTTATTTGTCCCGGTTGATGACAGTATCTGCCAGGTCGTATAGCGCTTGCCGCGCCGGTGATTCAGGTACTTGAACCAGAGCCGCTCGCGCCCGACCGGCAATTTCTACCGCCTGCAACCGGGCAATCTCCACCGCCCCAGAGTCACGCAGGCGAGACATGAGTTGGGCCAGTGGGTCTGCAACGGCCTCTTCTTCAGCGACAGCCTCAACCATGCCATTGCCGTTTTGCACGGCGGTAATGCCCCGGTGTTGAACCACATCTAAGCCCACCGGTTTACCCATCTTCTCCGGGTCGCCAATAATGTCCAGAATGTCGTCTATCATCTGGAAAGCCAATCCCAGGTTGTGGGCATAAACGGCCAGCGCCTCAACAACCGTTTCTTCCGCTCCGGCTAACATAGCCCCCATACGCGCGGCCGCATCAAACAAACTGGCTGTCTTGCGCGAAATAATCGCTTTGTAGGTTTCCCTGTCCATTTCGCCGGCTTTCGCGGCCGCGGCCTGCAACGTCTCCCCCTCTACCAACCGAATACAGGCTTCAGCCATAATTTCGTTGTAGGGCGCACCGTATGGGGCCATCATCTCATACACCTTGGTAAAGAGATAATCACCCGTGAGCAAGGCAAAGGTGCGGCCCCAGCGGGCATGAACGGTAATCTGGCCGCGCCGGGTCAGGCTATGATCGTTAATGTCGTCATGCACCAGGGTGGCCGTGTGAACCATCTCGATGGCCGACGCCAACGGAATTACCTCATGCCATTCCTCACCCCCGGCGGCCAAATAGGCCATGATGGCGATTTGCGGCCGCAATCGTTTCCCCCCAGAGGCAATGATATGGCGGCTGGCATCCGTCAACAACTGTATATCACTCTCCACAACAGAACGGAGTTTGTTCTCAACTGCCTCCATTCCTTCTTGAATCACATGTGCCACCATAGTTCTTTTCCTTCATCATTCATCATCACGGAAGTTGATCTGGTATCAAATCTCGATCACATTTCCGTCATAATGCTAAGTTACTCAATGATCATTTACAACTTTCAATTTTTTTTGAACGCTCTTTAAAGTACATTATAAGTTGCCCGGCGCACCGCGTCAAGCCATTTGTGAAAGAAATCGCAAATGATAGGAAGTAATTGCTACCACCCCCCTTTACCGGTGTTATAATCGGACTTGGTGCGGCCTACGCACTAACCAACCAGGACACTACACGCACCAAGTAACACACCAAAAGGGCAACTATGGACATTTTAAGACAGCGAATTATAACGGAAGGTCGGAATTTGGGGCGAGGAATTCTCAAAATTGATACCTTCCTCAACCATCAACTCGACGTGGCTTTATTAGAAGCTGTGGGTGAAGAATTGGGCCAGCGCTTTGCTCAGTTTAAGCCGACACGTATCCTCACAGCCGAGGTAAGCGGCATCATACCCGCGGCGATGGTGGCTAAGGCGCTGAACAATATCCCGGTGGTTTATGCACGGAAAAAGAAACCCGTGACCATGATGGAGCCTGTTTTTGTGGAAGAAGCACCCAGCCACACGAAGGGACAGGATGTCTCC
>Ga0307505_10002136_pt1 | contig 14215 bp, 15 predicted proteins | sample 23_S_MG_FD_202183 | JGI IMG/M metagenome (GOLD analysis project Ga0307505, IMG submission 202183) | Soil microbial communities from Populus trichocarpa stands in riparian zone in the Pacific Northwest, United States - 23_S | ecosystem: Environmental > Terrestrial > Soil > Riparian zone > Trees...
CCGTTTATGCGCACGTCGAAGCCAGTGCCGGGTTTCGTACAACGAGCCACGAGCCATCCTCAGAAATCGGCGATTGTCTTGGGGTGTGCCTCGCCCACTTCCTTCTGCAATATTGGCTCCGATGCTATCCGCAGACCTTATAACCTGTTTTCCAACAGTATCGACAGCGAGATTGCTCCACCCGCAGACAATGTCCCAGATCGAATCCGAAAGCTTTTCCGAAAGTTTGTAGATCTCAAGATTCTCAAAGTTGGTCTTTTCCATAGTCAGCAACCATCGGAACCCAAGGTCGAAGATCAAAGATCAAAGATCACATCGGTTACAACCTAATAATGCTTGCTTTACTTCCGTTTCTTACATCTTCATTCAACGCATTCCGAGTATCGACGATCAGCGGAGCGAGTTCGCAGACGCGGTGGTAATCGACGGTCGAGTGATCGGTACAGATGATCACGCAGTCGGAACTAGAGATCAGGTCGTCGGTCAGCTCGGTGTTGTAGAGCGGTTCGCCATCGCCGATCGTGTAGGCGTGGTCGAATGTGACCTCGGGCACGAACGGATCGTGATAAACCAGGTCGGCTCCGCGTGAGCGAAGAAGGTCGATGATCGACAACGCGGGCGATTCGCGCATATCGTCGATGTCCTTCTTGTAAGCGACGCCGAGGATCACGATCCTTGATCCGTTGACCGCTTTCTTCGCGTCGTTTAGCGCCGTCGAAACGAGCTTCACGACATAAGCCGGCATGCCCGAGTTAATCTGCTCCGCTAGTGAGATGAATTGCGAATCGAAACCGTGTTGACGAGCCTTCCACGACAAGTAATGAGGATCGAGCGGGATGCAGTGTCCGCCGATGCCGGGGCCGGGATAGAATGGCATAAAGCCGAACGGCTTTGTCGCGGCGGCGCTGACCACCTCCCACGTATCGATCCCGAGCGCGTTGCAGACCTTCGCCATCTCATTCGCCATGCCGATGTTGATGGCACGGAATGTGTTCTCCCACAGCTTGCATGCCTCGGCGACGCGGGCCGACGAAACGCTGTGGACGTTCTCGACGATCTGGCTGTACAAAAATGACGCGGCCTCGGTCGAATCTTTCGAAACGCCGCCGACAACCTTTGGAATATTGTGCGTCTGGAATTGCGGATTGCCGGGGTCGACCCGCTCCGGCGAGAACGCGAGCAGGAAATCTTCGTCCAGCTTGAATCCGTTCTCTTCAAGCATCGGCTGCAGCACCTCGTCAGTCGTGCCGGGATAGGTCGTCGATTCGAGGATCATCATCTGTCCCCGGCGCATATATTTCTGGATCTCGGCGCCGGCCGACAGGATGTATGACATATCCGGATCTTTTGTTTTTCTCAGCGGCGTCGGAACGCAGACGATCAGGACGTCGCACTCGGCGAGCTTGCTGAAGTCGGTGGTCGCGGACAGCAGGCCTTGATCGACGCACGTCTTCACGTTTTCGTCGGGAACGTCGACGATGTAAGACATGCCGGCATTGATCGCGTCCGCCTTCTTCGAATCGACCTCGAACCCGATCCCTTTAAAACCCTTAAGCCCAAATTCAACTATCAACGGCAGGCCTACATAGCCAAGCCCAATAACGCCGACGCACGCACGCTTATCGGCGATCAGTTTTTGCAGTTCTTCTTTGATCATTTTGTGACTACTAATTGTGAGTGATTATATAACTTTCGAGAATTGTCGCCGTAGCCTTCTGTAATCCTCAACTTAAAAGGTTCAAATGGCAGGCGTCAAGCCGTCCTTCCGATTATGCTAATATCGACCTGATCCCGCTGTACGCTTCCGTACTGTAAACCGCACTTTCTATAATATGGCCGCCGAGATAGTTTCGACCAATCCCGTAGTCGCATCCCTGATCGAGGGTAAGGCGCCGCGGCCTGCTCAAGTAGCAGCCGCCCGCGGGATCCTGCCGCTACCCGAAGCGGACCTGTTCGAGGTGCTCGTTACTTTTGCGCGGTCCGGCGATCAGGAACTCTCTGAATATGCGGCGGCATCGCTGCGCACGCAGGATGATTCGATGGTGGGAAGCGCGTTGCGCTCTGAATCTGTCCCGCTTTCCGCTCTCATTTATTTTGCCGAAACGCCGGACGTCAGCGCAAAGGCCCACGAGGCGGTAATTCAGAATCCGCGAACGCCCGCGGATTCGATCGCGAAGCTTGCACGCGGAACGAAGAACGGACAGATCCTTGAACTTCTATCGTTCAACCAACAGCTGCTGATCCAGGCGCCGGCGATCCTCGACGCGATCCTCACGAATCCAAACAAAACCGCTGAAGCCGAACGCCGGGCGGCGGAAACCAAGCGAGAGTTTTTCGAGAAGGAACGCGGCTCCGAGCAGATCGCGAGCGAATTGCGTGCGCAGGGTAAAGAAGCGGCGGCCGAGTTTATCGAGAAAGCGGAGTTTACCAGCGATCTCGAAGGCTCGGGGTTGGATCTCGACGATGCACTGTTTCTCGCCTCGATGATCGAGGTGTCGGACGACGAGATCGACGATTCGTGGATGGGCCTCGAATACATCGAAGAATTCTACGAAGAGAGCGAAGCGGATCGGCAGGCGATCGTCGATAAGATCCTCGGCGAGATGAGGGTTGAAGGGATCGATCTTCCCAGCGAGCGGATCTCGATCCTTAATCGGATAATGAAGATGGGAATGAAGGACCGCGTGAAACTCGCAATGAAAGGCGACCGCGAGGCCCGCAACATACTCATTCGCGATCCGAACCGGATCGTCGCTCAAGCCGTCATACAAAACCCGCGTATCACTGAACAGGAGGTCGAGAAGATCGCGGCAATGCGGTCGGTCCCCGAAGACATCCTTCGCAAGATCGCTAACGATCGGCAATGGTCGCGTGGTTACCAGACCGCCCACAATCTTGCTCGCAATCCGAGGACGCCGGTGGCAAGTACAATGAATATTCTCTCGCGGCTGCAGCTCCGAGACCTCTCGGCTTTGTCCAAAAACAAGAATATATCCGACGCCGTCCGCCGCCAGGCATTGCGGTTGTCGCAGGCTAGGACAGGGAAGTGATCAGAAAAGCGCATCGACACGGCCAGTCTTGATGTAGGTGATCGCGATGTCGGTCAGTGTGTGACTCGCGGCTCCGAGCCACATGCCGAGAAGGATCGCCAACAGAATTTCTAAGGTTGAAACCGCTCCCGCCATCGTGCCCATAGATTCCCATCCGCGTGCGAACGTTGCTGCGTTCGGAACCGTTCCATTGCTTCCGTACGAATAAGCTGCAAAGAGAACAAACGCGATCACTGACGCGGCACCAAGAAAATAGACCACGCGAAAAAACGTCCCGAATATCAGCCCGTGCGACCATCGCGAGCGGTGTCGGAAGACGGTTCGATAGGGTATCCAGATAAGCCGAAACGGACCCCATCGCGAGTATTGCTTCGACTTTGTATCAAGGTCCGGCCCGAACATTACACCCGCAAAAATGAACGCGATCGTGGCGATCACGGCCGTAGGCAGATCGCGAGTAAGCGCATACACACCAACGGCAACCGGGGCCGCAAGCAGTATCGTTATTGCATCGTGAGAAGTTCCCGAGGGCATCGAGGATAGAAATTTGCTAAAATTGCGGTTTTGGTTTTATCAGCGATGTCCGGCCTTATTGCCAAACTCAAAACAACGCTCGAAATGATCAAGTTCGAGCATACCCTGTTTGCACTGCCGTTTGCATTTCTCGGAGCGGTGATGGCGGCGAACGGGTTGCCGACGTGGCGGCAGTTACTGTGGATCACGCTGGCGATGATCGGCGCACGTTCGGCGGCGATGACGTTCAACCGGATCGTCGACCGCGAGATCGACGCGCAGAATCCGCGTACGGCAAACCGCGAGCTGCCGAGCGGCAAGCTGAGTGTCGAGTTTGCGTGGGTGTTTCTTTTCGTCTCGATCGGGATCTTCCTGCTCGCCGCCTATTCGCTAAATTGGCTGACGTTCGTCCTTTCGCCCGTCGCTCTCGTGAGCGTGCTCGGCTATTCCTACGCAAAGCGATTCACGTCGCTCGCTCATCTTCTGCTCGGCTGGTCGCTCGCGATCTCGCCAACCGCCGCGTGGATCGCCGTCCGCGGCGCGATCGATTCCGAGGTGCCGCTGCTGCTGTCACTGTTCGTTCTGATGTGGACCGCCGGGTTCGACGTGATGTACGCGTGTCAGGATTACGAGTTTGACCGCAAGGCGGGATTACGCTCGATCCCCGCCCGCTTTGGCATCTCCCGCTCATTGTGGATCGCTCGCCTGTTTCACTTTCAGGCTTTCATTGTCTTGTTGCTGCTGTTTATCGTCAGCGAACTCGGATGGATCGCGTTAGTTGGGGTCGGAGCGGTCGGACCGCTGCTGGTTTATCAGCACACGCTTGTGAAAGCGAATGATCTCTCGAAGATGAACGCGGCATTCTTCACGACAAATGCATTCGTCAGCATCATTCTCTTTGCATCGTTTGGCGCCGCCGTACTCTTGATCAATTCATAAAAACGGGTAGGGATATGGTCTTGATGAATATCAAGCCATCAAACGATTTGCTCAGGTCGAGTTTATCGGTCGAGTCAAGATCGACGAAGCTGTTCTTCACGGCGATCTCGCGGAACAGAAAATCGCTGCCTGGCCTCGCTTTATCCGGCATGTCGAGAAAAGCCGATTCGGCTTTAAGGGCAAGGGCGGCTGCCTGAACGTCGTCGCCCGAAAGCGGGATCTTCATTTTCTCCGGGGTCCGTGAGTTATTGGCAATTTCACCTTGCCCACCAAAAACTCCGATCGAGTACATGGAATCGCCGAATTTCTCGTACAGGATCTCGCCCATCACCTCTTCCTTCGCATTGAACTTCGCGGTGTGAAAATTATGCCCGACGATGATCAACTTCTCTTTGGGAAACTCGTTGGCAAACCACATCACATTCTCCGCCATCATTCGGTCACGGGCCGCCCAGCGGCGGCGAAAATTGTTGTCTTTCCGAAACTCGGCAAAGTATTCTAGATACCTAATGCGGTTCTCCAGTGTTCTGCCGATGATCTTTTGATCCGCCGGATCTGCGCCCTTTCGCCGAGCGTTCAGTTCGATCAGCTTCCGATAGTCGAGGATCAGCAGGTTTTTTTCGAGCATGACTGCTTCATCAAGCGGCGTGTTTCGACTGTTCAGTTTCGACGCGATCGCCGCGAATCGCGTCTCGACATTATCGCCATCGCGAAACTCATATCCGATGTCGGTCGCTATCTTTCTCAGTTCATTCGCAAAGCCGCCGCCCGACCTTTGAACATCGAACCCGCCGACTCGCAGCGCGGGCCTGGCCTTTATATATTCGATAAGCGAAAGCATTTCGTTCGTGCGCCAGGGACCAACGAGTCCTGCGTTCAGCAAGGCTCTCGCCGGCCGCTCCGCTCGGGCGGTATCGATCACGTGTACCTCGCCGATGCCGGACTCGAACAGGAGAACATTGAAGCCCAACTTCTCATGCAAGTACGCCACAAGGCGGTTGCGCACCAAATTGCATTCTCGGGCTCCGTGCGTGAACTCTCCGACAAGCACGATCCGTTTGCCGCGAACTGCCGATCGAAGAAACCTTAGGTCATCGAGATCCTTTCGCTCGTTGACAGAAAACGATCTGGCGTTCGCGTTGAGAAAGTTTTGCTGGCTATCGGAGAGGGATTGGCCATGGCCCATCGAAGCGTGACCAGCGACCATCAGGAAGGTACCGACCAGCGGTGATAGGAAACGTGGTTTCATAGCTTACTTCACCGTTTCCGGCACCCGGAGATCTGTCCCCAATTTCTTATTCAACTTCTCGATGAAGTACGCAGCGAGTGCCGGCGATTCTTTCTCGGCGTTTTGATGGACGAAGAAATTGAGCTTTCGCATTCCCTGTTTCTTCCATTTCGCAAGCCGCACGACCCACTCATCGAGCCGCTCTCGGTCCGATTCCGGTACGTTCGCACCGACCCAGCGGATGAATACCGCTGGCGTCGTCATCCGCATATGCATCAGGTCGCGGCGGCCGGCGGTATCGACCAGAATGTTTGTGATCTTGTTTTTCTCGAGTAACGGATAGAGCTTCTTTGAAATTTCCGGATCGTTGTACCAGCCGGTGTGTCGAAACTCCATCGCGAGCGGCATCTTGTATTGCTTCCAGTTCTTCGCAAAAGCCTCGACGCGATCAAAGTCCTTCGGCCCGAAATTGTTGTGCATCTGAAGGAACGGCATCCCGAGGTGTTCTTTCAAGAGTGAGTAGCGTTCGACGTTACGATCGACCGTTTCTTCGACCTCCTTTAACCGTTTGAAGTGTGAAATGGATTGCTCAAGTTTCGGGAAGAATTTGAATCCCTTCGGGGCCGTTTCGTGCCATTTCTCAAAGGTTGAGGACGGGAACAAACGGTAAAATGTCGCGTTCAACTCAATGCAATTGAACTGCGTCGAATAATAGCCGAACTCGTCCTTCGTCCCTTTCGGATAAAACCCCTTCAGATCGGTCTTATTCCACTTGGCACAACCGACATAAACCTCAAGCTCCTTCGCCTTCTCCTTAGCAAATACAGCCTTATTTGCCTTGTCGTCCGGCGGGATCGTGAAATCGACCTCTTCTGGATTCTCAACTTGTCCAAATTTCATAGATACTCATTATAGATGAGCCATAGTTCGGCTGCATTCTGCGATTAGTTCAGGAATGAAATTGCCTCTTTCAACTCCCGATTCGATATCCGCGTTATGAAAGTATTAAAACGACTCCAGATTGTCGCTGTGTTGACCGCTATTTCCACATTGCCGTCCCTCGCGCAGACAACACGAGAGAAAGTCGCCGAGCTCGTTAAACCGATGCACGATGCTAACCTGCGCACGATCGCTGAGTACAACTGCAACATGGCCCTCATCAACATGGACCGGAGCAATATTTTGGATAGGATGAACGGAAAGGCGGTGCCGCAGGCCAGATACGACGCCATCATCACCAAAGCGACGGAGTGTATCGGCACCATCGGAAACTCACTCGCCTATGCCTACCGAGCCAACGCCTTCGCCGACAAGGGCGACACGAAGAATGCTCTTCCCGATTTTGAGAAAGCGATCTCGGTCTCTAAAGCTGAAACCAGCCGCGTTGTAAAGCTCAATGACATCTACGAAGATCGTGCCGAACTTTATATTCGCCTAGGTGACCGGGCCAAGGCCGACGCCGACCTGCGCGAGGCCGTGAGGTTGGACCCGTCCGACTATACCGCAAAAGAAAAGCTCGACAATCTTGATCGAAAGCTTGCCGACGCCCGAAAAGCCGCCGCCCTCGCCAATCCGCAAACCGCCGCCGATTACGTGATCGTCGGTAACGAGCACCTTGTACGGATACGCGACGAACAAGCCATCCTCGCGTTTGACAAGTCGATCGCCCTCTCGCCCAGTTCCGACGCCTATCTCGGCAAGGGGAAGGCTCTGCGCGGTCTGAACCGCCCGGACGCCGCGCTCGTGGAACTGAACAGGGCGCATGCGCTCGCTCCTAAGGACGTTGTCGTTCTACAGTTCCGGGGATACGTGTACCTGGAATCGAAACGTTTTGACGAAGCCATCGCGGACTTTACCAAGGCTCTGGCAGGCGTCGAGAAAAACCAGATCGCCGGGTTGTACTCCGCCCGCGGCAGAGCACAGACCGGCAATAACGCCTTTGCGCTAGCCATCAAGGATTACGAATCAGCACTCGCGTCTGCCGGCGACAATGAATACGCCAAGATCGACGCCCTCGCCGGAAAGGGCGATGTTCTGCAAAAACAGGGAAAGCGGGCTGAAGCGATCGTGGCGTATGACGCGGCCATCGCAGCGGCGGGCAACAATTACATCGCCAAACTCAACCTCCCCGACACCTACCTCGGGCGCGGGCGCGTTTATGCATCGCAGGGGAAGACTGAGCTGGCGAAGGCGGATTTTAATGAAGCACTCAAGATCGCCCCCGACTTCAAAGATGCCAAGGCTGAGCTCGCAAAGCTCTCCGGCGCCGCGACGCCAATCACACCGGTAAAGACAGCCGAGCAGTGGGCCCGGGAAGGTCAGCGTGCGGGAGAGGCAAAGAAATTCGATGAGGCCGTCAACGCGTTTAGCCAGTGCATAACACTCGTTCCCGCCGGGCCCGCTTGTTACGCCTTTCGTGGAGCCGTGCTCGGCCTAAAAGGCGACCTGGAGCGCGGACTTGCCGATTTTGACAAGGCATTCTCGCTAAACAAGACCGAACCTGCGATCTACTTCATCCGAGGGCAAATGTACGCCCAACTTGGCAAAAAGCCCGAGGCCGTTGCTGACTTTCGCACCGTCTTAAAAATAGCCCCCGGCAACCCTCAGGCAACCAAAGCTCTGGAGCTGCTAGGCGAACAACCGTAACTCTACGTCCCACTCATCCGCCGGGATTTTGATAGAATGAGGCATATCGATATGCAATTCTCATTCGATCCGAATCTTCGCGACATCGCCTTCAAGGTTGAAGATGGCGAGCGGCTGACGTTTGACGAAGGCCTCGCCTTGTACAACACCTCCGACCTGAATGCGCTCGGGAAATTGGCCGATCATGTCCGCCGAAAGAAGCACGGTTTGACGACCTACTACAACGTCAACCGCCACTTCAACCACACGAACATCTGCGTCGCGGACTGCAAGTTTTGCGGCTTCTATCGGCGTGCCCGGCAGGAGGACGCGTACACTCATTCGATCGAGGAAGGCGTCGAGATCGCACGCAACGCCGTCGCCGAAGGTGCGACCGAACTTCACATCGTCGGTGGGCTGAACAGCAAACTTCCATTCGAGTACTACACCGATCTTTTCTCATCGCTCAAGCGTGAGTTTCCGAAGCTGCATCTCAAAGCTCTAACGATGGTCGAGCTCGATTTCTTCGCACGCTTTTACAAGATGTCGGACGAGGATGTCATCGAAAGGCTCAAGGCTGCCGGTATGGATTCGTGCCCGGGCGGTGGAGCTGAGATATTTGCGGAACCGACAAGAAGTAGGATCTGCGACCACAAATGCGATGGCGAGCGCTGGCTCGAACTCGCAGGCAAGGTTCACAATGCGGGACTGAAAACTAACGCGACGATGCTCTACGGCCACATCGAGACCATCGAAGACCGCATCGATCACCTCGTCCGCCTCCGCAAACAGCAAGACAAAACCGGCGGCTTCCAGTGCTTCATTCCGCTCGCGTTCTTCCCGCCCGGAACGGCACTCTCGTCACTTCCGGGCCCCGACGCGATCGACAATCTCAAGACCATCGCCGTCTCACGCCTGATGCTCGACAACTTCGACCACATCAAGGCCTACTGGGTCATGCTCGGCAAACACACCGCCCAGACCGCCCTCCACTTCGGCGCCAACGACCTCGACGGCACCATCACTGACGGCGGCGAACTCACCCACAGCTACGCCACCGAAGGCGAAGTGAAGATGACCAAACAAGAGATCATCGAAATGATCCACCGCGCAGGCTTCGAAGCCGTCGAGCGAGATACGGTGTATAATCGTGTAGAAAAGGCAGCGGTGTAGTATGAACAAAAGTGCAACAGTGGACACAATCGCCATCGCCGACACTTATTTTCCTACGCGTTTCCCAAAGCGATTCAGGTCGGCGCGAATGCATCTGGATTTCGAGTCAGGTCCTGACAAAATGTCCCCAGAGGAGTTTTGGCAGTTTTGCGCCGATAACGATAAGCTTCGAGCCGAACTCACCAAAGAAGGAGACGTTATAATAATGCCGCCCACCGGCTTTGAAACTGGCGAATTAAACCTCGAGTTGGGATTTCAGCTCGTGAGATGGGCGAAGAAGGATAAAACCGGGATTGTCACCGACTCAGGTGCTGCCTACGTTTTGCCGAACGGCGCTGTGAAGGCCCCTGATGCTGCTTGGACCCTGAAAAGTCGTGTCGATACTTTCGACAAAGAACAACGTCAAAAGTTCCTGCCACTTTGTCCAGATTTCGTTCTTGAGTTGCGGTCCCCGTCAGACACCTTGCTAGAACAAACGGCAAAAATGGATGAATGGATCGAAAACGGTGCGCGATTGGCTTGGTTAGTCGATCCAAAGACGAAAAGGGTCCACATATATCGCCCCGGCGGCAAGCCTGAGATATTGGAGAATCCATCCAAAGTCTCGGGCGAAGACGTGCTTCCGGGATTCGAACTCGACCTCATGCAGATCTGGTAACACCGACGACGGCGAACTCACCCACAGCCGATGGCGAAGTGAAAATGACCAAAAAAAGATCATCGACCTGATCGTGCGCTTCAGGTTCGAATCGGTAGAAAGAGACACCGTCTACAACCGCGTCCAGCAAATAGCAGCCTGATGAAGTCATCTTCACTAAGCAAGAATCAGCCTCACCTTGAGAGCGTCTTTGGAGCGTTATCGGTAGAGGATGATTCGAAGATTAGGTCGATACTAAAGAACGCGGATGATGTCCTGCTTGAGATCGCGAACCACTTTGGTCGCGACCGAGCGGGCTGGGAAGGCACTGGACTTGAATTAACGTGGATGGAATCGGGGCAGGTTGCTATCAGCAGCTTTGTCGGTGCCTGCACTGCGAGGGGCGGGTGTGTTGACTTTACGATTGACCTTCAACCATCTTGGTACTATGGCGAGAAAGCGTCGACTCTAAGTTGGAATATCGAATCAGGAATACAGGCAGATTGTGGTCATTTTGACGACCATGGCGGTATGGATCAAGTGCATGAGGTAATCGCTACGACAAAAACTCCGATCGGGGCGGCGATTGAGGTTCTCAACGCCGTACAAGAATTGCGACGACTCGCTACAACATTTCCTCTAGAGCACTGGCTAGAAATGTCGTCCGATCACTGAATCCACATGACCGTTAGGCGAATGGACAATGTAGGGATCGTGGTAGAAGACCTCGATGCCGCTGTAGAGTTTTTTACAGAACTCGGATTGGAGTTGGAAGGTCGCGCTAATATCAAAGGTGAATGGGCCGGACGGGTGACGGGATTGGGCAACCAGAACGTCGACGTGGCGATGATGCGGACGCCTGACGGGCACAGCAGGCTCGAACTGTCGCGATTCATCGATCCGCCGATAGTCGCAGATCATCGAAATGCGCCGGTAAATGCTCTCGGATATTTACGCGTAATGTTCGCGGTGGAAGACCTTGACGATACGCTCACGAGGCTGAAGAAACGTGGAGCTGAACTCGTCGGCGAAGTCGTCAATTACGAAAACGTCTATCGTCTCTGCTACATCCGAGGCCCCGAGGGCATCCTCATCGGGCTCGCCGAGCAATTAAGTAGCGAGACATCCCGCACCGATCCCATGAATTCCTGATCACGCAAATATGTTTTACGAAACCGTTCGGTTGCGCTTGACATTCGCAACCATTCGGTTGCATACTTGTGCCCGTCGATATGAAACGAGACATTTTCCAAGCTATAGCAGACCCGACGAGGCGCGCGATCATTGCGCTTGTGGCTATTCAGGCGATGACGCCGAACGCGATCGCGGCGCATTTTGATACGTCACGGCAGGCTGTTTCGAAGCATCTGCGGATACTCGCGGAGTGTGAGCTTGTGCAACAGGAGCAGAAGGGGCGTGAGATCTATTACACGCTGGAGATCGAGAAAATGAAAGAGATCGACGAATGGCTGGAACAGTACAGGAAGATATGGGAGTCGAGGTTCGAGCAGCTCGATACGCTGCTTGCAGAGTTAAAACAACAAAATAAAAAAGAGCGAAAGATATGAAACCAGCTGAGGTGGGCACGCCGTCTGATCGAGAAGTACTAATTAAGCGGAGCTTTGATGCGTCCGTCAACCTGGTCTGGCAGGCATACACTGATCCGGCGCTGATGCGTCGTTGGCTAACGGCCATGCCCGGTTGGTCGATGCCGGTGTGCGATATGACCACTGATGTTGGCGGCCAGTATCGCTGGCGCTGGCGCGATGACGCAAACGGCGTCGAGTTTGGGTTCACCGGAGAGATGCTGGAGGTCGAGCCACATTCAAAGATCGTGCATACACAGATCTACGACCCCGGCACCATGGGCGGATCGATGGGAGATGGCGCGTCGATCATCACGGTCACGTTCAACGAGACCGACGGGATAACGAACGTGGCGACCTTGATCAAGTTTGCATCGAAAGCGGACCGCGATGCTGCGGTCTCAACAGGCATGACCGACGGTATGGAAATGAGCTACAAACAGCTCGACGAAGAGTTGTCGGTGATGAATACGCGGACCCCGGTAGTTTGAGTAATGGGTTTGGTCGCTGAAAGCGACAAAGATAATAGCCTAGGGTGAAGCGAGGCTTTGCGAGCGAAACCCTAGGTATGGACGGATAGAATTTTCCGACCCTGAAGGGGTCGCACGTCGGCCACTGGTGTTGCTCGCCTACAGCGAGCGGAAGACAATTTGACATTCCCCTAGGGTTTCGCAAGGCCTCCACCCTAGGCTATTGTCTTCGTCGCCTTCAGCGACAAGAAATGTTGAATGTCTGGAAATGAGTAAGGAAAGAATGGAATTCATAGTCAATAAAGAGACGAAGACCGTCACGATAACCAAAGAGTTTGATGCCGGGCTGTCGTTGGTCTGGGACGCATATACAACCGCGGAACTGCTCGACCAGTGGTGGGCACCGAAACCTTTCGCGTCACGAACAAAGGTCATGGACTTTACCGTCGGTGGCAAGAGATTTTACGCAATGATAAGCCCCGAAGGCGTCGAGCGTTGGGTTTTGCAGAAATATACTTCGATCACGCCTAAGACGAATTTCAAGCTCTTCAATACATTCGCCGACGCCGACGAGAATGTGGAATTGCCCGGCTCCGATTGGGACCTGAATTTCAATGAGCAAGACAGAAAGACGACGGTTCACGTTTCTATCTACAACGAATCGCTCGAACGCCTCGAGCGGATGATCGAATTCGGATTTGTCGAAGGAACAGAGGCTCAGTTGAAAAACCTGGAAGAGCTACTCGCGACTTTATCCCTGGCAAAGGATACGAAATTATGAAGACAACAGCACTAATGATCACGATGCTTCTGACAACGCTCCTTTCGGGGAACGCATTGGGGCAGCAAAAACCGACTACCGGCTACGCGCCGGTTAACGGGCTAAAAATGTATTACGAGATCCACGGGAGCGGCGAGCCTGTGGTGTTGCTCCATGGGGCGTTCATGGCGATCTCGGGTGACTGGACTGATTGGATCCACGAACTCGCCAAAACGCGGAAAGTCATCGCCGTCGAACTACAGGGCCACGGGCGCACGGCCGACATCGATCGGGATATTACTTCCGAAAATCTCTCCGACGATGTCGCAGGACTACTTGATTATATGAAGATCCGAAACGCGGACATCGTTGGATATAGCCTGGGCGGCGGTGTTGCGATGCAGTTTGCGATCCGACATCCGGAGAAGGTGCGCAAGGTGGTCAGCATTTCAGCCGTGATCCGCCTCGACGGCTGGGTCAAAGAGGGACGCGAGGCACTTCCCAATCTCACGGCGGAAGTCTTCAAAGGCTCGCCCATGGAGGCTGAGTATAAGAGGCTCAGCCCGACGCCTGACAAGTTTCCGGAATTTGTCAGGCACGTCGTTGCGATGGCTTCGAAACCGTACGATTTCGGGGCCGACAAATTCAAGGCGACGAAAGCACCGATGTTCTTCATCCACGGCGACGCCGACGGCGTGCGGTTCGAACATATCGCCGAAATGTACCGTCTCAAGGGCGGCGGCAATATCCACGGCGACATGCAACCGCGCTCAGCGTCGAGATTGGCCATTTTGCCCGACTCAACCCACGTCACGCTGATGAACCACAGACAAACGATCGTCCCGATGATCAACGCGTTTCTCGACGCCAAGCCTTAAAACGTTGAAAGTATGAACGTAGAAGCACAGATCGACGATCACATTGCGAGTCACGCGGAACCGAAACGCAGCGAGATGCAGCAGTTGCATGAACTCATTTTGCGAGTAGATCCGAAATGTAAATTGTGGTTCTCCGACGGCAAAAACAGCGAAGGCAAGGTCGTTACTAATCCGGATATCGGCTACGGGTCTCGCCCTCACAAATACGCCGACGGGACGATCCGCGAGTTCTATCAGATCGGCCTGAGCGCAAACAAAACCGGGATCTCCATCTATATCCTCGGTATCGAAGACAAAAAATACCTGGCCGAAACATACGCCAGCACCCTCGGCAAAGCGACCGTGACCGGCTATTG
>Ga0307505_10002137_pt1 | contig 14210 bp, 16 predicted proteins | sample 23_S_MG_FD_202183 | JGI IMG/M metagenome (GOLD analysis project Ga0307505, IMG submission 202183) | Soil microbial communities from Populus trichocarpa stands in riparian zone in the Pacific Northwest, United States - 23_S | ecosystem: Environmental > Terrestrial > Soil > Riparian zone > Trees...
CCCGCGCAAGTGGGCGGTGCCGATCGGCTTCAACGTCGTCCCGCTCAACTATGTGCTCGGCGAGGACGACTACACCGAGGAGGAGCTCAAGCTGCGCGACGAGAGCCGCAAGATCCTCGGCCTGCCGGAGCTGGCGGTGTCGGGCACCTGCGTGCGGGTGCCGGTGTTCACCGGGCATTCGCTGTCGCTGAACCTCGAGTTCGAGCGGCCGCTCGAACCCGAGCAGGCGCTCGCGCTGCTGTTGAAGGCGCCGGGCGTGGTGGTGGCCGACGTGCCCAACCCGCTCGAGGCGACGGGGCAGGACCCGGTCTTCGTCGGGCGCGTGCGCAAGGACCGTACCGTCGAACACGGCCTCGCGCTGTTCGTGGTCGGCGACAACCTGCGCAAGGGAGCCGCGCTCAACGCGATCCAGATCGCCGAAGTGCTGCTCGGGCAGCACGCGGAGACGGAAGCGGTCGCCTAAAGCTCGAGGCGAGTGCCGGCGAACGACTGGCCGTCCTGGGTCAGCTCCGCTCCGACGACCTTGCCGGTCGCGTCGGTGGTGAAGCGGATCTGGGCATCGACGATGCGCCAGAAGAAACTCAGCGGCGCCTCGGCGTAGATGCCGTTCGGCGTGCCGCCGGCTTCGTTCCGGGCCCGCAGCCGGCCGCCGTCGAGCGTCACCGCGACCACGAACCCGGGCGTGAACCGGTAACGGCCGACCACCCGCTCGAGTTCGACCACCGGCAGGGTCACTTCGGTTCGTTCGATTCGAGGGGGCGGTGCCGGAGGCGGTGGAGGCGTCGGCGGCATCGGCGCGCCGAGCAGGACGCGCAAGCCGAGATCGGCCGCGCCCGGCTCGGCCGCCGAGTTGACCAGCGTCACCACGGCCCGGCCCTTGGCCGGCTCGATCGCCAGCAGGGTGCGGTAGCCGCCCGTGCCGCCGTCGTGCAGCAGCACCTCGCGCCCCGGCCCCGGACTCCGCACCACCCAGCCGAGCGCCTGCGCGGTTCCCGGACCGCTGCCCGGCACACGCTCCGCGATCGCGGTGGCGCTCGCCGCCGCGATCGGCGAGTTCGGGTCGAGTATGGCGGCAGCGAAAGTGAGCATGTCGGCCGCGCTCGAGCGGATGCCGCCCGCCGCTTCGTGCACCCCGAGCTCCCACGGCGGCGTTGGCCGCATGTACGCGTCGAGCGCCGGCACCAGCCGCTCTGCGTGCGAGGGCGGCAGCGCGATCAGGGTGTCGGCCATCCCGAGCGGGCCGGTGATCCGCTCGCGCAGCAGCGCGGCGTAATCGGAGCCGGCCGCCCGCCCGAGCAGGTAGCCGAGCAGGCCGACGCCAAGGTTCGAGTATTCCCACTCCGAGTCGATGTCGCGCTCGAGCTGATAGCGATCGAGGAAGGCCAGCAGATCCGCTTCCTTGTAATTGACGAACGGGCCGGTCGGGTCGGTCACCAGGTCCCCGAGGTTGTCGGCCATGCGCGGCAGGCCCGAGCGGTGCGTCGACAGGTCGCGCAAGGTGATCTGCCGCCCGCCCCGCTCCGGCATCGTGTGCCCCGGCGGGAGGTACTTGGCCGCCGGATCGTCGAGTGAGACTTCGCCCTTGTTGGCCATGTCGGCGAGGATCAGCGCCGTGAACACCTTGGTGATCGAGCCGATCTCGTAAAGCGTGGTGCCGTCGACCGCCGCGCCCGCCCCGGTCCCGCCGGAAACGATCCGCCGCCCGTCGGGCCCGAGCACGCCGACCACGATCCCCTGCCCCGCGCGCGGCGCGTTGCGCTCGGCGATCAGCTCGCCGATGTCCGCGTCCGAAGGAAGCTGCCAGTCGGCCGGCAGCGGCCGCGACGGCGGCGGGACGGCCAAGTCGAGCGGCAAGGCTCCGCCGCCCTGGCGCCATTCGCCCTGCCACGTGTTCGTCTCGGCACTCCATGTGCCCGCGTATTCGCCCTCGACCGCGGGGACCTTGAACGACAGCCGTCCCTCGACGAGCGTGACCTCGGCCAGCGGCAGGCCTTTCGCGCCCTGGGTCGGGCTGTCCATCGTCCCCGTCAACGTGCCGGCATCGTCCTGCGCGATATGCACGAGCAGCGGCAGCCGGGCAGTGTCGGTGACCTGGAGCACGCCGAACCAGTCGCCGACGGCCTCTTGCGCGGCGGCGGGCGCGGAAAGGGTCACGGCGGCTCCTGCCAGCAATGCGGTCCAGCGGTTCATCCATTCCTCCCGGTCAGTGCGTCGATCTCGTCGATGCGCTTCTGCAGCCGGCGAGCGCCAATCTGGTTGAGCCACCAGATAAACCCGATGATCGAAAAGACGCCGGCGAACGCCAGCCACCTTACCCAATGGGGCGGTCCCGCGGCCTCGGTCTCCGGATGGAGCCCGTTGCCGGCGAAGATCAGCGCAATCCCAGGCAGGAAGGGCAGGATGTACCACCAGAAGATGCCCCTGAGCGCATCGCGCTGGCGGACGAGCTGACCGCGCACGAAGGCGTAGATCGGCATCGCCCCGGCCATCTCGGGCGGCACCGCGGAAGCGCGGCGATGGAGCTGCCACGGCGCGTAGATCGCGGCGGCCACCACCATCGCCGAGCCGACCTTATGGAGGACGTGCGGCATGGTGAAGATGTAGATCGTAAACACCACGATCACGAGGACGCAGGCGACGTACTCGACGATATTGCGCCACTTCACGTAGCGATAGAACTTGTCCGCCCCCTTGCGCACCTCTTCCAGCGGCGGGGCGCCGGCGATCTCCACCGAGGACTGCCAGGCCTGCTTGACGGGATCGGAGTTCATGCCCGTTTCTCCTGTGCGCGATAGGGCTCGGCGAGAAGCGCCTTGAGCCGGTGGATGCGGACCGCGACGGCCGGGGCCGACAGGCCTGTGACCTCGCCGATCTCGGCGGCGGTCAGGTCCTCGAGATAGAGCAGCATGACCTGGCGGTCGGCCGGTGCGAGGCGGTGGATCGTGGCCAGCAGCCGGTCCGACAAGGAGCGCAGCCCGGCGCTGTGCTCGGGATCGTGCTCCCCCGGCAGCTCCTCGATCTGCTCGAGCCCGACCAGCGGCATCTTCCGCCGCCGCTTGCCGGCCATCATGTGGGTGACCCCGACGTTGTGGGCGATGCGGTGGACCCAGCTCTTCTCCGAGCATTGCCCTTCGAAGATCGCGAAGCTGCGCCACAGCGCGGCGTGGATTTCCTGCACCAGGTCGCGGCGCAACTCCGCGTCGGCTTCGTAGCCGCGCGCCAGCCGCTCGATCATCGCGCCGTGTGCGCGCGCCGCCGCGATGTAGCGCGCGTCCTGCTGCGATCTGGCCGTCGAGCCCGTCATCTTCGTCCGATCCCTTCGAGACAGTTAGTCGCGCGGGCCGACGGGGTCTTACAGCAATGCGGGAAAAATGCCTCAGGCCGCGAGAGCGGCGGCGAGCTTGTGCCGGATCGCCTTCAGCTGCGGCAGCAAGTCGATTCTCGCTCTTTCAGCTTCAAAGGAGGTGTCCGAACCTCGCCCTTCGGCAGGCTCGGGACGCGCAGCGCCCGGTTGAGCCCGCCCCCTCTCGATCGCCTGGCGAGCACCCTTGAGCGTGTAGCCTTCGCGGTTGATCAGCCGATCGATCGCTTCGACCAGCGCGACGTCCTCGGGCCGGTAGTAGCGGCGCCCGCCGCCGCGCTTGAGCGGCCGGAGCATCGGGAACTGCTGCTCCCAGTACCGCAGCACATGCTGGCGGATGTCGAAGGCCGCGGCCACCTCGCCGATCGTGCGCATGGCGGCGGGGTCCTTGCCGTCGTCGAAGCGGTCCTGCGTCATGCGCCCTTGCCGATCCGGTCCTTGAGCTTCTGGCTGGCGCGGAAAGTCATCACCCGGCGCGAAGTGATCGGCACCTCGATCCCGGTCTTGGGATTGCGTCCGACCCGCTCGCGCTTGTCGCGCAGGATGAAGCTGCCGAAACCCGAAATCTTGACGTTCTCGCCGTCGCTCATCGCGTCGCACATCTTGCCCAGGATCGCCTCGACGAGCGCCAGGCTCTCGGCGCGCGAGAAGCCCATCTTGCGATTGATCGTTTCCGCCAGATCGGCGCGCGTGAGTGTGCCTACGGATCGCATCATGTCGTCCGCCCTCCTCTGCTGCAATGCACCGACCCCCGTGACCTAGATGACTCAAAGGGCCGCGGATGGCAAGGAGTCGTGCAAGCGATTTTTCCCCAAAAAAGGGGACGAATCAGAACCTCAGCAAGCTGGCGCCCCAGGTGAATCCGCCGCCCATCGCCTCGAGCATGACCAGATCGCCGGGCTTGATGCGCCCGTCGCGCCGGGCGACATCGAACGCCAGCGGCACCGACGCCGCCGAGGTGTTGGCATGCCGGTCGACGGTCACGATCACCTTCTCGAACGGCAGGCCCAGCTTGCGCGCCGTGGCGTCGAGGATGCGCAGGTTGGCCTGGTGCGGAACGATCCAGTCGATTTCGCTCGCTTCGAAACCGGTGTCGGCCAGCACCTCGCCGAGGACCTCGGCGAGGTTGACTACCGCATGGCGGAACACCTCCCGGCCCTTCATCCTGACCTTGCCGACGGTCCCGGTGGTCGAAGGCCCGCCGTCGACATAGAGCAGGTCGCGGTGGGTGCCGTCGGCGTGGAGCCGGGACGCGAGCACGCCGGGCCCGTCTTCGGCGACCTCCTCGGCCCTGACGACGAACGCTCCGGCGCCGTCGCCGAACAGCACGCAGGTGGTGCGGTCTTCCCAGTCGAGGATCTTGCTGAAGGTCTCGGCGCCGATCACCAGCGCGCACTTCGCCATGCCGGTGCGCAGCATCGCGTCGGCGGTAGCGAGCGCGTAGAGGAAGCCCGAGCACACCGCGGCGACGTCGAATGCCGCGCCGCCGGTGCAGCCGAGCGCGGCCTGGACCTTGGTCGCGGTAGCCGGAAAGGTGCTGTCGGGCGTGGCGGTGGCCAGCACGATGAGATCGATCTCGGAAGCGTCGATGCCCGCGTCGGCGAGCGCGGCGCGCGAGGCTTCGGTGGCGAGCGTCGCGGTGGTCTCGTCCGCGCCGGCGATGTGCCGGCACGCGATCCCGGTCCGCTCGCGGATCCATTCGTCGCTGGTGTCGACGAGCGCGGCGAATTCCTCGTTCATCATCCGCCTCGGCGGCAGCGCCGAGCCCGAGCCCTTGACCACCGAACGGATCATTTCGCCGGCGTCCGCGCCGCAACGGCCGCGCCGTTCTCGCGCAGCCGGCTCTCGCCGAGCTCGGCAAGGCCGGTGGCGATGCGCTCGGTCAGGCTTTCCTCGAGCAGCCGCGCCGCGACCGCCACCGCGTTGGCGACGCCCGCCGCCGTCGCCGAGCCGTGCGATTTCACCACCACGCCGTTGAGCCCCAGGAAGACCGCGCCGTTGTGGTTGTTTGGATCGAGATGGTGCCGCAGCAGCTCGGTCGCCGGGCGCGACACCAGGAACCCGAACTTCGAGCGCAGCGAGCTGGTGAAGGCGCTGCGCAGCAGGTCGGTGACGAAGCGCGCGGTGCCTTCGATGGCCTTGAGCGCGATGTTGCCCGAAAAGCCGTCGGTCACCACCACGTCGACGTGGCCGCGGTTGAGCTTGTCGGCCTCGACATAGCCTTCGAAGCTGAGCGCGAGCCCTGTCGCGGCGCGCAGCCGCGAGGCCGCCTCCTGCAGCTCCCCGGTGCCCTTGGTCTCCTCGGTGCCGATGTTGAGCAGCCGGACTCGCGGCCGCTCGCAGCCGAACACGATGCGGGCATAGGCCGCGCCCATGATCGCGAACTGGACGAGGTTGCGGGCGTCGCACTCTGTATTGGCACCGAGATCGAGCATGACCACGTCCTGCTCCTCCAGCGTCGGCATCAGGCCGGCCAGCGCCGGGCGATCGATGCCCGGCATGGTGCGCAGCGCGACCTTGCTCATCGCCATCAGCGCTCCGGTGTTGCCGGCGCTGACCGCGGCTCCGGCATCTCCCTGCTTCACGGCGTTGATGGCCAGGCCCATCGAGGTGGTCTTGGCCCGGCGCAGCGCCTGGGTCGGCTTCTCCTCGCCCGACACCACGCCTTCGCAGTGCAGGATCTCGGAGGCTTCGCGCATGTTGGGATGGCTATCGAGCGCCGCTTGGATGCGCGCCTCGTCGCCGACCAGCAGGAACTTGAACTTGTCGTGACGGCGGCGGGCCAGCGCCGCGCCCGATATCATCACGCGCACGCCTTCGTCTCCGCCCATCGCATCGACGGCGATACGCGGCAGGCTCATGCGCGATTCCTTAGAATTGGGCTCAGAGCGCCTTGGGCTCTGCGACCAGACGGCCGTTGTAGTGGCCGCAGGCGGGGCACAGGTTGTGCGGGCGCTTCAGCTCGCCGCAGTCCGGGCATTCGTGGAAAGCCTCGACCTTGAGCGCGTCGTGCGCCCGGCGCATGCCCCGGCGGGAGGGGGACGTTTTTCTCTTAGGGACAGCCATTGCGGCACCTGTTCCTTGAAATTCTGCAATTGTTTCGGCGGCCGCCCTAGGCCAAGCCCCTGTAACGCGCAAGCGCGGCGGCGGGTCGGACCTGCGGCGAAGGCGCGCGCTATAGCGGTTTTTGCTGGCCTTGCAAGCGTGCCGGCGGCAATTGACGAGACGGGTCCAGAGGGGGAATTTCATGGTACTTCCGGTGACGCTGGCATCGGCCGCGGCCGCCGCGGTGATGGCCTTCTGGCTGGCGCGGCGCTGCTTCTCCATCCGCATGAAGGAGAGCATCGCCCACGGCCACGGCGAGCACGCCGTGCTGGCCCGGCGGATGCGCGCGCAGCTCAATTTCGTCGAGTACACGCCGTTCGTGCTGATCCTGTGCGGCGCCATCGAGCTGTCCGGCAAGGGCGGCATGTGGCTGGCGATCGTCATGGCCGCGTTCTTCCTCGCCCGCATCGCCCATGCTTTCGGGATGGACAGCGAAGCGGTGCCGGCCACGCACAAGATCGGAATGGCGGGCACGTTCGTCGTCATGCTCGGCCTCGCTGTCTACGCGGCGCTGGTTTCCGCAAGGGTCGTCTAGCGCCCCGCGGCGATCACCGCGTCGCCGACGAACGGATTGGACTGGCGCTCGCGGCCGAAGGTGCTCGGCTGGCCGTGGCCGGGGACGAAGGTGACCTCGTCGCCGAGCGGCCAGAGCTTGCCGGTGATCGCGTCGAGCAGGTCCTGGTGGTTGCCCATCGGAAAATCGGTGCGGCCGATCGAGCCGGCGAAGAGCACGTCGCCGACGAAGGCGAAGCTGGTGGCGCGGTGGAAGAACACCACGTGGCCGGGCGTGTGGCCCGGGCAGTGGATCACTTCGAGCGTCACCTCGCCGAACGAGACGGCGTCGCCGTCGACCAGCCAGCGGTCGGGCTCGAAGATCTTCGTCTCGATCCCGAAGCGCGGCCCGTCGTCCTCGAGCCGCGCGATCCAGAACCGGTCGGCCTCGTGCGGACCCTCGATCGGCAGGCCCAGTTCCTTGGCCAGCATGCCCGCCTGCCCGCAGTGGTCGGCGTGGCCGTGGGTGAGCAGGATCTTCTCCAGCGTCACTCCTGCCTTGGCGACCGCCGCCCTGAGCAGATGGAGATCGCCGCCCGGATCGACGAGCGCCCCGCGCATCGTCTTCGTGCACCACACCAGCGAACAGTTCTGCTGGTAGGGCGTGACGGGGATCATCGCGGCGCGGAGCGGGGTCTCGGGCATGCGCGGCTAGGTGGCGGGAAAACGGTCAACGTTCAATCCTCCCCGAGCTTGTCTCGGGGAGGTGGCAGGCGCCGCAGGCGGCTGACCGAGGGGCCTAGCCCGCCTTCCCTCCACCACGACACCTGCGGTGTCGCGGTCCCCCTCCCCGAGCTCGCTCGGGGAGGATTTGCTACAACCGCCCACCCTTCCAAATCACCCGCCCCACCACGTCGACGTCCGCCATGCCCACCTCGACCGGCTCGTAAGCCGCGTTCTTGCTGATCAGGCGCAAGCGGTCCGGCGGCACCGCTTGCAGCAGCTTGACGTGGAGCGCTTCGCCGAGGCGGACGACGTGGACGCCTTCGCGGAACGGGCGCGGGGTGCGGTCGACGAGGATCTCGTCGCCGTCGCGCAGCAGCGGGTCCATCGAATCCCCCATCACCCGGATCGCCGACAGCATCGCCGGCTCGAGCCCCTGCTCGCGCAGCCAGCGGCGCGAGAAGCGGAACGCGTCGAACGGGATTTCGGCGGCGCCGACCGCGCCCGGCCCCGCCGAAGCCTCGAGCGGCAGGCGCGGCACCTCGACCCAGTCGCCGCGCGCTGCGGAGGAAATTTCCTCCGGCCCACCCAACTCCGCCTCGGTGATGCCGAAGAACTGCGCGAGGCGACGGCGGTCGATCTCCTCGAGCTTCCGCGGGCTGCCCTTGGTGATGTACTGCTGCAGATAGCTCGCATTGCGGCCGAGCATGCGGGAGAGCGCGGCCAGGCTGTTGCCCCGCTCGCGCGCCAGCTCCGATAATTTTTCTCGCGGGTCCACGGCGGAATTCCTGCGGTTTCTCAGTTAACGCGTCCTACACGAAAGATTTTTCCTAGACAAGTAGGATTTCACGCGCAACGAATCGGTCCCGAGAGCGACTCGCAACCCCCTTGAAAGCCCGAGAGGAGGGCCCGACACATGCTCATCCGAAAGATTGAAAAATTCCTCCGCCAGACCGGAATGGCCGCGACCGTGTTCGGGCGCGAGGCGATGCGCGACCCGCGCTTCGTGATCGACCTGCGCAACGGCCGCACCCCGCGCCCGCAGACCGAATCGCGAGCGGAACATTTCATGAACACATATTGGGAGAACATCCATGCTTGCTGATTTATCGCTCGGCTCCGGCGCGGCGCACGCCCGACGCGAACCGCGCAACCGACTGCGCGAATCCCTGCTCGGACTGGCCGCGGGAAAGGCGGCGATCGTGCGCCACGAGGAGAAGAGCTGGGCCAGCGTGACCTTCGCCGGCACCCGCCACCGGCTGGTGCTGGAGTTCGACGGCGCCGAGGCGGTCGAGGCCGGCGAGCTGTTCATCGCCTTCCTGCCCGGACACGAGTTCGCCCTTCCCGGCCAGCTCGTCGCCGACGCCGCGGTGACCGAAGTCGAACATCGCCTCGACCCTCCGCGGATGCAGGTGAGATGCGAATTGCTGCTGCTGGACGAGGGATGAAACAATGGGGACATGGCGTGAACTTCGTGAACTTCCAGCCCGCCCGAATGGCAGGATGGCTCAGCGATGAGGAGTGTGCCGCCTCTTCCTCGTCATTCCCGCGCAAGCGGGAACCCAGTCGGCCCGCTTTCGCCGCAGAAGCTGCTGAGTCCCTGCTTGCGCGGGGATGACGGAGCAGGAACCCAACACGCTTAATTCGCCATCTTGGCATTTCTTGGCCAGGACACCGTAACCTGCGTACCCGCGTGTCATCTTCGTTCCGATCGGAACTAGACCCGCCGGATCACCAGGTTCCTGATCTCGGTCATGTCCTCCATCGCGAAGCGCACGCCTTCGCGGCCGAGGCCCGAATCCTTGACCCCGCCGTAGGGCATGTTGTCGACGCGGTAGGAGGACACGTCGTTGACCACCACGCCGCCGACCTCGAGCCGGTCCCAGGCGTCGAGCACCTTGTGGATGTCGCGGGTGAAAATGCCCGCCTGCAGGCCGAACTTGCTGTCGTTGACGATCGCCAGCGCCTCGTCCCATTCGCTGAACTTCATCAGGTTGGCGAGCGGCCCGAACGCTTCTTCGCGGTTGGCGGCACAGACCTTGGGGACATTCTCGAGCAGCGTCGCCTCGAGCATCGCGCCTTCCAGATTGCCGCCGGTGAGCAATGTGGCCCCGGCGGCAATCGCTTCGTCGATCCAGCCCTTGAGGCGCTTCGCCTCCTTCTCCGAGATCATCGGGCCGACGAAGGTGTCCCGGTCGTGCGGATTGCCGGAGACGAGCGTCCTGGTCCTGGCGACCAGCATCTCCTTGAATTGGTCGTAGACGCTGTCGTGGATCAGGATCCGCTGCACGCCGATGCAGCTCTGGCCCGACTGATAGAACGCGCCGAACACGATCCGCTCGAGCGCGTGGTCGAGGTCGGCGTCCTTGTCGACGATCACCGCCGCGTTGCCGCCCAGCTCGAGCACGACCTTCTTCTTGCCGGCCTTGGCCTTGAGGTCCCAGCCGACCCCGGGCGAGCCGGTGAAGCTCAGCAGCTTGAGCCGCTCGTCGGTGGTGAACAGGTCGGCGCCGGCGCGGCTCGCCGGCAGGATCGAGAACGCGCCCTCGGGCAGCACGTCGCACTCGGCGAGCACCTCGCCCATGATCAGCGCGCCGAGCGGAGTCAGGCTGGCCGGCTTCATCACGAACGGGCAGCCGACCGCAATCGCCGGGGCGATCTTGTGCGCGGCGAGGTTGAGCGGGAAGTTGAACGGCGAGATGAAGCTGCACGGCCCGATCGGCACCCGCTTCCACATGCCCATGTAGCCCTTGGCCCGCTCCGAGATGTCGAGCGGCTGGACCTCGCCGTAGTTGCGGGTCGCCTCTTCGCCGGCGATGCGGAAGGTGTCGATCAGCCGGGCGACCTCGCCCTCGCTGTCGCGGATCGGCTTTCCGGCCTCGACGCACAGCGCATAGGCGAGCTCGTCGAACCGTTCCTGGAAGCGGGCGACGCAGTGCAGCAGCACGTCGCGCCGCTGGTAGCTCGCCAGCTTGGCCAGCGGCTCCTGCGCGCGGACTGCCCCGGCGATGGCCTCGTCGATGATCTCGGGAGTCGCCAGCGCGGTGCGGAACGCGACCTCGCCGCTGAACTTGTCGGTCACCTCGAGATCGGTGTTCGGCTGCACCGCCTTGTTGTTGAGGTAGAGCGGGTAGGTGTCCTTGAGCTGGGTCACAAAGTCATGCCCTTCGTCATTGCGAGCGAAGCGAAGCAATAGGGCGTCACGCCCTGCCGCCTATGGATTGCTTCGTCGCTGCGCTCCTCGCAATGACGAAGCATGGGGCTCAAAGCGCCTTGCTCAGCTCCTTGATGTCCTTGTTCAAAATCTGGTCGTTCTCGGAATAATCCACCGGGCAGTCGATCAGGTGCACTCCGCCCGCGTCGCGGCACATCGCCAGCAGCTCGCGCAAGTGGGCGCTGCTTTCGGCGCGGTGGCCGCTGGCGCCGTAGCTCTCGGCATAGGCGACGAAATCGGGGTTGCCGTATGTCAGCCCGAAGTCCTTGAAGCCCATGTTGGCCTGCTTCCAGCGGATCATGCCGTAGGCATCGTCGCGCAGGATCAGCACGGTGAGGTTGAGGCCGAGCCGGACCGAGGTCTCCATCTCCTGGCTGTTCATCATGAACCCGCCGTCGCCGCAGATCGCCATGACCTTGCGCTCGGGGTAGAGCATCGCGCTCATCATCGCGCTCGGCAGCCCGGCGCCCATCGTCGCGAGCGCGTTGTCGAGCAGCACGGTGTTGGGCAGGTACGCGGTGTAGCCGCGCGCGAACCAGATCTTGTAGACCCCGTTGTCGAGGCAGATGATCCCGTCCTCGGGCATGCAGTCGCGGACCTGCTGCACCAGGTGCGGCGGAAAGATCGGGAAGCGGTCGTCGGCCGCCAGCTTGTCGGTGTGCTCGACCTCGGCCTTGCGGTAGGCGAGCATGTGGTCGAACTTCCACTTGCCCGAGGGCACGATGTCTTCCTTGATCTGCCAGATGGCGTTGGCGATGTCGCCGATCACCTCGATCTGCGGGAAGTAGACCGGATCGACCTCGGCGGTCCTGGTCGAGACGTGGATCACCGTCGGCGGGCTGTCCGAGCCGAGCTGCCCGTCGCAATCGTTGCGCATGAAGAACGGGGGCTTCTCGATCACGTCGTGGCCGACGTTGACGATCACGTCGGCATCCTCGACCGCGCGGTGGACGAAGTCGCCGGCCGAGAGCGCGGCGCAGCCGAGGAACAGCGGGTGCCGCTCGTCGATCACGCCCTTGCCCATCTGCGTGGTCAGGAAGGGGATGCCGGTCTTCTCGACGAACTGGCGCAGCATCCGCCCGGTCATCTTGCGGTTGGCGCCCGCCCCGATGACGAGGATCGGGCACTTGGCCGCCTCGATCGCCTCGACCGCCTGGCGCACGGCCTTGGGCTCGGCCGAGGGCCGCCGCGCCACCGATCGCGCCAGCGGACGCGACGCGGTGTGCTCGTCGGCGATGTCCTCGGGCAGCTCGAGGTGGACCGCGCCGGGCTTCTCTTCCTCGGCCAGGCGATAGGCCTCGCGCACGCGGCTGGGGATGTTGTCGCTGGCGGCGAGCTGGTGGGTGAACTTGGTGATCGGCCCCATCATCGCCACCACGTCGAGGATCTGGAACCGCCCCTGCTTCGACTTCTTGATCGGCTTCTGGCCGGTGATCATCAGGATCGGCATGCCGCCGAGCTGGGCATAGGCCGCGGCGGTGACGAAGTTGGTCGCGCCCGGACCCAGCGTGGCGATGCACACCCCGGTCCGGCCGGTATGGCGGCCGTAAGTCGCGGCCATGAAGCCCGCACCCTGCTCGTGGCGGGTCAGCACCAGCTTGATCTTCTCGGAGCGGGACAGCGAATCGAGGAAGTCGAGGTTCTCCTCGCCCGGAACGCCGAAGATGTATTCGCATCCCTCGGCCTCGAGGCATTCGATGAAAAGATCGGACGCCTTCTGCTTCTCGCCGCCGTCGGCCCCGGAACCGCCCATGCCTCGCTCTCCCCCTGTCTGCGTAGTGGGTATCAAACGGCAGCGGCGGAGTCTCGCATCAATACCCGCGCACCAGATCGACCTGGGCCTCGAGCGGCTCGCCGGCGGCAAAGCGCGCGCAGTTGCGCACGAACCGCTCGGCCGCGCGCGCCTGGCTGGCGGTGGTGGGAATGCCCGAGAGGTGCATGGTGACGTGCGCATTGGGAAGCGACCACAGCGGATGATCGGGCGGCAGCGGCTCGGGATCGGTGAGGTCGAGCACGGCCGCGGCCATGCGCCCGTCAGCCAGCGCCTCGACCAGCGCGTCCTGGTCGACGCAATCGGCGCGAGCGTAGTTCACCAGCACCGCCTCGCGCTTCATCCCCGCCAGCTCCGCCGCGCCGATCATGCCGCGTGTCTCGAGCGTGCCGGGGACCGTGAGCACGATCCAGTCGAACTCCCCGATCCGGCTGCGCCAGTTGCGCGCCCGGCGGCTGGAGACCGCCACGACCTCGACGCCGAGCGCCGCCAGCGCGCGCTCGATCGCCTGCCCGATCGCGCCGTGGCCGAGGACGAGCGCCCGGCTGCCGGCCAGATCGCGCGTGTCCGGCGCGGCGTCGAGCCATTCGTGCCGGTCCTGCGCGCGCACCACGGCGGGGTAGTCCTTGGCCACCGCCAGCATGGCAAGCAGCGCGAACTCGGCGACCTGGCGGGTGGTGAGGCCGGTGCCGCAGGTCAGCGCCACGCCGCGCCGCGCGAGGTCGGCCAGCGGCAGCCAGTCTACCCCGGCATAAGAGGTGTTGAGCCAGCGCAGGCTACGCGCGCTCTCCACCGCGGCGAGGACCGGCGGCTTGGTGTGGAGGTCGAACCAGCCGATTTCCGCCTGGGGCGCCAGCGCCACGAGCGCAGTGGGTGAATCCCACCAGCGGGCGTCGAGCCAGTCCGGCAGGCGGCCGTCTAGCAGGGCGCGTGCCCGCTCCGGGAGCACGGCGATCATCCTCCCCTCCCGCTTGCGGAAGGGGTCGGGGGAGGGCCCGTTAGGTCAGGCGCGACAGGCCCTCCCCCAGCCCCTCCCGCAAGCGGGAGGGGGACTATAGCTTCCACTCCCAGCCGAGCGGGTCGCCGTCCATCGCCTCGACCCCCTTGGCGGCGAGCTCGTCGCGGATCGCGTCCGAGGTGGCGAAGTCCCTGGCCGCCCGCGCCGCCTTGCGGCGGGCGAGCGCGTCCTCGATCGCCGGCTCGGAGATCGCCGCATCCTTCGGCCGCAGCCGCAGGTCGGCGCGCGTCAGGTCGAGCAGGCCGAATCCGAGCACCGCGTCCATCGCGGCTGCGGCCGTCAGCACCGCGCCGGGCTCCATCTTCTTCAGCGACAGCAGCTCCTCGAGCACGGTCAGCGCCACCGCGGTATTGAGGTCGTCCGACACGGCCTCGTCGAACCGGGCGAGCAGCGGCAGGAAAATGCTGTTCACTTCGTCATGCGCATGCCGGTAGGTCCAGCCCGCGGCCGGCTGCTCGACCGGCTCCTCATGCCGCGCCTTCAACGCCTCGACCGCCATAACCATCCGCTTGAGCAGCGTCAGCAC
>Ga0307505_10002138_pt1 | contig 14208 bp, 12 predicted proteins | sample 23_S_MG_FD_202183 | JGI IMG/M metagenome (GOLD analysis project Ga0307505, IMG submission 202183) | Soil microbial communities from Populus trichocarpa stands in riparian zone in the Pacific Northwest, United States - 23_S | ecosystem: Environmental > Terrestrial > Soil > Riparian zone > Trees...
CCCGCCCATCCGAGCAGCGCAGGGCACCGGCGCAGCCGGCGCCCGACAGGAGGCGCATGGCCCGCCACACAGCGCAGCACCGCGCGCGCAAGCAAGACCGTCCAGCCCACCGTCACCTCGCCCCACCTAGCGTCATAGCCGATATCGCCCGAGAAGGTAGAATCCCGCGGTTTCCGGGGCGTCGGCAGGCGCCCCACGGTGGCCGCCACGGCTTTCGAGTGGCCACGTGTTCCAGCAGCAGCAATGCCGGAACAGCGCGCGGCACACCTGCAATTCACACAACAACGATGCCCACCAGGGCGAGCGAAGGACGGGGGATGCGACTGATTCTGCTCGGGCCACCGGGTGCCGGCAAAGGCACGCAAGCCGCATTCATCAAGGAATGCTACGGCATCCCGCAGATCTCGACGGGCGACATGCTGCGCGCGGCCGTCAAGGCCGGCACGCCGCTGGGCGTCGCTGCCAAGCAGGTGATGGACACGGGCGGGCTGGTGTCCGACGACATCATCATCGGGCTGGTCAAAGACAGGCTGCGCGAGCCCGATACCGCCAACGGTTATCTGTTCGACGGCTTCCCGCGCACGATTCCGCAGGCCGACGCGATGAAGCACGCGAACGTCGCCATCGACTACGTGCTGGAGATCGCGGTGCCCGAGGTCGACGTCGTCGAGCGCATCGTCGGCCGCCGCGTGCACCCGGCCAGCGGCCGCAACTACCACGTGCGCTTCAACCCGCCGAAGGTGGCGGACCGCGACGACGAGACCGGCGAGCCGCTGGTCCAGCGCGACGATGACCGCGAGGAAACCGTGCGCAAGCGCCTCGAGGTGTACCAGGCGCAGACCAGCCAGCTGGTCGACTATTACTCGAACTGGGCAAACAGCGGGTCCGCCAGCGGCGAGCCCGCCGCGCCGAAGTATCGGAAGATTTCCGGCCTGGGCACGGTAGAGGATATCCGGCAGCGCGCCTTCGATGCGCTGTCGTCGTGATGCATTGATCACCATTCAGTAGATTCAAAACGAGGAGAGAACGATGTCTGGACTGGCACTCGCCCTGCTCTGCGGCCTAGCGGCCCTGGCATTCGGCGCGTGGTCGATTTCCTGGGTGCTCAAGCAGCCCGCAGGCAACGCACGCATGCAGGAAATCGCCGCCGCCGTGCAAACGGGCGCACAGGCGTATCTGAACCGGCAGTACCGCACGATCGCCATCGTCGGCGTGGTGCTGGCGATCATCATCGCCGTCGTGCCGCAGCTCGGCCTGTGGACCGCGATCGGCTTCGTGCTGGGCGCGGTGCTGTCGGGCGCGGCCGGCTACATCGGCATGAACGTGTCCGTGCGCGCCAACGTGCGCACCGCGCAGGCGGCCACCCTGGGCCTGAACCCCGCGCTGAACATCGCGTTCCGCGGCGGCGCGATCACCGGCCTGCTGGTGGTGGGCCTGGGGCTGATCGGCGTCGCCGGCTTCTACTGGGTGCTGAAGGCCACGCACGCGGCGGCCAGCACGCGCGAGCTGCTGCACCCGATGATCGGCTTCGCGTTCGGCGCGTCGCTGATCTCGATCTTCGCGCGACTGGGCGGAGGAATCTTTACCAAGGGCGCCGACGTCGGCGCCGACCTGGTGGGCAAAGTCGAGGCCGGCATCCCCGAGGATGATCCGCGCAATCCCGCGGTCATCGCCGACAACGTCGGCGACAACGTCGGCGACTGCGCCGGCATGGCGGCGGACCTGTTCGAGACCTTCGCGGTCACCGTCATCGCGACGATGCTGATCGGCGGCTTCGTGTTCAAGGGCACCGACGCCGGCATCATCTACCCGCTGGTGATCTCCGGCGTGTCGATCCTCGCATCCATCGTCGGCTGCTTCTTCGTGAAGGCGCGCGACGGCGGCAAGATCATGAACGCGCTGTACCGTGGCCTGCTCGTCGCCGGCGTCATCTCGCTGGTGCTGTTCTGGCCGGTCACGCAGATCGTGCTGGGCCCGGTGGCCAGCGCCGCCGGCCTGTCGTTCATGAGCCTGTACCTGTCGGCCGTCGTCGGCCTGGCCCTGACCGGTGCGCTGGTCTACATCACCGAGTACTACACGGGCACGCAGTTCAAGCCGGTGAAGTACGTCGCGCAGGCGTCGACCACCGGGCACGCGACCAATATCATCGCCGGCCTCGCGGTGTCGATGAAGGCCTGCGCATGGCCGGTCATCGCGATCTGCATCGCGATCCTGGCGTCCTACTGGCTGGCCGGCCTGTACGGCATCGCCGTCGCAGCGACCTCCATGCTGTCGATGACCGGCATCATCGTCGCGCTGGACGCCTACGGCCCTATCACCGACAATGCCGGCGGCATCGCCGAGATGGCCGATATGCCGAAGGAAGTGCGCGCCATCACCGATCCGCTGGATGCGGTGGGCAACACCACCAAGGCCGTGACCAAGGGCTACGCGATCGGCTCGGCGGGCCTGGCCGCGCTGGTGCTGTTCGCCGACTACACCGAAGGGCTGCGCGCCGCGGGGCTGGCGATCAGCTTCGACCTGTCGAACCCGAGGGTCATCGTCGGGTTGTTTATCGGCGGCCTGATCCCGTACCTGTTCGGCGCGATGGCGATGGAAGCCGTCGGCCGCGCAGCCGGCGCGGTTGTCAACGAAGTGCGCCGCCAGTTCCGCGAGATCCCCGGCATCATGGAGTTCAAGGCCAAGCCCGACTACAGCAGGGCCGTGGACATGCTGACTTCCGCGGCGATCAAGGAAATGATGCTGCCGTCGCTGCTGCCGGTGCTGGTGCCGATCCTGGTCGGTGTGTTCCTGGGCCCCGCGGCGCTGGGTGGCGTGCTGATGGGCACGATCGTCACGGGCCTGTTCGTCGCCATTTCGATGACCACCGGCGGCGGCGCGTGGGACAACGCCAAGAAGTACATCGAGGAAGGCAACCACGGCGGCAAGGGCTCGGACGCGCACAAGGCGGCCGTGACCGGCGACACCGTCGGCGACCCGTACAAGGACACGGCCGGCCCGGCGGTCAACCCGCTGATCAAGATCATCAACATCGTCGCGCTGCTGATCGTGCCGATCATCGCCACCATCCACGGCGGCCAGGCGCCCGCCGCCGCCGCGCCGGCGCCCGCGGTCATCGCAGTGCCGGTGCCGCTGGTGGTGGTCATCGGCGCGCCGATGCGCGTGCACTTCAACGTCGGCTCCGACACCATCTCCGAAGCGGGCAACCGCATCGTCGACGGCTATGCCGAAGCGCTGAAGGCCAATCCGCAGGCCAAGGCGGAGCTGTCGGGCTTTGCCGATCCAACGGGTGACGCGGCGAAGAACATGGAACTGGCCAAGGCGCGCGCGATGGTCGTGCGCGACGCGCTGATCGCCAAGGGTGTGGCCGGCGAACGCATCGAGCTGGTGAAGCCCACCGACGTCATCGTCGGGCAGGGCAGCGATGCGGACGCGCGCCGCGTCGATATCATCCTGCGCTGAGCGTAGCGTCCGGCCGCTTGAAGCAAGCTCGCGCCGCAGGGCGCAGCCTGGAGGTTTAAAGGAGTCCGCATGTTTGACGAGTCAGACAGCGAAAGCAGCATCGGTGTGGCGATCGCCATTGCGGTGGCGATCTGCGCGGCGCTGTTCGCGATCGGCATGGCGGCGGGCACGTCGCTGGGCATCTTCTCCGGCGGCAAGCCGGCGGCGGTGCCCGGCACCGCCGCGTCGTTGACTGCACCCCTCACCGCGCCGGCGGCTGCAACGGCCGCCCCTGCCGCGGTGGTGACCGAAGCCCGGCTCTATTTCGATCTCGCGAAGTACGAGCTGCCTGCCGACGCGCTGACCAAGGTGGCGCCGCTGATTTCCACGCTGCGCCTGAACGACAGCGCACGTCTGTTGATATCCGGCTATCACGATGCCAGCGGCAACGTTGCCGCCAACGCAGAACTCGCCAAGCAGCGCGCGTTCGCGGTGCGAGACCTGCTGATGACCGCCGGCGTACCCGGCGAGCGCATCGACATGCTGAAGCCCCTGGTCACCACGGGCGGCGCCGATCCGCACGAAGCACGGCGCGTCGACGTGACGGTGCGCTAGTACTTCGCGCCCCATCCACGCTGCCATGTCCGCCGTGCTGCGCCCCGTGTCGGAGAACGACGCGGGAGCGCTGCAGGCGATCTACGCACACCACGTATTGCACGGGCTCGCCAGCTTCGAGCTGGAACCTCCGTCGGTGGACGAGATGCGGACGCGCGTCGCGCGCGTCGTTGCGGACGGCTTTCCCTATCTGGTGGCCGAGGCGGAGGGTCACGTCCTCGGTTACGCCTATGCCAGCCACTTCCGTACGCGGCCCGCGTACCGCTACACCGTCGAGGACTCGGTCTACGTCGCCCCCGACGCCACCGGTCAGGGGCTTGGCCGCCGACTGCTGACCGAACTGATCGCGCGCTGCGAGGCGCTGGGTTACCGGCAGATGATCGCGGTGATCGGCGATTCGGCGAACGCAGCGTCCATCGGCGTGCACCATGCGTGCGGCTTCGGAAAGATGGCGGTGTTCGAAGCCACGGGCTTCAAGTTCGGCCGCTGGGTGGACACGGTGCTGATGCAGCGCGCGCTGGGTGACGGCGAGCGCACCCTGCCCTAGCTCGCGCCGGCCAGCGGTCATCGACGCCCCGGCCCTGCGCCACTAGCATTGACGCCGGAGCGCCTCACCGATGCAGTTGCTGCTGACCCTGATCGAACAGTACGGACTGTGGCTGGTGTTTGCCGCCGTGCTGGTCGAGCAGCTGGGCGTGCCGATACCCGCTTATCCGGTACTGATCATCACCGGCGCCGTATCGGCTCGTGGCGACTACGGCCTGGCGGCCGTGGTGGCCGTTGCGGTCGTCGCCTGCGTGATCGCCGATCTCGTCTGGTACCAGGCCGGCGCGCGGCTGGGTCGGCGCGTGCTGAACCTGATGTGCCGCATCTCGCTGTCGCCCGACAGCTGCGTGCGCCGCACCGAATCGATCTACGGCAAATGGGGCGCGCCGTCGCTGATGGTTGCCAAGTTCGTGCCGGGCTTCGCGGCGGTCGCCACGTCGATGGCAGGCATCACGCGCACGCGCATCACCAGCTTTATCTTCTTCGACGCAATCGGCGCGCTGCTGTGGGTGGGGACCGGCGTATTGCTAGGCTGGCAGTTCCGCCATGCGATCAACGACGTGCTGGATGCGCTGAACGCGGCGGGCCGCGTCGGACTGATTGCCGTGCTGCTGGCCTTCGCGCTGTTCGTCGTCGTGAAAGCCTGGCGGCGCTATGCCTTCCGCCGCCAGCTGCGCATGGCGCGCGTGTCCGTCCACGAGCTGAACCACCTGCTGAACGGCGACCAGCCGCCGCTGGTGGTGGACGCGCGTTCGTCGGCCCACCGCCGCGAGGGCGCGATCCCGGGCTCGGTCTGGGTGGACCTGCAGGCCTCCGACCGCGCGCTTGGCGACCTGCCGGCCGGCGGCGAGGTCATCGTCTACTGCGCGTGCCCGAACGAGGCGTCGGCGGCACTGGTCGCGCAGCGCCTGCTGCGCGCAGGCTTCACGCGCGTGCGCCCATTGGCCGGCGGCATCGACGCATGGATCGCCGCGGGATACCAGGTCGAAGGCGGCGCCGCGGCGCCTCAGTGATACCCCTCGCCGGTGCGCAGCTTGCCGCGGAACACCCAGTAGACGAAGCCGGTGTACATCAGGATGATCGGCAGCAGCAGCACGGTGCCGATCAGCATGAACACTTGCGACGAGGGCGACGCCGCGGCCTGCCATATGTCGATGGTGGGCGGCACCAGGTAGGGGATGTTCGAGATCACCAGCCCGGCGAAGGCCAGCAGGAACAGCACCACCGCCGCGAAAAACGGCTGATTGTGGCGCCCCTTGGCGATCGCCCACAGGCCCCAGAACGCGACGGCCGCGGTCAGCACCGGTACCGGCGACAGCAACAGCAAATTGGGCCACGCGAACCAGCGCTCGGCGATGCGCGGAATCGCCAGCGGTGTCCACACGCTGATGATGACGACGACTGCGATCAGCAGCAGGAACAGCGGCCGCGCAAGCCGGCGAGCACGCTCGGCCACCTCGCCCTCGGTCCTCATCATCAGCCACGCGGCGCCGATGGTCGCGTAGCCGATCACAATGCTCAGGCCGCAGAAAACGGAAAACGGCGTCAGCCAGTCCAAGGTGCCGCCACCGAACCGGCCGTTGGTCACCGTGATGCCTTGCAGCAGGCCGCCCACCACCACGCCCTGCGCGAACGCCGCGACGATGGAGCCGCCGGTGAAGGCGAGGTCCCACTTGCGGTGGTGCGGCTTGGCCGCCCAGCGGAACTCGAAGGCCACGCCGCGGAAGATCAACGCGAGCAGCAGCGCGATCATCGGCAGATACAGCGCCGGCATGATGATCGAGTAGGCCAGCGGAAACGCCACCCACAGTGCGCCGCCGCCCAGCACCAGCCACGTCTCGTTGCCGTCCCAGTAGGGAGCGACCGAGTTCATCATCAGGTCGCGCTGGTGTTCCTCCGGGAACAACGGAAACAGGATCGCGATTCCCAGGTCGAAGCCGTCCAGCACCACGTAGAGGATCGTTGCGGTCGCGAGCAGCAGCGCCCAGATCACGGGCACGGAGAACTCCAGCGGACCCATCGGCGCCGAGGCCAGCAGCGAGTTCATGATCGCGCCCCTTCCGCCGCGCCGCCGCGCAGCGCATCCTGCGCGGCCGACAGCGGCCGGTTGGGTAAAGCCTCTGCGTGAGCGGGCTTCGTCGGGGGTCCCTTCACCAGCAGCCGCCGCACATACAGGATGCCCACGCCGAATACCAGCGTGTACACGACGATGAACGCCGACAGCGACACCACCAGGCTGCTGGCGCTCACCGGCGAGATCGCATCGGCCGTGCGCAGGATGCCGTGCGCGATCCACGGCTGGCGTCCGATCTCGGTGACCATCCAGCCGGCCAGCACGGCGATGAAGCCCAGCGGCCACTGCGGCGCGACGAACTTCAGGAACCAGGTCGTCGTGAACAGGCGCTTGCGCCACCACAGCCATGCGCCCAGCAGGCCGGTGGCGATCATCACCATGCCGCATCCCACCATCAGGCGAAACGAGAAGAACACCGGCGCCACCGGGGGCCGCTCGTCGCGCGGGAAGTCCTTGAGGCCGGGGAACAGCCCGTCCGGATCGTGCGTGATGATCAGGCTCGCCGCCTTCGGGATCGAGATCTCGAAGTGATTGGTTTCGGCTTCACGGTCGGGCCACGCGAACAGAACGAGGGGCGCAGGCTTGCTGCCATCCCAGTGCGCCTCCATCGCCGCGACCTTCGCCGGCTGGTGCTTCGCGGTATTGAGCCCGTGCAGGTCACCGATGACGAGCTGCAGCGGCGCGAGGATAGCGATCATGCCCACCCCCATGCGCATCATCGTGCGGCCCTCTTCGATGTGGCGGTTGGCCAGCAGGTAGCGCGCGCCCACGGCCAGCACCACCAGCGACGTCGTCAGGTACGCGGCATTCAGCATGTGCACGAGCCGGTACGGAAAGCTGGGATTGAAGATGATCTGGAACCACGACACCGGATAAACGATGCCGTCGCGCACCTCGTGGCCGGTGGGCGTATGCATCCAGCTGTTGGCCGCGAGGATCCAGAACGCCGACAGCGACGTGCCCACCGCAACCAGGATCGCCGATGTCGTGTGCAGCCAGCGCGGCACGCGGTCGCGGCCGAACAGCAGAATGCCCAGGAACGTGGCCTCGAGGAAGAACGCCGTCAGCACCTCGTAGCCGATCAGCGGTGCGACGACATTGCCCACGATCAGCGAAAAGCCGCTCCAGTTGGTGCCGAACTGATACGACAGCACGATGCCCGACACCACGCCCATCGCGAAGGACACCGCGAATACCTTGGTCCACATGCGCGCCAGCCGGTCGTAGTGTGGACGGCCGGTGCGCGTGTGCATCACCTCCAGCGTCGCGATGAAGGCGGCGAGCCCGATGGTGAACGCGGGGAAAAGAATGTGGAAACTGATGGTGAACGCGAACTGGATACGCGCCAGCAGTACCGCATCGGACAGGAGGTTCTGCATGTTGGACCGTCGGTTGCGCGCATCTTGAACGGCGACTGCGGCCGGCGCAAGCCCGAGATGCCACCGCCTTCAGCGGTGCGTGCCAGCAAGTTCGGTTCCGGGCTGCTACGGAGAAAGCCTGCGGGCGGTCGCGCGGCGGTCGCAAGAAGCCTCCGCGCTGCGCGCTGCTGCGCTGAGTGCCTCCGCGCGGCCGAGCGGCGCTCAGGCATCGCGCACGTGCCGCAGTGCTTCCGCCGCCGACTCGTAGATGTGCGGCGCCACACCGCGCTGCTCCAGCGCGCCGCCGAGCTTGGCTCGCAGAAAGGCCGACGTCGTGTAGCGGCTGACGCCGAAGTAGTAGTTGTCCACCAGCGAACGCACCATCGCTGCGTACTCGTCGGCCACTTCGGGTCCGAGATCGAAGTGATCGTAGTTGACGATGCCGTAGACCTTGTGGCCTATCGCTTCCAGCCGCTGGCGGATTTCCTCGTGGATCGCCGCGACGTCGGCCGAGGTACGCACGCGCATCCGCTCGAAGTTCAGGAACAGCACATTGTGTTCGGCGTCGTACGAAAGCCGTTCCGCGAGCGGCAGTGCCAGCATGCGCTCGCGCAGGTTCATCGGCTCTGCACCGAAGATCGCCGCGTCCATCATCGCGGGGTCGCGCGGGATGTGCGGCCTGAATGCCATGCGCGCGAGGATGTCGCGCTCGATGTCCACGCCCGGCGCCACTTCGGCCAGTTCCAGCCCCTCCTCACCCAGCCGGAACACACAGCGCTCGGTGACGTACAGCACCGACTGTCCACGGCGCCGCGCCTCGCGGCCCGAGAACGTGCGGTGCTCGACCTCGGCGATGAACTTCTTCGGCCCGATGTCGTTCAGCAATTCGATGCATCCTCCGTCGATGCGCACCTGCAGGTCGCCGGCCGTGAAGGTGCCGACGAACACCAGGCTCTTGGCGGACTGCGAGATGTTGATGAAGCCGCCGGCGCCCGCCAGCCGCGTGCCGAAGCGGCTGACGTTCAGGTTGCCTTCGCGGTCGGCCTGCGCCAGCCCCAGGAACGCGATGTCCAGCCCACCGCCGTCGTAGAAGTCGAACTGGTATGGCTGATCGATGATCGCCTGCGTGTTCACCGCAGCGCCGAAGTTCAGGCCCGACGCCGGGATGCCGCCGATGACACCGGGCTCGGCGGTCAGCGTCAGCAGATCCACGACCTTCTCCTCGGCGGCTACCGCGGCCACGCCTTCGGGCATGCCGATGCCCAGGTTGACCACGCTGTTGGCGCGCAGCTCCAGCGCCGCGCGGCGCGCGATGATCTTGCGCTCGCTCATCGCCAGCGCGCCGTAAGTGTTGGCCGGCACGCGGATCTCGCCGGCGAAACCCGGGTTGTAGTGTTCGGCGAAGGTCTGCATGTGGTACTCGGGCTTCTCGGCGACGACCACGCAGTCGACCAGCACGCCGGGAATCTTCACCTGGCGCGGACTCAGCGAGCCGCGCTCGGCGAGGCGCTCGACCTGCACGATGACGATGCCGCCCGAGTTGCGCGCGGCCATCGCGATGGCCAGCGCTTCCAGGGTCAGCGCCTCGCGCTCCATCGTGATGTTGCCGTCCTGATCGGCGGTGGTGCCGCGCACGATGCCCACGTGGATCGGGAAGGCCTGGTAGAACAGGTAGTCCTCGCCGCCCAGCCGCAGCACCTGCACCAGGTCCTCGGTGGTGCAGGCGTTGATCTTGCCGCCGCCGTGGCGCGGATCGACGAAGGTGTCCAGGCCGATGCGCGACAGATGCCCCGGTTTGTGTGCCGCGATGTCGCGATAGAGCTGCGTGATGACGCCCTGCGGCAGGTTGTAGGCCTCGATGCGATTCTGGACGGCCAGCGCCTGCAGCTTCGGGACCAGTCCCCAGTGGCCGCCAATCACCCGACGGACCATGCCGAGATGGCCGAAGTGATTGAGCCCCCGGTCTTTGCCGTCGCCCTGCCCGGCCGCGTAAACCAGCGTCAGGCCGCGCGGATGACCGAGCCCGTCGGTGCCTGCCTCGGCGGTCTCCAGCCAGCGCTGCTCCAGTGCAACCGCGATGTTCTCCGCGAAGCCGATGCCGACGAAGCCGCAGGTGGCCACGGTGTCGCCGTCGCGTACCAGGTGCACGGCTTCGCGGGCCGACACCACCTTGCCCTTTTCGAAGCTCCTGAGCCCTTGAAGCAGCTCGCGCCCGCGTTCCATCCGTCTCCCCCACGCCGGCTGCAGCCGGTCATTGTCCTGTGCGACACCGCCATGCTGGCATCGCGGCAGACTTTAGTCATCCGGTCGTTGCTTTGCCTGTCGATTTAGTCATCCGGTCGGTGGCTTGCCACTCAAGCATGGGATGGCGCATGCTGGATGCCAGCCATCGCCTTGGGTACCGTGTCGTCATGCGCATGATGCCGAAGCACTCGCTGCCGGTGACCGCGCTGCCGAGCGCGGCGCTGCCGGCCGCGCTACTGGCTGCCGCGGTGGTCGCGCTGGCGCCGCACGCGGCGCTGGCCCAGACCGATGCGGTCACGCGGCCCGAGGCTATCGCCGAGTCCGTGCTGCGCCCTTACTCCGTACGCCAGATGCGCAGCTCCGAAAGCGCAATGCCGCTGCCCGAAGCCGAGCCCGAGCCTGCCGATAACGGCCGTGCGCCGCGCGATTACTCGTGGATGAAGGGGGCGGTGCAGGTCGTCGAACAGCCGCGCGACCCGGTGACGGGCGCCTACAAGCGTCCGAAGATCATCGTCGGTCTGCCATCGGACGCGATGAAGAGCTGGCTGAAGTCCGGCGGCATCACGGCCGAGCGCTGCCTGCTGCCGATGGTGCGGGCACGCGCCCGCGTCAACGAGGAAGGCGAGGCGAGCGGCGCGCTGTGGTTGTACGCGCGCTGCACCTTCCAGTAACGCCGGACGGCTCCTCTAAACTGGTCAGTTGCCAGAAAAAACCAGGGGGAGAGCCGCATGCAGATCCGCAACAACGTGTTCATCGTCACCGGCGGGGCATCGGGCCTCGGCGGCGCCACCACGCGCATGCTCGCCGCGCAGGGCGGCAAGGTCGTCATCGCCGACGTGCAGGCCGAGCGCGGTGCAGCACTCGCCGCCGAGCTCGGCGCCGGCGCGCGCTTCGTCAAATGCGACGTGGCCAGCGAAGCCGACGGCAAGGCTGCGGTGGACGCGGCGCTGGCGCTGGGGCCGCTGCGCGGCCTGGTGAACTGCGCAGGCATCGCGATAGGCGAGAAGGTGGTGGGCAAGGAAGGCCCGCACGCCTTGGCGTCGTTCGCGCGCGTCATCAACGTGAACCTGGTGGGCAGCTTCAACATGATCCGCCTGGCGGCCACCGCGATGGCGGCGCAGGACGCCACCGCCGACGGCGAGCGCGGCGTGCTGATCAACACGGCGTCGGTCGCCGCCTTCGACGGCCAGATCGGGCAGGCCGCGTACGCGGCTTCCAAGGGCGGCATCGTCGGCATGACGCTGCCCATCGCGCGTGACCTGGCGCGCAGCGGCATCCGCTGCATGACCGTCGCGCCCGGCATCTTCGCCACACCGATGCTGCTGGGCATGCCGCAGGAGGTGCAGGATGCGCTGGGCAGGATGGTGCCGTTCCCATCGCGGCTGGGTCAGCCCGACGAATACGCGGCGCTGGTACGTCACATCGTCGAGAACGTGATGATGAACGGCGAAACGATCCGCCTCGACGGCGCGATACGCATGCAGCCGAAGTGATGGCGCGCAGCGCCATCATCCCCGCGAAGGCGGGGATCCATCTTGCGATGCCGCGCGCGCTGCTGGCCGCCGCGCTCGCGCTGCTGACCGCCTGCGCGACTGCACCGCAGGCGCCCTCCCAGCCCGAACCCTCGTCGCCGCTGCGCGCTTCCCACGCGCTGGCGCAGGCGCGCCAGCACATGGCTGCATCGGCCAATCCGCTGGCCACGCAGGCCGGTGTCGACATCCTGCGCGCAGGCGGCAGCGCGGTGGACGCAGCCATCGCGATGCAGATGGTGCTGACGCTGGTGGAACCGCAAAGCTCCGGCATCGGCGGTGGCGCGTTCATGCTGCACTGGGACGGCGCGCGCGTGGTCGCCTGGGACGGCCGCGAGACCGCACCGCAGGCGGCCGACGAGCGCCTGTTCCTGACGGCCGACGGCAAGCCGATGGCCTTCTACGACGCGGTGGTGGGCGGGCGCGCGGTAGGCACGCCCGGCGTGCTGCGCATGCTCGAGGACGCGCATCGCCGTCATGGGCGGCTGCCGTGGGCGCGGCTCTTCGATCCGGCGCTGCGGCTCGCCGACGACGGCTTCGCGATGTCGCCGCGACTGCATCAGTTGCTGGCCAGCGAAAAATACCTGACGCGCGATGCAACGGCCTTCGAGTACTTCTACAACGGCGACGGAACGCCCAAAGCCGTCGGCACGCGGCTGCGCAACCCTGCGCTCGCTGCGACGCTGCGTGCTGTCGCCGCGGACGGCGCCGATGCTTTCTACCGCGGCGCGATCGCCGATGACGTCGTAAAGGCCGTGCAGTCGCATGCGAACACCGGCCGATTGACGGCAGCCGACTTGGCCGAGTACCGCGCAGTCGCACGCACGCCGGTGTGCAGCGACTACCAGTCGTGGCGCGTGTGCGGCATGCCGCCGCCGTCGTCGGGCGGCATAGCGGTCGCGCAGATGCTCGGCATCTTCCTGCATCGGAACATCGCGGTGGTGCCGCCCGAACAACGATCCGCGCCTACATCGGGGTTGCAGCCGCAGGCCGACGCGGTGCACCTTTTCGCCGAAGCGGGCCGACTGGCCTTCGCCGACCGCGCCCTCTACGTGGCCGACAGCGACTTCGTGCCGGTGGACGTCGCAGGGCTGCTCGATCCCGGGTACCTGAAACGCCGTGCACAGCTGATCGGCCCGCGCTCGATGGGCCGCGCAGAACCCGGCGTGCCGACCGGCCGCCCCGTGGCGCTGGCCGCCGATCCGTCGCCGCTGCGCTCGGCGACGTCGCACCTGTCGGTGGTCGACCGCTGGGGCCATGCGGTCGCGATGACCACCACCATCGAGGACGCATTCGGCGCGCGGGTGATGGTGCGCGGCTTCCTGCTGAACAACCAGCTCACCGACTTCTCGTTCGTGCCGTCGGTGGACGGCAAGCCGGTTGCCAACCGCATGCAGCCCGGCAAGCGGCCGCGCAGCTCGATGGCGCCGACGCTGGTGTTCGAGCGCAGCGACGCGAACCCCGGTAGCCGGCTGGTGGCCGCGCTGGGTTCGCCGGGCGGCTCGCAGATCATCAACTACGTGGCGCGCACGCTGGTCGCGCTGCTGGACTGGAAGCTCGACGTGCAGCAGGCGATCGCGCTGCCGAACTTCGGCTCGCGCAACGGGCCCACCGAAGTGGAACGCGGGCGTCTCGATCCCGCCATCGTTGCCGAGTTGCAGTCGCGCGGCCACGACGTGCAGGCCATCGACATGGGAAGCGGCCTGCAGGGCATCGTGCGCATGCGGCTTGCTGATGGCAGCGAAGGCTGGGCCGGCGGCGCCGACCCGCGTCGCGAAGGCACGGCCGCCGGCGATTGATGGGCTACCGAGCGGCGCGCATTGCTAGACTCGTCTTCCCCCTCACCGCATGCACAGGACCTCAACATGACGATAAAGATCGGAGACAGGCTGCCCGACGGCGAACTGCAGGAGTTCGTCGAGGTCGAGACCGCGGGTTGCTCGCTGGGACCCAACACCTTCAATGTCCAGGACATGGCGAAAGGCAAGAAGATCGCGATCTTCGGCCTGCCCGGCGCCTTCACGCCCACCTGCTCGGCCAAGCACGTACCCGGCTACGTCGCGCAGCACGATGCGCTGAAGGCGAAGGGCGTGGACGAGATCTGGTGCGTGGCGGTCAACGATCCCTTCGTCATGGGCGCCTGGGGCCGCGACCAGAAGACCGCCGACAAGGTGCGCATGATGGCCGACGGCTCGGCCGCCTACACGAAGAAGCTGGGCCTGGAGCTGGACCTGACCGGCCGCGGCATGGGCGTGCGCTGCCAGCGTTTCTCGATGCTGGTGGACGACGGCGTCGTCAAGCAGCTCAACGTCGAGGCCCCGGGCAAGTTTGAGGTCAGCGACGCTGATACGCTGCTGAAGCAACTCGGCTGACCTGAACACCGCGGTCGCCGTGCCGGCGA
>Ga0307505_10002139_pt1 | contig 14202 bp, 16 predicted proteins | sample 23_S_MG_FD_202183 | JGI IMG/M metagenome (GOLD analysis project Ga0307505, IMG submission 202183) | Soil microbial communities from Populus trichocarpa stands in riparian zone in the Pacific Northwest, United States - 23_S | ecosystem: Environmental > Terrestrial > Soil > Riparian zone > Trees...
TTCGAGGCGCTGACGCTCGCGCCCATCGACCGCCGGCTGATCGACGCCTCGTTGCTCTCGGCCGACGAGATCGCCTGGGTCGACGCCTATCATGCCGAGGTGCGCCGGCGTCTCTCCCCGGAACTGGACAAAGCCACCGCCCGTTGGCTGAAAATGGCCACGGAAGCGTTGCCCAAATAGCAGGAATTTCCTGTAATTTTGGTCTATTGACGAGTTTTCTCTGTTAAGAAAAGGTGGCTTAAATTCGCGGGTGGGAATTTCCGCCCCAGGAGAGATTCCATGGGTTGCTGCGATGCCGATCATGCCGCTCCGGTCCCCGAGGGGCTGACGAGCGCCAATCTTTCGCCGCCCGACCTGAACCGCCGCACCGTGCTCGGCGGCGTCGCGGCGATTGCGGGCCTGCTGTCCTCCGCAACGCCGGGCAATGCCCAGCAGAAGGAGCTGAAGAAACTCAAGCTCGCCTTCTGCAGCCAGATTCTTTGCATCGTGCCGTATGAGGTCGCACGCGCCCACGGCCACTGGAAGAACCACGGCCTCGACGTTGAACTCGTCTATACGCGCGGCGGCAACGCGGCGATGCAGGCGCTGGTCGGCGGCGCCGTCGACTACGCCGCGACCGCGCTGGACGTGGCGGTGAACGCTTACGCGAAGGGCGCCGAAATCCGCCGCTTCGCCACCACCGGCCGCCTGCCGCTCTTCGCGCTCGTCACAGCGACCGGCAAGGCGAAGGAAATCACCGACGTAAAGGATCTCGCCGGCAAGACGATCGCCGTCTCCGCGCTTGGTCAGGCCGACCACACGCTGCTCCTGTTTCTGCTGAATCGCGCCGGCATCGACAAGAGCAAGGTCGAGGTTGCGACGCTCGGCGTGAACATTCTCGAAGCACTGCGCCAAGGTCAGGTGGACGCCGGCTTCGTGCAGGAACCGGCGCTCACCATTCTCGCCGAGTCCGGCGCGCGCACGCTGTTCAACGCCATGGATATCGAAGACGCCAAGAAATATCTCGGCGGCCCCTACGAGTTCATGGGCGTGACCGTGCGGGCGAACGAGATCGACAAGCGCCGCGAGGAAATGATCCAGCTTGCCAAGGGCCTCGACGATGCCTTGAAGGCGATGCCGGGCATGAAACCCGAGGATGTCGTCAGCTCGATTCCCAAGGAACTGCTCGCGGGGGCCAATGTCGCGGTCTTCAACCAGGTGATCGCGCGTCACAGCAAATCGCTCTACCCCGAACAGGTGACGATTGACCTCGACTCCTCGCGCCGCGTGGTCGACACGCTGAAAGTCGGCGGCATTCTGAAGCCCGACGCAGACGTGACGGGGCTGCACGACACGACCATCGTGAAAGGTTAATCCCCTGCGCGTATCCGATATTTCGCTCGCCTATGGCGGCGGCGAACCGGTTCTTGAAGGCGCGAGCCTTGAGGTCGGCACCGGCCAGTTTGTCAGCCTTGTCGGACCCTCGGGCTCCGGCAAGTCGAGCCTGTTGCGCGTCATCATGCGCCTGCAACAGCCGCTCGCGGGCAAGATCGAAGCCGAATTCCCGCAATCCGAGATCGGCATTCTCTTTCAGGACGACGCGCTGTTGCCGTGGCGCACCGCGCGCGAGAACGTGGCGCTCGGCCCGATCTTCCGCGGCATGGACAGGAAGCGCGCGCTCGACGCCGCCGACGAGTGGCTGGCGCGCTTCGGGCTCAAAGGATTCGAAGACCGCTACCCGCGCCGCCTGAGCGGCGGCCAGCGCAAGCGCGTGGCGATTGCGCAAGCGATGGCGCTGAAACCCAAGCTGCTGCTCATGGACGAGCCCTTCGCGTCGCTCGACGCGATCGTCCGCGCCCGCATCAGCCAGGAAGTCGTGGAACTGGTTGAGCGCGAAAAGATCAGCGTGCTGCTCGTCACGCACGATCTCGAAGAAGCGATTGCGCTCTCCGACGCCGTCTATCTCCTGTCGCAGGGGCCGCGCGCCCGCGTCACACGCCGCTACGATGTGCCGCTGCCGCGCCCGCGCGATCTCGTGCGTGCCAAGACCCACCCCGCCTTCGCGCCACTTCTTGAAAAGCTCTGGAACGACCTGTCGCGCGAAGTCGATTTGAGCGCCGGTGCGGAGTCGGTCGAGAAAGCCCGCGCGGCATGATGAGCGATCCGAGATACGCCTGGGTGCGCCAGCTGGCCGCCCTCACCGTCCTGCTGGCGGTCTGGGAAGCGGCCGGCCATGCGGGCTATCTGAACCCGCTCTATATGCCGACCCCCACGCAAATCTGGGGTGCGCTTGCTGAGCTTTTCGGCGGCGGCAGTATCTGGCCGCATATGCAGGCGACCTTCACCGCGGCGCTCGGCGGACTCGCGCTCGGCATCGTCGTCGGTATCGCCCTCGGCGTGCTGGCCGCTCTGATCCGCCCTGTCGCCGAACTGCTCGAACCGGTGATGCTGCTCCTCAACGCCATTCCGCGCGTCATCCTTGCGCCGCTGTTCGTGATCTGGTTCGGCATCGGCCTCGGCTCGAAAATCGCCCTCGCCTTCATCCTCGTCGCTGTCGTGATCTTTTTCACCGTCTTCACGGGCATCCGGCAAGTGGACAAGAAGCTCGTCGAGCGCATCGTCACGCTCGGCGGCTCGCGGATCGACTTACTGCGCCAGGTCTATCTGCCGTCCGTCGCCGCCTGGGTGCTTGGCAACCTGAAGGTCGCGGTCGGCTTTGCCTTTACCGGCGCCGTCGTCGGCGAGTTCGTCGCGGCGAGCCGCGGCCTTGGCTATCTCCTGTCCTTCGCGCAGAGCACCTACAACGCCGCCCTGATGCTGGCGCTAGTGCTGCTGATCATGGCGGTCGTGCTGCTGATCTTCGCGCTCGCCGGGCGGCTCGAAAAGCGTCTCCTTCGTTGGAGTTGACCGCGTGACCGCTGCTTGCCGCGAAGCCTGTTGCAGCGTCGCACCGCGCTTCACCGTCGCGGAATTGTTCGAGCGGGGCTATCGCCGCAACCGCGCCGAGCCCTTGGCGCTTGAAGGCGAGACGGTCGCCGACGCCGAAGGAAACAGCGCGCGTTTCAGCGTCGCGCTCGACGGCGACAGGATCGCCGAACTCCGGTTCCGCGCCTCAAGCTGCACGACGCTGGTCGCCTACAGCGAAGCGCTCGCCGAGTTGCTCGCGGGCTTCGACGCAACGATGGCCACGCAATATGCGCCGCAGGACCTCATCGCAGCCCTGCCCGGCGTCCACCCGCTCAAGCAGAGCCGCGCCGTGCTGGCCGTCGCCGCGCTCCGCGCCGCGCTGCTCAAGATTCCATCCAACGAACCAATCCTTGAAGGGGGAGTTGCCCGATGAAAGTCGCCTATATTTTCGCCACCTCGCGCCACACGGTCTCTTATGTGCTCGGCAAGATGATCCTGCCGCAGCTCGAGGAAAACCGGCACGGTGTGGATGTCGCCGGCATGTTCTTCTTCGAAGACAACAATTATGTGCTCGTGAAGGGCAATCCGACCGGCGAGCGTCTGGTCAAGGTCGCGAAAGCCAGGGGCATGCTGCTCATGGGCTGCGACCAGTGCTGCTACGAGCGCGAGATCGCCGACAAGTTGTTCGACGGCGTGCCGATCGGCTGCTTCCCCGACCTCTACAAGGCGCTCTCCGGCAACATGCCGGACCAGGTCATCACACTCTGAGCGGGGCGGACGAACAAACAAAAAGCCGGGCACGAGCCCGGCTTTTTTCATTCGCACATTCGCCGCGGTGGAACCCGGAACCCGCGCCCGCGTTATCCCGCCGAATTCCTTGGCAATGTGAGGCGACGGACATGCTCTCCACCATTCTCATTATTTTACTCATCCTGATCCTGATCGGCGCGCTGCCGACCTGGGGTTACAGCGGCGGCTGGGGTTACGGCCCCGGCGGCATCGTCGGCGTGCTGCTGATCATCGTGATCGTGCTGGCGCTGACCGGACGATTGTAAGCGCGCTCGTCATTCGGGGGCGCGTCGGTAATCCAGATCGGCCTCATGGCGAGGAGCGCGGCGAAGCCGCGCGTCTCGAACCATGAGGCCGCCCTCATCCTTCGAGACGCCGGCCTTTGGCCGGCTCCTCCGGATGAGGGCGACTACTTCACCAGCTTGAACCAGTCGTCTTCGCTGAGCACCTTCACGCCGTGCTTCTGCGCGTCCTTGAGCTTGGAGCCCGCACCCGGCCCCGCCACCACATAATCCGTCTTCTTTGAAACAGAGCCTGCGACCTTCGCGCCGAGCCGCTCGGCCATCGCTTTCGCTTCCTCGCGGGTCATCTGTTCGAGCGCGCCGGTGAAAACGACGGTCTTGCCCGAGACCGGGCTGTCCTTCGCCACCGCCTCCATCGCCTCGACATCGATCTCATCGAGCAGCGCCTCGATGGCCGCACGGTTCTTCTTCTCCTTGAAGAACTCGACGATCGCGTCCGCGACCGTGTCGCCGATGCCGTCGATATTCGTGAGCTCCTGATAGTCATCTTCGTCAGGCTTCGCCTTCATCAGCGCCTTCTGCAGCCCTTCGAGCGTATGATAGTGGCGCCCGAGGCGCGTGGCGTTGGTCTCGCCCACATGCCGGATGCCGAGCGCATAGAGGAAGCGGTTGAGCGGAATCGTGCGCCGCGCGTCGATGGCGTTGAACAGATTCCGCACCGAGACTTCGCCGAAGCCTTCCTCGCTCTCCAGCTTGATGCGGCCGTTGCGTTTTCGCAGCGTGAAGATGTCGGCCGGCGACTGGATCCAGCCCTTCTCGTGGAAGAATGCGATCTGCTTCTCGCCGAGCCCGTCGATGTCGAAGGCGTTGCGCGACACGAAATGGATCAGCCGCTCAACGGACTGCGCGGGGCAGATGAGCCCGCCGGTGCAGCGGCGCACCGCGTCCTGCTTGCCGGAGTCGGGATCGGTCTCGCGCACCGCGTGGCTGCCGCAGGCCGGGCATTTGTCGGGAAACACATACGGCTTGGCGCTTTTCGGACGTTTCTCCAGCAGGACATCCAGCACCTGCGGGATCACGTCGCCCGCGCGCTGGATGCGCACCGTGTCGCCGATCCGGATATCGACGCCGCCGCGGAGCGGGCCGCCGTCGCCGCCGATCCCCTTGATGTAATCCTCGTTGTGCAGCGTCGCCATGCCGACCATGACGCCGCCAACATTAACCGGCTCAAGCACGGCGGTCGGCGTCAGCGCACCGGTGCGCCCGACCGTGATCATGATGTCTTTTACGACGGTCGTTGCCTTTTCGGCCGCGAATTTATGCGCGATGGCCCAGCGCGGCGTGCGCGAGACGAAACCGAGCCGCTCCTGCCAGTCGAGGCGGTTGAGCTTATAGACGACGCCGTCGATGTCGTATTCGAGCTTGGCGCGCTTCTCTTCGATGCTGCGATAATGCGCGAGCATCTGGTCCGCGTTCTTGCAGAGCTTCGTCAGCGGATTGGTCGGAATGCCCCAGCTCTTGATCGCCTGAAAAACCTCGAACTGCGTCTCGCCGGGTAACTCGCTCACCTGCCCCCAGCCATAACCGAAGAAGCGCAGCGGGCGGCTCGCGGTCATGGCGGGATCGATCTGGCGCAAGGAGCCCGCCGCCGTGTTGCGCGGATTCACATAGAGCTGCTTGCCTTCCTTCTCCTGCCGCTTGTTGAGCGCAATGAAGTCGGCGCGGCGCATGTAAACCTCGCCGCGCACCTCGAACACGTCAGGCACATCGCGGCCCTTCAACTCGTGCGGGATCTCCTTGATCGTGCGAATGTTCGCGGTGACGTCCTCGCCTTCCGTGCCATCGCCTCGCGTCGCGGCCTGCACGAGCCTGCCCTTCTCGTAGCGCAGCGAACAGGAAAGCCCGTCGATCTTGGGCTCTGCCACGAATTCGATCTTCTCTTTCTCGCCGAGCCGCAGAAATTTCCGGATGCGGTCGACAAAATCGTTCACGTCCTCGTTGGTGAAGGCGTTGCCGAGCGAAAGCATCGGCACGGCGTGCTTCACCTTCTTGAAGCGGCCCGAGGGCGGCGCACCCACCTTGCGCGTCAGGCTGGTGAGCGAATGCAACTCCGGAAACCGCTGCTCGATCGCCTCATAGCGCCGGCGCAGCTCGTCATATTCGGCGTCGGAAACCGTCGGCGCGTCTTCCTGATAATAGCGCCTGTCATGCGCCGTGATCTCCGCCTCCAGCCGCGCATGTTCGGCCTTGGCTTCCCGGGCGGTGAGTTTGTCGACGGGTTTCTGCGGGTCGGATTTTCGCTTGGCCATGGCGATTCAGTTTAATGCGGGACGGGCCGGAACGCACACGTCACCGGACCGCAGCACGAGCGGCACGTTCTACCCCATCAATAACCAAAAAAATGCCGGGTCCGTCCGCCCGGCCAGCGGGCGATACGAACCCGGCCATTTCAACCGGCGATGGCGCCCGCTCTTGCTACAGAGCGCCGAAAATCACTTCACCTTGTTGAGCAGGGTCACGCATGCCGCCGCGACTTCGCGGTCGGGTGTCGAGCCGGGAAACGTGGTCCATCCGGCCTTCTCGATCAGCGCCGTCCGATCCCAAGAGTCGGCTTTCTTGAGCGCCTCGAGATTGACGCCGGCTTCGGCGGAGCGCTGGAAGCGGTCGGCGCAGATCGGCGCCAGCACCTTCACGATGCTCGCCTGCTCGGCGGCCTCGGCTTGCCGCACGGCGGTGCTGGTGAGCATCCATCCGCCCCAGTTAAAGCCGATAATTGCGGTCGCCAGGGCACCGGCGACTGCACCCTGCGCAAGGCGCGCCATCGAATCCCCTTGTAAGAATGTTGGTAGCTGCATGGATTTTTCCTTCCAACCGACATGGTTTGGAGTGAGGACAGCGGACACCCGGATGAGTGCCGGTCGTTGAGTTGGATGGGGAGAGGCGACCGCTTTGATCCGGCGGCTCGTGGCAGCGACCGTGCGCTTCTTTGCCGCCGAAGTCGATGTTTATTCCGCCCTGCGCTTTCGGGGGACGAGCTCGACACACCGATTCAAGCCGGTCCAATCTTGCTTTAACGTCCGCCTATGTCCGCCCCCTGGCCCCGCATCGTCCTGCACGCCGACATGGACGCCTTCTATGCGGCCGTGGAGCAGATGGACGATCCCTCCCTGCGCGGACGGCCGATCCTCGTCGGCTCGCCAAGCGCGCGCGGCGTGGTGCTGACCGCGAGCTACGAGGCCCGCCCTTACGGCGTCGGTAGCGCCATGCCCATGGCGCGCGCCCGCAAGCTCTGTCCCGAAGCGCTGATCGTTCGCCCGCGTTTCGAGCGCTACCGTGAAATTTCCGCGAGCGTCATGCGCACCTTCGGCGACTTCTCACCCGATGTGGAGGCGATCAGCCTGGATGAAGCCTTCCTCGATATGTCCGGCGCCGAAAGCATCTTCGGCCCGCCGGAGATCATGGGCCGCAAGGTGAAAGAAGCCGTGCGCGAAGTGACCGGCGGGCTCAAAGTCACGGTCGGCATCTCCGGCACGAAATATGTCGCCAAGGTCGCGAGCGGTTACAAAAAACCCGACGGCCTCACTATCGTGCCGCAGACGGAAGCACGCGCGTGGCTCGCGCCCCTGCCCGTCTCGTATCTCTGGGGCGTCGGCAAAAAGACCGAGCCGCGCCTGCTCCGGCTTGGACTGAAAACGATTGGCGACGTCGCCGCCGCTGATCCCAAATGGCTCGAGCGCGAACTGGGACGCGCGGGCGCGCACTATTATTCGCTCTCCCAAGCCGAAGACCCGCGCAGCGTGGTCGGCCATCGGTCGTCGAAAAGCATCGGCTCGGAAGTCACGCTCGCCCGTGACATCCCGATCGGCGACGAGATGAAGCGGCATCTGCGCCGCTCCGCCGACGAGATCGGCCGCCGCCTGCGCCGCAAGCACTATGTCGCACGCGGCGTGCGCGTGAAGCTGAAGACCACGGACTTCCAGCTCCTCACCCGCCAGCACCGTCTCACGCGCGGAACGGATGTCGCCGACGAATTCTACCGCATCGGCGTCTCGCTCCTGTCGGAGTTCGATCAACGCGGCCCGTTCCGCCTTGTCGGCATGGCGGCCTACGACATCGAGCGCGAGCAGGAAAAGGACCAGACGGACCTCTTCGCCGCTGGTGGCGAACGCCGCCGCAAGCTCGAAGTCGCGATGGATAACCTGTCGGAGCGCTTCGGCGCGGGCGTCGTGCGCCACGCGTCCGATCTGCACCGGCGCGGCCACTCCTCACACAACCTCGATTTCCTCGACGACATCGAGGATGACGACGAATAATTTTGTTCAATCAAGAGCAGCAATTCAAGCGCACGGAGAAAGTAATATGTTTGCGAAAAATCGATCTCTTGCCTTGCTTACCGTTTCCCTTCTGATGATGACGGCCGGAATTGTCACCGCATTTGCACAGGACAAGTCGTGGGACGGCGTGTGGACGGGAATCTGGGAAGACAACAACGCCGTTTCATCCATTGTAATCGCCAATGGACGCGTTCAACAATATCGCTACGCAAATCAGGCTGTTCCAATTCAACAGCAGAAGAACACCGCCAACGCCATAACATTCGGATGCAGCAACTCCTGCACCCCTTACAACGTCGTGCTGACGCGGACTGGCCCCGCTACGGCCGCGGCCAGTTTTTCCAGTCCGAAAATCAAGCCCAATCGAGCCCGCTTCTCAAGAAACTGAACGGCAACGCGTGACGACGCTCCGCTATTTCCAATGCACCATCGGCAGGCCCGCGATCGGCGATGTGAAGTACGGGATCGTCGTGCCACGCAGGCTGCCGATATAGACCGTCTTCAGGTCCCCGCCACCGAACGTGACGCTCGCGAACCACGGCGCGATCTTGCCGCCGCAGGCGAGCATCTGCTCGGGCTTCACGTCGTCGCGGCGGAACGCCTCCAGCAGCACGCGGCTCGGCTCCGGATTGTCGTCGTCGAGCAGGATACGCAGCTCGCCCTCGGGCGTGATGGCGAAGATGCGGTCGGTCATCACATGCGTGCCCCACAGATTCCCGTAGGAGTCGAAGGCGATGCCGTCGATGAAGGCGCCGTGGTCGGACGGGCCGAAGGTCTCGCGCTGCGACAGCGAGCCGTCGGGCGCCGCGCGCAGCCGCGTGACGCACGGGCCGCAGGTCTCGACGACATAAAGCCACTCTTCCTTCTCGTCGAAGCGTACTTCGTTCGTGAACGCGAAGCCGTCGGCCACGATGCGGAGCTTCCCCTGGTCGTAGAGCGCGACGAAGCCGTCCTTGATCTTCGGGCTGATCGCCTTGGTCCAGTCCTTGATGCGCGTGGAAATCGTGAGCCACAGCCGGTCGCGGCGGTCGCGCAGCACGAAGTTCACCTTGCCGATGGGCTGCCCGTCGATCTGATCGACCAGCACGCGCGTCTGCCCGTCGCGCGTCATCACTTCGAGCCGGTCGGTGCCGAAATTCGAGATGATGACGTCGCCGTTCCTCGCAAACGCCAGCCCGTTCGGCAGCGTGCCCTTGGTGAAGCGCTCGACGTCGGAGGCGGCGTTGGCGAAATCCGCCGCTGCCTGCTGCGCGATCAGTTGCTGCGAACCGTCCGGCCGGATGTGCACCACCCCGCCCCGTGCGTCTGCCGACCACAGCGAACCGTCGGGTTCGGCGAGGATGCATTCCGGGCGCTGCAAGCCACTGCCGATGTGCTTGATCTTGCTTTTGTCGACAACGAACCCGTCGATTGGATTTTTGGCCATCACGATCCCTTCTTACGCCGTCGCCACTTCGCCCGATCCGCCGAACGAATCCCAGCCGCCATCCACCGGCAGCAGCACGCCGGTCACATAAGCTGCGAGGTCAGAGGCGAGAAAAGCCGCCGCATGCGCGATTTCGAGCGGCGTTCCGAGGCGCCCCAACGGCGTGCGTCCCTCGATGCGCGGCGTGTCGATCTTGCCGGCCCGCTCCAGCTCATCGACCATTGCCGTACGGATGTAGCCGGGCGCGATCGCGTTCACCCGTACGCCCGCACCGCCCCATTCGGTAGCGAGCGCGCGTGTCACCGCGGCGACACCCTGCTTCGACGCGCCATACGCCGCACGGCGCGGGAAACCGCGCATGCCGTTGATCGACGAGACATTGATGATCGAGCCGCTCCGCTTCGGCACCATGACGCGGCCGGCCGCCCGGCACATCAGGAAAGTGCCGCGCAGGTTGATGTTGAAGATTTGGTCCCAGCGGTCCATGTCGTGGTCGAGCGATGACAGGATGTCGGCGACGCCCGCGCTGTTGAACAGCACGTCAAGCCCGCCGAGTCCCCCGACCGCTTCGCTCACCATGCGGTCGGCATCGGCCTCGACCGACACGTCGCCCGTGCTCGCTGCACGCGCGCCGACGGACTTGGCGACGGCCACGAGCTTGTTGCTGTTGATGTCGCAGACGGCGACCGTCGCACCCATCGAGGCAAAATAGCCGGCGACGGCCTCACCGATGCCGCTCGCGGCACCGGTGACGAGGGCTTTCCTGCCGGTCAGATCGATTTTCGGATTTGCCATGCCAGACCCGCTCAGGGTGCCGGCTGGGCATCAATGAGAATGGCCGCGAGCAGGCAGGGCACGTCGCCCTTGTTCACCCAGGCGTGGTTGGTGCCGCGCTGCACGATACAGTCGCCGGGCCGCAGCAGCACTTCGCCCTCCTCCATCACCATCCACATCTCGCCCGCGATCACCACGAGGTAGTCGATCGACTTCGTCTTGTGCATCGACGGGTGCTTCGCGGTGTCTTCCTCGCGCGGCTTGGTGGTGCTGCCCAAATGCTCGAATGCGGCTTTCGCGTCGATGCCCTGCATCCGCGACTCGGGCGGAAACTCCACCACGCGGAAGATCGTGCCGTTTGGCGTCGGATCGTGGCGCAGCGGCCGCGCGCCGCGGTCGTGCTCCGTCATGTTGTCGATCGGCATTTCGTCGGTCGTCCAGAGGTCGGTGACCCACAGGCCCGGCCAGCCCTTGATCTCGACGGCGTTCGGCGCCTGATCGTTGATGGAGATAATCGCCTTGCCCGCCTTGTTATGGCCGGTGACGATGCGATGAATTTTCTGTCCCACGTTCTTCCTCCCGACTGTTTTTAATTGCGCACGACGCGATTGCGCAACGTGCCGATGCCTTCGACCTCAAGCTCGACCACGTCGCCCGATTTCAGAAAGCGCAGTTGCTCGAGGCCGCAGCCGTTGCCGACTGTGCCGGAGCCGAAGAACTCGCCGGGATGCAGCGTCTCCGAGCGCGCGGCATGCGCGATGCAGTCCTCGAATTTCCAGCCCATCTCGCTCGAACTGCCGCGGCCCCATTCTTCGCCGTTCACGCGGCAGACCATGGTGAGCTTGTAGGGGTCCTTCAGCTCGTCGGCGGTCACGAGGCACGGCCCCATCGAGTTGCCGCCGTCGAAATCCTTGCCCTTGCCCGGCCCGAGCTGGCCCGGCATTTCCTTCGTCTGCTCGTCGCGCGCGGAAAAATCGTTGAAGATCGTGTAGCCGAAGATGTGCTCGCGCGCCTTTTCCTTCGTGATATCGCGGCCCGGCTTGCCGATGTAGAACCCGAACTCCAGCTCGAAATCCATGAGCTGCGAATAGGCCGGCCACACCACCTCGTCGCCGTCGCCGATCACGTTGAAGCGGTTCGGATGATAGTAGAGCGGCCGCTCGTACCAGGCCTGCGGGACGGAGAGGATATTCTTCTCCTCCATCTCCTTCATCGCCGCCGCCGGGTCCGGCGACTGCTGCGCGCGCACCTTGCGGGCCGCGCCAAAGGCCTGCTTCAGGTGCTTTTCGAAGCACAAAAAATCGCGCATTTGCGGCGGATATGGAATCGGCGCGTGCAGCTTGACCGCGTCGCGCGCGTGGATCGCGTCTTTCGGCGCACCCTTTACGGCATCATAGGCCTCGTCGAGCGCGCCCTGCCCGCCTTCCGCGATCGCAAGCACCGTGACGAGACGGTCGCCGCCCCTGCCCTTGGCTTTGGCGGCCGCTACGAGGTCGACGACGCTCCGGTCGTCATCGATCAGCGCGCCGCTGCGCGGACTTCCGCCGCGGGCCGAGAACGTTACGAGCTTCATTGCCTTTCCTCCCTCTCGGATTGCGGATCGCTCGCGCGGCCGTTCTTTTTGTCTTGTGAGAATTACGCAGGGCACGCGCGAACAAGCCGACAATTTCCTCAATCACATGTTCGCCGTGCGACAGGTCGCAGATACGCCCCGACAGCCGATCGATGCGTTCCTGCTTCAGGAGCACGAGCAGCAGACCGCCGATAAAGAAATGATAGGTCCAGTGAATCTCCGCCTTCGGATGGTTCGGCAGCAGTTTTTCCATCGCGGCGATGAATTCGAGCGCGATCGGATCGAGCATCTCACGCACGATGCCGCGGCTGCCTTCGCGCGGATCGCCCACTTCGCGCGCGATCAGGCGCGTGTAGAGAAGCCCGCCACGCTTGTCGCGCAGCTCGACCCATGGCCGCGCCAGCGCGTCGAGCACCTCCTCGATGGTCGGTGGCGGATTCTTCCGCGCCATCAGATCGCGCAACCTTGAGGTGCGTTCGGCGGAAATCGGGTGAATGCGGCGATGGAAGACCGCGCGGTAAAGCCCTGCCTTCGTACGAAAGTAATAGCTGATGAGCGCCAGTTGCACGCCTGCGGACGAGGCGATCTCACGCAGCGAGACGCCGTCAATGCCGCGTTCGGAGAACAAACGCTCGGCAGCGTTGAGGATTCGCTCTTTCGTGAGTTCGGCGTTGCGGGCGCCCAAGGCCGGTCTCCTCCATCCGAAATTAATTAGACGACTGACCAATTAGCTTGTCAAGAATTTGGGTGGCTCCTATACTTTTTGCAACAACACGGCCGCTCGATCGGCTGATCGTCAGGGAGGACGTCGAATGAAATCCGAAATTTCCAAACGTGGAATGCTGCGCGCGGGCATTACCGCCGCAGCCTTCGCCATCGCTTTGTCCGCGTCGCCGGCCGCAGCACAGGAAACGATCCGGCTCACGATGGCGGCAGGCCATCCGCCGATCTTCCTGTGGGTGAAGCACCTGAAGGAGTCGCTGATGGCAACGGTCGACGCGGAGCTCGCGAAGACCAACAAGTACAAGATCCAGTGGACGGAAGCCTACGGCGGCACGCTCGCCAAGATCGGCTCAGAGCTCGAGACGATGGAGCAAGGCATCTCCGACATCGGCATCGTCGCTACCGTCTTCCAGTCCGGCAAGCTGCCGCTCAACAACGTCACCTATTTCGTCCCCTACGGCCCTGCCGACGCCAACGTCGTCACCGTCGCCATCGACAAGGTGCAGGCGCGGCCCGAACTCACCGCCGAGTGGAGCAAGTACAACGTCGTCTATCTCGCCGGCTTCGCGATCGAGAACTACGGTCTCGCGACCAGCTTCCCGATCACGAAAATGGAAGACATGAACGGCAAGAAGATCGGCGGCGCGGGCCCGAACCTCGCCTGGTTCAAGAACACCGGCGCGGTCGGCGTGCAGGGCAGCCTCAACACCTTCTATAACGACATCAAGACCGGCGTGTATGACGGCGCCATCGCCTTCATCACTTCCGCCGTGCCCGCGAAGCTGTTCGAGGTCGCGCCGAACTACACGGTCGTCGACATGGGCGCGATGTATGCCGGCGCGGTCGGCATCAACAAGTCGCGCTGGGACAAATTTCCCGACGAAGTGAAGGCGGCATTCCGCAAGGGCGCCGACGCCTACAAGCAAGCCTATCTGAAGGAACAGACCGCGCGCATCGCCGGCGCAACCGAAGCCTGGACCAAGTCCGGCGGCAAGATGGTCAAGATGGCGCCGGAAGAGCAAGCCCGCCTCGTCAAGGCCATTCCCAATCCGACGACGGAATGGCTCAAGCAGAGCGGCCCTGCCGGCAAGGCCGTGCTCACCGAATACATGAACGCGGTGCGCGCGGAAGGCTTCAAGTTCCCCCGCGACTTCGACAAGGAATGAGCGCGATCCGCTAGCGGGGACTCGTTCCCATGTCCGAAAACCACGACGACGCGTCCGGCCGCTCGATTGTCGGACGCATCACCGCCATCATGGCGGCGATCGGCACCGGCTGGATTCTCGTCATCATGGCGGTCATCTGCGCCGACATCATCGGGCGCGGCGCCTTCAACCGCCCAATCCTTGGCGTCCCCGAGTTCCTCACCTTCTCCATCGTCGGCATCGTCTTTCTTCAGTTACCGCAGACATTGCGGATGGACGGCCTGACGCGTGCCGACATTCTGCTGGCCTG
>Ga0307505_10002140_pt1 | contig 14200 bp, 12 predicted proteins | sample 23_S_MG_FD_202183 | JGI IMG/M metagenome (GOLD analysis project Ga0307505, IMG submission 202183) | Soil microbial communities from Populus trichocarpa stands in riparian zone in the Pacific Northwest, United States - 23_S | ecosystem: Environmental > Terrestrial > Soil > Riparian zone > Trees...
ATCTGAGCCAGGATCAAACTCTTCAGTTCAATCCAGTAGCTAAAACTCACTTGAATCACTTGGATCCAAAGTGAGTGCACAACAGTTGCTTGTCGCCTCAAGACCCCCTTAGCAGGAATCCCTCGGCTTACGCACCCGCCAGCACCCACCTCTATCGGCTGTAACTTTTTAAAGAGCGATGGCTGTCCCTTGCCGTGCGAAGGTAGGGAATGGTTGCGGGGGCAGGATTTGAACCTGCGACCTTCGGGTTATGAGCCCGACGAGCTGCCAGACTGCTCCACCCCGCGCCAGGTCGACGAAAAATACGATCGTCGAGAGGGGAAATTATGCCACTTTTCGCACGCGTGCGTCAATGTGGAATCACCCCGGAAACCCAGCCCCGCGGCGCGCGGCGTTAGGAATCAGTCGTTTAGCGGCGACATTCAGGCAGGGCGGCGCTCGAGCACGGCTTGGGCGAGCGTTCCACTGTCGACGTGCTCCAATTCGCCGCCCACCGGCAGGCCGCGGGCGATGCGGCTTACCTTCAGGCCTTTGCCTGCGAGCAGCTCCGCGATGTAGTGCGCGGTCGCCTCGCCCTCGACCGTGAAGTTGGTCGCGAGGATCACCTCGGCGACCTGGCCATCGGTGGCGCGGCGCGCGAGGCGGTCGAGATGGATCTCGCGCGGGCCGATGCCATCGAGCGGCGACAGGCGCCCCATGAGGACGAAGTACAGCCCCGCATAGGACTGCGACTGCTCCATCATCAGCAGGTCACCCGGGGTTTCGACCACGCAGAGCAGCGAGGCGTCGCGGCGCGGCGAGGCGCAGAGCGCGCACATCTCCGCTTCGGTGAACGTGTTGCAGCGCGCGCAATGCCGGATGCGCCCCACGGCGCCCTGCAGCGCGCCGGCGAGGCGCTCGGCGCCCTTGATGTCGCGCTGCAGCAGGTGGTAGGCCATGCGCTGCGCCGACTTCGGTCCCACGCCCGGAAGGCAACGCAGCGACTGGATCAGCTCCTCCAGCGCGGCCGGCTTGTCGTTCGCGGCCACCTAGAAAGGCAGGCCCATTCCCGGCGGCAGGTTGAGCCCCGCCGTGAACCCCGCCATCTTGGCCTGCGTCGCCGCCTCGGCCTTGGCGACCGCGTCGTTCATCGCGGCCATCACCAGGTCCTCGAGCATGTCCTTGTCCTCGCCCAGCAGCGTGGGATCGATCGAGACCTTCTTCACCGCGAAGCGGCAGGTGATCACGACCTTCACCAGCCCGGCGCCGGATTGCCCCTCGACCTCGAGCAGGGCGAGCTCCTCCTGCGCCTTGCGCATGTTCTCCTGCATCTGCTGGGCCTGCTTCATCAGGTTGCCCAGGCCGCCCTTCATCATCGCTTGACCTCCGTTGGGGGCCCGGCGGCGTCGTCCGCCGGGCGGATTGACGACGGCACGACCTCGGCCCCGAGGTCGCGCACCAGATCGCGGACGAACGGGTCGTCCTCGATCGCCTCGGCCGCGTGCGCCTGGCGCTTTGCCTGGTCGCGCGAGCGCGCCGCGGCTACGCTCAGGCCCGCGGTCGCGCCGACCTTCACGGTCAGTCGCGTGGCCGGCCCGAAGTGCTGCTGCAGCTCCGCTCTCAGCTTGTCCTGGTAGGCCTTCTCCGCGTACATCCGGTGCGACTCGGGAACGAGGAGCTCGAAGTGCCCGTTCGCGTGCGAGACGAGCTCGCCGTGGCGCGCGACCATCCCGGCCATGCCGGTGAGGTTCAAGCGCTCGACCAATGCGGCCCAATCGCCGTCGAATGCGATCGCGGATTGCGAGAGCTGCGCGGCCGGTGCGACAGGGGCCGGCGCCGCGACAAGAGCCGGCGCCGCCTCGCGCGCCGGCTTCGCGGAAGCGGGCCTTGCATGCGCCGCCTTCGCCTCGCCGCCGGCAACGACCGGGCGATCTCCCGGCTGCACGAACGAGATCATCCGCAGGAGGGTCATGGTGAATCCGGCGTACTCGTCGGGGGCGAGCGCGAGGTCGCGCCTTCCCAGCAGCGCGATCTGGTACATGACCTGGACCATGCCCGCGTCGAGGCGCCCGGCCATCTCCGTGAGACGAGCCGCATCCGGCTCGTCGGGCGCCGGCTCGACGCCGGCGTGCGCGAGGGCGACGCGGTGCAGGATCGCGGCGAGCTCATCGAGCGCGGCCTCGTACGAGACGCTGCGGGCTGCGATCCGCTCGGCCTCCGCGATCGCGCCCTTGCCGTCGGCCGCCGCGATGCGATCGAGCAACGGCCAGACGAGGTCGCCACCGAGCGAGCCCAGCATCTCGCCCACCTGGGCCGAGGTCACGCGACCCGCGCCGTGCGCGATCGCCTGGTCCAGGAGGCTCAGGCTGTCGCGCAGGCTCCCGGCCGCGGCCTTGCCGAGCTGCAGCAACGCGGGCTCCTCGAACGGAATGCCCTCGGCATCCAGCACGCGCTTGAGGTGGGCCGCGACCACGGGCGCAGACTGCGGCTTCAGGTTGAACTGCAGGCAGCGCGAGAGCACCGTCACGGGCAGGCGCTGCGGGTCGGTGGTCGCGAGGATGAACTTCACGTGCTCGGGCGGCTCCTCGAGCGTCTTCAGCATCGAGTTGAACGCATGCCGCGAGAGCATGTGCACCTCGTCGATGATGTAGACCTTGAAGCGGCCCGCGGCCGGCATGTACTGGGCGGTGTCGAGGAGCTCGCGCATCTCGTCCACCTTGGTGTTGGTCGCCGCGTCGACCTCGAGCAGGTCGACGAAGCGGCCGGTATCGATCTCGGTGCACGCGCGGCATTTGCCGCACGGCTTCGAGGTGATGCCGGTCTCGCAGTTGATCGCCTTGGCGAGGATGCGCGCGAGCGTGGTCTTGCCCGTGCCGCGCGTACCCGTGAAGAGGTACGCGTGGTGCAGGCGCCTGGCATCGAGGGCGTTGACGAGCGCCGTGACGACGTGCGCCTGTCCGACGATCTCCTCGAACACCCGGGGACGCCACTTGCGGGCGAGGACTTGATAGGTCATCGGAGATTGAATTTTTGGCGAGGCTGACCCCCGGCACTTGAAGGGATCGACTGTGGCTGCTTCGTTCCCGACCTGACCAGGTTCATCGGCCTTCAATGCGGGGAGCCCCGCCGCTTGAATTATCGCACGTTCACGCGTCGTCCAACGCGCAGGTGCGGAACCCCGCGAAGACGTCGGCGCGCTCCGGACGGTAGAAGTTGCGCAAGCGCGGATGCACCAGGCGCTCGCGCGTGAAGAAGCTGCCGCCGCGCATCACGCGATGGGTGCCGAACCACGGCTCCGAGTAGTCCTCGTAGGGATCGGCGTGGAAACCGGGGTACGGCTCGAACGGGCTCGAGGTCCACTCCCAGACGCCGCCGATCATGTCTTCGAGCGCCGCGTTGCCGGCGAGCGCCGCGAGCTCCCATTCGGCCTCGGTCGGCAGGCGGCGCCTGGCCCAGCGGCAGTACGCAGCCGCGTCCTCCTGCGAGACGAGCACCATCGGCGCGTCCGGATCGAGCGGGACCCATTGGTCGAACCATCTCACCTGCCATTCGCCGCCCTCGCGTCGCCAGTGCTCGGGAATGCCGGCGCCCCGATCGTGCGCGAACCGGGCATATTCGCCCTGTGTCACGACGCGCGTGGAAATCGCGAACGGCGCCACGTCGACCTCGTGCTCCCACTTCTCGTTGTCGAACACGAATCGATTGCACCCCGGCGCCGTGCCCATCGCGAACCGTCCGCCCTCGAAGGCAACGTCGCGCGCCGGCCGCCGTGCGGGGCTCGGCCGAAGGGCGGGCGCGCCCGGCAGGTCCGGCGCGGGGAGTCCGAGCGTCTGCAGCGTCATGAGGAACGCTTCGCCGTGCATGTCCTCGTGCAGCAGCGCGAGCTCGAAGAAGTAGCGGTCGTCCCTGGGCGCGGTGGCGAGGGCGGCGAGCGTGAGCTCGAGGGTGTTCGCCATGTACGCCTGCACGCCCGCGGGAGAAGGCAAGTCCAGATCCCAACGAGTCGCGTGCGGCACTGCGCTCGAGTCGAAGAGACGATCGGCACCCTCGAAGATCGAGCCGCGCGCGGGTCCATCCGAGAGGCGCGAGTAGCGCAGGCACCAGGTCTCCTGGAACCACGCGACGTGGGCGAGCTCCCAGAGCGGCGGGTTGACGATCGGGATCATCGGGACCCGCAACGTGGCGAGGTCCAGGTGCCCGTACAACGCGAGCGTGCGGGCACGCGCCTCCCGAAGAGCGGGGGCAAGGCGTTCGCCTTCGTATAATCGCCCGATGGGCTCCGCCAAACCTGTGGTGTGCATCGTGACGCCCGGGACCCGAACCGCGAACAATGGCAATTGGCGCACCGCCGCGCGATGGGCCGACATGTTGCGCGGGCGGTGCAGGATCATTGTACAGACGCAGTGGGACGGTCGACCGGCCGATGCGATGGTCGCCCTGCACGCGCATCGCAGCGCCGCGTCGGTGGCGAGTTTCCATGACCGCGCGCCCGGCGCTCCGGTGGCGGTGATGCTCACCGGCACCGATCTCTATCGGGACCTGCCCGGGAGCCGCGAGGCGTCCACGTCGCTCGATATCGCGAGCCACATCGTGACATTGCAGGAAGACGCGCTCAACTTCCTCGAACGGCGCTGGCGCGCCAAGGCGCGAGTGATCTTCCAGTCCGCTCGGGCGCTGCGTGCCGCCGCCAAGCCGAAGGCGAGGCTCGACTGCGTGGCCGCGGGCCACCTGCGGGCGGTGAAGGATCCACACACGCTCTTCGAGGCGATCGCGCGCCTGCCGCGCGAGCTTCCCATTCATGTTCGCCACTTCGGCGCGCCGCTCGACGCCGCGCTCGGAGCCGAGGCATTCGCCCTGCAGGCGCACGACCGGCGCTACCGGTATCACGGAGCGCAGCCCCACGGGCTGGTGCGATCGGCGATCAAGGCCGCGCACCTTCTCGTCCATCCGTCGCTGATGGAAGGCGGCGCGAACGTGGTGGTCGAGGCCGTCACCTCGGGGACGCCGGTTCTCGCGAGCCGTGTCTCGGGCAACGTCGGCATGCTCGGCGCGCGTTACCCGGGCTACTTCGAGCCGGGCGACGCGGCGGGCCTCGCCGCGCTGCTCGTGCGCACGCTGGAGGAGCCGCGTTACCTCGCGCGCCTGCGCTCCGCGTGCGCGGCGCGGCACACCCTCTTCAGCCCCGCGGCCGAAACCCGTGCGGTGCGCCGGCTGGTGGCGGAAATGCTCCGGTAAGGCGGGCGTTAGAATCACGACTAAGTGCCAACCGAAGGAACACCCGATGGACATGCAGGTAAAGCTCACCCAGTTCAGCCACGGCGGCGGATGCGGCTGCAAGATCGCACCCGGCGTGCTCGAGCAGATCCTCGCCAAGGGCGCGCCCGGCATGTTGCCCAAGGAGCTGCTGGTCGGCATCGAGACCAGTGACGACGCGGCGGTCTATCGCATCAACGAACGCCAGGCGATCGTCGCGACCACCGACTTCTTCATGCCGATCGTCGACGATCCGTTCGACTTCGGCGCGATCGCCGCCACCAACGCCATCTCCGACGTCTACGCGATGGGCGGGCAGCCGCTCTTCGCGTTGGCACTCGTCGGCATGCCGGTGAACCAGATCCCGCTCGAGGTGATCCGCAAGATCCTCGAAGGTGGCGAGTCGGTTTGCGCGCGCGCGGGCATCCCGATCGCGGGCGGCCACACCATCGACTCGGTCGAGCCGATCTACGGCCTGGTGGCGATCGGCCTCGTCGATCCCCGGAACCTCAAGCGCAACTCGGGTGCCAAGCCTGGCGACAAGCTGATCCTCGGCAAGCCGATCGGCGTCGGCATCCACAGCGCGGCGCTCAAGAAGGGCAAGCTCGACGAGGCCGGCTACAAGGCGATGATCGCGGCAACGACGAAGCTCAACACCCCCGGCACCAAGCTGGGTCAGCTGGAAGAGGTGCACGCCCTCACCGACGTGACCGGCTTCGGCCTGCTCGGCCACCTGCTCGAGATCGCCAAGGGCTCCAACGCGGGCGCGCGGCTCGACTGGAGCGCGATCCCGCTGCTGCCGGGCGCGCTCGAATTCGCGCGCGAGGGAATCGCCACCGGCGCCTCGAGCCGCAACTGGACCGGCTACGGCAACCGCGTGAAGCTCGGAGCCGGCATCGGCGATGCCGAGCGCGCGGTACTCACCGACCCGCAAACGAGCGGCGGCCTGCTGGTCGCCTGCGCGCCGGCGGCGTGCGACGAGGTGCTGGCCATCTTTCGCGCCGATGGCTTCGAGCACGCTGCGGTCGTGGGCGAGGTCGTCGCAGGCCCCGCCGAAGTCGCCGTCGAATGACTCACGCGGCGTAGAAGACGAAGTACCCGCCGTCGGGGCTTTCCCAGCGGCGCGTCGACGCGAAACCGGCGGCGCGCAGCAGCGCCTCGAACTCCACTGCGTGGTACTTGTACGAGTTCTCGGTGTGGATGCGCTCGCCCACGGCGAAGCTTCGCGTTCGCCCGGCGAGCTCTACCGACTGCGCGCGCAGCGACTCGAGGTGCATCTCCACGCGGCCCTGCGTGGCGTTGTAGAAGCCGCGATGCACGAACCCGTCGAGCGCGAAGTCGAAGCCGAAGCGGCGGTTCAGGTGCAGGAGCGCGTTGCGGTTGAAGGCGGCGGTGACTCCGAGCGCGTCGTCGTAGGCCGCGTCGAGGACAGGTGCCGCCTTCTTGGCGTCCACGCCGATCAGCAACCCGCTGCCCGGCCTTGAAACGCAGTACGCGCGCACCTGGGAGAGGAACTCCCCGGCGCCCTCGGGCGTGAAGTTGCCGATGCTCGATCCCGGATAGAAGAAGGTCGCCGGTTGCGAGTCGAGCACGTCCTCGAGGTCCAGGCGGCGCGAGAAGTCGGTCACGACCCCGAGCAGCTCGAGCTCGGGGAAATCGCGCGCCATGCCCGTCAGCGCGCGATGGATCTCGGCCTCCGCGATGTCGACCGCAATGTAGCGGCGCGGATTCACGAAAGGCAGCCAGGCCAGCGCCTTGCAGCAATCGCCCGAGCCCAGGTCGACGAACTGGCGGCCCGTCCCCATCGCCTGCGCGATCGCGGCACGGTGCTCGCGAAAGAGCTCCACCTCGGTGCGCGTGGGGTAGTACTCGGGCAACCGGCAGATGGCGCCGTAGAGCGCGCATCCCAGCTCGTCGTAGAAGTACCTGGGGGAGAGCGTCGCGGGCTGCGCGAGCAGGCCCTTGACCACTTCCTCGAGCTCGTCGCGCGCGTCGGCGGCGACGCGGTTGATGATGCGGCACGCCATGTCGGGACCGGCTAGCGAACGGCCTCGATCGTGCGCACCACGTCATCGCGCGACCAGTCGAGCTCGCCTACGAAGTAGTAGCGAATGCGGCCGTCGGGCCCGATCACGTAGCTCGTCGGGTAGCCGCGCACCTGCCAACGCTTGGCGGTAGCGCTGTCGCGGTCGTAGAGGATCGGGAACGACACGGGAACATCGCGCGTGAACCGCGCCACGCGCTCGGGCGCCTCGCCCACGTTCACCGCGATCACCTCGAAGGGCTTGTTCGAAAGGCGCTTTCGCAGCCGGTCGAGCGAGGGCATCTCCTCGCGGCACGGCTCGCACCACGTCGCCCAGAAGTTGACCACAACCGTCTTGCCACGCCAGTCGGCCGTGCCCTGCTCGCGGCCGTCGGCATCCGCCAGCTTGAGCGCGGGCAGGCGCCCCCCGGTCCACTTGGTGAGGGTCGCCGCGGCGACGTCGAGCGAGGCGCAGACGAGCAGGCCGGCCAGCAGCGACCGGCCGGCCGCGGTGCTTCGGGATTCAGGCAAGGGAGAGTTCGCGCACGGACATCGTGTACTTGAAGTTGTCCGGATCGAGGCAATCGAGCCTGCCCTCGGCCGTTTCCGCCTGCGGATACATCAGGAAGCCCACCGGCCCGCGGCTCGACCCCGGCAGCACCAGGTCGTGGCCGTAGTTGTATCCGAGCCAGTTCATCTCCCACGAGCCGAAGAGGCGCTCGCGCGCGGCCTTGACGCGCGGCTCGTCCATCGGCAGCTTGCCCGGCGGCTCCTCCAGCACGACCTTGCGCACGTCTGCGGGATCGACCGGCACCCAGCCGTAGCCGTTGGCCCAGAAGTCCGCGCGGCAGTGCTGCGCCTTGGTGATGTCGCCGCTCTTGCCGAGGCTCTTGTAGCCCAAGCGCGAATCGGCGACGCGCACGCCGTAGATGTCGCGCGCCGGGACGCCGGCAGCGCGCGCGAGTCCCACAAAGAGCGCGTTCAGGTCGGCGCACTTGCCGCTCAGGTTGCCCGACTCGAGCATGAACTTGATGTCGCCCACGCCGCAGCCACGCGTCTTCGGCTCGCGGAAGGTGTTCTCGACCACCCAGTTGTAGATCGCGCGCGCCTTCTCGACATCGGTGTTCGCCCCCTTGGTGATCTTGAGTGCGGTTTCGCGGACGATGCCGCCCGTGGGAATCAGGTCGGTCGGGGCTGTGTAGAGGCGACGCGAGGCGTCGCTGAGGCGCTGCTTGCCGGGCTTGGCCGACAGGTCCACGGCGTGGTCGCTCGTTGCGAAGCGCGACTTCACCTCCAGCACCGGCTTGACGTCGGCCGGCCATTCCGCGGCGACCGCACCGGCGCCGTATTTCGCGTCGTGCCACGCCCACGCCTTGCCCGAGCTCGCCTCCCAGGAGTTGCCGAGCGACTTCTGGTAATCGGTGTCGTCGCTCAGGGGCAGCGGCACCCACACGCGCGTCACGCCGACGGGCTTCAACATCTCGACGCGGGTGGTGACTTCATAGACGCGCCAGGGATTACCCGTAGCATTCGCAAGGGCATTAGAGATGGCGCCGGGCAACGCCAGGGTGGCCGAACCGGCTCCCGCAATGCGGATGAAATCGCGACGATCCATGGGGATCTCCCTATGTGGTGGGCAATGATTGGGGACACGCCGATCATAACAAGCGAGCGCGGCAGCGTGGTTACGGCGTGTGATCGGGGACGGATTCAGCCCCGCGGTTGGGTGTGTCGCGCCGCAACCGCTAAAATTACGCTTTCCGCTTCCCCCCGCCTCGATGTCTCCCGCCCCACCGCCGCTCGCCCTCGCCTTCGGGCTCGCATTCGAAGATCTCTACCGGCGCCCGGGCCTCGAGCGGATCCACGCGGCGTTCGATGAGTTCGTCGCGCAGGCCGACGCGCCGCTGCACGAGCGGCTGCGCGCCGCGCGGGCCGCGCCCGGCTCGCTCGAATACAAGGCCGAAGCCGAGCTGCTGATCGCGATCGCGCCGCACCTCGATCGTTTCGTCGCGAAGCTCTTCGGCATCGAGGCGGCGTGGGAAGGCCTGGTGGAGGGGCACCACGAGCTGGCACCCCTCTTCCGCGTGAAGCGCAAGTTCGTGCAGCGCCGCGCGATGCTGAAGGTCAAGGCCGACGAGGCCGCCGGCCTCGATGGCGCGGCGCTCGAGGCCGATATCGTGGCGCGCCTGGGCGGGAGCTTCGATGAGCTCGCCTTCGCCAATCGCGTCCTCGAGTGGATCGCGGACGAGCCCAACCACGCCGACGACCTCGCCGCCGCCGAGCGCTTCAGCGCGTGGGCCGCGCACACGCCGGAGGGCCGGCGGCGCTTCCGCGGTGGCGTGCTCTTCCGCCCGCCGCAGCGCGTGGATCCGATGAAGCTCGTGCCGGTTCACACCGAGCACACGCAAGGCTACGCCGTGCACACGCTGCACCACATCCGCCGGCGCGAGGGATTCGCGCTCACCGATCCGGGCACGGGACGCGCCGGCGCGCTCGACGAGACGAACTACTGCATCTGGTGCCACGAGCAGGGCAAGGACTCGTGCTCCAAGGGACTGAAGGAGAAGAGTGTCACCGCGTTCAAGAAGAGCCCGTTCGGCGTGCCGCTCGCCGGCTGCCCGCTCGAGCAGCGCATCTCCGAGTTCCAGAAGTTGAAGAGCGAGGGCTGGCCGATCGGCGCGCTCGCCACCATCGTGATCGACAACCCCACGGTGTGCGCGACCGGCCACCGCATCTGCAACGACTGCATGAAGTCGTGCATCTACCAGCGCCAGGACCCGGTCAACATCCCGCAGGCCGAGACGCGCACGTTGAAGGACGTCCTCGAGCTCCCGTGGGGCTTCGAGGTCTATGGCCTGCTCACGCGCTGGAACCCGCTCGACCTGCGCCGACCGCTGCCGCGTCCCGCGACCGGCAAGCGCGTGCTGGTCGTGGGAATGGGCCCGGCGGGCTTCACCCTCGCCCACCATCTGATGAACGACGGCCACACCGTGGTGGGCATCGACGGGCTCAAGATCGAGCCGCTCGACCCCGCGGTGAGCGGCGTGGATGCGCACGGAAAGCGCGTCGCCTTCCGGCCGGTGCGCGACCTCGCCGAGCTGCGCGAGCCGCTCGAGTCGCGCGTCATGGCAGGCTTCGGGGGCGTGGCCGAATACGGCATCACGGTGCGCTGGGACAAGAACTTCCTCAAGATCGCGCGGCTGTTGGTTGAAAGACGAGACGAATTTGCGCTGTTCGGCGGCGTACGCTTCGGCGGCACGCTCACTGCCGAAGGTGCCTTCGAGCTCGGCTTCGACCACATCGCGCTCGCAGCCGGGGCCGGCAAGCCCACGGTCATCGACATGCCCCGCGGCCTCGCCCGCGGCGTGCGCACCGCGTCCGATTTCCTGATGGCCCTGCAGCTCACCGGCGCCGCGCGCGCCGACTCGATCGCCAACCTGCAGATGCGCCTTCCCATCGTCGTGGTCGGCGGCGGCCTCACCGCGATCGACACGGCGACCGAATCGCTCGCGTACTACCCTGTCCAAGTGGAGAAGTTCCTCGCCCGCTACGAGCGGCTCTGCGCCGAGCGCAGCGCCGGCGACGTGAGGAACGAATGGACCGAGGAGGAGACGCGCGTCGGCGAGGAATTCCTCACGCACGCCCTCGCCCTGCGCGCCGAGCGCGAGGCGGCCGCGCGCGAAGGCAGGCCCGCGCGCATCCTGGAGCTGCTGCAACTCTGGGGCGGAGCCACGATCGCCTATCGCAAAAGGCTGATCGACAGCCCCTCGTACACGCTCAACCACGAGGAGGTCGAGAAGGCCCTCGAGGAGGGCGTCCGCTTCGCCGAGAACCTCACCCCCCGCGAGGTGCTGGTCGACGAGTTCGGGCATGCGCGCGCGCTCGCGGTGCGGGCGCAGCTTGCGGACGCCGCCGGGAACGTCGAGACGCGCGACGTCGAGCTTCCCGCAGGCACGATCCTGATCGCCGCAGGCACGCAGCCCAACACCGTGCTCGCGCGCGAGGATCCCGACCACTTCGTGCTCGACGGCCGCTACTTCCGTGCCGTGGACGAAAGCGGCGAGCCGGTGACACCCGAGCGCTCGGCCAAGCCCGGTGCGGTACGCGTGCTGATGTCGAAGGACGCCACGGGCCGCTTCACCAGCTTCTTCGGCGACCTGCATCCGTCCTTCTTCGGCAACGTCGTGAAGGCGATGGGCTCCGCCAAGCAGGGATTTCCCGTCGTGAGCCGTGTGCTCGAGCGCCTTCCCGCGCGCGACCCCGCATCCAACGCCGCCTTCATCGCGCGCCTGGACGACGAGCTGCGCGCGACCGTCCACGCCATGCACCGCTTGACTCCGAGGATCGTCGAGGTGGTCGTGCGCGCGCCCGCAGCGGCGCGCCGTTTCCATCCCGGCCAGTTCTACCGCCTGCAGAACTTCGAGACACTCGCGGCGCGGCCCGGGGGCACGGCGCTCTCCATGGAAGGCATCGCACTCACCGGCGCATGGGTGGACCGCGACAAGGGGCTCGTCTCCACCATCGTGCTCGAGATGGGCGGCTCGAGCGACCTGTGCGCGCTGCTTCGGCCGGGCGAGCCGGTGGTGCTGATGGGCCCCACGGGGACGCCCACCGAGACGCCCGGCGGCGAGACCGCGGTGCTCGTGGGTGGCGGCCTGGGCAACGCGGTGCTCTTCTCGATCGGTGCGGCCTTGCGCGCGGCGGGATCGCGCGTGCTCTACTTCGCTGGCTACAAGAAGCTGCAGGACCGATACAAGGTGGCCGAGATCGAGGCGGCCGCCGACGAGGTGGTGTGGTGCTGCGACGAGGCACCGGGATTCGAGGCGACGCGCTCCGGCGACAAGGAATTCGTCGGCAACATCGTGGAAGCCATGGCGGCACACGGCTCGGGCGCGCTCGGGACCGCGGCCGTGCGGATGCAGGACGCCGACCGCCTGATCGCCATCGGCTCCGACGGCATGATGGCCGCGGTCGCGAGCGCGCGGCACGGAATCCTCGCGCCCTACCTCAAGGCCGCGCACCTCGGCATCGGGTCGATCAACTCGCCGATGCAATGCATGATGAAGGAGATCTGCGCGCAGTGCCTGCAGCCGCAAGTCGATCCCGCGACGGGCAAGACGCGCTACGTGTTCTCGTGCTTCAACCAGGACCAGCCGCTGGACGAGGTGGACTTCTCGGGCCTCAAGGCGCGCCTGGGGCAAAACACGCTGCAGGAAAAGCTCACCGCGAAGTGGATCGACCGCGCGCTCGTCGCGATCGGCGCCCGCCTTCCGCGCTAGGGCGCGAACGCGTACACGGTCACCATGTCCTTCTCGTCACCCGCCCAGGGCATCTCGCGCTCGCGTGCGAAGCCGAGGCGCTCGAGCAGGCGCACCGAGTCCGCGTTCGCCGGCGAGGTGATCGCCAGCAATCGCCGCAGCCCCAGCACACGGGTGGCGTGATCGCGCACCGCGAGGGCGGACTCGTAGGCATGCCCCTGTCCGCGGAATTCCGGCATGAACGCGAACCCCAGGTCGACTTCCGGGAGCTGGTCGCGCTTCACGAGCCCGCAGATGCCCATGGGCGCTCCGCCCGCGCGCGGCTCCACCATCCAGAGGCCGAATCCGAGCCTGGCGTACATCGAGATCATGCGAGTCTCGAGATACTCGCGCGCGCCCTCCACCGTGCGCACGCCGCGATCGCCGATGAAGCGCAGCCACGCCGGGTCGTTCAGGAGCAGCTGGATGAAGGGCGCGTCGGCGGTTTCCAGCAGCCGCAACGCGAGATGCGGGGTCTCGAGGATGCGCGCGCCCATCAATAGGTGACGATCACGCCCTTGCGGCGCCAGGTGCCCGCCTCGAGCGCCGCGAGCAGGAAGTGCGCGACGTCGGCGCGGGCGATCTTGGGAAAGCCGGACAGCGCGATTCGCTCGCCCGTGCGGTAGGTGCCGGTCATCGGCCCGTCGGTCAGGAGCGTGGGATAGGCGATCGTCCAGTCGAGGCCGCTCGCCCTGATCGCCTCCTCGCCCACCTTCTTGTCCGCGAAGATGTCCGTCAGCAGCAGCCGGTACATGATGCGCGGCAGGATGGGCGCCTGGTGGCGCGTCTCCCCTACGCCTACCGCGGAAACCATCATCAGGCGCGTGACGCCGGCGCGCTGCATCGCGGGGATGATCGCGGCGAGGCTGCGCGCGATGAGGCCGCCGGAGCGGAACGAGTTCCTCATGCCGAGCGCGCTCACGACCGCGTCCTGTCCCTGCACCGCCGCTTCGACGCGCGTGGGGTCGCCGGTGGCATCGCCGACGACGACGCGCAGGTGCTCGTGGCGAAGCGCGTGCGCATCTGCATTGCGGACGAAAGCCGTGACCTCGTGGCCCTTCGCCAGCGCCTGCTCGATGAACGCGCGGCCGGTGTTCCCGGTCGCGCCGAATACGACGATCTTCATTGGGCCTCCTTTCGGGCATCATTCTAGCTGCAGGCCATGACCGATCTTCCGCCCTACGAACAGCTCCTCGCCCAGGCGCGCGCCGTCACTGCGGAAGTGCGCGCGGGCGAGATCACCCCGCCCCCCGAAGTCCCCAACCTCCGGTGGCGCAACACGGCGATCATGGGCGGCACGGCCGCCGTGATCGGCGTGGTGGGCTACGCGCTCTGGTGGAAGGACGAAGGGTTCACCAGCGACTTCCGCCGCAAGAATGAAGGCGGGTTCGGCCGCTCATCCGAATTCTCGGGAATCGACAAGCTGGGGCATGCGTACTTCGCGTACGCCGTGTCCAAGAACCTCGCGCCCATCTTCCAGAGGGTGGGCAACGACCCGGAGACCGCGCGCCGCCTTTCGGCCCTCACGATCTGGGGCGCGATGGGAATGGTCGAGGTGCTGGATGGTTACTCCAGGGACTACACGTTCAGCCACGAGGACCTGATCGCGAACACGGTAGGGGCCGGGATGGGTTATCTCATGGACAAG
>Ga0307505_10002141_pt1 | contig 14199 bp, 14 predicted proteins | sample 23_S_MG_FD_202183 | JGI IMG/M metagenome (GOLD analysis project Ga0307505, IMG submission 202183) | Soil microbial communities from Populus trichocarpa stands in riparian zone in the Pacific Northwest, United States - 23_S | ecosystem: Environmental > Terrestrial > Soil > Riparian zone > Trees...
CGGGCGCTTCGTCGCCCAGTTCCTTGATGGGAAGGTCGGCCATCACGTCGCCGTGGTGGCGAACGATAAACCGCTTCGTGTCCGTTGTTTCGCCGACGATCGCGAAATCGAGACCCCACTTCCGGAAAATTTCTTCCGCCTCTTTCTCCTTCTCGGGCTTTAACACCATGAGCATGCGCTCCTGGGATTCCGAGAGCATCATCTCATAGGCGCTCATACCTTCTTCGCGCGTCGGCACTTTCTCGAGGTCGAGGGTTACGCCGAGATCGCCTTTCGCACCCATTTCGACTGCCGAGCAGGTGAGGCCGGCTGCGCCCATGTCCTGGATCGCGATCACGCAACCCTTGCGCATGATTTCGAGCGACGCTTCGAGCAGCAGTTTCTCCGAAAACGGATCACCCACTTGTACGGTTGGACGTTTCTCTTCGGAGTTCTCTCCGAATTCGGCGGACGCCATGGTGGCGCCGTGGATGCCGTCGCGGCCGGTCTTTGAACCGAGATACACCACCGGGCGACCGACGCCTGTCGCCTTGGCGTAGAAAATCTTGTCAGTCTCGGCGATACCGACAGCCATCGCATTGACGAGAATATTGCCGTCATAACGCGAATGAAAGCCGACCGAACCGCCCACTGTCGGCACGCCGAAGGAATTGCCGTAGCCGCCAATGCCGGCGACGACGCCCGCTACGAGCCGCTTCGTCTTGGGATGATCGGGCGAGCCGAAGCGCAGGGCATTCAGGCATGCGACCGGCCGCGCACCCATCGTGAACACGTCGCGAAGAATTCCGCCCACGCCTGTTGCCGCGCCCTGGTACGGCTCGATGAAGGAGGGATGGTTATGGCTCTCCATCTTGAAGACGCAAGCGAGGCCGTCGCCGATGTCGATGACTCCGGCGTTTTCGCCGGGACCCTGGATGACCCACGTTGCCTTCGTCGGCAGGGTACGCAGATGCACCTTTGAAGACTTGTAGGAGCAATGCTCGTTCCACATGGCTGAAACGATCCCGAGTTCGGTAAAGCTCGGATCGCGGCCAATGAGCGCCCGGAAGCGCGCGTACTCGTCGGGCTTCAAGCCGTGTTCGGCAATGAGTTCGGGCGTAATCGGCGGCTCGTTTCGGATCATCGGGTGTTCGTTCAAGCCGCTTCCAGGGTCGCACGGATGCTTTCGAAGAAGCCGCGGCCATCGGTCGGGCCGACAACCGGATCGACGTGGTTCTCGGGATGCGGCATCAGCCCGAGCACGTTTCGCTTCGCCGAAAGAATGCCGGCAATCGCATTGGCGGCGCCATTGTAATTCCACCGCGGATCAAGTTTCCCATCGGGTCTCGTATAGCGGAACAGGACAAGGCCTTCACCTTCGAGGCGGGCTAGGGTTTCGGCATCGGCGGTGTAGTTTCCCTCGCCATGAGCGACGGGCACCTTGATCACGTCGCCGGCGTTGTAGCGGCGCGAGAACGGAGTGTCGGAGCGCTCGACGCGCAAATAGACCTCCCGGCACATGAATTTGAGGGCAGCGTTTCGCATCAGCACGCCCGGCAACAGGCCGGACTCGCACAGGATCTGAAATCCGTTGCAGATACCGAGAACGAGTCCGCCGCGCTCTGCGTGCGAGCGCACGGCATTCATAATCGGAGCGCGTGCGGCGATCGCCCCGCAGCGCAGATAGTCGCCGTAAGAGAATCCCCCGGGGAGGACGACGAGATCCGTGCCGGCAGGCAGGGATGTATCGGCATGCCAAATGAATTGCGGTTTCTTTCCCGACGTCAACTCTATCGCGCGCGCGACATCAACTTCTCTGTTCGATCCGGGAAAGACGATGACAGATGATTTCATCGGTTCAGATCACATTGCCGGACGGCTTTTTCGGTCCGGGCGAGCCCTGCTCGAATTCCATTACGCGAATAAAATCGTCGAGCGATTTCTTCATCAACGCCTGATCGGGCGAGGTTGCCTCGACCCGGATCATGGCCGGTCCGGCGAAGATCAGCACTGTACCGCGATAGATCGCGGAGTTCGTTCTCGAGTATTTGGTTTCGTTGATCACGGCCGGGTAGCCGTGGAATTTTGCTGTTTCGCTCAACACGGTTTCGACGGTTTCGGCGCCGTCCGACATGATCTCGCGCGCGGCGTTTGCAGCGCGTGCCGCCTTGGGCAAATCGACCTTCGCCAGTTTCTCCAGCACCTGCGGATCGGGATTGCGGGTCGGGCTTTTCAGTGCGCTGATCGTCACACGAACACGGTCAGCGCAGGCGAGCGGTTTACAGTCGTAGATCGTGCGCGGATTGTTGCCGTCCCGCTTTGCGACCCACTTGTCCTTCTCCGGTGCCTTGGCGCGCAATTGGAGCGTGCCAGATTTTGGGGCGGCCTTCTCGCCGGTCTGTGCGGCGGCCGGCACTACCCACAGCGAACAGGCTAATGCGGCGGCCAAGGCGAGGCTGGATGCAAGGCGATGCGACATGCGATGGTCCTAGCCCAGCACCTCGACACGGTAGTTTTCGATCACGGTGTTGGCGAGAAGTTTCTCGCACGCGTTCTTGAGCGCTGCTTCTGCTTTGGCGCGGTCGGCCGCGGATAATTCGACGTCGAATATCTTGCCCTGGCGCACGCTCTCGACGCCGTCGACCCCGAGCGACTTCAACGCGCCTTCGATCGCCTTACCTTGCGGATCAAGCACGCCAGATTTGAGGGTGACCGTGATGCGAGCCTTCATGCGGCGCTCCGGGGATTTGACACCCGGATAGTCGGGCGCACGGCCCCTGACAATCGGCAAGCTGTCGCAAGCGGGACTAATCCACGGCGGCGGTTTGGTCGTGGGTGTGGGGAGGGTGGCGGCGCCGCTCGAAGTGGCGCCACCGACACCATCAGTGCTTCACCAGCACGGGGCCAGTGCCCTGAACGGGCTCGTTCTCGGCCATGATGCCCAACCGGCGCGCGACTTCCGTGTAGGCCTCGATCATGCCGCCGAGGTCGCGGCGGAAACGGTCCTTGTCGAGCTTCTCGTTGGTCTTGATATCCCAAAGGCGGCAGGAGTCCGGACTGATCTCGTCGGCCACGACGACCCGCATCATATCGTTCTCCCAGAGCCGGCCACATTCCATCTTGAAATCCACAAGACGGATGCCAACGCCGAGAAAAAGACCAGTCAGGAAATCGTTGACCCGGATTGCAAGCGCGATGATGTCGTCAATTTCCTGCGTCGTCGCCCAGCCGAACGCCGTGATGTGTTCTTCAGACACCATCGGGTCACCGAGGGCGTCGTTCTTGTAATAGAACTCGATGATCGAGCGCGGGAGTTGAGTGCCCTCTTCGATGCCAAGGCGGGTCGCGAGCGAGCCGGCGGCGACATTGCGCACGACGACTTCCAGCGGAATGATTTCGACTTCACGGATCAACTGCTCGCGCATGTTGAGTCTGCGAATGAAATGCGTCGGCACGCCGATATCATTCAACCGCTGGAAGACGTATTCCGAGATGCGGTTGTTAAGGACGCCTTTGCCGTCGATCACTTCGTGCTTCTTGTTGTTGAAGGCGGTGGCATCGTCCTTGAAGTGCTGGATCAAGGTTGCCGGCTCGGGTCCCTCATAGAGGATCTTGGCCTTGCCCTCGTAGATGCGGCGGCGGCGGCTCATGGGCGTGTACCGTGGTTTCAGAAAATCCATAGGTCGCGAGGACTCCGGTGAGACTCACCCGCGGGGTAAGCACGTGGTCGGGAACAGCGAGGCGACCAATTCAGGCGATTTTAGTGCTGTACCGGCCCTCATTTCGACCCTAGCGGATAGATTTCGCGAGCACAATGCAACGACTGTGGGCACCGCGCCGCATTGCGACTGGCGGAGGAGGCTTGTCACATTGCACCGATTCGCACCGCGGCGATGCGGCGCTTGTGGCTGTTGATCCGGCCTCGCGCGCCCTATATGCAGACTCAGCGGCGAGGGCACACCCCGCCGTTTTCTATGGAGCAATCGGCCTATGAGCGGTTTCGACAAGCGCGAGGAAGGTTTTGAAAAGAAATTCGCACTCGACGAGGAGTTGCGGTTCAAGGCCATGGCCCGGCGAAACAAGCTGCTCGGTTTGTGGGCCGCGGAGAAACTGGAGCTATCCGGCGGCGAGGCGGAAGCCTACGCGAAGACGGTCGTGATGGCCGACTTCGACGAGCCGGGCGACGAAGATGTCTATCGCAAGGTGCGCGCGGATTTCGACGCCAAGGGCGCCAAGATTTCAGACGAGGACATTCGCCGCGCGATGAACGATCTGCTTGCGAAAGCAGTCTTGGAGATCAAGTCCGGCACGTAAGCCCGCAGTTCCGACGCAGGCGGTTCCGCGCGCCGCAGTCTGAACGCACATTCATCTAGATTGCGTAAGTTTAAGGGCGCGCGGCGGAACCGCTGTGCGATGACTCACGTTCGGTCTCTTGAGGACAAACGTGGGAGTACGCGTCATGACATCGCGCCTGAAGTCTACATTCATCGCCGTCGGATTGCTCGGCGCGATGGGAACCGCGGCCGCCGCGTTCCCATCACCGGTCGCTTCGAACGCAAATTTGCGCTGGGGTCCGAGCACAGAGTTTCCCGTACAGGTGACCGTGCCTGCCGGCAGCACCGTGGATGTGCAGGAATGCAGCAACGAATGGTGTGAGGTCTACTGGCTCGACTACGAAGGTTTCATCTATCGCCCGCTGCTCGCCTTCGGCAGCAGCGTCACCGTGCCGTACGTCGCAGCCTTTCCCGACTACGAGTACTACAACGGATACTATTACGGACCGAGCTTCGTCTTTCGCTATTACAGCGACTTTCACAGCCGCCGCGAGTCGCGTGCGTTTCAGCATTCGCGCAGTGAGTCTCGTGCCGCAACGCACTCGCGAGCAGAATCCAGAGCAAGCCACCGCCGCGGTGAATCCCGTGCGAATCTGCACAGCCGCGCGGAAACGCGCGGAGAGATCGCGGTCGAGCGGCGCGACGCCGTTCCGGAAGCGGTGAAACGGGCGCGCCAAGAGCGCCGCGAGGCAACGCGTAAGGAACGGCGCGACGATCGTCTCGACGCGGGCAAACAAAAGCAGGGCGAGCGCCGCGACGCGCGCGATCAAAAGCGCGATGGTGCTGGAGAGAATGTGCAGAAGCAACGGCTCGAGCGCCGCGAGGTGATCCAGCAACAACGCCTGCAGGAGCGCGAGGCTGTGCGTGAGCGGAGCCAGCAGCAGCGAAAGGCCGTGCAGGATCGTCGCCAGCAGACCGAACGACGGGCGAACGATCAGCAGCAGCGCGAAGTTCGCCAGCAGCGCATCCAGCAGCAGCAGCAGCGCCAAATTCGCCAGGGCGTTCAGCAGCGCACGCAGCAAATCCAGCGTCAGCGTCAGGCCGCGCCGCAGCGCGAGTCTCGTCCGCAGCCGCAGATGAGGCAGCGGGTGGCTCCGCCGGCTCGGCCCGCACCGCAGGTCCGCGCGGCACCGCCCCAGGTTCGAGCGGCTCCGCCGCAGGTCCGCGCGGCTCCACCAGCGGCGCGCTCGCAACCGGCCGCTCGTGGCGGTGGTGACGAGCGACGCAGACGCGACTAACTAAGTCATGGCAAGAACGACAAGGGCGGCTTCGGCCGCCCTTGCTTTGCTCGGCAAAGCGATCAAGATTCGAAGACGCGCTTGAAAATCGTGTCGACGTGGGCGAGGTGCGGTGCGGGATCGAAACATTTCTCGATCTCCGCCTTGCTCAGCAATTTGCTTACCTCGGGATCGGCCTCGAGCAGCTTGCGGAAGTCACCCTTGCCCTCCCATACCGGCATCGCGTTCTTCTGCACGAGCCGATACGCGTCTTCGCGGGAGATTCCCTTCCGCGCAAGTGCAAGCAACAATTCACCGGAATAGACGAGCCCCTGAAGCTGATCGAGGTTCCGCTTCATGTTTTGCGGATAGACCAGCAGTTTGTCGACCACGTCGGCAAGACGCGCGAGCGCAAAATCGAGTGTCACCGTAGCATCCGGTCCGATCATGCGCTCCACGGACGAATGCGAAATATCGCGTTCGTGCCAGAGCGCCACGTTCTCGAGAGCGGGCGCAACGAAGGCGCGTACCATGCGAGATAAACCGGTGAGATTCTCGGTCAGCACCGGATTGCGTTTGTGCGGCATGGCCGAAGAACCCTTCTGGCCCGCCGAAAAATATTCTTCGACTTCACGTACTTCCGTGCGTTGCAGGTGCCGTATCTCGGTGGCGAGGCGCTCCACGGAGGAGGCGATCACGCCAAGTGTCGCAAAGAACATGGCGTGCCGGTCGCGGGGGATGACCTGCGTCGAAACCGTTTCAATCTCCAGACCGAGCTGCTTTGCGACGTGGGCTTCCACGCGCGGGTCGAGATGCGCGAAAGTGCCGACTGCACCGGAAATCGCGCAGGTCGCCACTTCGCGGCGGGCCGCCCTCAATCGCGTCCGTGCCCGGGAGAACTCGGCATAGGCGACAGCGAGCTTGAGGCCGAAGGTCGTCGGTTCGGCGTGAATACCGTGGGAGCGGCCGACGGTAACGGTGTGCTTGTGCTCAATGGCGCGACGCTTGAGGGCATCGAGAAGTTTGGCGAGATCGGCGTCGAGAAGATCGGCCGACCGCGTGAGTTGGATCGCGAGGCAGGTGTCGAGCACGTCTGACGACGTCATGCCGAGATGGACAAAGCGAGCCTCCGGCCCGACGATCTCGGCGAGATGCGTCAGAAATGCGATGACATCGTGCTTCGTCTCGCGCTCGATGGCGTCAATGCGGGCCACGTCAAACTTGGCGTCGCGGCCGTTGTCCCAGATTTTCTTCGCGGCGTCCTTTGGGATCATCCCCAGTTGCGCCATGGCGTCGGCCGCGTGAGCCTCGATCTCAAACCAGATGCGGAACTTCGTTTCCGGAGACCAGATGGCAACGGCTTCGGGACGGCTGTAGCGCGTGATCATGGTCAGGCGGCTTCGCCGCGGGCGAGGGCGGCAGCTGTGCGGATGGCCGAAATATTCGCGCGATAGGCATCGGGCTTGCCGCCCCTAAACACGGCGGAGCCCGCGACCAGCGAGTTTGCACCGGCGGCGGCGACGAGATTTGCGCTATCGGCGGTGACGCCGCCATCGACCTGAAGATCGATCGGCCGGCCATCGATCATTTGCCGCAGCGCGCGGATTTTCTCGACCATCGAGCCGATGAAGGATTGACCTCCGAAGCCGGGATTGACGGTCATCGCGAGGATCAGATCGACTTTGTCCAGCACGTACTCGATCGCGCTTGCGGGAGTGGCCGGGTTGAGTGCGACGCCGGCGCGCTTGCCGAGGGCGCGGATCGCTGCGAGCGAGCGGTCGAGGTGCGGGCCCGCCTCAGGGTGAATCGTGATGATATCCGCGCCGGCCTTGGCGAACGCCTCGAGAAAAGGGTCCGCCGGGGCGATCATCAGGTGGACGTCGAACGGCTTTTTGGTCGTCGGCCGGATCGCCTGGACGACTGCGGGACCCATCGAGATGTTCGGCACGAAGTGCCCGTCCATCACGTCGATGTGGATCCAGTCCGCGCCGGCGACATCGATCGCGCGTACTTCATCGCCGAGCTTTGCGAAGTCGGCCGCAAGGATCGAGGGGGCGATAACGAGGGGACGAGTCGGCATGGCGCTATGGCGTGGCAGTACCACGCTCATCGGCTTGGCGGCAATCGCGAACGCTGAATACGGCTAACCAAAGGGTGCAAAAGCTGGGGCGCGAGAAAGATCGGAAACTGGGCCACGGCGATATACAGCCAAGCGACCTCAGACAGCCCGCTCGTCGCCGCCAGCATCAGGCCCATATTTCGTATGCCTGCGGATGTGCCAAGGGTCAGCGCTCGCTCCGCACCTGCCGGCCAGAAAATCGCTGCCGTCACGGCGATCAGCCCAAAGGTGATCACGAAGCTCAGGGCGAGTAGTTCGATCACGAGCAAGGGGTCGGTAAAGAGGCGGTAGGTCACGATGCCCATGACAGCCGCCGCAAAAATGAACAGTGCGATCACATTCAGGCCGTCGATCGGTTCACGCCATTCGCGAATGCGTTCATCGCCGGCCCAGCGGCGTATGATAAAGGCGACGACGAACGTGCCCCCCAGAAAAAAGGCGAGCCGTAAGGCGAGTGTCAGTGGATCGAGTGGTAGTGCATCGCCGCCAAAGAGGGCGGCGAAGAAAGGCGCGGTGACGGGCGTCACGATCGTGGTTGTGATGAGCGCCGCGAGCGAAAGAGCGATATCGAGACCAAGGAACGCGATGAATGCCGGCGCCGAAGTAATCGGCGGTGCCGCCGATTGCAGGACCAGCGCCAAGGATAGTTCGCGCCAGAGCTCGCTCTCACCGATGAACAGGTAAAGCGCGCCAAGCACGATCGGCGTCGCGACCATCATCAGGAAGGTTGCGCTGAGAAGCAGCGGCAGGCGTGAGCGCCGGAACTCGCCGCGTAAGGCAGACGGTTCGACGCGCAGAAAAGAGAACACCAACAGGCAAAAAATGGCCGGACCGACAAGCGGCCGAAACAGTTCGGACAATTGCGGTATGGCGAGTCCGAGAAAGACGCTTGCCGCGACAGCACGCGTTCCCTGCCGCCCAAGCCAGGCGAGCGCCTGGCCGACGCGCACAAGGACATTCATATGCATTCTCCGCGCCGTTTATATGTCGGGAGTGGCGTTGTGCTCGCCCGGCCTGTTGCGCAGTATCACGAGAACCAGAATCGGGAAAAGGGGCGAAGGTGGCGAAACGCGAAGTACTGGTGCTCGGCGCAGGAATGATCGGCGTGTCGGTGGCGATCCACCTTGCGAAGCGAGGCATCTCCGCGACGCTTGTCGACCGGCGCGGTGCGGGCGAGGAAACCTCCTACGGCAATGCGGGACTGATCGAGGCGAGCCGGATGTTGCCGATCGCTTTTCCCCGCAATCTCCGTGAACTGGCACGCAATGCGCTCGGGCTTGTACCGCACAGCAATTTTCACTGGAGCGCGTTGCCGTCCGTCGCTCCCTTTCTGCTGCGTTACTGGGCCGCCTCACGCCCGGTTCGCCTCGACGCTTCTGCGCGAGCGTTGCGCCCGCTGCTCGCATCGGCGCCCGCTGAACATGCCGAATTCATCGAAGAGGCGAAGGTCCCGCAACTAATGCGCAAGGGCGGGCTTCTCAAGCTGTTCCGCACGGAGGAAAGTTTTCACGAGACAGCCGCCGATCGCGCGTTCGCCGACGAGTTCGGTGTTCCCTATAAAATCATGTCGCGCGAGGAGGCGCTCGCGCGCGAACCGCATCTGAGGCCGGTCTTCAACAAGGCACTGTTTTGGCCCGAGACAGGGACATGTCCCGATCCCGGTGCCCTGACCAAGGCGTACGCCGCTCTGTTCGAGAAACTCGGTGGCGTCTTCGTGCGTGGCGATGCGCGCACCCTTCACGAGTATGAAGGGGGCTGGCGCGTGGAGACCGACGCCGGACCGGTTGACGGAAAAAAAGTCGTCGTCGCGCTCGGGCCCTGGAGCCCCGATGTCATATCTCGGTACGGGGTGAGTCCTCCGTTCGCCGTCAAGCGCGGCTATCACCTTCATTTTGCGGCGGAGGGCAATGCGTCGCTGTCGGCGGCGGTCCTCGACGTCGATGGTGGCTATGCGATGCAGCCGATGAATCGCGGCATGCGCATCACGACAGGCGTGGAATTTGCGCGTCGCGATGCGCCGCCGACGCCGGTGCAGCTTGAGCGGGCGATGCCCTTCGCGCGCGAATTGTTTCCGCTCGGACGTGCGCTCGAAGAAAATCCCTGGATGGGGTCGCGCCCGGCGCTTTCCGACTCGCTGCCGATCATTGGCCCCGCGCCCGGAAAGCCGAGCCTCTGGCTCGCATTCGGGCATGCGCATCTCGGGTTCACATTGGGGCCACCGACCGGCCGCCTGATCGTGGAAATGATGACGGGGACCAAACCCTTCGTTGATCCCTCGCCGTACAGGGCGGACCGCTTCTAGCGACCGAACTTGTCGTGCCAGCTAGGCAGGCCGCCGGGTACGGACTTCGCTTCGTAGACGCCGCGCGCGATTGCGCGCGCGAGGCAATCTGCGGCGGCAGCGCCGATGAGCGCGAGGTCGATCACGGGATCGGCAAGCGGCTTCTTTCCGGTGGCAACCGAGAAGACCACGTCGCCGTCGAGCGGCGAGAATACGGGATAAATCGCATGAGCCATCCCCGCGGTTGCCATGATCGCAATACGAGCGGCCTGCGCCTTTGTCAGCACCGCGTCGGTCGCCACGATGCAGGGCGTTGTATTCTGGCGAGCCTGTCCCTTCAGATGCACTGCATGTGGCGGCGCGGGTAAGGGGGATGGCAAACCGATCCCGCCGAATTCCCTGCCGACTTCGAATGGTGCCGCCCAGAAATGCGGGCCATCGCCAATCGTTACGCGGCCCACGGCGTTAACCGCCGCAAGCGCGCCGACGGTGTGACCGGTTGTGGTCTTGGCGGAAGCGGAACCCAGGCCGCCCTTCAGGTTCTCGACGGTTGCACCCATGCCGGCACCCGCGCTGCCGAGCGCGAACAAAACTCCCGCGCCTGCGGCAGCGGCATAGCCGAAATCGCGATAGGGAGAATGTCGGCCCCACTTCTTGTCACCGGGGGCGAGAAGATCGAACAGGATTGCGCCGGCCACGATGGGTACGACGGCGGGGCCGATCGCAAACCCTCGCCCCTGTTCGGCGAGCCACGCGGTCGCTCCGGCCGCAGCCTCGAGCCCGAAAGCCGAGCCACCGGATATCGCGATCGCGTCGATGCGTTCAACGGTCGCAGCAGGAGAGAGCAGGTCGGTTTCGCGCGTGCCGGGTCCGCCCCCGCGAATGTCCACCGATGCGACGGCGGGCTCGTCAAACAGCATGACGGTGGAGCCGGAGCCGATTCGAGCGTCTTCCGCATGCCCCACGCGCAGACCGGCGACATCGGTGATCAGATTATTCATGAAGTAAACGGGAAACGATTTCCGGCCCTGCGTCAATCGGTGTGCGATCCGTACGGGTCATCACAAGCGCGGGAAGGGGCTTGCGCTTTTGGACGGCTGCGTCGCATCTAGGCCCATGAGCGAACTTTCGATCCCGGTCGCACTCTTCGCGGGCCTGATCAGTTTCATTTCCCCGTGCGTATTGCCGCTCGTGCCTCCGTATCTTTGTTATCTCGCAGGCACAACGTTCGAGCAATTGATCGCGCGTGAGCAAACCGCCGTCGTGGCCCGGCGTGAAGTCGCAGCGTCGGTCATGTTCGTTGCAGGATTTTCAACCGTATTCGTTGCATTGGGTGCCGGCGCCTCGGCGATTGGCGGATTGCTGCGCGCATACTCCGACGTTCTGTCGATTGCGGCCGGCATTGCGATCCTTGCAATGGGTCTGCATTTTCTTGGCGTGTTCCGCTTGCCGTTTCTTCATTCAACGGCGCGCGTAGATGTTGCGAAGCCTGTCGGTCTGTGGGGCGCATATGTCATGGGCCTCGCCTTTGCCTTCGGCTGGACGCCGTGCATCGGGCCGGTGCTTGCTGCAATCCTTGCGGTGGCCGCGTCTGAAGCGACGGTGGCAAAGGGTGCAGGGCTGCTCGCGGTCTATTCGCTCGGTCTCGGAATACCGTTCGTGCTCGCGGCTTTCGCGATCGGCCCGTTCGTCAAGGTGCTCGCGCGCACGCGCGACCGACTGCATCTCGTCGAGAAGATCATGGGTGCGCTTCTCGTGCTCACCGGCATCGCGTTCCTTATGGGCTGGGTTACGCAGGCAAGCTTCTGGCTGCTCGAAGCTTTTCCGGTCCTGCAAAGCTTCGGCTGAAAAAAAGGCCCGCCAGTCGGCGGGCCTTCTTGCTCGCAAATCGCTGAGGTTGTTGCGATCAATTCGTCTTGGCCGCCGTTTCGGCGTAGCTGCCGTCCTTCTTCCACTCGTACCAGACGTAGTCGAGCGCGGTGATGTCCCCCTTCTTATCGAAGGAGAGGGGACCCAGCACCGTGTCCCATTTGCCGCTCTTCATCGTCTCCGCGACTTTCTTCGGATCGGTCGTTCCGGCTTTCGTCGCTGCCTGAGCCCAGACCTGGAAGGCGGCGTAGCTGTAGAGGGTATAGCCTTCAGGATCGATACCCTTGGCCTTGAACTTCTCGACGACTGCCTTCGCCGTCGCTTTCTTGCGCGGGTCCGGACCGAAGGTCATGCGGATGCCTTCGCCAGCCGGGCCAGTGATCGACCAGAGTTCGTTCGTTACGAGGCTGTCACCGCCAACGAGCGCGGTCTTCATACCCTGATCGCGCATCTGGCGGAGGATCAACCCGCCCTCGGTGTGATAGCCGCCGAGATAGACCACGTCGATGTTCGCCTGCTTCATGCGCGAGACGAGTGCGGTGAAATCCTTGTCTCCGCGCGTATAGGCTTCGTACATCCGCTCTTTTCCGCCGGCCTTGTTGAGCGCCTTCTGTGTCTCGTCGGCGAGGCCTTTGCCGTAGGTCGTGCGGTCATGAAGGATCGCGATGTTCTTGCCCTTGTAGGCCTTGGCGAGATAGTCGCCGGCCACGAGCCCTTGCTGATCGTCGCGGCCGCAAACGCGGAACGTGTTCCAGAGGCCGCGATCGGTGAATTGCGGATTCGTCGATGCAGGCGTGATCTGCAGAACGTTCGATTCGGCATAGGCCTCGGAGGCGGGAATCGACGACGACGAGCAGAAATGTCCGGCCACGAATACAACTTTCTGGCTGCCGAGGCGCTCGGCGATCGCGCGAGCCTGCTTCGGGTCGCATGCATCATCGCCGATTTCGAGCTTGAGCTTGCGGCCGAGCACGCCGCCCGCCGCGTTAATGTCGGCGACTGCAAGTTCGGCACCGTTCTTCAATTGCGCGCCGAAGGATGCTTCAGACCCGGTCAAAGGGCCGGCCATTCCGACGTTGATTTCCTGTGCGGCAACCGCACCGCTCATGGCGATACCCGCGCCGAGCGCGAGACCGCTGAGCCACAATTTCTTCATCTGTTTCTCCCGTTTTGACAGACTGCCGACGGCCCGAAACGGGCCGACCGACCTACCGGCAAGTCCCTGAAACCAATAGTGCCGGATTTTCGCGGATTGTCATCCGGAAAGCCGATCAACTCTCAGCGCTTGGAAGAGCCTTATTTTTCGGCAGGAACCCGCTCCCGCCAACTGAACGGGCCGCGGCGCTCAAAAAGCCAGCGATATTGCGTGACCATGCGATGCACCCGCGTCAGCCGATAGCTGATGCTGCCGACGGCGAGGAGATAGACCATGTCGGCGAGGTACGAGGGAAGCGAAAGCAACTCGCCTTGAAAGAGGGCGAAGTGCACGAAACGAACCGCGCCCCCGAGCAAGATCATGTAGCCGACAAGCTGCACGTATGGGCGCCATGTTTCGGCCAAGGCCTTGCCCGTTGCCCAGGCAGCCAACCCGCCGAGGATGCTCGTCACGAAGAGGACCTGCAGGACGGTTTCGTGCTCGTAGACGCCACCCATCATACGGCCTCCGGACGTTTGCGGCCTTCGAGATAGGCGGCGCGGACTTCCGGTTCGGCGAGCAACTCACGTCCGGAGCCGGCGAGGGTGATCTGGCCGTTGACCAATACATAGCCGCGATGTGCCAGGCGCAGCGCGTGATGGGCGTTCTGTTCGACGAGTAAAATGGTCAGTCCCTTCTTTTCGTTCAACTCCCGGATCGAACCGAAGATGTGCTGAACAACGAGTGGGGCAAGTCCAAGTGAAGGCTCATCGAGCAACAGCAGTCGCGGCCGTCCCATGAGCGCGCGCGCGATCGATAGCATCTGCTGTTCGCCGCCCGAGAGCGTGCCGCCGCGCTGCTCGCGACGCTTCTCGAGAATGGGAAACATGCGGAAGATCTCGGCGAGATCTTCGTCAAAATGGGCGAAGTCATCGACGGAGGCGCCGAGCTGCAAGTTCTCGAGCACCGTCATGCGCGGAAAGATGCGGCGGCCTTCCGGAGATTGCGCGATGCGCGAGCGCACGATCTCGTGAGTTGGCAGGTGCGTGATATTCCGGCCGTCGAAAATGATCGAACCCTCGCTCGCCTGCGGCGTACCGCATATCGTCATCATGAGGGTGGACTTGCCGGCGCCGTTGGCGCCGATAATCGTGACGATCTCGCCCTCCTGAAGTTCGAGGTCGATTCCGCCGAGCGCCATGATCTTTCCGTAGAAAGTCTTGAGCCCGCGAGTGGAGAGGAGCGGCTGTTTCACGTGATGCCCG
>Ga0307505_10002142_pt1 | contig 14195 bp, 14 predicted proteins | sample 23_S_MG_FD_202183 | JGI IMG/M metagenome (GOLD analysis project Ga0307505, IMG submission 202183) | Soil microbial communities from Populus trichocarpa stands in riparian zone in the Pacific Northwest, United States - 23_S | ecosystem: Environmental > Terrestrial > Soil > Riparian zone > Trees...
CGGCAGTTCGAAGGGCAGCGGCTGCACCTGCAGCCGCGCGCCGAAGGAGGCGGCCACCCGGCTGCCCAGCACCGCCGCATGGTCGCTGTGCTCCAGCAGGTGCACGATCTGCGCGAAGCTGGTCACCGCCACCTGCACCCGGCGCCGCAGCCCCTGTCGAGCCAGCGTCGCGTCGATCAGGTCGTCGAGTGCCGAGGTGCCGTAGCCAAGAAACACCTGCGGGATCTCGCAGAAGCTGCGCAGCGTCGGCCGCTCGACGGCCCGCGGGTGGCCGGCGCGCAGTGCGTAGACGTAGCTGTCCTCGTACAGCGTCGCCGATTCGATGCTCTCGGTCATCTGCACCCGCGCCACCACCGCCAGATCGAGCTCGCCGCGCTCCAGCCTTTCGGCCAGCGATCCGGCGCCTGGCGGCTCCCAGACGACGCGCACCGCCGAACCCGCAGTCGCCAGTTGCTGCGCCAGCGGCGGCAGGAAACGCTGGCTCGGGTAGTCCGAGCCGGCGATGCGGAACACGCGGTTCGACACCGCCGGGTCGAACTCGGCATCGCCGGCGACCAGCGTCGACAACTCGGCCAGCAGCTTCTCCACCTGCGCGGCCATCGCCAGCGCGCGCGGCGTCGGCGTCACGCCATGGCTGGTGCGGCGGAACAGCGGGTCGTCGAAGACCCCGCGCAGCCGGTTCAGCGAGGCGCTGACCGCCGGCTGGCTGAGGAACAGCCGCGCCGCGGCGCGCGACACACTGCGCTCGCGCATCAGCGCGTCGAAGGTGCGCAGCATGGCCACGTCGAGGCTGCGGATATCACGCAAAGCCATATCGGTTATCCAAAGTTTGGAATTGTCGTCGCGCAGCGCACGGGTTCATCATGCCTTGCGCCACGTCAAAGAAACAGGAGACAACAGATGATCCAAGGGCGAAGTGTGATCGCCTCGCTGGCGGCCCTGGCCGCCGCGCCGCTGCAGGCCCAGAACACGCCCTTCCCCAGCCGCATGATCCGCATCGTGCCTTTCGGCACTGCGGGCGGCCCGATAGACACGATCGCCCGCGCCTATGCCGAGAAACTGCAGGCGCGCTGGGGCCAGACGGTGATCGTCGAGGCCAAGCCCGGCGCCAGCGGCATCGTCGCCACCGACTTCGTCGCCAAGAGCCCGCCCGACGGCCACACGGTGATGTTCACGCTGCCGCTGACGCACATCAACGTGCCGATCCTGCAGAAGGTGCCGTACGACCCGGTGCGCGACTTCACGCCGCTGTCGATGATCGCCACCGGCGGCCCGATGCTGGTGGTGCGTGCCGACGCGCCGTTCGATGACGTGAAGGGCTTCATCGAGTTCGCCAAGGTGCAAGGCCGGCCGCTGAACTACGGCACCTGGGGCAACGGCTCGACCGCGCACCTGTTCGGCGAGCTGCTGAAGCGCCAGTCCGGCGCCCAGCTGACGCACGTGCCCTACAAGGCCGAGGCCGCGGCGCACAACGACCTGTTCGGCGCCACGCTCGATTTCGCCTGGGCCAACCCGGCCACCGCGCGCGGCCACGTGCAGGCCGGCAAGATGAAGGTGCTGGCCATCGCCGGCACGCGACGCGTGTCGATCATGCCGCAGGTGCCGACCTTCGCCGAACAGGGCTTCGCCGGCTTCGACATCGATAGCTGGATCGGCGTCTATGCGCCGGCGAATCTGCCGTCCGACATCCAGACCGCCTGGGTCACGGCGCTGCGCGAGATCACCGCGATGCCGGATGTCTCGCAGCGCCTGATCGCCTTCGGCTTCGAGCCGCTGGGCAACACGCCGGCGCAGTTTGCCGAGCGCTACCAGGCCGACTACCCGCGCATGGCCGAGCTGATCAAGGCCGCCGGCGTCACCGCGCAATGAAGAGGCAGCGATGAATGCGCGCGTGATCCCCATCGAGCCCGATACCGGCACCGCCTACGGCAGACCGAAGCCGACCTACCGCACCGAGCTGGCCGAGGTGAGCGCCGGCACGCCGATGGGCGAGTTGATGCGGCGCTACTGGCACCCGGTCGGCATGGCGGCCGATGCCACCAACACGCCGCGCAAGATCCGCGTGCTGGGCGAGGACCTGATCCTGTTCCGCGACGGGCAGGGCCGGCCCGGGCTGCTGTACCCGCACTGCGCGCACCGCGGCGCGTCGCTGTACTACGGCAAGGTCGACGCGCAAGGCATCCGCTGCTGCTACCACGGCTGGCTGTTCGACGTGCAGGGCCACTGCCTCGAACAACCCTGCGAGCCCGAAGGCGGACGCGCGCGCGGCCGGCGGCGCCAGCCCTGGTACCCGGTGCAGGAGCAGTACGGGTTGATCTGGGCCTACATGGGCCCGCCGGAGAAGAAGCCGGTGCTGCCGCGCTACGAATGCCTGGAGGTGCTGGACGAGGGCGAATTCCTCGAGGCCGACGACTCCAGCATCGGCGGCGGCGGGCCGCAGATCATCCCCTGCAACTGGCTGCAGCACTACGAGAACCTGGTCGACCCCTTCCACGTCGTCATCCTGCACAGCAGCTTCAGCGGCACGCAGTTCGTCAAGGAGATGGCGGTGATGCCCGAAGTGCACTGGGAAGTGCAGCCATTGGGCGTGCGCACGGTCTCGATGCGCACGCTGGCCGACGGCCAACGGCTGCGCCGCATCAGCGAGGCTGGGCTGCCGACGCTGCGCGTGATCCCGAGCCCGCGGCTAGGCCGCTTCGGCCGCGTCGAATCGCTGGGCTGGGTGCTGCCCATCGACGACCACAGCTTCCGCATCTACGTCGTCGGCCGCGTGCGCGAGGTCGGCGAGCTGCGCCGCATGCGCACGCGCATGAACGGCAAGCTGTGGGAGGAGATGAGCGAGGAGGAACACCGCCTATCCCCGAACGATGTCGAGGCGATGGTCGGCCAGGGCGTGATCGCCAAACACTCCGAGGAGCATCTGGTTACCTCGGACAAGGGCATCGTGATGCTGCGCCGGCTGCTGCAGGCGCAGCTGCAGGCGGTGGCCGAGGGGCGTGACCCGGCGGGGGTGAGCTTCGATCCCGACGAACCGCCGGTGGTGTTCACGGCGGGGAACTGGCTGGCGGAGTGAATCGCACCGCAGCCGGATTGCCGCTTCGGTAGACGAAATTGCGGTGGTGTTCCATATAGGGTTCGTGTTCGCCAGTGATGCGGCACAGCTGCATGGTGGGCGAGAGTCCAAGTTGTCGGATGTCGTCCGCTGCGAGCAACGGGGAGACCCGAATCTTTCCGTCGTGTTCGAAGGTGATCAGCCCGGCATCGAAAAGCGCATCGAGGTGAGCGGCGAGCAGAAGACCGTTGGCCGGGTCGAGCCGTTCGGCATTGGACGCGTCTCGCCAAGGCTTGATGTGCGAGGCGCGCAACACAGCAGGCTCTGAAACTCCGCAGACGGCGCAAGCACCCCAATACTTCAGAAGCGCGACGCGAAACGGCCCTTGCCCGATTCGCGCCTGCATCAGCGCCTCGCGTTCGGTTTCAGATACAAGCAGGTGATTCTTCTCGACCTGCGCAACGTCGGCAAGCAAGGTAGACCCCGCGGTGCGCGAAGACCATCCAAGAATCACCAACGCCTCCGCCAGCTCCGGGTGCATCGCCCAGATCAGCTCCCCGCTCTCGGTGCGGAAGCCTTGGCCAATGATGTTCGTCCACACCTTCCAGTCGTCCTCGATGCCGAGAGATCGGGCGATCAGGCGACCGAGACGCCCATACTGAGAGTAGGTGGCATGTGGCCCGTCGTAGCCACCCGCCGCTGCGAGCTGCCGCACCGATAGCATGCCGTCGGGTGCTTCCGCGTGCGCAACGAGCATCCTGCGATAGAGCGGAGTGACCACGTTCCCGAGACTGCTGATCGCCATGCAGTACTGATCCGCCGAAAACCAGTCGTGCTCGCCGGTCGAGTGGGCGGTACTCTCGCTGCCACTCATCGTGGCTCCTGCCACCTCGGTGTGCTCCCCAGGCATCACGCCGCCTGCAGCATGAACTCCACCTTGACGGACTCGTAGGGGAAGACCACCTGACCACTTTCCGTCCTGTCCAGCACACCCGCCTTCAGCAGCGCCGCCAGATCCGTATGCACGGCCTTGACATCACGGCCGACGCGGCGGGCCACCTCCCTGACCGTCACCGGGCCGGCACCGCACATCGCTTTCAGGATCTCCCAGCGCTTCGCGGTCAGAACCTTCCAGAGCAGCTCCGGAGTCGCAAAGGAGATCCGGGCAGACTTCTGCGCCTTGCCTGACTTCCACGCGGACACGAAGTCCTGCGCGGCCTCTTGCGGCGCGCGCACGTCAAGAATCACGGTCTTCATCGTCGATGCTCCTTGCTTCGCGCAGAAAGTCCTCGATCAGCTTTTCGGGCGAGACGAAGGCGTATGGCGCTTCTTCATCCCGCACATGGCGGTGATCCCCCTTGCCGGCCTCGTTGTCGAACCGCACCACGCAGACACCGTCCTTGACGAAGGCAAGGCGGTACTTGAACGCATGCGCCGAACCCGCCAGCGGCGACGGCAACTGCCACAACACCAGTTCGGCGAACGAATCTTCGCTGAACGGAATGCGCTCGCGCAGCAGCAACACAGCCCTCACGTTGGCAATGGTACCAACAAGCAGCAGGAACGGGCCATCGCGTCAGACCCCGGTCAGTCCCCGGGACAGAATGTCTCCCGTACAACCCGGCCACAGCCGGGCCGCGAGAACAGGAGACAAGCGCGATGCTCGAAAGCCTGCGCACACAACGGTTGCTGGCGCTGTTCTTCGCGGGCCTGGTTCTGCTGAACTTCCCGCTGCTGGCGCTGTGGGACCGTGACGCGCTGATCCTCGGCGTGCCGCTGTTCCCGGCGGCGCTGTTCATGGTCTGGGCCGTGTTGATCGCGCTGCTGGCGCTGATCGTCGAGCGCGGCGACGCCGCCCAGGACGACGGATGATCAGCGCCGCGCTGCTCATCGGCGTGTCCTTCGCCTACCTGCTGCTGCTGTTCGCGGTGGCCAGCCACGGCGACCGGCGCGCGCGCCAGGGCCGTTCGGTCATCGGCAACGCCTGGGTCTACGCGCTGTCGATGGCGGTGTACTGCAGCGCCTGGACCTACTTCGGCAGTGTCGGTCGCGCGGCGGCAGCCGGCGTGTGGTTCCTGCCGATCTACCTGGGGCCGATGCTGGCGATGATCGGGGCGTGGATGGTGGTGCGCAAGATGATCCGCATCGCGCGCAGCTACCGCATCACGTCGATCGCCGACTTCATCGCCAGCCGCTATGGCAAGAGCCCGCTGCTGGCCGGGCTGGTGACGCTGATCACGGTGGTCGGCATCGTGCCCTACATCGCGCTGCAGCTGAAGGGCATCGCCGGCGCCTATGCGCTGATGACCACGCCGCTGGGCGAGCCGCTGGCGCGCAGCACGCACTGGTTCAGCGACAGCACGCTGTACATCGCGCTGGCGCTGGCCGGCTTCACCATCGTCTTCGGCGCGCGCCACCTCGACAGCGCCGAGCGCCACGAGGGCATGGTCGCGGCCATCGCCTTCGAGTCGATCGTCAAGCTGCTGGCCTTCCTGGCGGTGGGCGTGTTCGTCGTCTGGGGCCTGTTCGACGGCCTCGGCGACCTGTTCGCGCGAGCCATGGCGGTGCCCGAACTGGCCAAGCTGCTCACGCTCGGACAGGGCCAGGCCTTCGCCTACGAGCAGTGGTTCGCGCTCACACTATTGTCGATGCTGTCGGTGATCTTCCTGCCGCGCCAGTTCCAGGTGATGGTGGTCGAGAACGTCGACGAGCGCCACCTGAAGCGCGCCGCGTGGGTGTTCCCGCTGTACCTGCTGCTGATCAACCTGTTCGTGCTGCCGATCGCGCTGGGCGGGCTGCTGCACTTCGGTGCCGGCGCCGATGCCGAAGGCTTCGTGCTGTCGCTGCCTCTCGCCGGCGGCCATACCACGCTGGCGCTGCTGGCCTTCGTCGGCGGGTTGTCGGCGGCCACCGGCATGGTCATCGTCGAGGCCATCGCGGTGTCGACGATGGTGTGCAACGACCTGGTCATGCCGCTGCTGCTGCGCACGCGGCGCTTCCGGGCCGCAGCCGGCGCCGACCTGACGGGTTTCCTGCTCGGCATCCGCCGCGCCGCCATCGTCGCGATATTGCTGCTCGGCTACCTGTACTTCCATCTCGCGGGCGAGGCCTATGCGCTGGTCAGCATCGGGTTGATCAGCTTTGCCGCGGTGGCGCAGTTCGCGCCGGCGCTGCTGGGCGGCATGTACTGGAAGGGCGGCACGCGCGCCGGCGCGCTGGCCGGGCTGCTGTGCGGTTTCGGGTTGTGGATCTATACGCTGATGCTGCCCTCGCTGGCCAAGTCGGGCTGGGTGGCGGCCGACTTCCTGGCACACGGGCCCTTCGACATCGAACTGCTCAAGCCCGAACAGCTGCTCGGCCTGCGCGGGCTGGACAACCTGACCCATTCGCTGTTCTGGAGCCTGCTGGCCAACGTCGGCGCCTATGTGGTCGTGTCGCTGTGGCGCGCACCCTCGGCGCGCGAGACCAGCCAGGCGCTGCTCTTCGTCGATGTCTTCCAGCGCACCGCCCCGGTGTTCTGGCGCGGCCGCGCGCGCATCGCCGACCTGCGGCCGCTGCTCGGCCGCTTCCTGGGCGCGCGCCGTGCCACCGAGTTGTTCGAGGACTACGCGCGGCGCCAGGGCGTCGCCCGCATCGATCAGCTGCAGCCCGATGCGGCGCTGGTGCAGTTCGTCGAAACGCAGCTGGCCGGCGCCATCGGCAGCGCCTCGGCGCGCATCATGGTGGCGTCGGTGGTGCAGGAAGAATCGCTGGGCCTGGACGATGTCATGCGCATCCTCGACGAGGCCTCGCAGCTGCGCGCCTATTCGCACGAGCTGGAGCAGGTGACGGCCGAACTGAAGCGCGCCAATCAGCAGCTGCAGAGCCTGGACAAGCTGAAGGACGACTTCATGTCCTCGGTGACACACGAGCTGCGCACGCCGCTGACCTCGATCCGCGCGCTGGCGGAGGTGATGGTCGACGATGCAGAGATGCCGGCGGAACAGCGCCAGCATTTCCTGGGCATCGTCGTCGCCGAGACCGAACGCCTGAGCCGGCTGGTGAACCAGGTGCTGGACATGGCGAAGATCGAGTCCGGCCATGCCGAATGGCACAACAGCGATGTCGACCTGCGCGCTTTGCTTTCGCAGGCGCTGCAGACCACCGAGCCCCTGCTGCGCGAACGCGGCGCCCGCATCGAGCTGCAGATGCCCGAGGTGCTGCCGACACTGCGCGCCGACGCCGACCGGCTGATGCAGGTGCTGCTGAACCTGCTGTCCAATGCCGCCAAGTTCGTGCCGCAGGGCAGCGGGCACATCGTGCTGCGGCTGACGGCCGATGCCGCGGGCGTGACCGTGTCGGTGCAGGACAACGGCCCCGGCGTGCCGGCCGAACAGCGCGCGCTGATCTTCGAGAAGTTCCGCCAGGGCGGCGACGGCGCCCACCGGCCGCAGGGCACCGGGCTGGGCTTGCCGATCAGCCGCCAGATCGTGGAACATTTCGGCGGGCGCATGGGGTTGCGCGATGACACGGCGCAAGGCGCGTGTTTCTACTTCACGCTACCTTGGCAGCCAGAACAGGAAGGAGACAAGCCATGACGCACAAGGTGCTGATCGCCGACGACGAGCCCAACATCGTCATCTCGCTCGAATACCTGATGAAGCGCGCCGGCTACGAGGTGTTGATCGCGCGCGACGGGCAGGAGGCGCTGGACACGCTGCGCCGCGAGCGCCCTCGCCTGGTGCTGCTGGACGTGATGATGCCGAAGAAGAGCGGCCACGAGGTCTGCCAGGAGCTGCGTGCCGACGCGCAGATCAAGGACACGCTGGTGCTGATGCTCACCGCCAAGGGCCGCGACACCGATGTCGACAAGGGCCTGGGCGTGGGCGCCGACGCCTACATGACCAAGCCCTTCTCCACCAAGGAGCTGGTGGCCAAGGTGGCGCAGATGCTGGAAGCGTCGCCTTGAAGAAGTTCGACAATCGCCTGGCGGCGGCGCTGCTGGCGCCGGGGCTGCTGCTCATGCTGTTCGCGCTGGGGGGCGGCGCCGCCTTCCGGGCCACGCTGGACGAGCCGCAGCGCCAGGTGCTGGACGCGGCGCTCGACCACAGCGGCATGGTGCTGATGCTGGTCGGCCTGGGCCTGTGGGCGCTGGGCGCCTGGGGCGCGCACCTGCTGTACCAGCAGCACGCGGCGGCTGCGGCGCGGCTGCTGGAACAGGCGCAGGTGCGGGTGGATGGCGATCTGCCGCACCCGATCGCGCCGGCCGGCAGCGCCGCGCTGCAGGGCCTGGCGCACAGCCTCAACCAGCTGGTGCAGCAGCGCACTGAAGCACGCGACGACATGGCGCAGCAGGTGGCGCAAGCCAGCCGCCACATCGACCAGGAGCGCAGCCGGCTGGCGGCGCTGATGTCCGAGCTGACGCAGAGCGTGGTGGTGTGCAACCTGGACGGACGCATCCTGCTCTACAACCAGCAGGCGCGCGCGCAGTTCCGCGCGCTGTCGGCGGCGCCCGCGCTGGCCGGCGGCGCCGAGCTGATCGGCCTGGGCCGCTCGATCTACGCGGTGTTCGAGCGCAAGCTGGTGGCGCATGCGCTGGAGAAGATCGAAGCGCGACTGGCGCGCGCCGAGCCGCGGCCGACGGCGCAGTTCGTCACCACCACGCCGGCCGGGCAGTTGCTGCGCGCGGTGATGACGCCGGTGCGCGACACCGCGCCCGGCGACGCCGCGATGCACGGCTTCGTGCTGATGCTGGACAACATCACGCGCCAGTTCGAGGACGACTCGGCGCGCGACCAGCTGCTTCACATGTTCACCGAAGGCAGCCGCGCCTCGCTGGGCAACCTGCAGGCGGCGGTGGAGATGCTGGACGACGCAGACATGGACACGGCGACGCGCGAGCGTTTTCAGGCGGTGATCCGCGACGAGGCGCGCGCGATGAGCCGGCGCATCCAGGACCTGGCGGCGCGCAGCACGCAGGACCTGAGCACACGCTGGCCGCTGGAAGACATGCTGGGCGCCGACCTGGTCTCGGCGGCGCTGCGCCGCATCGAATCGCTGCCCGGGCTGCGCGCTCGCGCCGGCGAGGTCGACGCCACGCTGTGGCTGCAGGTGGACAGCTTCTCGCTGCTGCTGGCGCTGGCCAGCCTGGCGTCGCGGCTGGCCGACGAGTACGACATCAAGATGGTCGAGCTGCGCCTGGCCTCGGCCGGGCAGCGCGCGCACCTCGACCTGGTGTGGACCGGCCCGTCGATGAGCACCGAGACCGTGCTCAACTGGGAGGGCGAGCCGATGAAGGCCGGCACCGAGTCCAGCCCGCTGAGCGTGCGCGACGTGGTGCAGCGCCACGGCGGCGAGTTCTGGTTCGAGCGCGAGCGCGTGCGCCACCAGACCTTCTTCCGATTCCTGCTGCCGCTGGCGGTCGCGCAGCAGCCGCTCGATCCCGCCGCCTTCGTGCACGGCGACAGCCGGCCCGAGTACTACGACTTCGACCTGTTCCAGGCCTCGGAATCCACCCGCGCGCTGGACGAGCGGCCTCTGGCCGAACTGGCCTACACCGTGTTCGACACCGAAACCACCGGCCTCGACCCGTCGCAAGGCGACGAGATCATCCAGATCGGCGCGACGCGCATCGTCGGCGGCCGGCTGCTGCGGCAGGAATGTTTCGAGCAACTGGTCGACCCGCAGCGCGGCATTCCCGCGGCCGGCATTCCGATCCACGGCATCCGGCCGGAGATGGTGAGGGGCCAGCCGACCATCGACAGCGTGCTGCCGGCCTTCCACAGCTTTGCGCAGGACACGGTGCTGGTGGCGCACAACGCCGCCTTCGACATGCGCTTCCTGCAACTCAAGGAAGCGCAGACGGGCGTGCGCTTCGAGCAGCCGGTGCTGGACACGCTGCTGCTGTCGGCGGCCGTGCACCCGCACCAGGAATCGCATGGCCTGGAAGCCATCGCCGAACGGCTGGGCGTCGGCGTGCTGGGCCGCCACACCGCGCTGGGCGACGCGATGGTCACGGCCGAGATCTTCCTGAAGCTGCTGCCGCTGCTGCAGGCCGCGGGCATCCACACGCTGGGGCAGGCGCGCGAGGCGGCGCAGAAGACCTTCTACGCGCGGCTGCAGTACTGAGCGCGGGAGGCTCCGCCGCTCAAGGCTGCGCCTGGCGCACGAGTTCGGCGCGCAACGCGCGCAGCTGCGCCTTCAGCCGCCGCTGGTTGACCGCGCCCACGCGCAGCAGGATCTTCTGCCCGGCGCCGGCCGACTCCAAGGCCGGGTCGGCGTATTCGTAGCGCACCCAGGGCCGCTCGGAAGGCACCTCGCCCTTGACCTCGACCAGCGTCAGCGCGATCAGCTCAGGCGCATCCGGTGTGGCCAGCAGCTGGTCGATCACCGTCATCAGCCGCGTGTGGAAGCGCTGACCCGGATAGCCGAGTTCTTCGTAGGCCTGCTGCAGCAGGGGCAGCAAACGGCCGTACAGCGCCACCGCGGCGCGCGGGTCGACGTGCTCGGCCAGCAGCACCAGAGGCGTGTAGCGTGCGGCGTTGTCCGGGTCGGCATAGAGCCGGCCATCGCGCTCGATCACCAGGAAGCGGCCCGGCGTGGGTTGTACCGGCCACAGCCGCGGCGCGGCATGTTCGCGCCCCAGGTTGTCGACGGTGGTCACGAAGCGGCGCGCGAAATCGTCGCCGATCAGCAGCTTGCCGGCCTGCGGACCGAACAGCGCCGCCAGCGCCGCACCCACGCCGGCTTCGTCCAGCGGGCCTTCGGCCACTTTCGGCTCGGGCAGCGGTGCCACCGACGCCGCGGCGGCCGGTGCAGACGCGGCCGGCGGCGACGCGGCAACGACAGGCTCGGGCTGCGGCGATGGGGCTTGCACCTCAGCAGGCGGCGGCGCGGGTGCCTGGCTGCGCTGGTACCACCAGCCGCCGGCTGCCAGCACCAGGATGGCCAGGGCCAGCAGCACCCAGCCGACGGGCGAACGCTGCCGCGGCGGCGGGATCAGGGTGCGCGCACCGACCTCGGGCGCTGTGTCGCTTGGCTTCGGGGCCTGCTCTGCCATGCACACCTCCGCATCGCACTCGTGGACGGGTGCGATTGTGCGGCACGGCGAAAGTTCCGCCGCGGCCCGGGCTCAGAACGGCAGGCCGACGTAGTTCTCGGCCAGCGAGCGCTGCGCCGCGTCCGACGAGAACAGGTATTCCAGCTCGGTCTGCTGCAGCTTCTGGTCGTACTCGATGCTGCCGGGGAAGCTGTGCAGCATCGTCGTCATCCACCACGAGAAGCGCTGCGCCTTCCACACCCGCGCCAGTGCCTTGGCCGAATAGCCGTCCAGGCCGCTGTCGTCGCCGCGCTGGTAGTGCGCCAGCAGCGCGTGGTACAGGTAGTGGATGTCCGAGGCCGCGCTGTTCAGGCCGCGCGCGCCCGTAGGCGGCACGATGTGCGCGGCGTCGCCGGCCAGGAACAGCTTGCCGTAGCGCATCGGCTCGGCGACGAAGCTGCGCAGCGGCGCGATCGACTTCTCGATCGACGGTCCGGTGATCAGCCTCTGTGCCACCTCAGCCGGCAGCCGGCGCTTCAGCTCGGCCCAGAAGGCCTCGTCGTCCCAGTCCTCGACCTTGTCCGACAGCGGCACCTGGATGTAGTAGCGGCTGAGCACCTGCGAACGCAGCGAGCACAGCGCGAAGCCGCGCTCGTGGCGCGCATAGATCAGCTCCGGCGACACCGGCTTGGTGCGCGACAGCACGCCCAGCCAGCCGAAGGGATAGACCTTCTCGTATTCCTTCAGCATATCTTTCGGTATCGACTTGCGGCTCACGCCGTGGAAGCCGTCGGCGCCGATCACGTAGTCGCAGTCGATGCGCACAATCTCGTCGCCGTCGCGGTAGGTGACATGGGGCTTGTCGCTCTTCAGATCGTGCGGCATCACGTCCTCGGCGTTGTGGATGACCACGCCCTTCAGGCGATCGCGCGCCTCGTACAGGTCCTTGGTCAGCTCGGTCTGGCCGTAGACCACGACCGAGCTGCCGCCGCTGTACTTGTGCAGATCGACCCGCTTCATCTCGCCATGGTTGGCGATGAAGAAGCCTTCGTGGATCTCGCCCTCGCGGTCCATGCGCTCGCCGCACTGCGCCTCGCGCATCAGCGCGGCGAAGCCGTGCTCCAGCACACCGGCGCGGATGCGGCCGAGCACGTATTCGCGGCTCTGGCGCTCGAGCACGACGGTGGCTATGCCCTTCAGATGCAGCAGCTGCGACAGCAGCAGCCCCGAGGGGCCGCCGCCGATGATGCAAACCTGGGTCTTCATGCTTGTCTCCTTGATGGTGCTGTGATGGGGCTGAACCATAGGCGCCGGCGGGCCGCGGCGGAAGGGATGGATCCTTCCGCCACTTGTACATTTCGAACATGCGCAGCACGGCGATACGCAGCTACGGCCTGTTCGGCGAGACGGCGAACCTGCCGGACCCGATGCACATCGAGACCATCGCCGCACGCTCCGCGCTGCACGACTGGGAACTGGCGCCGCACCGCCACGTGCGCCTGCATCAGCTGCTGCTGCTGCGCAGCGGCAGCGGCACCCTGCACCTGGAAGGCCAGGCGCTGCCGCTCAAGGCGATGTCGCTGGTCAACGTGCCGCCGGGCGCAGTGCATGCTTTTGCCTTCGAGCGCGGCACGCAGGGCTGGGTGGCGACGCTGGCAGACGACCTGGTCGAGCAGCTGCTGAACCCGGCCGGCGAGGAGCGCCGCGCGCTGGCCGGCGGCGGCGTGTACGCCGCCGAGCCCGGCCTGGCCGCGCTGATGACGCAGATCCTGGCCGAGTTCGAAGTCACGGCGCCATCGCGCGCGCTGGTGCTGCAGGGCCTGTGCGCGGTGCTGCTGGGCCTGGCGGCTCGCGCAGCGGCCCGTGCCGCACCGCCGCTGCACGATGCGCCGGCCTCGGCGCTGCTGCGCCGCTTCGAGGCCTGGGTCGATGCGCGGCTGATCGAGCACCCCACGGTGGCCGACTGCGCGCACGCGCTGGCGGTGACGCCCACACACCTGAGCCGTGTGCTGCGCGCATCCACCGGGCAGCCCGCCTCGCGCCTGATCGAAGCACGCCTGATGCGCGAGGCACGGCGCCAGCTGGCCTACACCAGCCTGCCGGTATCGACCATCGCCTACACGCTGGGCTTCGCCGACCCGGCCTACTTCAGCCGCGTCTTCGGCCGTGTCGAGGGCCTGTCGCCGCGGGCCTTCCGCAAAAGGCTCGCGGCCGGCGCCGCGCCACACAATGCACGCTGATCCGACGATGACGAGGGGGCGCACATGGCTTGGTTGCTGCTGGTGCTGGCGGGGCTGTTCGAGGTCGGCTGGGCCATCGGCCTCAAATACACCGACGGCTTCACGCGGCTGTGGCCCACCGTGGGCACGGTGTTGGCGATGATCATCAGCCTGGGTCTGCTCGGCCTGGCGATGAAGTCGCTGCCGGTGGGCACGTCCTATGCGGTGTGGGTGGGCGTGGGCGCGGTCGGCACGGCCATCCTCGGCATCGTGCTGCTCGGCGAGCCAGCCAATGCCGGGCGGCTGATCAGCCTGGGGCTGATCGTCGCCGGCATCGTCGGGCTGAAGCTGTCGTCTCCGGTGTGAAGCTCAGCCGCGCGGCCGCGACGCCTTCGCAGCGCGCTTGTCCAGATGGTAGGTGAGCGAGGCAGCGATGCAGATGGCCAACGCGTCCCTGGGCACGCGGCGGCCCAGCTCGAACACCAGCGCGCGCTGCCCCTCGAAGGCGAAGTCATCGGGGAACATGGCCCTGAAGGTCTCGACGAGCCCCGTCTGGCAGTGAAAGTACATCGCGTAGTGGCCGGGACGCTTCACCTTCCAATCCATGCGCAGCGTGCTGCCCGCGCCATTGCTCGTCAAGTACGCCGGCTCGCCCCACTTCAAGGTCTCTTCGATCGGCCCTGCGCCCGGCGTGACGCGCGCGGTCTTGAAGACGAGTTCCCGCAGCGCCAGCAGCGCCTTCCTCGCGCTCGGCGGGTAGGACGAGAACTTCGCGGCGACTGCGGGATCCTGAAACGGTGTCATGGTCCGACCTGATTAGCGATATTCCTCAGCAGGCTCATCTGGTGAGACTGTGAGCTTGGAAGATGGCGTCACCGATGCAGGAGGTGCGCCATGAGGATGAACC
>Ga0307505_10002143_pt1 | contig 14191 bp, 13 predicted proteins | sample 23_S_MG_FD_202183 | JGI IMG/M metagenome (GOLD analysis project Ga0307505, IMG submission 202183) | Soil microbial communities from Populus trichocarpa stands in riparian zone in the Pacific Northwest, United States - 23_S | ecosystem: Environmental > Terrestrial > Soil > Riparian zone > Trees...
TCGCGGCGGAAGGTGGGCTGCCCGAGGTCGTCGTGGCGTGTGTCGGAGGCGGATCGAACGCGATCGGACTATTCACGGTCTTTCTGCCGTTCGACAATGTCGAGATCGTTGGTGTTGAAGCCGGTGGCTGCGGCTTGAAGTCGGGGCAGCACTCTGCGAGTCTTTCCGCCGGAACCGTGGGAGTCTTGCACGGCTCAATGGGATATCTCCTCCAAGACTCTGATGGGCAGGTTCTGACCCCGCACTCGATTTCTGCCGGCTTGGATTACCCCGGAGTTGGCCCCGAACATTCATTCTTGCGTGATAGCGGACGCGTGCGGTATCTGGCAGTTACCGACGATGAAGCGCTCGATGCTTTCGAGATGCTTGCCCGTGAGGAAGGGATACTCCCTGCCCTCGAGTCGGCGCACGCGCTTGCCGCGCTTCACCGGTTGCCGCACGACAAAACGGGGAAGCGCGCTGTGATAGTCTGCCTGTCAGGACGTGGTGACAAGGATCTGGCGACTGTGATGGGAATGCGTCATGCGAAATAAACGGACGATGACCATGTTCGGGGCCAGCGGCCCAGCGGTGGTCCCATTCCTGACTGCCGGATTCCCGAATCGTCGAGTCTTCGTGGATTCGGTTCTTGCTGCCGTGGATGCTGGCGCGGCAGCCATTGAGATCGGGATGCCGTTTTCTGATCCCTTGGCCGATGGCCCGGCAATTCAACACTCGTCGCAGGCTGCTTTGGATAGCGGCATCACAATGGAAACAGTATTCCAGCTGACCTCGCTTCTCAGGTCGAAAGTGGATGTCCCGATATTCCTGATGGGGTACCTCAATCCGCTCCTCAAGATGGGTGTGGCCAAGTTTGCTCGATCGGCGGCGGAGTCAGGCGCGGATGGTACCATCATTCCCGATTGTCCCATCGAGGAGGCGCGTGATTGGAAGGCAGCGTCGGCCGAGGCGGGTTTGGATAACATCTTCCTGATCGCCCCGACGTCCACGGATGAGCGAGTGCGACGGATCGACCGGATGTCTTCGTCGTTCTCGTACTGTGTATCGATTGCGGGGGTGACCGGTGCAAGACGTGATGTTTCTCCGGCAACTATAGCGTATCTTCGACGCGTGCGACGGTTGGCGAAGAAGCCCTATGTTGTCGGTTTCGGGATCTCATCGCCCGCACACGTGAAGGCGTTATCCGGCTTGGCTGATGGATATGTGGTTGGTTCGGCATTGGTGCCGTTGCTTGAGGGTGGCGCGCGTAGCGCGGCGGCGGCACGAGTCGCACGGCTGATCGGGGCACTTGTACGAAGTGCTCATGGCAGTAAGTGAAGAGCAAAGTATGCAGTCGATCACACAACAGGCACGTTCATCGTTCTTCGATCAGGTCTGCCGGGCGACCTTCGAGGCGCTTTCGCAACTCGGCGGATCGTTAACTGTGGCCGAAATCGCCGATCTCTACGAAGCCCCGAACAAAAAGGGATTCGGGGATTCGGCATTTCCGTGTTTTCCACTCGCGGGTAAGCTCCGAATCGCCCCCAATGAGATTGCCAATCGTCTCACAGCGGCCTTCGTAAAGCCGGACAGTGTCACCGACACCAAAGCAATTGGCGGCTACTTCAATGTCTGGTACAACCCGACGGTCGTTGCCGAGGAAGTGCTTCCTGTGATTGCTCAAGACGGTGCGTCGTATGGTGCCTCTCAGATCGGGCAAGGACGCACCATCTGTATGGATTACTCGCATCCCAATATTGCCAAACCGTTTGGCGTCGGGCATCTGCGCTCGACCGTGATTGGTCACGCGCTCAAGAATGTCTTCGAGAAACTTGGATACACGACAGTCGGGATCAACCACCTCGGTGACTGGGGCACGCAGTTTGGCAAGTTGATCGTCGCTTTCCGTGATTGGGGCAACGAGACGGAGTTGGCATCGCGTCCGATCATGCATTTGCTCGATCTCTACGTTCGGTTTCATCAGGAGGCGGAGTCCAACCCCGAACTCGATGCGCGCGCTCGCGCGGAGTTTAAGAAGCTCGAGGATGGCGATGCCGACAATTTGGCGCTGTGGAAACGATTCCGCGATCTCTCGCTCGACGAGTTTCAGCGCGTGTACAAGCGCCTCGGTGTCTCATTCGATTCGTATAACGGCGAGGCATTCTTTAACGACCATCTGACTCCATTGATCGACCGGCTGCACAGCGCCGGAATCGCCAAGCAGGGGGACGATGGCGCGCTGGTTATTCCGGTCGGCGGCGACGATGAACCGCCGTTGTTGTTGCGCAAGTCGGATGGTGCCACATTGTATGCAACCCGTGACATCGCTGCGGCTGAGTACCGTTGGAAAACATACAACTTCGAGAAATGCCTCTACATAGTCGGGAGCGCGCAGGCGCTGCACTTCAAACAGCTCTTTGCCGCACTTGAACGCATGGGGCATCCGTGGGCGTCGCGGATGTCGCACGTCGATTTTGGTTGGGTCAAGTTTGCCGACAGCATGATGTCCACACGTAAAGGGAATATCGTCCTGCTCGACGATGTCATTCGGGAAGCGGTGTCGTTGACGCGTACGATCATTCAGGAGAAGAACGCTGAGTTGGCGGATGCTGAAGCGGTAGCCGAATCCGTCGGTGTGGGAGCAATTGTCTTCTGGCAATTGTCAGTTAAGCGGCAAAAGGACGTGAGCTTTAACTGGGACGATGTCTTGTCGTTCGACGGACGAACAGGGCCGTACTTGCAATACACGCACGCGCGTGCCTGTTCGCTTTTGCGCAAGTGGGGCAAAGACATTCCGGACGTCGGTCAATACTCCGGGCTTGAGGGCGAGGAAGAACGTCGGCTGCTTCTGCAACTCGCGGATTGGCCGAGACGCATCTCGCAAACAACGGAGCAATACGAACCGCAGATCATTGCTGCGGCACTCTTGGACATGGCACAGACATTTAACTCGTTTTATCAGAAAGTACGCATACTCGATGGAGAGCCTGAGTCGATTCCATCGCGCTTGCAACTGGTTGACTGCCTCCGCAGTGTGATGGCGGAGGGCCTGCGGCTCTTGGGGTTGAAAGCGCCTGAGCAAATGTAGTAGTACTCGAAATCACTAAGTACTTTGAACCTGGGAGTTGGTGGAGCAACACTATGCTGATTGTAATGGACATGCACGCCGGACCGGCTGAGATCGAGGCGGTGTGTAATGAGATTCGCGCGCACGGCTTAATCCCGCACGAGATGCCGGGTGCGCAACGAACGGCAATTGGGATCACTGGCAACAAGGGCTCCGTGGAGGCCGCGCGGTTCGAGTCGATGCGCGGGGTTATGCGCGTCATCCACGTCACTGCCCCGTACAAACTCGTCAGCCGCGAATTTCACGAAGACAGCTCGATCGTAAAGGTTGGCAACGTCCCGATCGGCGGCACGGGTTTCGTGGTTATGGCGGGGCCGTGTGCGGTGGAATCGGTCGGCCAGATTGATGAAGTAGCCGAACGCATCAAGAAAGCTGGCGCGCATGTGTTGCGTGGCGGCGCGTTCAAGCCGCGCACTTCACCATACAGCTTTCAAGGGATGGGTCTCGAAGGTCTGAAAATCCTCGCAGCAGCCAGAGAGAAGCATGGATTGCCGATTGTCACCGAGGCAATTGACAGTGAATCGTTGGATCAGGTCGCGGAGTATGCCGACATGGTCCAGATTGGCGCGCGTAACATGCAGAATTTCTCACTGCTCAAGCGTGCGGGAAGATGCGGTAAACCTGTTTTGCTCAAGCGCGGATTGTCAGCAACATTGGACGAACTACTCATGGCGGGCGAGTACATTGCGAATGAGGGGAATCCGAACATCGTGTTCTGCGAGCGGGGTGTTCGCACGTTTGCCGATCACACCCGCAACACGCTCGACCTGTCCGCGGTTCCGTTCATCCAGAGAATGAGCCATCTGCCAATCCTTGTCGATCCGAGCCACGGCACAGGGAAACGCAACAAGGTGCCACCGCTATCGTGTGCGGCGGCGGCTGTCGGCTGTGATGGTCTCATTATCGAAGTGCATCCGCATCCGGACGCGGCGATGTCCGATGGCCCGCAGTCGGTGACACCGGATCAGTTTGATGATTTGATGAAACGCGTGGCCGCGATCACGACTGTGGTCGGACGACACATGAATTAGAGTTTTGGAGATGACAACTTCGACTATGACATCGCCGACTGCCACTGATGCTCGTCTCGAGTACGTACGCAAACTGCACGGCGTCTACCGCCCACCAGCGGATAAATCCATTGCTCACCGTGCGTTGATTCTTTCGGCAATTGCCAAGGGCCGGTCTCTCGTCACTCCGATTTCACGGTCAGCGGATGTAGCATCGACAGCCGCATGTCTGCGTCAGCTGGGAGTCGATATCCAAGAGCAGGATGGGTCGTGGATCGTAGTCAGCCCCGGTATTGATGCGTGGATTGAACCCGAAAGGGCGTTGGATTGCGGTAACTCCGGGACGACAATGCGTCTTCTGGCAGGGTGTCTTGCCCAACGTAGCTTTAACGCACGACTAATCGGCGATGAATCGCTCATTCGTCGTCCGATGCTGCGTGTGGCGGAGCCATTGCGCCGGATGGGCGCGACGGTAAATTTGTCGCCTACGCACACTGCTCCGGTCGAGGTACGCGGTGGATCGTTGACGGCGATCACTTACGAATTACCTGTTCCGTCAGCACAGATCAAATCTGCGGTGCTGTTGGCGGGGTTGACGGCGTCCGGCGAGACAGTCGTCATCGAGTCGGTTACGAGTCGTGATCATACAGAGCGAATGCTACACGCGGCGGGAGTCGATTGCTTCGTGGAGCATCCGCAACGACCTGTTGGCGATAAGCGCGAACTGCTCTTGGCCGGCTTGACGGAACCGGAGTCGCCAACGAACCGCCGCATGATTCGACTGGGCGCGCGGCGAACGGTAACACCTCAGGATTGGACAATTCCGGGCGACTTCTCGGCGGCGGCGTTTGTGATCGCTGCCGCGATCGGCGCTCGCAAAGCGGAGATCATTGTCGACAACGTCGGGCTAAATCCCACGCGGACCGGATTTCTCAAAGTGATCAAACGCATGGGCGCGGATGTCGATGTGAAAAAACAAGGCGAGCACGTGGGAGAGGCCTACGGCCAAATCCGCGTGACAGAATTCGCGAATCTCAAGGCAGTCAAGGTCCACGAGAATGAAATCCCTTCACTGATCGACGAGCTTCCAATGCTGGCCGTACTTGCAGCACGCGCCGAGGGCATTAGCGTGTTTCGAGGCGCGGCAGAGCTCCGTAACAAAGAATCCGATCGCATTGCCGCGGTTGCGACCAATCTGCGCGCGATGGGCGCCAAGGTCGCCGAAGTCGACGACGGTTGGGCAATCGAAGGTCCAACACAATGGCACGGCGCGACTATCGACCCATTTGGCGACCACCGAATCGCGATGGCGTTTGCAGTTGCCGCGTTGTGGGCGGATACACCCACCACGATCAAGAACGTTGGAATCATGAACGTCTCTGACCCCGACTTTCTGTCATCACTGATCGCACTGTCTCACTGATCGCAACCCATGCCACGCGCTACAGTCCAAAGCCGTTACTCGACTGGCGTGTACGGTGTTGTCGGGCGCGAGATCGGCTACTCACTTTCCCCATACATTTTCGAGCAGGTTTTCAAATCACTCGGTTGGCGAGCAGACTACGCGCGTTTCGATATCGAGAAGCGCGAGTTACGCCTTCTGCTTGATTCCATGCGCACCGCCCCCATTCGGGGATTGAGTGTCACCAAGCCGTACAAAGAACTCATAATCTCCCACCTGGATCGGCTCGATGAATCAGCCAATGTTGTCGGTGCCGTCAACACTGTCGCCAACATTCGCGGACGCTTGGTCGGCTACAACACTGATGTTAGCGGGGTTGTCGCGGCACTAAAGCCTGTCCGTTCGCGATTGCGAGGCGCCAATGCTATCATCTTCGGTGCTGGTGGCGGCGCGCGTGCCGTGGGATTTGCTCTGCTAAACCATCTGGGAATGGCCAGCGTGACAATTGCGGCTCGACGTCAGTCGCAGGCGACGCGCCTGATTCACGGACTACAAGACCGAATGCCTCCGGCACAGTTGGCATCTGCCGCGTTTCGTCCCGCGACCGATCTGAACTATTCACTCTCGCATGCTGATTTGATCGTCAATGCGACTCCGATCGGCACTCAAGGGAAGTCGCGAGACTTAGTGTTGCCTGCCGGCGTAAAAATGCGTCCGACGGCTATCGCGTTCGATTTGGTATACAGGCCCCGGCCCACACAATTCAGCATGGAAGCACGTCGAGGTGGCTGCAGGACAATTATCGATGGCTGGCCGATGCTCGTGGCCCAAGCGGAAGCAGCGTTTCAGTTGTGGACAGGAAGGAAGTTCCTCACATCCGTGCGTCTGTCCCTTCTCAGTCATCGACAATTACCGTGACCACAGCGAATCCGCAGACGACCGGGGTGGTTTTGAGGCGCGGCGCGATGCAGGGCCTCAAGACATTCTTGTTGCTGATGCGCGTGATGATTCCGGTGTATGTCATCATCGCGATTCTCGCTCGTACACCGGTGCTTCCGGCTATCGCGGATTTCTGCCAACCCGCGATGGGGATCTGGGGCTTGCCCGGTGATGCAGCGCTGGCCATGGTCCTTGGACATTTTGTAAACCTGTACGCCGCTCTCGCTGTCATTGCTGCAGGTCAGTGGGATCCTGGTGCCGTTACAGTCGCGGCAGTAATTCTTGGGATCTCACACTCGCACCTGATGGAAAGCGCCATCTTTCGATTGATGAACGCGCCATTCGGATTGCTGGCGGCAGTGCGTGTGACCGCGGGGTGGGGATTGGGTTGGGTCGTTGGGCTGATGGTGTCGAAGTAGAAGGTGTATCATGGGTGATGCCGCATACGAAATCTCAACCGGCCTCTTCGGCCTCGCACTGAAGATCTTTGTGATAGTCATGCCGTTGCTTATTTTTCTTGAGTGGGCAAGGACACAGGCATGGTTTACGCGGTTCATCAAGGCCAGTGGCGCAGTATTCAATCCGGTCGGTTTGCGTTCGGAATCATTATTCCCGCTGATGACCGGGATTCTCTTCGGCATCTCATATGGGGCAGGCGTTCTCATTCCACAAGCACAGTCTGGTGACTTGTCGCACCGGCAGGTTTTCCTAACGGCGTTGTTTCTCTGCCTTTGTCATGCAATCATCGAAGACACTCTGCTCTTTGCGCTGGTAGGGGCCAATGCCTGGATCGTGGTCGTAACACGATTCGTTGCCGCGATGGTCATAGTCTACGCCTTCTCCCGCAGTGCGTGGCCAGTCGGTTCTGAGCCAGTGAAGACGGAGAGTCAGCATGTTTGAGACGACTCGCCGACACCTCTATCTCGCCGGATTCATGGGAACGGGGAAGAGTACGATAGGGCGAGAAGTCGCCCGTCGGCTCGGGTGGGGACACGTCGATCTGGATGAATTCATCACTTCGCTTTGCCACCGCTCAATTGCTGACATATTTGAATCCGAGGGTGAGCCAGCTTTTCGGATCATTGAGGCGCGTGCACTACGACTTGCCGTGATGTCGCCCCATTCCGTAATCTCATTGGGCGGAGGGACTCCGATTCGTCGCGACAATGCCAATATCATTCGATCGACCGGGCGATGCTGGCTATTGAAGGCGGGCCTCGACGTGATCTGGGAAAGAGTTCGACAGGCGGAGTCGCGACGCCCCCTACTCTCCGGGATATCGCGAGGCAAGGATGCCAATGGATCGACTCTCCAGGACTTTGTTATGGTTGTAGAACCATTGCTCCAAAGGCGGATGGAATCGTACGCGCAAATTGCGGACTCTGTCTTGGACACGTCCGCGGGCTCTGCAGATTTTCTGGCGGGCAAGATTGTGGATGAGTTCAACGCGATAGTTTCCCGTGGAGTTGTAAAGTGAAACGATCCGCGCGAGAGAAGCCCGCGCTTATTGGCCGTACCGGCGGTATGATTACACCCGTGTTCCTTCGTTTCGGCCTCGGATGTGACATGGGAGAAGTTTTGCCGGTCCCCAAGGGCGGACAACGGATATCTCTGGTTACTGATTCGATTGTCTGGAAGCTCCACGGTCGAAAAGTGAGTCGGGGCCTTACAGCATTCGGCTGGAAAGTCGATACCTTCAAACTGGCGCCGGGGGAACGCATCAAGTCAGCGCGTGTAGTTTCGCATCTTCATGACCAATGGTTTAGGCTGGGGTACGATCGTTCGAATCCAGTGATTGCGTTAGGAGGCGGAACTATCGGCGATGGGGTTGGATTTGCCGCCGCGACATTCTTGCGTGGACTCCCGCTGTGGCATGTCCCTACGACAATTGTCGGGCAAGTCGATTCCTCGATCGGTGGAAAGGTCGGGATCAACCATGCCCGTGGTAAGAACCTGATCGGTTGCTTCTATCAACCGTCGGGTGTGGTGATCGATGCTGCGTTCCTTGCCACCCTTCCTGTACGAGAAATTCGGTCGGGTTTGGCGGAGGTCATCAAGTACGGCATCATTTCCGATCCTGCGCTGTTTGGGCACTGCGAAAAGCAGGTGCCCGGATGGATATCAGGAAGTAGCCCGCTTGATCATTCAACACTCAAAAAGTGTGCCGCCATCAAACTCGAGGTCGTCGAGTCCGATGAGCGCGACACTGGGAATCGTCACATTCTCAATTTTGGTCACACACTCGGACATGCCTATGAGGCGTGGGGGCGATTCAAGACATTCAAGCACGGTGAGGCCGTGACGCTTGGCATGGTTTCCGCATCTCGTATTGCTGAACGACGCCGTATGATCACGGGCAAGGATTTCGACCGGATTCTCGCGTTGTGCCGACTCATTGCGCCGAGCCAGCGGACAGTCCGATTTGATGCCGACGACGTGATCCCTTATCTTGCAAGCGATAAGAAACGTACACTTGGACAAAATGCCTGGGTGCTTCCAACAGGCATTGGACGTGTCAGGATTGTGCGCGATGTGGCCGACAAAGAAGTCAGGGACGCGATCAAGTTCGTCCGTGAATGGGTGATGGAATCGGAGTAAAGATACGATGGCTACGACAATCTTAGTCCTGAATGGACCCAACCTCAATCGTCTCGGACTGCGTGAGCCGCAATTGTACGGCACTGAGAGCTTGGATGACTTGAACGCACGGATTTTGGCACGTGCTCATGCGCTTGGTCTGCACACCGAGTTTTTCCAATCCAACCATGAGGGTGCATTGATTGACCGTTTGCACGGATACGGGGTGGCGAAGGGAGTTGTGCTCAATCCCGGTGGCTTGGCTCACTCATCTGTCTCCTTGCGTGATGCGGTCGCGTCGATCCCGATCCCTGTCATTGAGGTTCACATCTCCAATATCTTTGCGCGCGAATCCTTCCGTCATGTTTCACTCGTCTCTGGTGCGTGCCGCGGCGTTATCTCCGGGTTGGGCACCAACGGCTACCTGCAGGCCGTGGATTACCTCGCGCATCTCCTACTCGATTCTTGACACTCATTAGCATCGGCTTTGCCTCCAGACAGCGGGCAGTGTAACTTGGGCCGGTCTTCCAAGACCGGTACCCATGGACACACCGCCGACTCCCATCAATAAAGACATCGAATCGATCCTTCGAGGTCATCCCTATAAGGCGATCATACGTCTGGCATGGCCAACAACCGTGTCGATGTTGTTGCACACTTTCTTCAATGTCGTCAATTTGATTTGGGTGGGACGGTTGGGGCCGGTCCCTATCGCCGCAGTAATCTCCGCGACATTCATCATTTGGATTCTGTATTCTCTGATCAGCATCCTCTCGACCGGCGTCGTGGCAATGGTCTCGCGCTTTCTTGGCGCTGGCCAATTCGACGAAGCCCGGGAGGTAGCGGAGCAGACATGGCGTTTTGCGTTGATTTTCGCGTGCGCCATCGCGTTGCCGGGATACTATTTCCGCGAATCGATCATCGCGGTAATGCACTTGGAGCCGGAGGTTGCCAAGGCAGCGTCCGACTACCTGGGCATCTACTCACTGACATCCATTTTCATCGTTTTTGCGGAATGGGCTGGCGCTCTGTTTCGCGCATCAGGGAACCCGCGCACGCCGTTGATCGTGTTCGCGGTCGGTCTCGTGTTCAACTTGGCGCTGGATCCGTTGCTCATTTTTGGGATTGGCCCGTTTCCGCGAATGGAAGTGGTTGGGGCAGCTGTGGCCACAGCCATTTCGTATGCGTTGATTGCAGTTGCAATCTTTTGGTTGTTGCGCGGCCGTCCCCTGCCGTTTGAGGTTAGGCTGTCTGTCGTAGGAAGGATGGACTGGCGGCGTATCGGACGGTTGCTAATGATCGGGACGCCGATCTCGATTCTGGGAATCGTCTTTTCGATAGTCTATTTGTTCATCAATCGAATCACAGCAGGATTCGGAACAGAAACTGTAGCCACCTTGGGAATCGGCAACCGCATCGAGTCGATCAACTATCTGGTGGCCTCCGGGTTTGGACTCGCGACCGCGACTCTCGTGGGCCAAAACCTTGGCGCTAGGAACCCGGATCGTGCTGCGGCGATGACCCACAAGACGATCCTCTTGGTGTCCGCCTACATCGGGGTGACGTCGCTCTTTTTTCTGATCTTTCCCGAGGCAATTGTGCGTGTGTTCACCAACGATCCAGCTGTGATCGAGGCGGGACGGGGGTACATCCGCATTCTGGCTCTTTCGCAGGTGTTTATGGGCTGGGAGATTGTTCTCGAAGGCGCATTCTCCGGGGCTGGAGACACATGGCCCCCGATGATCGTGGCGATTCCAGGCGCTCTCGCTCGTATTCCCCTGGCTTGGCTGCTCGCCGACTATTGGGGGCTCGGTCCTGACGGTATCTGGTGGGCTATTTCGATCACGACGATCGTGAAGGCGGTCATCCTGTATATCTGGTTTGCCCGGGGTACTTGGAAACACCGCGCGGTGCATTAGCGATTCTGGAGTTTAAGGCGGCTCATCGCTATCTTTCCAATGTGGATGCAATCTCACGAACCGCTTGGGCAGACTCTCCCGAGTTCTTGAAGCATAATGCGGGACTGCCTCATCCCGAACGCCCGGAGCGTCTCACTGCTATTCTTGATCGATGCCGCGAGGACGGACTGCTAGCACGATGCCTGCGATTAGACTTCGAGCCAGCGACTGATGATGAGCAATCATTGGTTCACACACGTCGCCACATTACCAGTCTCACCAAGTCTGGGGGGCAACAGCTCGACCCGGACACGTTTTGCGGTATCGACACCCCTGAAATCGCCCGTTTGGCAGCGGGTGCCGCGGTTGCGGCGACTCGATCGGTCATGGCCGGGGAATCGTCCAACGCGTTCTGCGCGCTTCGTCCGCCGGGGCACCACGCGCCAGCGGATCGGGCTATGGGCTTCTGCTTTTTCAATAACGTCGCGGTAGCAGCCGCAAGCGTGGTGGAATCAAATCCTCAGGCAAAAGTGCTGATTTTGGATTGGGATGTTCACCATGGCAATGGAACGCAGGCGATATTCTATGAGTCCGAAAAAGTTTTGTACTCATCCGTGCACCAATACCCGTTCTATCCGGGGACCGGTGCTGCAAGCGAGGACGGTCGTGGACCGGGCAAGGGATTCACGATCAACAAGCCCGTAACCGCCGGGGCGGGAGACTCTGAGTTCCTGGATGCGATAACGGCCATACTCGACGAGTCGGCCGCAATCATGCGACCGGACATAGTGATGATATCAGCCGGATTCGACGCGCACCGTGACGACCCACTGGCAAATTTGGACGTAAGCGTTGACGGGTTCGCGGAGGCCACACGTAGAGTTTGTGCATTCGCGAACGATCAATGCGATGGTAGGATCGTCTCAATCTTAGAGGGTGGGTACAATGTGCAAGCGTTGGCGGATTCGGTTGCGGCGCACTTGACCGTTTTGATAGACAACGATTAGAAAATCCTTTCGAGATGGCAACCAAGCAGACACACACTGACGAAACGCTTTGCGTTCACGGAGGGACAGTACATCCGCATGGAGCGTTGGCGTTGCCGATCTACCTCTCGTCGACGTACCGATTCGCCAACACCGCTGAGGCGGCGGCTCTGTCACGTGGCGAAGTAACGCGGTATATTTATTCACGGTACGAAAACCCGACTGTTGCCGAAGTTGAAAACAAGCTCGCCACACTCGAACGTGGCGAGCGGGCGCTCCTCTTTGCTTCGGGATCCGCCGCGACATCCACATGGTGCTTTGCATTTCTTAAATCTGGCGACCGGTTCGTTGTGTCGACTGAGTTGTATGGCGGTAGCGCGCACTTCTTCGAACAGTATCTCCCCACGCTCGGCGTCACTGTCGACAAAGTCAGTTTCCATGATCTCGACAAGCTCGACAGGGCATTGTCCGGAGCACGGGCGTGCTGGTTCGAGACTCCCAACAATCCGACTGTGCGCGTTCTCGACGGCCGCGCGATCGCGTTGCTCTGCAAGAAGCACAATGTGCTCTCGGCCATAGACAACACCTTTGCCACACCGATCCTCCAAAAGCCGATTGAATGGGGTATCGATTGGGTGATGCACTCGGCCACGAAGTACCTCGGCGGTCACACAGATTTGATTGGTGGGGCCTTGGTTGGCGCCCCCGGAAGCGATCACAAGCGCGTCTATGAGGCCCGTAAGACAATCGGTGGCGTTATGGACCCGCATGCGGCATTCCTCATGAACCGCGGGATGGCGACACTCGCGGTACGAGTCGAGAGGCAGTGTACAACTGCGCTGGCATTGGCGACTTGGGCGCAAACGCAGCCCAAGATTGCGAAAGTCCATTACCCCGGCTTAAGTGGGCATCCGGGGCACGACATCGCGAAGTCTCAGATGAAGGCGTATGGCGCGGTCTTAGCGATTGACATCGCGGGCGGGTACGCCGCCGCCGCAAAGTTCATCGACAATCTCCAATTGGTGGTCAACGCCGCGTCTCTTGGCGGGGCCGAATCACTTGTTTCAATGCCGATACTCACCTCGCATACTAAGGCCACTGACGCCGAACGGGCGATAGCCGGAGTGACTGAAAGCACGGTCCGATTGTCAGTCGGGCTTGAGTCATTCAGCGATTTGCGCGATGATATTTCTCAAGCACTCGGGGCGTTGTAGTTCATGTTGGGCCGGGGGGCCATGATCGGTTCTGCTTTCAACTCGCAGCTTATCCGTTCCCTTCTCGTTGGGCTGGTCGCATTGCTCTGCCATGTGACGGATGTGCGAGCGCAGGATGATCGCGAGCCGCTTGTGCTTGAACATGCGGATTCGACAGAGGTTGTCAGAACAGCAACGGATACGGAATACCAGCTTTACGGCGACGTCAGATTTGTTCAGGGAGAGACACGGTTGCGCGGCGACCGTGCCATTTGGCGGCGTGAAAGCGGAATCATCGATCTGATCGGAAATGTGTTGGTCCAGCAACCGCACCGCTGGGTTTCGGCGCAGAGCATGGTCTACGAGCGCGCCGGGCGAACTGTGATTGCCCGTGGCGATGTTCGGTTGGAAGATACCACACAGAGCTTCTCTCTGTCTTCGGAGCGCGCGCGTTACGACCGCCTGCACGATCTGGCGATTGCCGACTCAACCCCGGTCGTCCTGCTCGATTTCTTGCTCGATTCAGCATCGCAGACTCTCGTCATCGCCGACACGATCATCTACGATCGCATGGCGCGTCGGGGCGAGGGAATTGGCAATGTCAGTGTTCGCAAAGGGGAATGGGTTGCTTATGGGCAGCACGGCCTCATCTATCCGGACTCGAGCCGGGCGATCATGTCGGGAAAGCCGACAGCGGTAGGCGCCGGGGGCTCGATCAGCGGCGACACCTTGATTATGGAATTTGCGGGACGCGGCGTGCGTCATGTCCGTGCCATCGGCAATGCATCGGGAACGTACCGTGACACGTCGCTTGGAAGTTCAGGCGCAAATCTGCTTCGCGGACGGATCGCAGACTTCTTTGTCGACGAAGACACACTCCGCGCCATTCGTGTGATCGGACAGGCGTACACCGATTACCAGCCAGCAGACAGCACCGAAGGTTCGAATCATGCGTCGGGTGACTCATTGTGGATGTATTTCAAAGAGGGCAAGATTGACAACATCGTCATTTCCGGCGGTGCCCAAGGACGTTACCTCGGCCCACGACCATCCGGTGGCCATGACACCGTCGATTACAAG
>Ga0307505_10002144_pt1 | contig 14191 bp, 14 predicted proteins | sample 23_S_MG_FD_202183 | JGI IMG/M metagenome (GOLD analysis project Ga0307505, IMG submission 202183) | Soil microbial communities from Populus trichocarpa stands in riparian zone in the Pacific Northwest, United States - 23_S | ecosystem: Environmental > Terrestrial > Soil > Riparian zone > Trees...
AGGTTCCCACCGTCAAGCCCTACGACGAGGCGAAGTGGGCCGAGATGCCGGACGGCCAGAGCGCGCTCGTGGAGGAGTCGCTCACGCTGCTCGACGCGCTGCATAAGCGGTGGGTGCTCCTCCTGCGCGCCATGACGCCGGCGGACTTCGAGCGGAAGCTGAACCATCCGGAGTGGGACGCGCCCCTCTCGCTCGACCACATGCTCGCGCTCTACGCCTGGCACGGGCGCCACCACGTCGCCCACGTCACCGCGCTGCGCGAGCGCAAAGGCTGGTGATCCCCACCGCGCGGTGACCGACAGCGACGCCGCGCCCGGACGATGGCGCATGCTCGTGCTCCTCGGTGTCGCCGAGGCGCTCGGCATGTCGCTCTGGTTCGCCGGAAACGCCGTCGCGCCGCAGCTCCAGGAGCGCTGGCTGCTCACCGGGAGCCAGGTGGGCTGGCTCACGACGTCGGTGCAGCTGGGATTCGTCGCGGGCACCGCGGCCATCGCGGTGCTCAACCTCGCCGACATTCTCGCGTCGCGCCTGCTGTTCACCATCGCGGTGCTTGCCGGCGGCGCCGTGAACGCCCTGCTCCTCACGGTGGACGGCTTCGCGCCCGCACTGGTGACGCGCTTCCTCTGCGGCTTCTGCCTCGCGGGGGTGTACCCGCCCGGGATGAAGATGATCGCCACCTGGTTCCGCGCGCGGCGCGGGCTGGCGGTGGGCACCATCGTGGCCGGTGTCACGATCGGCAAGGCGATGCCGTACCTGATGCAGACGCTCCCGAACCCCGGCCTCGAGACCGTGATTCTCGCCGGAACCGCCACGGCGGTGATCGCCGCGGCGCTCGTCTGGTTCGGTTATCGCGACGGGCCCTACCCCTTCGCGGCGCGGCCTTTTTCGTGGTCGCTGGTGGGCACCGTCGTGCGGCAGCGGCCGTGGCGACTGGCCACCGGCGGGTACCTCGGCCACATGTTCGAGCTGTACAGCTACTGGACGTGGATCCCGGCGTTCCTGGCCGCGAGCGCGGCGGCGGCGGGCGGCGCCAGCCGGACTTCCATCTACGTCATGTCCTTCGCGACGATCGCGATTGGCGGCATCGGCTGCGTGTGGGGCGGCGCGGTGGCGGACCGCATCGGGCGCGAGCGCTTCGTCATTCTCGCCCTCGGCATCAGCGGCGCCTGCGCGCTGCTCGTCGGTTTGGCCTTCGGCGCCGGCTGGTGGCTGCTCGCGCCCATCGTGCTCGTATGGGGCTGCTTCGTGGTCGCGGACTCGGCACAGTTCAGCGTCCTCGTCACGGAGAGCGTCCCGCCGCATGCCGTGGGCACCGCGCTCATGCTCCAGACGTCCCTCGGCTTCCTCCTCACGACCCTCACCATCCAGCTGGTGCCCCCTGTGGTGGAGCTCGCCGGCTGGCGCTGGGCGTTTCCCCTACTGGCGCTGGGGCCAATCGCCGGTATCGCAGCGATAAAGGCCCTCCTTACGTTTAAGGCGCAGCAGGGGGCCTTGGCCAACCGGACCCCGCCGTCTCCCACGATCACTCCTTGATGCAAGTCGCCGTTCTGAAGGAAACCGCCGCGCGCGAGGAGCGCGTGGCGCTGACGCCTGACAGTGCCGCACGGCTCGTGAAGACGAAGGTGGACGTGGTGGTGGAGCGCGGCGCGGGCGAGGCCGCGGGGTTTCCGGACGCCACCTATGCCGCCGCCGGCTGCCGCATTGCCGACAGCGCCGCCGCCGCGAGCGCCGGCTCCAGCGTCGTGCTCAAGGTGCAGCCGCCCACGGACGCGGAGGTTGCGCGCCTGCCGGAAGGGGTGCTGCTCGTGTCGCTGATGAAGCCGGGCAGCCACGGCGCGCTGGCGCAGCAGCTCGCCGCCCGGAAGGTGGCCTCGCTCGCGCTGGAGCTCGTGCCGCGCATCACGCGCGCGCAGAGCATGGACGTGCTGTCGTCGCAGGCCACGGTGGCCGGCTACAAGGCGGTGCTGATCGGCGCGTCGGAGCTCGGGAAGTTTCTCCCGATGCTCACCACGGCGGCGGGCAACATCCAGCCGGCGCGCGTCTTCGTCATCGGCGCTGGCGTGGCCGGGCTCCAGGCCATCGCCACCGCGAGGCGTCTCGGCGGCGTCGTGTCCGCCTTCGACATCCGGCCTGCCGCGCGCGAACAGATCCTCAGCCTCGGCGCCACCGCCGTTGCGACGCTCAGCCCCACGGCGGCGGCGGAAACGGCGGGTGGCTACGCCCGCGCGCAGTCCGAGGACGAGCACCAGCAGACGGTCAACACCATCGCGGAGCACATCCGGAGCGTTGACCTCATCATCAGCACCGCGAACATCCCGGGGCGCAAGGCGCCCGTGCTGATTCCGCACGACGCGCTGGCCACCATGCGCCCCGGATCCGTGATCGTGGACCTGGCGGCGGAAAACGGCGGCAACTGCGCGGCCACGAAGCCGGGCGAGATCACGCGCGTGAGCGGCGTGACGATCGTTGGCCTGCTCAACCTGCCCGCGACCGTACCCTACCACGCGAGCCAGATGTTCGGGCGCAACGTGCTCGCCCTGCTCCAGCACCTCATTGCGAAGGAGACGGGAGAGCTGGTGGTGGATCCCGCCGACGAAATCACGGGCGCCATGCTCGTCACCCATGACGGACAGGTACTGCGATGAAGATGCTCGAGATCTACGTGTTCATCCTCGCCGCGTTCACCGGCTTCATGGTGATCTCGCGCGTGCCGCCGCTGCTGCACACGCCACTGATGGCGGCCACCAACGCCATCTCCGGCATCTCGCTGGTGGGCTCCATCATCATGGCGGGCGCGGACCACAGCCGGCTCGCCACCTGGCTCGGGTTCATCGCGGTGATCTGCGCGACGACCAACGTCGTGGGCGGCTTCCTCATCGTGGACCGCATGCTCCGCATGTTCCAGCGCACCACCGACTCCGACGATCGGCGAAACAGGCCTCGTCGCGTCACCGACCCTGTCGAATGACCATCACTAGTCACCAGCCACGAGCCACTCGCCACTAGTGATGCGCAACGCGTTCATCCAGATCGCCTATATCAGCGCCTCGGTCCTCTTCATCCTGGGGCTGCGAAGCCTCACGCGGCCGGACAAGGCGCGCCGCGGCATGCAGCAGGCCGCCCTCGGGATGCTGTTCGCGATCGCGGGCACGCTCGTCAATCACCAGATCCTGAGCTACTGGTGGATCGCCGGCGGCATGGTCATCGGCACCGCGATCGGCTGGCCCCTCGGCATGTGGGTGCCGATGACGGCGATGCCGCAGCGCATCGCGCTGGCGCTGACGTTCAGCTCCCTCGCCGCGACACTCGTGGGCATCGCGGAGTACCACACCTCCATGCAGCACGTCGGCGGGCTTGGGCACTGGAAGACGACGGCGCTCGGCTTCGAGGTGCTCCTCGGCTCCATCACGGTGGGCGGCACGCTCGTCGCCGCCGGCAAGCTCCAGGAGATCATCACGTCGAAGCCGATGACGTTCCGCGGGCAGAATCTCGCGAACGGCGCCCTGTTCGCGTTCATCCTCGGCCTGTTCGCATACCTGATCCTGCAGCCCGAGTCGCCCACGGTGTTCTACACGATGGTCGCGCTGGGCCTGCTGTTCGGCGTGATGTTCGTGATGCCGATCGGCGGCGCCGACATGCCGGTCGTCGTCGCGCTGCTGAACTCCTACTCCGGCCTCGCGGCCTGCGCCACCGGCTTCGCGATCGACAACGTGGTGCTCATCATCGCGGGCGCGCTCGACGGCGCCTCCGGGTTCATCCTCTCGGTGCTCATGAGCAAGGCGATGAACCGGTCCTTCGCGAACGTGCTGTTCGGCGCCTTCGGGTCGGCCACGATGAACACCGCCACGCGCAAGGCGGGTGAGCTGTCGGTCCGCGCCGTGTCCCTCGAGGACGCGGCCATCCAGCTCGCCTACGCCCAGCAGGTGATCGTCGTGCCCGGGTACGGGATGGCGGTGGCACAGGCGCAGCACGCGGTGCGCGAGCTCGCGGAGCTCATCGAGAAGCGCGGTGGCGAGGTGAAGTATGCCATCCACCCCGTGGCCGGCCGCATGCCGGGACACATGAACGTCCTCCTCGCCGAGGCGAACATCCCGTACGACCGGATGTACGACATGGAGGAGATCAACAGCGAGTTCGATCGCACCGACGTCGTGCTCGTGATCGGCGCCAACGACGTCGTGAACCCCGCGGCCCGTACCGACAAGGCGTCGCCCATCTACGGCATGCCCATCCTGGATGCCGACAAGGCGCGCAGCATCATCGTGATGAAGCGCTCGATGGCCGCTGGCTTCGCCGGGATCGAGAACGAGCTGTTCTACGACCCGAAGACGGCCATGCTGTTCGGCGACGCCAAGTCGTCGCTCACGGGCCTGATCTCCGAGATCAAGAACGTCTAGAACGGCCTGTTGTCATCCCGAGCGGAGCGAGGGATCTGCACGTGCGGACCCCTCGCTGCGCTCGGGGTGACATGGTTTGACAGCAATCCCCGGATATCCCGGGGTGCTCCGGGTCGTAACTTTGGTGTGCATGACCAGCACACTTCCCACCCCCGCCACCGCCTGGCGCGCCGTCGAGCGGCGTGACGCGAGCTACGACGGACGCTTCGTCTACGCCGTGAGCTCGACGAAGATCTACTGCCGCCCCTCCTGCGCGTCGCGCCGGCCGGCGCGCGCCCGGGTGGAGTTCTTCCCGGCGCCCGGAGACGCCGAACAGGCCGGCTATCGCGCCTGCAAGCGCTGCCGTCCCGCGAGTGGCGACGCGAGCCGCATCGACCAGGCCGTCGCCGACGCCACCGCGTTCATCACCGCGCATGCCACGGAGCAGATCACCCTCGACCGCCTCGCACGGCGCGTACGCGTGAGCCCGTTCCACCTGCAGCGCGCGTTCAAGCGCGTGATGGGGGTGACGCCGCGTGAGTACCGCGACGCGGAGCGCCGCCGCCTGCTCACGGTGCGCCTTCGCTCGGGCGACACGGTGAGCCGCGCGACGTACGAGGCGGGGTTCGGTTCCAGCAGCCGCGTGTACGAGTCGGCGGCGCGCTCCATGGGGATGTCGCCCGCGGCCATCCGCAGGGGCGGCGCCGGCCAGCGCATGCAGTTCGGCATCGTGCCCTGCCCGCTCGGACGGCTGCTCGTGGCGTACACCGAGCGCGGCGTGTGCTCGGTGACCATCGGCGACGACGACGCGGCACTCGAGCTCGACCTCCGCGCCGCCTTTCCACGGGCCGAGATCCGCGCCGCGGGAGGCGCCCTCCATGAGTGGATCTCGGCGATCGTCGCCAGCCTCGACGGCAGCGGATCGGCGACCACGGTGCCCACCGACGTCAGGGGCACCGCCTTCCAGGTCCGGGTCTGGACTGCCCTCCAGCGCATCCCCCGGGGCACCACTCTCTCCTACAGCCAGGTGGCGGAGCGTATCGGGCAGCCCACGGCAGTGCGGGCGGTGGCGCGCGCCTGCGCGACCAACCCGGTCGCGCTCGTCGTGCCCTGCCACCGGGTGATCCGGGAGGATGGAGACCTCGGCGGCTACCGCTGGGGGCTCGACCGGAAGGAGGCCCTGCTGGCGAGCGAGCAAGGCAGGACGGAGTGAGGTTTCAACCTTCGCCTCCACCGCGCTGTCTCATCCGGTGACCCAACTGGACCCCTCATGACCGCAGCACGCGTTCTCCTGCTCTCCCTGGTTCCCGCGCTCCTCGCAGCGCAGGAGGCCAGCGACAACATCTTCACCTGGTCCGGCCGACTCACCGCCGGCCAGACCTTCACCATCCGGCACTTCAACGGGCCGATCGACGTTCGCTCGGCCACCGGCGATCGCGTGGAGCTCCGCGCCGAGCGGCGCACGCGCCGCGGCGAGGAGATGTCATTCGAGGTGGAGAACACCAGCAGCGGCGTCAGCGTGTGCGGCGTGTACCGTGGCCGCAACGTGTGCGACAACACGCGCCGCGGCGGCTGGGACCGGGACGATTCGCCACCGTCGGTGCGGCTCAGCATCCTCCTTCCCGCGGGGGTTCGCCTCGCCGCGAACACGGGCAATGGTGACGTGCTGGTGGATCGCGCCGGCAACGACGTCGAGATCCGCACCGGGAACGGCGACGTTCGCATCCGGATGACCGCCGGCCAGGTGGACGTCAGCACCGGCAACGGCGAGCTCGACATCGACGGCGCGACGGGCCCGGTGCGAGCCACCACGGGCAACGGCCGCGTCACGATCGGCACCGCGAGTGGTCCCGTGAACGTCCGCACCGGCAACGGCGAGATCGACGTGAGGATGCGGACGCTGGCGGCGAACGCGGGTGACATGACGTTCTCCACGGGCAACGGCGCGGTGCGCGTGGGGCTGCCCGCGAGCTTCGCGGGAGAGATCGACGCGAGCACCGGTCACGGGGAGTTCTCGTCGGACTTCGAGATCCGCGTCTCGGGCCGCCTCAACCCGCGTCACGTGCGCGGCACGATCGGCGATGGCAGGAGCACCCAGCGGCTCAGGCTCTCCAGCGGGAACGGACGGATCGAGCTCAGGAAGCTGTAAGAGCCCAGCCATGCGAATTCAGCGCATGGGCGGGAATCCTTCCTTGTGACACGAAGGCTCCTCCCACACGGTGAGAGGAGCCTTTTTGTTGTGTTGGACCATTCGCTCAGTTGCGCGTTATTCGCATGGCCTGGCTGTTGTCGTCAGGCAGCCAGGCGCGCGGCAGGCTTCCAGAACACCGTCCCATCGAACAGCGACTCGGCGCACTCGTACCGCGCCGGCGGGAAGCCGCGCACGCCGATCTCGAGCAGGTTGCCCTGCGTCACGTTGAGGCGCTCGCCCACGAGGCGCAGCGCTTCGTCGAAGCTGGCGCTCTGGATGATGCCAGCCTGACGCTCGTCCTCTGACGTGCACAGGGAGAAGGTATAGGTCGCCATCGTCGGCCTCCGTGAGTCAGTGAGCCGCGCGGTAGACGCCCGCGCTCTGTTCCCTCATTCGTACACGCCGGCCTCGCCCTAGGTTCCGGAGAATGGATGCCGTCCACGACCCCGGAACCGCGGTGGCACGCGACCGCGCCGCGGCGGCGCCTCAGTCGTTGACGCCCCTGCGAATGCGCAGTGGTGCCCGGCTCCTGGCGGGCGTTGCCAGCTGGACCGACCCCACCATGACCGCGCCGGGGGTGTTCTACCCCGATGGCGTGAAGACGCCGGAAGCTCGCCTGCGCTACTACGCCAGCCGCTTCCCGCTCGTGGAGGTGGATTCCACCTACTACGCCCTCCCTGCGCGGCGCATGGCCGAGCACTGGGTGGACCGCACGCCGGACGGATTCACCTTCAACGTGAAGGCGCACGCCCTCATGACAGGGCAGCCAACGGAAGTGGCGCGGCTCCCGAAGGAGCTGCGGGAGTCGCTGCCGGCGGCGCTGGCGCGGCGCGATCGCATCTACGCCACGGACCTTCCGCCGGAGATCCTGGACGAGGTGTGGCGGATTTTCCTCGACGCCATCTCCCCTCTGCGCGACGGCGGCAGGATGGGCTCGATCCTCCTGCAGTTCCCGAAGTGGATCAGCCCGTCGCGCGCGAACGCGGCCCTCATCGCGCGGGCCGCCGAGCGCCTGGAAGGGTGGCGGGCCGCCGTGGAGTTCCGGAACCGCGCCTGGTTCAGCGACGCCACCCGGCCGAAAACGCTCGACTTCCTGCGCCGCCGGCGACTTGCGTACGTCGCCGTGGATTCACCGCCGGGGTTCGACTCGAGCGTTCCGCTGCTGGCGGCGGTGACCAACCCCGAGCTCGCGGTCATCCGGTTCCATGGGCGCAACACGGACACCTGGGAGGCGAAGGTGTCGCGCGTCGCCGATCGCTTCCGTTACCTCTACGACGAGCGGCAGATCGCGGAATGGTTGCCCGTGATCACCGCCGTGAGCGAGCAGGCCGAGGAGGTGCACCTCGTGTTCAACAACTGCTACGGGAACTACGGGACGACGAATGCGCTGGAAATTGCTGCGCTGTTGCTGCGCGAGGGGCTGGCCGAGTAGGTAATAAGGATCCCTGCTGTGCTAGCTCTCGAGACGTCGGACGACAGACGACAGACGTCAGAAGAACCGCGCAACTCCAAACGTCTCATCCTGACGTCTGACCCTGACGTCTGACGTCTGGAGTGATCGGACAGAGTATCTCGCTATTACTTGTGCGCCTATTCTCCGTACGGAATCCAGATGTTCTTCACCTGCGTCGCCTCGCGCAGGAACTCGCGCCCCTCGCCCTGCTCCGGGTCCAGCCATTCGCGCTGCTTCCAGCTCGCCCAGGTCCGCTTCATGTTCGTGGCCGACGCGAGCTCCACGGCCGTCACCCCGGCGCGATCGCCGAAATACCACACACCGTCTACGTCATCGTGCTCGGCGAGGGTCTTCATCAGCGCGTTCCTGTCGCCCGTGACGATGTTGATGACACCAGCCGGAACGTCCGACGTCTCGATGACGCTGTAGAAGTCGGTGGCGGCGAGCGGGTGCGGCTGCGACGGAATCGCCACCACGGTGTTGCCGATCGCGATCGCGGGCGCCGCCAGGGAAATCAGGCCGAGCAACGGGGCCTCGTCGGGGCAGCCAAGCCCCATGACGCCGATGCTCTCGTGCATCGCGAGCGCCACGCCACGAATCGGCACGTTGTGCACCGCGCCGTCCCACTTGTCGGCCCATGCGGCATAGGTGAACAGACGACGCACGCTCGCGTCCACTTCCTTCGCCGCATCGCGCTTCGGCCGCCCGTCCATCGCGGACAGCCGCGCGGCGAATTCATCCGCGCGCACCGAGAGGTTCTCGCCGAGGTAGTAGAGGATCTGCGCCCGCAGGTGTCCGGTGGCCCGGCCCCAGGTGCTCGCCGCCGCGTGCGCGGCCTCGACGGCGTTGCGGATGTCCTTCCGGTTGCCGTCCGGCGCCTCGCCCACGAGCGCGCCATCCGGCCCCTCGATGCGTCGGCTGTACCCCTGGTCGGGGCGCGCCTGCTTGCCGCCGATGAACAGCTTCGGGGTGCGGTCGATCGCCGGAAGGCTCTCGGCTCTCGGCTCTCGGCTCTGCGTGAGGGCGCCACTGATGCGCTTTCGCTTGGCGGTGGCTCGTTCACGCCGAGAGCCGATAGCCGAGAGCTTCTCGCTCTTCAGATACTCCCACATCCCCTCGCGCCCGCCTTCGCGCCCGAAGCCGCTCTCGCGGTAGCCTCCGAACCCGGCGGACGCATCGAAGAGGTTGGTCGAGTTGACCCACACGACACCGCTCTTGAGCTTCGGCGCGATGTCGAGCGCGAGGTTGATGTTCTCCGTCCACAGGCTGGCGGCCAGGCCGTACTGCGTGTTGTTCGCGAGCTCCACCGATTCGGCGGGGGTGCGGAACGTCATGGACACGAGGACCGGCCCGAAGATCTCGACCTGCGCGATCATGCTCGCGGGGGTCACGTCCGTGAACAGCGTCGGCGGGTAGAAGTAGCCATCCGTGGGGCACGCCCACGACGGCTGCCACATCGTGGCGCCTTCCTTCTGCCCCGCCTCGACCAGCGACCGAATGCGATCGAGCTGCACCGGCGCCACGATCGCGCCCATGTCCACGCTCTTGTCGAGGGGTGAGCCGATCCGGAGCTTCTCCATTCGCGCGCGCAGCTTCTCCACCAGGCGGTCCGCGATGCCTTCCTGAACGAGGAGGCGCGAGCCCGCGCAGCAGACCTGCCCCTGGTTGAACCAGATGGCGTCCACCACGCCCTCGACCACGCTGTCGAGATCCGCGTCGTCGTACACGATGAACGGGCTCTTTCCGCCGAGCTCCAGCGAGAGCTTCTTCCCGGAGCCCGCGGTCGCCTTGCGGATGACACGCCCCACCTCGGTGGATCCGGTGAAGGCGATCTTGTTCACGTCGGCGTGGTCCACCAGCGCCGCGCCCGTTTTTCCGTCGCCGGTGATGATGTTGAGCACGCCGGGCGGCAGGATCTCGCGCGCGACCTCGGCGAACACGAGCGCCGTGAGCGGCGTGAACTCCGCCGGCTTGAGCACGATGGTGCATCCCGCCGCGAGCGCCGGCGCCACCTTCCACGCCAGCATCAACAGCGGAAAGTTCCACGGGATGATCTGCCCCACGACGCCGGCGCCGGTGTAGCCCGGGAACTCGGTCTCGAGGAGCTGTGCCCACCCGGCGTGATGGTAGAAGTGCCGGGCCACGAGCGGAATGTCGATGTCGCGCGTCTCGCGGATGGACTTGCCGTTGTCGAGACTCTCCACCACGGCGAAAAGACGCGAGTGTTTCTGGATGGCGCGCGCCAGCGCGTACAGGTAGCGCGACCGCGCATGGCCGTCCAGCGCCTGCCAGCCGGGAAGCGCCGCCTTCGCCGCCGCCACCGCCGCGTCCACGTCGGCCTGCGTGCCCTGGCTGACGCGCGCGAGGACCTCGCGATTCGCCGGGTTGATGACGTCGAACGTCTCCCCCGGCTCGGTCCACTCTCCGTCGATGAGGTGCCCGAAGACCTTCTCGTACTTCGCGAGCCACTGGCGCGCGGGGCTGTCGGCCTCGGGCGCCGGCCCGTACTCCATGGAAGCGAAGACGTCGCTGACGGATGTCATGGCATCGGATGGCGATGGGCCGCGGCGTAGCGTCCGGTGACGAAGTGCTCGAGCTGGCGCTCGATGTCGGTGAGCAGCGCGCTCGCGCCGAAGCGGAACAGGTCGGGACGGAGCCAGCGGTCGCCGAGCTCCTCCTTCATGAGATACAGGTACTCGAGTGACGACTTCGCGGTGCGGATGCCTCCGGCGGGCTTGAACCCCACCGCGTACCCGGTGCGTTCCCAGTACTCGCGGATCATCCGCGCCATCACGAGCGCGAAGGGCATGGTCGCGTTCACCCCTTCCTTCCCGGTTGACGTCTTGATGAAGTCCGCGCCGGCCTGCATGGCCACCATGCTGGCGCGCGCCACGTTGTTGAGCGTCGCGAGCTCGCCCGTGGCGAGAATGGCCTTCAGGTGGGCGTCGCCGCACGCTTCCCGGAACGCCTTGACCTCGTCGTACAGCGCCTGCCAGTTCCCCGTGAGCACGTGCGCCCGCGTGATCACGATGTCGATCTCCTTCGCGCCGGCCTGCACGCTGGCCGGGATCTCCGCGAGCCGCTGCTCGTACGGGCTCAATCCGGCCGGGAAGCCGGTGGACACCGCGGCCACGGGAATCCCTGACCCGCGCAGCGCATCCACCGCCGTGGGCACCAGCGAGTGATACACGCACACCGCCGCCACCTTGATGTCCAGCGACCCGACGCCGAGCGACTCCACGAGATCGTCGCGCAGCGGCCGGCGCGCCTTCGCGGCCAGCCGGCGCACGTTCCCCGGGGTGTCGTCGCCGGAAAGCGTGGTGAGGTCCATCAGCGTGATGGCGCGCAACAGCCAGCCCGCCTGCCACTGCTTCTTCACGGTGCGGCGGGTGGGGATCGTTGCCGTCCGGCGCTCCACGGCGCTCCGGTTCACCCGGATCGCGCGCACGATGTCCAGGTCGAGCTCGGTTCCAGGGTTCCGCTCGATGTGCTCCCCGGGGGGGCGCTGCGTCCGCGGCGCCGGCCGTCCGCGCACGAGCTCCAGGTTTCGCGTAGCCATTCCCTGAATCTACCGCTCGCGGGGAGGGGCCGCAGTCGCCCTCGGCACTTGCCTTGCCCTTCCCTCCGGGTGATTCCCCCATGAGGCTTCCATGGAAACCCAGTCAGACGTCGTCACCGACCCCGTCGGCCACATCTCGATTTCCGGCGTGCACGGCCGCAAGGAGCTCGATGCACGGCTCTCCAGCGTCCGGCGCCAGAGCTCCGAGGGGAGCGGGTTGGCCAGGCTCGTGACCGCGGCGCTGATCGGCGCGGCGATCATGTACGTTCTGCATCCCGCCCGCCGGAGACGCGAATCGCGCACGTGAGCACGGAACGACCAGGCATCACTCGCGCCGAGCTGCAGCGAAAGCTCGACGCGGGCGAGCCGTTCTTCCTGTTCGAGGTGCTTCCCGAGCCGTACTTCCGGAAGCACCACCTGCCCGGGGCGCGCCACATGCCACCCACTGACGTCGTGGCCACCGCCGCGCGGGAAGTGCCCGACCGCGACGCCGAGATCGTGCTGTACTGCTGGGATGATCATTGACCCACCAGTCCATACGCCGCCCGTGAACTGGCGGCGCAGGGCTACACCAACGTGCGGGAGTACGTCGCGGGGAAGAAGGACTGGCGCGAAGCCGGGCTGCCGATGGAGCGCGATCAGGCGGCGTCGCGCCCGCCGGCGTAGCGCTTCGCGAGCTTCTCCCGGATCACCCGGAAACGCCGCTCCGTGAGGCTCGAGTGCGAGCCGTACTTGCGCGAGAGCCACAGCAGCAGGATGCAGAGCGGCAGCGCGAGCACCATCATGCTCAGCCCGCCGAGCATCGTGTCGCGGAGCAGCGGAGCGAGCGACAGGTCATACCCGCCGGGAATGAACGGCCACACCAGCACCAGGCCGAACGCATTGCCCGCGACCAGCGTGCCGAGGACGTGCACCGCCGAGCGCCATGCGCGCACCTGGCGCCGACGCACCGCGAAGATGACGATGAGGAGGAACACGCCCATCGTCGCAAGGCCGAACAGCTCCATCCCGCCCATGTTGCGGTGCAGCAGCGAGAACATGCGCCCCGCCCGCGCCGCGCCGAACAGCGCGATGCCGATGGCGACGAAGGCCCACGCGGGAAGCTGGTCGATGCGGCTGGCGGCTCGGTGCATGGCGATGGGCTGGTAGACCAGTCCCGGGAACGCACGGCCCATACCGCGCGCGTCGCATGCGCCACCGGCGGTGCATGACTTGCAGAGACCGCTCACCGATGCCCCTGGATCTGCAGAACTTCGACTTGCAGCAGATGCTGCGGTGCGGGCTGGCCGTCCGCCGCGCGACGAGTGAGGCACACACCATGGAAGACGCACTCGCGCGGGTGTGTCGCTTCCTGTACGAGGAGCTCCGGGATCGGACCGGGAACCGGGCGTGCGCACTCGTTCGCGCCTACAAGACCCACCCGTACGGCGAGCTCGAGCCCGCGCTCCAGCGGTTTGCCAGCGCGGCCATGGGCGGCACCGCGCCGGCTCCCTCGATGAAATGCCTCACCCTGATGGCATCCGCAGGCGACCGTCCGGAATGGAACGATCGGAGGCGCTCGGCCGGCCACCAGGCCATCCCGCTGCCACGCCCGGACATCGTGGAAAAGGCGCCGATGATCGCGCAGCTCATCCGCCAGTTCGGGCTCGACCTGGCACAGGTGGTGACCGCGTCACACGACGTGGTGCGCGACATGGAAGGGCGCACCTACGGAGTGTTCTTCGTCGAGGACGCAAGCGGAAGCCCCTACATCCCCGCGCAGAAGGATTTCGTGCTGCCACACGGAATTCGCTCGGTCATCGGCTGCGGGGGCGCCTTGCGAGGCGGTGACCTCTTTGCCGTCATCCTGTTCACGCGCGTGCTGCTGACGCAGGACGTGGCCGATCGCTTCCGGACCATCGCGCTGGACATCAAGTCCAGCCTGTTCTTCTACGACGAGAGCACCGTCTTCTCAGCGCCCGCCGCCTAGCCCGGCGCAGCTGGAGGACCACGTGTTCCCCGTGGTCCCGCACAGCGCTTCTGCCAGTGCCCGTCCCGTCTCGGCGTCGCGCAGATAGCGGTTCACCTGGTGCGGATCGGTTGCGCGGACCCCGCGCATGGCGCGATCCGCCACCTGCGCGCCCGAGAGGCCGAGAGGGGCCGCGAATGGGTCGTCCGGGTCATGGATGTTCACCCAGCGCGCCACCGCCGCCGGCACGCGCAGCGTTCCCGCGCCGAGCAGCAGCTCGCGCGCGACCGGGACGGCGAGCGGAGACCCAAGCGTGATCAGCTGCACCGCGGCGGTGGTGTCGCGGGATCGCGCGAGGTGTCCATAAGCGACGGCGGCCCCGAGGCTGTACGCAACCACGATCACCGGACGGCGCTCTGCCCGCGCACTCGCCAGCGCGTTGCCGAAGCGCGTTTCCGCCGCGCAGCGCGTGGAGGGGTCCACCAGGTACAGCATGTCGCCGATCAACGAGCGCGCCTGCCGATCCTCGTCGCGGCCGCTATCGGGAATGATGGACACGAGGCTCACCAGGAACCCGCGCGCCATGTCGCCGACGCTGGCCTGCGTCGCGTACGACCGGTCGCAGGCGCCAGCCACGGACGGATCCATGATGTCCGCATACCAC
>Ga0307505_10002145_pt1 | contig 14188 bp, 17 predicted proteins | sample 23_S_MG_FD_202183 | JGI IMG/M metagenome (GOLD analysis project Ga0307505, IMG submission 202183) | Soil microbial communities from Populus trichocarpa stands in riparian zone in the Pacific Northwest, United States - 23_S | ecosystem: Environmental > Terrestrial > Soil > Riparian zone > Trees...
CTGAGCCGGCCACCAAGCCGAAAGCCCGTGGTCGGGTCGAGCAAGCTGTCGCTGCCGTCATACATCAGGCTGCCGGGAATAGCGCCGATGAAGAAGGTCCGGCGGCGCGTTTCCCCGGTCGCCTCGATCGTGTCACGCTCAGCCGTCGCGATTAGCTCGCCGCCGAGGCTCCAGGTCCACTTCTTGTGCCAGATGAAGTTGCTTTGCCGTTCGATGCCGCCGGCCAGCAGCAATGTCTTGGCCGCATAAGCGTCTCGGTCGACGTTGCTTGCCGAGATTTGCGCCGTCAGCACCTGGTCGCGCTGGCGAAAATTGCTGCGCCGCAGGGACACCGCGGCCAGTTGCTCCTGCGTGCCTGCCACCCCGCGCACCGTCAGCGCACCTTCCGGGTTGAAGAAATTGCGGTGCTGCCAGCTGGCCTCAAGCCGCACGCCCTCGCCAGTACCGTAACCCAGCTCGCCGGCGATTGTGCGCATCGGCGCCGGCTCCAGGTGAACGGCAATGTCCACCACTTCGCCACGGCCGACGGGCATCAATTTGGTGTCGACCGATGCCACCAGCCCGGTGGCGATCAGCGCCCGGCGGAGGTCGTCGACTTCCGAGCGTTCATACTGGTCGCCTTTCTTGAAGCGGGCGATCTGGCTGACGTGGCGTGAGGAGAAGGGGGGCTGGCCCGTGACCCGGATGTCGCCGAAGCGCGCCACCGGTCCCGGCGTGATGGGCACCCGCAGCTGGGCAGTGGCGGTGGAATGATCGAGGACGATGTCCTGCTCGCCCACCTCGGCGAGCGCAAAGCCCTCCTCGCCGAGCGCGACTTTCAGGGCCACGCCGGCCGCAATAACCTGGTCAGCGACGACCGGATCGCCCGCTTTCACGGCGAACGCCTCGCGCAGCTTCGCAGCCCGGTCACCGGCGGATTTGATTCCTTGAAGCTCGACGGAGCGGAAGCTGTAGCGCGGCCCCGCGAGCGCTCGCAGTTCGACCGCGATCCGCTCGCCGGCAAGGGCGATGTCCGGCTCGACCTCGGCATCATAATAGCCCTCCGACTGCAGCAGGCTGGTCAGCAGCTCGGCATCGGCCCGTGCGCGCCGGTCGATCTGGGCGGCGTTGGCCGGGTCGTCGTCGTCCTTTTCGAGCTCCGATTGCGCCTCGAACCTTTCCATCAATGCGTCCGGGTCAGCAACGCTTTCGAGCCATTCAACACGATAGACATAGCGGCGCGCCGCCGCCGAATCTTCGATCGCCTGGTCCGCGTCCACCGCCTCAGCAGCGGCCGACGGTTCAGGCGCCGGATCAGGCTTGTCCATGTCGGGCCATTCCACGCCCAGATCGGGCATCGGGTCGAGCGGGGCATCGGGATCGAGCTCGGTCGGGTCCGCCGCTTGCTGGGCTTGCACGGGGTTCGCGACCGCAAGCCCGCAGGCCGCCGCGGCCAGCAGCCAGCCACTTCCCCGTCCCTTCGCTCCCGATACCATCGGCTTCAGCCTAGCCACGGCACCTGAACCGCGCCAGTGCAGGATGGCCGCAAGCGCTGACTTAGTGGACGGTGCCTTGGGGTTTGTCGGCGGCGAGGGCATCGATCAGCCGCTCGACCTGCCGCCAATGACAGAATTTGACGACGTTTTCCGCGCCCCGGCTTTCTTCGGCGCGCACCGCCGCTTGCAGCGCCGCCTCGGTGCCGAAATCGCGCATCAGGTCCTGTGCGTCGGCAAGGCTGTTGCGGCCGGCGATGAAAAGCGTGTCCATGACTCGCGGTATTAATGGGCAAGCCTTGCGGCGGCGCGCACGAACGGGGTCAATAGACCGTTAGGCATGACCTCGCGGCTGCGCCACGATGGCGTTCGTGGCGCTGTCTTTGCTCGATCATTTACATATGTTAGTCATTTGGCCCAGCGCGGAGAACCTTCATGGACGGCTTTTCCTCGAGGCCTGAAAGACGGCCGGTCGAGCTCAGCGGCTACGCTGTCCTGTCCGACGGCTCCACGATTGCCCTCACCTTGACCGATTTGTCCTACGAGGGGTGCCAGGTGCGGATCGACGCGGAGCTGAGCCCCGGCGACCGAATGAAGCTTTCCGTCTTCCACCGCGGCCTCATTGAAGCCGAGGTCCGTTGGTGCAAGGACGGCATCGCCGGCCTGACCTTCAGTACCTATGAGGTGCCGACCCGCCCCCACTGGCCGCGTCGCAGCAAGCGCGTGCCGGTCACCGCTGACGTAATCATGCGCAAACCCGGTCAACCGAATTTCCGGGTGCGGGTCCTGGATGCGTCAATGGAAGGTTGCAGGATCGAATTTGTCGATCGACCGGAAGAAGGCGACCGCATGTGGATCAAGTTCGATGGTCTGGAAACCCTCGAAGCGCAGGTGTGCTGGGTCAGGAAATTCGAAATGGGCGTGAACTTCGCGAAACCTATGCACCCGGCCGTCTTCGACATGGTCGTCGATCGGTTGGGCGGTGACGACTTGAACTGACCGTAGAAGAACCGGCGTGCCTATGGCATGAGACTGCCATGGCCAGACGCAATCATGCCGCCGGCGGTTTTTTCCTGGTTCTCGCAATCCTTGGCGGGTTTGCCTGGGGGGCGATGAGCGGCCTTCCGGTCCACGGTGCCATCATTGGCACCGGCATCGGAATCATTCTGGCTCTCGTCACCTGGCTCCTCGACCGGCGCCGCGGCGCCTAGGCGATCTTTCGCCCGGCCCAGATGACCCGTCCAATGCAATGCACGTCCTCAAGATCGCAATCAGGCCAATCCGGATAGGCGGGATTGTCGGACTGGACCGTGACGCGCTTGCCCAGCGGATGGATGGCCAGCCGCTTCACAAGCAGGCTGTCCTCAACCCGCAGCACGTAGATGCCGTCGCGCAGCGCCTCATTGCATTCGGCACGGTCGACCAGGATGTCGTCGCCGTCATTGAGGGTCGGCGACATCGAATCGCCCTCGACGCGTATGATCGACAATTGGTCGGAGCCCGAGCCGGTGATCGCCCGCAGCCAACGGTCGTCAAAGGCGAAATAGCCGTGGCCGCGCTCGCTTTCTGCAACAGCGCCGGGGCCCGCTGATGCCCGCACCAGCACCCGGTTTACGGGGATTAGGCCGCTGCTAGGTGCCTCCCCCTGCGGCGGGCCGCCGAGCATGGTTTCGGGGACTCCGAAATAACGGGCGAGCTTCCGCCGCTCGTCTTCCTTCAGCCGCCGCGGCGTACCCCGCCGGATGAACTGCTGGATATAAGCGGGATTCTTTCCCAGGAATCGCGAGAGGCCGGCAAAGTCCTCTCCACGCTCCGCACACAGGCGTTCAAGCGCCTTTCGGGGATCATTCGGCATGGTTAATACTTATCCCTAGGATATAGCCTAGACAAGTAGGAAATGCGTTGGAAGAACTAGGAAGCCGAGTCGCCTGCCGCATTGAGGGGCCTCCCTGTGTATCTATTGAGAGAAGTGGAGAATTTTTTGCGCGATACAAAGATTCCGCCGGCGCGTTTCGGGCGCGAGGCCATGGGGGATCCACGCTTTGTCTTCGACCTGCGCAACGGGCGCGAACCGAGGCACCGGACGATTGAGCGAATCCGCAAATTCCTGGAGGCCACACGATGATGAAGCTGGCGATGTCGCCCGCCGCAGCGGGCCTGCTACGGGCGCTGCTGCGACGCGGCGGGGTCGACAAAGATAGGATTTTGCTTAGCGATTTCCGCTCAGAGGACTGGCGGTCGCTGACCTTCACCGGCGAACGCCACCGCATCGACCTGCGAGTGCCCGGGCCCGGAGCGGCAGCGGTCGCGGAAGCGCTGACCTGCGGCCTGGGTGAAGTCGAGTTTAGCATCCCAGGCCAGATTGTCGCCGACATCGGCGTCGACGGGGCGATGGTAGAGCACCCGGACGGCGTGATCAGCCTGACGATCGAAGCGCTGACGGTCGAGGACTGATCAGCGCAGCGAGCGACGCAGTTCGTCGAGCGCCGCGTGCAGCGCCCCGGTGGCGTCCGGGATCGGTCCGGCCAAGCGCTCGGCGTGAAGCGCCGTCCCGGCCAAGTGCCGGTCGATGCGTTGCTTTAGCTCGCCGGCGGTCGGCGCCGGCTGGCTCGCGAACAATTGCACGACCCGGCTGCCCTCTGCGGTCACCAGGGGATCGTCCAGAAGCAACGGCTCCTCGTAGATTATGTCGAGCAAGAGAGGCTCTTCGATCGGGCTGTCGAGCACGAGCGGCGCCCCACCGGTTTCAATGGGGTCCAAATCCAAAGCCGCGAGCGCGAAATCCCTTGGTGCGGGCTTCACCAGCCGCATCGACAACAGGCCAATGGCAAGGCCGCCAACCGACGCCGCCATCGATGCTACCGGTGACGCAAGGCCGTGCCACGGCGCCAGCTTGAGCGCTGCAAAGCCGGCGGACAGGGCCAGCGCCACGGCGCCGGCAAGCTCCACCAGCCAATCGAACTTCGCCTTGATCTGCACTGCATCCATGGCCGGGCGGCTAAAGCAAAATGATTGCCAGCCGGTTTAAGCGGACTCGACGGCAGCAATCAGCGCGTCAGTGAATGCCTCGACGTCCTCGGGCGCCTGAGCGGTGATGATCGACCCATCGCGCACCACCCGGTCATCCGACACACAGGCGCCGGCGTTGCGCAAATCGGTGCGAATGCTTTTCCACCCGGTCGCCTTGCACCCCTTTAGAACATCGGCCTCCACCAGGAGCCAGGGCCCGTGGCAGATGGCGGCCACCGGCTTTCCGGCGGCGACGAAGTCGCGGACCAGGGCAACGGCGGCGGCGTCCGTGCGCAAAGCATCCGGGTTGATGACCCCGCCGGGGAGGACCAGTGCATCGAAATCCCCTGCCTTCGCTTCGTCGATGCGCAAGTCCGGCCGGATCGTCCGCCCCGGGTCGTCGCGTACCGTCGCCTGGATCGGCGTCAGTCGCGGCGAGGCGAGGACGACCTGAGCGCCGCGATCGCTGAGGATGGCGCGAGGGCCGAACAATTCGCTTTCCTCGAAGCCGTCGGTGGCCATGATCAGGATGCGGGCGTCGGCGATGCTTGGCATGGGCATTCTTTGCCGCGCCGGAACAAGCGCCTGCAAGGATTATTCTGCCACTTCCATGTTGCGTTTCACCGATCTCGCCTCTCCAGGAATCACCCGCAAGCGTATCGGCAACGCTTGGGGCTATTTCGACGCGCAAGGCGTGCGCATTACCGCCCGCGAAGAGATCGAGCGGCTCAACGCCATCGGCTTGCCACCCGCCTATGAGCAGGCCTGGTACTGCCCTCATGCGGATGGGCATATCCAGGCGATCGGCGTCGATGCCCGCGGCCGGCGGCAATATCGATACCACGCCGATTTCCGCGCCAAGCAGGACGCCGGCAAGTTCGCCGGCTGCCTGGAGTTCGGCAAGGCGCTGCCGAAGATCCGGCGGCAGGTCGACCGCGATCTGCGCCGCAAAGGTCTCGACAAGAGGCGCGTCGTCGCCGCCGTCGTCCGCCTGCTGGACACCGAGAAGATCCGGGTCGGCAACCGCCAATATGCGCGCGATAACAAAAGCTATGGCGCGACGACGCTGCTGGCTCGTCACCTGCGGCGAAAGGGGGGCCGCCTGCTGATGCGCTTCACCGGCAAGCACGGCATCGTCCATGAAGTGCCGCTGACCGACCGCCGGCTGGCACGCGTCGTCAAGCGCTGCCAGGAACTGCCCGGCCAGATGCTGTTCCAATATGTGAATGGCGACGGCGAGCCGCAGGCCGTCACCTCCGCGGACGTCAATGACTATATCCGCGAAGTCTCCGGCAGCGACTTTACCGCGAAGCATTTCCGCACGTGGGGCGCCAGCGTCATCGCCTTCGAACAATTGCTCGCTAAGGACGACGGTCAGCGGATCAGCGTCACCACCGTCGTCGAGCCGGTCGCCGAAGCGCTCGGCAACACCGTGGCGATGAGCCGCAAGGCCTATGTCCATCCCATGCTGATCGAGGCGACCAAGGAAAACCCGCGCGACCCGTTGGGCGGTATGGAGCCGCCCCGCGCACGCAAATGGCTATCGAGTGCCGAGGTCGGTTTCCTCAACTTCCTACGGAAGCGCCGACGCCGGTCGAAGGCCGCCAATCGCAGCGTTCGCCGCCCTTGAAAGCACCGCCGCGGGCCGTCATGACTCCCGCATGAGCGTTGCGGACAATGCCGCCGAAGCCTTGGACAAGGGCGTTGGCACCGTAGAATCCCTGGCCGACTGGTTCGTCGCCAACCGCGAAGAACTGCCGATGGGGCTGGCGGTCGCCGCCGGCATCGTCCTGGTCATGCTTGGCATCCGCTGGGTCGGCGGCTGGATGTCGCGGCGCGATCCGCATTGCAGCAGCTGGCGCGGCATTTTCGGCCGTGCCCTAAGCAAGACCGGCATCCTCTTCATGGTTGCCGCCGCGCTCGACATTGTCGTCACCTATACGGCGGTGCCGGAGCGGCTCGATCGTATCGTCGATGTCGTCTTCGTCATTGCCTTTGCCTTGCAAGGCGCGATCTGGGCACGCGAGCTCGTCCTCGGCACCATCGCCCGCCGGGTGGCGGACGACAGCGAATCGACGCTCGGCAACGCCGCCGCGCTGATCCGCGTGCTGGTCAGCGTCGCCGCTTTCGCGATCGCCACCATCGTCATTCTCGACAATCTCGGCGCCAACGTCACGGCATTGGTTGCTGGCCTCGGCGTCGGCGGCATCGCCATCGGCCTTGCCGCGCAGGGCATCTTCTCCGACCTGTTCGCCGCGCTTTCGATCCTCTTCGACCGCCCGTTCCGCCGCGGCGACACCATCCGTTACGATTCGACGGTCGGAACGGTGGAAAGGATCGGCCTTAAGACCACCCGCCTGCGCTCGCTGACCGGCGAGCAGGTCATCATGGCCAACACCAAGCTGCTCGAACGCGAGATCCACAACCTCGCCGAGGGGCAGGTCCGCCTCTCCTCCATGCCGTTCGGCCTCGTCTATCAGACCTCCCCCGATTTGCTGGAAAAAGTGATGCCGCTCGCCAAGGCCGCGGTCGAATCCCGGTCCGGCTGCGACTTCATCCGCTGCGCGATTACCGGCTTTGGCCCGTCCAGCATCGACTTCGAGCTGCTCTACAACTCGCCCAGCGTAGACATGAACACGGTCGCCGCCGACCGGACTGCTGTCGCCATCGCCCTCCTCAAGGCCTTCGCCAAGCATGGGCTCGAAATCGCCTATCCCACACAGACCACCTTCACCGCCGCCCCCGATGGGACGTTCGTCATGCCTTATGCGACGGTTACGCCGGTCGTGCAGCTGGACGCCAGTGACGCCGCCAAGGCCGAGCAAAAGGTCAAAGAGAAGCAGTCCCGCAAATGAATGCCTTGCTGGACGCGCTTGCCGAGCGCGGGCTGGCGCTCGCCTACCCGACCCAGACGACCTACACCGCCGCCCCCGACGGCACGCTCGTCATGCCCTATGCGCCGTCTCCAGGTCCTCGCTGATCGTCCGAAGGATCTTTGCCACCGGCATCGTCGACGTCCTCGAAAGCGGACTGCTCCTGGTCACGGTAGCCGCTAAAGAACTTGCGCTTCACCCAGGCTCCAAGGCCCGCGACCGCAGCGAGTACGACAACAAAGCCTTTCTTGAGGACAAGCAGAATCACGGCCAGGATTCCTGCCTTCTTGGCGACAGCGACGCCGGCGCCGGCGGCGACCAGCCCTGCTAAGCCATAGTCGGCAGTGTGGTCGGTGGATGCGTCGAAATCGGCGTAGCGGGCTCCGTCCTCGAACTGCACGGTGCGTCCGAGATCCGCCGCGGCAGCGCGCACGATAGGCAGGTGACCCATTGAATCCACCATGTTCATGCTCAGCACGCCGGTTCGGCCAAGCTTGCGAACATCGTAGTTGAGCGTGTTCTCCTCGGCCCCCTCAAACTTGATGTTGCGAGCCCAAATCAGTGTCTTGCTGCGCGCATCGTAGGTCGGGGCCTGAGCCCATCCCACGAGCTGAACTGCTTCGTATCCGGCTTCCTTGCGCGCTTTGTTTTCTTCCACTTCGCCGCTCTTCATCTCCTTAAGGACAGCGTCATAGTCCTCAGACGCCGCATCCTTGTCGTCGACGTGGCCGGTATCGTCGTACGTCAGGACGGCTCCCCAGACCCCTTCATAGAAATGACGGCCTGCGGGAAAGACCATGCCGAGTACGTCACCAACCGAGTCCGGAGGATTTCCCCAAGCCTCAACGAGGACTCGCTTGGCGTCTTCGGCAGGCAGAAAGTAATATTGCTCGCCCAGTCGCAGCGACGCATGGCTGCCCGGAACTTGGATGGTGCCGCTTGCCGGGTGCAAAGTTTTTTCGAACTGGAGCACCTTGGCCCGGTCGGCTGGCGTCATCTCTGCCAGCGCGGCGCTTGCCTCACTGGATGCAGGCAAGGCAGCTGTCGCCTCAACGGATGTGAGTAGTAGACTGGCAGTTGCCAGCATAATGCTTGCTGTTTTCATGATCCCCCCGAAAGAACAGGCCCACCCCGAGCCTGCCGAGCATCGGCGGACTGGCACAGCGAAGTCAAAGACTAATCACCACCAAAAAGTGCAAAACCTGCTCTGTGTGGCGCGGCCTCCACAGGGCTTGTTTCGCCGACACTGCTCAGCCAAAGCAACGCCATGCCAATCGCGACCCTTGAGGAAATCCACGCCCGCATCGGCACGGTCATCGGAACGTCCGACTGGATCACCATCGACCAGGCGCGCATCGATACGTTCGCTGACATCACCGAAGACCGCCAGTTCATCCATGTCGATCCGGAGGCGGCCGCGCAGACCATGTTCGGCGGGACGGTGGCGCATGGGTTCCTGACCCTGTCGCTGCTGTCGCGCATGGCCGCCGACGTCATGCTGGTCCCGGACAACGTCAAGATGGTCGTGAACTACGGCTTCAACAAAGTGCGCTTCCTGGCGCCGGTGCCGGTCGGCGCCCGGGTCCGCGGCATCTTCACCCTCGCCAATGTCGAGGAAAAGGGCCCTGGCCGCTATCTGGCCCATCATGACGTAATGGTCGACATCGACGTCACCGAGAAACCCGCCTTGACCGCCGACTGGCTCGGCCTGATCATTCTCTAGCGAAGGACTGCCCATGGCTACCCGCGACGCCGTCATCGTCTCCACCGCCCGCACTGGCATCGGCCGCGCCTATCGCGGCGCCTTCAACGCGACGCCGTCGCCGACGCTGGCCGCACATCCGATCCGCGCCGCCGTCGAGCGCGCGAAGCTCGATCCGGCGGAAGTCGACGACGTCGTCATGGGCGCGGCCCTGCAGCAGGGCGTGCAGACGACGATCGGCCGCACCGCCGCCTTGCGCGCCGGGCTGCCCGTCACCGTCGCCGGCATGTCCATCGACCGCCAGTGCGCCAGCGGGCTGATGGCCATCGCCACCGCCGCCAAGCAGGTGATCGTCGACCGCATGGACGTCGTTGTCGCTGGCGGCGTCGAAAGCATCAGCCTGGTGCAGACCGGCGAGATGCGGCTCGGGCCGGACCCGGAGCTGCTGAGCATGCACAACGGCGTCTACATGCCGATGATCGACACCGCCGAGGTGGTCGGAGACCGCTATGGAATCAGCCGCGAGCGCTGCGACGAATATGCCTTGCGCTCGCAGCAGCGCACCGCCGCCGCGCAGGAAGCCGGCCGCTTCGACGACGAGATCATCCCCGTCACCGCCAGGATGGGCGTCAAGAACAAGGAAACCGGCGAAGTCTCCATGCAGGAAATCACCCTCACCAAGGACGAGGGCAACCGGCCGGAAACGACCCTGGAAGGCCTTGCGAAGCTGGAGCCGGTGCGCGGGCCGGAGAAAATCATCACCGCCGGCAACGCCTCGCAGCTGTCCGACGGCGCCTCGGTCTGCGTGCTGATGGACGCCGAGTTGGCCGGCCAGCGTGGGCTGCAGCCGCTTGGGCGCTACCTGGGCATGGCCGTCGCTGGCACCGAGCCGGACGAAATGGGCATCGGCCCGGTGTTCGCGGTGCCCAAGCTGCTCAGGCGCTTCGGCCTCACCGTCGATGACATCGGGCTATGGGAGCTGAACGAGGCCTTCGCCGTCCAGGTGCTCTATTGCCAGGACAAGCTCGGCATCCCCGACGAACTACTCAACGTCGACGGCGGCGCCATCTCCATCGGCCACCCCTACGGCATGAGCGGCGCCCGCCTGACAGGACATGCCCTGATCGAAGGTAAGCGGCGCGGTGCGAAATATGTCGTCGTCACCATGTGCGTCGGCGGCGGTATGGGTGCGGCGGGTCTGTTCGAAGTCCTTTAACCGGGAGAAACTGGATGCCGGCGACGGAGACATTGGGGAAATTGTACGAGGCATTCGCGGCGGGAGATCGTGATGCGCTCGGCCGACTGATTGGTGAAACGCATTGGATCGAAGCGGCGGGCGGGCCATATGGGGGCGCCTATAACGGCCTCGCCGATATCGCCGAAAACGTGTTCGGCCCGATTGGCCGGGATGTTGAGGGATTCACGGCCGTGCCCGACGAAATTTTGCCGGTTGGAGACGACCGTGCAATAGGCCTCGGCTTCTACCGCGGCCAGACGGCGGCGGGGCCACTGGAAACCCGTTTCGCCCATCTCGCGACGGTCAACGGCAACCGCATCACGCATTTCGAGCAATTCACCGACACTCACGAATGGCGCACGGCCGTCGGCGGGTAGGCGGGGCCGTCACTTGAGATAAGGTTCCGACCGGATCCAGCGGCTGGCCATCCATTTGACTCCGCTCGTCACCGGCAGCCCGGCATGGATCATGCGTGGATCGGGTTCGCCCCCGGTGGCCGTGTTGCGGAACAATAGCATGTCCCCAACCCCGCCGCGCACGGTGATGCCAAGTTGAGGGAAGTGCGTTTCGCCACCCTGGAAATCGTCGTTGAGCCAGATGAGCGCGGTCAGCTCGCGTTTCACCGTGCCGCTTCCGGCGTCATGGTGCGGGCGATATTGCTGGCCAGGCGCGTAACGCAGGATTGTGAGCGGGTCGCCCCAGCCGGGCTCGGTGCCGCTCGCCGCCGCGATGCAGCGGTTGATCGCCTGCACGACAAGGTCTTCGGCAAGGTGTGGGAAACTACTGGTATCGGCGTCCCGGATGCCGTCGATGACGCCTTGGCCGGTCGTCTCATCGATGACCATGGCGCGCTCCATCCACGGCGTGCCAAGCAACATCAGGTAGCGGCACTCGGCGGCGCTGAAGAGGCCGGCGAACAAAGCGATGTAGGGGTCCGGCGAAAGAATCTTGGGCGCGATTCCGGCTAGCTTCTTGTCGCAAGTGACGTGATCCAGAAAAGCGAGCTGGACACCCGCGAACCTGTCCTCGCTTGCCAGCGTCTTCAGCATTGCCTTGGCCGCATCCAAATCGGGTGCACGGCCGATCCCGGCGGCGGTCAGATAAACCCAGGCGCGGCGGCCATCCTGGTGCCCGAGGCGCGCGGCCTGTTCAACCGCGCGATAAGCAGCTTGGGCGTCTGGCGCGCACCCGATTCCCAGTAACCGTTGTTCGGCGAGGGTCATGGCCGCATCACCGTCGACGCGGGCGCGTTGCTCGAGATCGGCGATCGCATCCATCGCCGGCTGTCTGCCCCGCGCTTCCCTTTTTGTCACCCCGCGGCGGGCAAGCACGATTGCCGGTTGAACCGAAGCGGCGATGACGGGTTGAGCCGGCGAACAGGGAGGAAATCCAATGCCCATGTCCGAGACGCCCCTCGCCGAGCGCATCGCCCGAGTCCTTGCCGGCGCCGCCTTTAGCAGCAATGCGGAGGGTAGCGATCCATCGGCCGCCAAAAAGATCGACGTCGTGTGGAAGGAACATCTGAACCAGGCGCTCGCCGTGCTGCACACCATGCGTGAGCCGGATCATCTGATGGCGGAGGCCGGCGACCCGGACGTCTGGACGCGCATGGTCGAAGCGGCCATTGCCGACGCGGAATAGGCCTCTAGCCTTCTATCTTCGAGAAATCCGCGACCTGGTGCACGGCGTCACGAAAGCGCGCCAGCAGGTTGAGCCGCCGCGCCCGCGCGTCCTTGTCTGGATCATTGACCGTGACCTTGTCGAAGAAGGCGTCGATCGGACCGCGCAAAGTTGCCAGCGCCGCCATCGCCGCGGTAAAGTCGTCCGCCTCCACAGATGCCTTCGCCCTGGGCTCGGCAACGTCCAGGGCCGCGACCAGCGCCTTCTCCTCGTCAGGCGCATCGTCAGGCGCGCTCGATCCGGTGGCCATCTCCGCCACCGCCTCGGCAATCGCCGGCTCTTCGACCAGCACCAGCGGGTCTTCCTCGCCAGTCTGCGGAATGCCCTGCTCGCCCTTGCCCGCCATCACCCGCGGCAGGTCCCAATTTTCCTTCTTTAAAATGTTCGCGGCGCGCTTGTAGCCGGCAAGCAGGTCGCGCCCTTCCCCGGTTTCAACGAAGGCTTGCAGCGCTCTCACCCGGGCGAGCAGACGGACCAGATCGTCCTCGCCGCCAAGCGTGAACACGGCGTCGATCAGATCATGCCGGATGCCCGCCTCCCGCTGTTGGACTTTCAGGCGATCGGCGAAGAATGCCGAGAGGTCTTTGCCAAGGTTCGCCAGTCCGTTCCTCGCCGGGTCGAACATGTCGTTCCACGCCTCGACAGCGCTTGAAATCCCGAACCGCAATCCGTTCTCGATTTGCATCGCAATGATTCCGAGACCCGCGCGGCGCAGCGCGAAGGGGTCCTTGGAACCCGACGGGCGCTCATTAATCGCGAAGAAACAGACGAGGCTGTCGATCTTGTCCGCCATCGCCAAAGCCACCGTAACCAGCGCCGTCGGCACGGCGTCCCCCTGCCCGACCGGCTTGTAATGGTCGCGGATGGCGTCGGCGACGGCCTTGGGCTCGCCTTGGCGCTCGGCGATATAGCCCCCGATGACGCCTTGCAGCTCGGGGAACTCACCGACCATGCCGGTGACGAGGTCGGCCTTCGCAAGCCGCGCGGCGCGTTCGGCCTGGTCGGCGTCCGCGCCTTTCACCACGCCTTCCTCGACCAGCCAGCGCGCCAGCTTCGCCACGCGCTCGACCTTGTCGGCGACGGTGCCGAGCTTTTCGTGGAAGACGATGCCGGAGAGCTTCTTGGCCTGCTCCTCCAGCGGCACCTTCAAGTCCTGCTCCCAGAAGAAGCGGGCGTCGGACAGGCGCGCGGCGAGCACGCGCTTGTTGCCCTCGACGATCGCCGCGCCGCCGTCGTTGGCGTCGATGTTGGCAACGCAGACGAAGGCCGGCGCCAGCATCCCTGCCTCGTCGGTGCAGGCGAAATATTTCTGGTTGGTGCGCATGGTGAGGACAATCACCTCGCGCGGCACGTCGAGGAAATCGCTGTCGAAGCGGCCCAGCAATGGCACCGGCCACTCCGTCAGCCCGGCGTTCTCGACCACCAGCCCCTCGTCGGCGACGAGCTTGAGGCCGGCGCCCTTCGCCGCCGCCTCGGCGCCCTCGCGAACCAGGGCTTCCCGCTCCTCATGGTCGACGATGACATGGCAGGCGCGCAATTTCTCGGCATAATCGCTGCACGATCCGATGGTGATCGGTCCCGGATGATGGAACCGGTGGCCGACCGTCGCGGCACCGGCGGCAATACCGTCGACCTCGACCGGCACGATTTCCTCGCCAAGCAGGGCAATGATGCCATGCAGTGGCCGCACCCAGCGCAGGCTCCCCCCTCCCCAGCGCATCGATTTCGGCCAGGGGAAGTCGCGGACGATGCCCTCGACCGCCTCGGCGAGCACTTCACCGGCGGCGCGGCCGGGCCGGTCGATGCGCGCAAACAGCACGCCGTCTCGGTCCTCCAATTGCTCGCGGGTGACGCCGGTCTTCTTCAGGAAGCCGGCCAGCGCCTGCTCCGGCGCATTGGCACGCGGCCCTTTGATCTCCTCGCTGACCGCCTCCGTCGCTTCCGGCAGGCCGCGCGCGATCAGCACCAGGCGCCGCGGCGTCGAGAAGGTCTCGATGCCTTCCGTCGCCAGCCCGGCCTTCTGCAGCGCTTCGGCGAACAGCCGCGCCAGGTCGGCGCGTGCCCGCGCCTGCATCCGCGCCGGGATTTCCTCGGACAATAGCTCGAGCAGGAAATCCTTGCTCACGCGGCGTAGCCCTTGGCGTCCATCCACGCCCCGCAGGCGCCCTTGGCCAGGTCGCGGACGCGGCCGATATAGGCCTGGCGCTCGGCGACG
>Ga0307505_10002146_pt1 | contig 14179 bp, 9 predicted proteins | sample 23_S_MG_FD_202183 | JGI IMG/M metagenome (GOLD analysis project Ga0307505, IMG submission 202183) | Soil microbial communities from Populus trichocarpa stands in riparian zone in the Pacific Northwest, United States - 23_S | ecosystem: Environmental > Terrestrial > Soil > Riparian zone > Trees...
ACCTGCGCCTACTGGCGGCCGGGCCATTCGAAGGCGGAGGCATAGGCAGACCCACAGGGTGGTTCGCGATTCATCCCATCGTTTCTCATCTGAACGATCCGGCGGCACGCCGGGGGCTGCGCTAACCTTGAAGAACAAATCGACTTCACCACAGAGACACGGAGAACACAGAGGATGATGGGACTCTAGGGGCTCGGCCCACACGGCCGCGACTCCTGTCCCCGGCGAGAGTCGACGTCGACGAGTCGATCCACATTTCGTCGGCATCCTCTCTGTGCTCTCCGTGTCTCTGTGGTGAGGCTCTTTTTCCTTTAAGACTAACCAAGTCCTGCGAACCCGGGCTCACGCTCCGACGTTCACCCAAACCGTCTTCAGCTGCGTGTACAACTCCAGCGCCGCTTTGCCCATCTCGCGGCCGAAACCGCTCTGCTTGTAGCCGCCGAACGGCGCCGCCGCGTCGAACTGGTTGTAGCAGTTGATCCACACCGTGCCGGCCTTGAGCATGCGCGCGGCGCGATGGGCCTTTTGGATGTCGCGCGTCCAAACCGCGGCCGCCAACCCGTACGTCGTGTCGTTGCCCACTCGGAGAATGTCCTCCGGATCCTTGAACGGCACGGCGCACACCACCGGTCCGAAGATCTCCTCGCGCAGCACCTTCATCTCGGGCTGTACGTCGGTGAACACCGTCGGCGACACGAAGTAGCCGCGGTCGAAGCGCTCCGGACGGCCGCCGCCGGTCGCCACCGTCGCACCCTCCTCGCGGCCAGCGGTGAGAAAGCCGTTGACCCGATCGAACTGCTCGCTCGACACCAGAGGGCCCATCTGCGTCTGCGGATCCATGCCCGGGCCCAGCGTGATCTTCTCGGAGTACTCGATCAACTTCGGCATCACCTTGTCGAACGCCTTTTGCTCGATGTACAGGCGCGAACCGGCGCAGCAGCATTGCCCGTGGTTGAAGTAGATCGCCGCCGCCGCGCCTTCCGCCGCGGCGTCGAGATCCGCGTCGGCGAAGACGATGTTCGGCGACTTGCCGCCGAGCTCCAGCGACACCCGCTTCAACGTGCCCGAGGCGGCGCTCATGATCGACTTGCCGACCTCGGTCGAGCCGGTGAAGGCGACCTTGTCCACACCGGGGTGCACGGTGATCGGCGCGCCCGCGGTCTCGCCGAAGCCGGTGACGATATTGACGACCCCGGCGGGGATGCCGGCGTCTTCCAGCAGCTCGCCGAAGCGCAGCGCCGACAACGGCGTCTGCTCGGCCGGTTTCAGCACCACCGTGTTGCCGCAAGCCAGAGCGGCGCCGAGCTTCCACGCCAGCATGAGCAGCGGAAAGTTCCACGGAATGATCTGCCCGACCACGCCCACCGGCTCGCGCAGCGTGTAGGTCAACATTCCCGGCACCGATACCGGGATGGTCTCGCCCTCGACCTTGGTCGCCCAACCCGCGTAGTAGCGGAAGTGGTCCACCACCAGCGGGATGTCCGCCGCGCGCGCCACGGCGAGCGGCTTGCCGTTGTCGAGCGTTTCGAGTTGCGCGAACTCCTCGGCGTGCTCCTCGATGAGGTCGGCCAGCTTCCACAGCGCGCGACCTCGCTGCGACGCAGTCATCGCCGGCCACGCTCCGCTCTCGAATGCGCGGCGCGCCGCGCGCACCGCGCGGTCGACGTCTTCGGCGTCGCCGTCCGGCACCTCGGCGAGGGCCTTCTCCGTCGCCGGATCCACGGTGGTAAACGTCTTGCCGGACGCCGCATCGACCCATTGGCCACCGATCAGCATCTTCCGGCGCCGGCCGAGAAACTCGTTCACCGCGGGCGCGATGTTCGCATGTGCCGTTGCAGCGTCGTGCATCGCCGTACCTCCAAGTCGCAGCGGGACACACATCGGTGAAGCGCGTCGCGCTCGAACGTGACGAGAGTTGCGTTGACGGAAACCGGATAGGGTCGCTTTCGAGCCGGTATAGTCGCGCCCGCGATCACCGGTCAATGGGTGCTGTAGGTGCTGTCCTTCGGACAGCACCAGCTGTCAGCTCTCAGCCGTCAGCGGTCGGCCCGCTCGCTTCGCGAGGGCGCGTCCACCTCGAGTACGGCGTTGTTGCGCCACAGCGCGCCGGCGGCGAGCGGTGCGAGGGCCGGCAGGTACGGGGGCGTGAGGGCGAACCACTGCGCGATTCCGCCGGCGCTGGGGTGGCCGCGCCACACCGCGAATGCCGCCGCGTACAATACCGCGACCGACACCAGCCAGACGGCTTTTACCCGGGGCACGGCGAGGGCCGGAAACGTCCCGATCAACGCGGCGCCGCAGAAGGCGGCGGAATGGAAAGCGAATAGCACGGCAAAGTAGTTCGACACTCCCTGCCCGGCCGTCATCGGACTACCGGTCGCGAACTCGATGACGCCGCCGATCGACAAGACGCCGGAGCCGAGAAAAATCAAGGACAGCCAGGCGCGCGATTGCGGTAGCGCCCGCGCTACGAACACGCCGGAATCGTCGGGATGTGGGGCGGTCTCCATCGACCGCGCAGTCTTGCCCGAATGCCCGGTGAAGTCCACGCGGCCGCGCCCGAAGGAACTGCCCACATTTGTCCCGACGCCCTGACCTACCGATCATGTCGAGTGCGAGCGGAGCGAGCGTATCGAGACACGCCGCATGTAGGGCGTGGCCTCTCGATACACCGGCCCTTCGGGCCGGCACTCGATGCGAACGGTGAGGATCGCCCGACTGGGCAGATTGGGCCGGTACCCGCCCGAATCATGCGCTGGCGCAATAAACACGCGGAACGAAGCGCCACATACGATAGCGCGGACCTCTGTTTCACCGCCGCGCCGCGATTTTCAATTAGGCGCATCGCACCACATCTGCTAACGACGAGATCTACCGCATCGACTCAGGGAGGGTTTGCCCATGGGAACGACCGCGCGTACCACGGCCGCACTCTGTTTCACTCTCGCGTTCGCCGCAGTTCAGGCGGAAGCCGCGACCACCTACTCGCCGCCGGTGCGCAGCAGCGACGGCGACGTGCTCGGCTGCATCGTGCAGAACCTGCGCGGCGAAGATGTCGCGGTGAGCGCCGAGCTCAACAGCGGATTCGACAGCGTCGTCGAGTCGGCCACACTCGAGATCCCGAGCGGACAGGTGCGCTCGATCGTCTTCACGACGACGCAGGTGTTCGGAGCCTACTGCGTGTTCACCTTCGATGGCCTCGCCGAGAGCGTGCGCGGGTTCGCCCAGCTCGTCGACATCGGCGGCAGCAACACCCGCCTGCTCTACCCCGCCAGCGAGGCGCGCGGGAGATCCACCGACGAGGAAGAGAGCGTCTCGCCTCCGGTGCGCAGTAGCCAGGGCGACGTTCTGTCGTGTATCGCGCAGAACCTGAGCGACGATACTGTCGAGATCGAGGCCGAGATCCGCAGTAGCCAGGGCGCCGTCGTCACCAGCGGCACCCTCAACGTCGCGTCGGGGCGCGTCCAGACCGTGGCCTTCACGTCGAGCTCGGTGTTCGGGGCGTACTGCCGATTCCGCTTCGAAGCGAGCCCGGAGCGGGTGCGCGGATACGTGCAGCTCATGGACATCGGCGGCAGCAACACCCGCCTGCTCTACCCCGCCTCCGACATTTCGCTCGGCCGCACGATCGACGACGCGCGCATCGTCTCGCCGCCGGTGCGCAGCAGCGACGGCGACGTGCTCGCGTGTTGGGTTCAGAACCTGGGCGATGAAGCGGTGGAGGTCGACGCCGAGATCAACAACGGACTCGGTACCATCGTCGCCAGCGGCACGCAGTCGATCCCCGCCGGCTGGGTGCAGTCGGTCGCCAGCACCACCTCAGGAGTCTTCGGCGCATACTGCGACTTCGAGTTCGACGGCAACCCGTCGACGCTGCGGGGGTACGCGCAACTCTACGACCTCGGTGGCAGCAACACCCGCCTGCTGTACCCGGCGGGAGAACCGGACCGACACATCGACACCTTCAGCGGGCCCATTTCTTCCCTGCCGCTGCTCGCGTCGACCGGCGGCGCCGTTCTGTCCGGGAGCACGACCGTCGTGCCGCCGCTGCAATCGCCACCGGTGCGCAGCAGCGACGGCGACGTGCTCTCCTGCATCGTGCAGAACCTGAGCGACGAATCCGTCGATGTCGAGGCGCGTATCGACAACGGGCTCGACACCATTGTCACCTCCGGGGACCTGACGGTCCTGCCCGGCCGCGTTCTGACCGTCGCCTTCACGACTACGCCGGTGTTCGGCGCGTTCTGCCAGTTCGACCTCGGCACCCGCGTGTCCAACGTGCGCGGCTTCGCCCAGCTCATGGACATCGGCGGCAGCAACACCCGCCTGCTCTACGGCGCGTCGGCGCCGCTCGTCGTAGAGCTCGTGCCGACGCCGACGCCGAGCAACACCGCAACCGTGGACCCGACCATCTCGGTCACACCGGCGTCACCAACGCCGACCGCCACCGCCGACCCAACGACTTCGGCGACGCCGTCGGAGTGTGTCGGCGACTGCGACGGCAACGGCTCGGTGTCGATCAGCGAGTTGGTGACGATGGTCAACATCGCCCTCGGCAACCGGCCACTCGCCGACTGCCTTGCCGGCGACCGCGACGGCAACGGCAGTATCGTCATCGCCGAACTGATCGCGGCGGTGAACAACGCGCTCAACGGCTGCCCGTGAGAAGTTCAGTTTTCAGTTCTCAGTGTTCAGTTTTCAGTGGTCAGTGTTCAGTGTTCAGTCTCGACTGGGAAACTACTTGAAGAGATCTTTCGCAGGACGCTGGACGGGTTCGCGCAGTTGAAGCCACGGGGGACAAAGGCGTGTCACGCGAGGCCGGCGAGAGGCCAAGGTAGCGCGCGAAGTCCCGCCGGGCGGCGTCGTCTGGGCCGCGGCGCTGCCGCTGGCGGGCCTCAACGAGTCAGGCCGGTCAAGAACGTCCGCAGCACGGGATCGCCACACTCGCGGTAGTGCCGATCCTCGCAATGGCGAAAGAATCCGGCGCGCTCCGACTTGGAGACGTGCAGGCCAGCCTTGGCGAAGATCGCGGCGACGTCGGCGTCCTTGAGCGCGAAGGCGACGCGTACCTTCTTGAGGATCACGTTGTTGGTCACCACTGTCTCGATCGCGGCCGGGGGGCGCCCCTCTTCCTGGCCGCGCTTGTAGATCACCAGTCCGTTCAGGAAGTGCGCCATCACCTCGTGCGGGCAGGGCACACTACCCTCCTCGTCGTCTCGCGTGAGGTACGATGCCATAGCGGACAGGTCGGCGTCACCGCCGCCCAGGTGCAAGATCTCGATGAGCGTCGCGTCGCTCGCGTGAAGGAGGGACGCGACGCTCCGCAGCGCGTCGTTGTGAGTCACCGAATGCCGACTTAGTCAGGGCCGTGCGGTGCTGTCAACGCGTGCTCGGGGGGTTGACGCCGGCACCGACGCAGGTCAAGGGCTGCGCATGAACTCGGCATCGATCGCGCTGTTCGACGTCGCCCTCGCAGCGCGCTCGGCTTTGCTCGATGCGCGTCACGAGTCGGCGGTACGGCTCTTCAACGGCTTCGTCGAGGGGTTGCCGAACCTGGTGGTCGACCTCTGCGGCACGACTCTGGTGCTGCACGACTACGCCGCGGGCGAAGAGGGCGACGAGCCGCTCGCTCGGGAAGCGACCGACCACATTGCCCGAAAGTTCCCCTGGATCACCTGCGCGGTGTGGAAGCGGCGCCACGCACGGTCGCTCGCGCTACGCAACGGCACGCTGCTGCTGGGCGACGAGCGGCAGCTAACCCGCAAGGTGCGCGAAGGCGGCGTCTGGTACGCGCTCGCGACCACCCACTATCGCGATGTCGGCTTCTACCCCGACACCCGGCCGCTGCGGGCTTGGGCAAGGGCCGGTCTCGCGGGCAAGCGAGTGTTCAACACGTTCGCGCACACCGGCAGCCTCGGGGTAGCGGCGCGCGCCGCGGGAGCCCACGTCCTGCACACCGATCTCAGCCGCCGGTCGCTCAACGTCGGCAAGGATTCGTACGCGCTCAACGGTTGGCCGATTGACAAGCGCGACTTCCGCGCCGGCGACTTCTTCAATGTGGTGGGCCAGCTCAAGCGCGACGAGCAGCTGTTCGACTGCGTGTTCATCGACCCACCCTTCTTCTCGGTCACCGCCAGGGGCCGGGTCGACCTGCAGGCGAACGCGCGGCAGGTGCTCAACCGAGTGCGGCCGTTGATCGCCGATGGCGGCACGCTGGCCTTCGTCAACAACGCCGCGTTCCTATCGGGCGCGGAACACATGGCATCGCTCGAAGCCCTCTGCGGCGATGGCTACCTCTCATTGGAGCAGATCGTCCCCACGCCGGAGGACACCGCCGGGTTCGCGGCTACCCGTGTCGGCACACTCGCCATCGACCCGTCACCCTTCAACCACTCGACTAAAATGGTCATCTTGCGCGTGAAGCGGAAAGACGGGCGCCCTGCCACCACCGGGGGTGGCGCGGGTTCGCCGAAGGCGGCGCGGAAGAAGAAGCCAAGAGAAGGTCGCGCGCGAAGTAAAAGCCGGAAACCGCAAGGAGCCTCTGCGCGTGTGGCGAGGAAACGTATTCATACAGCCGGATAGCTCTCGCGCGCGACCGGCTACGCCGAGATGACCTGGACCGTGAGCAAGTGAAGGGCTTTTGTCTCCGCGCCCACGCGGCGACGACGGAGCCACGTTCGTCGCGGGACGGCGCAATTCCCAGAGAGCGTCCCGGCCCGCGCCGCCCAATTACCTGCTAGACGTTCGCTTTCTTCTGCAAGCTGTAGGCGGTCGATCAGCGGCAAAGCGGGCCGGCGGACTCGATTCGCCGTCGCGGTCAATAAAGGGTGCTGCTCAAGGAGAACAGCCACTCAAGGCGTTGCGCACCGCTCCGACCAACTCGTTGACCGCCACGCTACCGTCGCGATTGGCGTCGAAGGCGGGGCAGGCGGAGACCGGTTGCCGGTCGAGCGCTACATTGACGCCGAGCACCAGCTCGTTGACCGCCACCGTGCCGTTGCCGTTGCAGTCGCCGGCGCAAGCCTGACCGACCGCGGTCGGGGTCGGGGTCGGCCCGCCGGGGGTGATGGTCGGTGTGGCGGTGCCAAACGGCGTCAAGCAGGTGTCGTTCGCCTCGTCGCAGGTGTCGTCTTCGGCGCAAGGCGTCGGCAGCGTGATGCAGAGGCCGCCCGTGCGGCTGCATTGGACCTGGCCGTTGCAGAAGAGATTGTCGTCGTCGCAGATGCACGTGGTCTCGTCGCAGGTGGCGCCGGCGGTGGGAGGGTGGTCGCAACTGCCGCCGGCGGCGCATGCGTCAACGGTGCAGAGATTGCCGTCGTCGGCGCAGGCCGAGCCGGCCGATGCGGCGCGGCAGAAGCGGTCGCAGCAGGTGCCCCCGGCGCCGGTGGTCGCGCCCAGGTCACAGTCCTCGCCCGGGTCAAGCGTGCCGTTGCCGCACAGGTTCTCGAAGATCGCCGTAATGAACAGCCCGTCCTGTTCCTGGATGCGTTCGACGAAGCCCGGATACAAACACGCGTCGCAGCTCGTCGTGCTGCCGTTCTGGGCGCCGAACCGCGCCGAGACCTCGCAGGACTGGCTGATCGCTGTGGCCGAAACGAGGAACTCCAACACGTAGAGGCCGGAGGTCACGGTCTGGTCGCGGAACTGCAGCCGGACGCTGGCCTGACGGCTCACGCTGAGCCCGGCGGTGGTACCGTCGACGTCGATCGCGTCGCCGGGCAGGAGGATGTCGATCGGGAACGACTCGTCCGGCTCGCCGCGGCGGGTCAGCGTCGGGATGGCGATGTCGGCCTGACTCACCGTCCCGCTGCAGCCATCTTGGTCGGCGATGCGCAGTAGCCCGCCCTCCAAGGCGAAGTCGAGGCGCAGGTTGAAGCTGGCCGGGTGCTCGAGAATGAATCCGACGGCGAAGGACAGAATGCCTACCTCCGGTGCGACCAGCCCCGGGCCCGCGTCGGCGTTGACGTTCCACGCAGCACGCATGGTGACGATGCTCGGCTGGTCCGGGTGAGCGACCTGGCCTGACGCGTCGATGGTCGTGGAGGCCGAGTCCCTCGTCGACTGGCCGCTGAGGATTCCACCACCCGCCTCGGTGAACGTGAACTGCGCCGCGGCCATCCCCGCCTGTCCGAAGAGGCAGATGAGCCACGCAGCCCGCGCTACTCGTCGCCGGATCGCGATCATCGTCCCGCCGCTTGTCGATTCAGGTGCATTCCCCTCAACCGTACGCAAGCGCGATGCCATGCGTCGTGGGCCGAGCGCCGCAGCCGCACGCGGCACTCGCGGGAAAGCGATGCACTCGCGGCGCGCATCGGCCGCCCAGAAAACAGGCAGTCGCGCGCCGGCGCCTCGCCGGCCAGCCCGAAATGGGCAGGGTCCATGACCAGACGCAGTCTGGCTACAAAATCGACGAAGACGGCTTCGCCGGGGATGATGACGACGACGCTAACCCCCTGGAATCCGGGCAAGATGAAGAGTGGTCGCACGTGGATTCGAACCACGGACCTCCTGCATGTGAGGCGGGTGCAATAGCTCGACTACCGTGCGCCGTGGACGCCGGCGGCCCGACTCGCTATGCGTGCGGCCATGACTGAACGCCGGCGCAAGTTCTGGGGCTGGGGGTGGGAGGGCGAAGGTCCTACCGCCGAGCAGCAGGGGAAGATCGCGGAGATCCTCGAGCAGCGGTTCGCCATGCGCGACATCGACGTGCTGCAACCTCCCACTCTCGACGAACTGTCGCTGCCCGACTGCCGCGTCACGCCGCCCGAGTCCCTCGCCGCCATCTGCTCGGCGTCCACCTACGACCGAGCGGGCCACACCTACGGCAAGTCGTTTCGCGACATCGTGCGCGCGTTCCGCCGCAGCTACGACCATCCGCCCGATCTCGTCGCCTTCCCGCGCGACGAACAGCAGATCATCGACCTCCTCGACTGGTGCGGCCGCGAGGACATCGTCGCGATTCCCTACGGCGGCGGCTCCAGCGTCGTCGGCGGCACCGAACCACCCGCCAACGAGTACCGCCCCGTCGTGTCGATCGACCTCGGCGGGCTCGACCGGGTGCTCGAGGTCGATCACACCTCTCGCGCGGCGCGGATCCAGGCCGGCGTCTACGGCCCCGCCCTCGAAGACCAACTCCGCCCGCACGGCTACACGTTGCGGCACTTTCCGCAGTCGTTCGAGTTCTCGACCCTGGGCGGCTGGATCGCCACCCGCTCGGGCGGCCACTTCGCCACCCTCTACACCCACATCGACGACTTCGTGGAGTCGCTGCGGGTGGTGACACCCACCGGAACCCTGCAGTCTCGGCGCCTGCCGGGCTCCGGCGCGGGTCCCAGCCCGGACCGCTTGTTCATCGGCTCGGAAGGCGTGCTCGGAATCGTCACAGAGGCTTGGATGAGACTCCAGGATCGCCCGTGTTTTCGGGCGAGTACGGCGGCAACCTTCAAGTCGTTTACAGATGGGGCGGAAGCGGTGCGGGCGATCTCCCAGGCCGGTCTGTACCCGTCGAACTGTCGACTCCTCGACGCCGGCGAGGCTCAGACAGCCGGCGCTGGAGACGGGTCGTGCGCGGTGTTGCTGCTCGCCTTCGAGTCGGCCGACCACCGGCTCGACCCGTGGATGCAGCGCGCCGTCGAATGCTGCCGCGACCACGGCGGCAGCGTCCCCGACGATGCCGTGGCGACGGTCGAGACCGGCGAGGGCGCGCGCGGCGGCGCGGCCGGCGCCTGGCGCAGCACCTTCGTCGGCGCGCCTTACCTACGCGACGCGCTGGTCGCGATGGGGATGATCACCGAGACCTTCGAGACCGCGATCACGTGGGACCGCTTCCCCGCATTTCACGCAGCAGTGACCGCCGCCACCCGTGCCGCGGTCAAAGAGATCTGCGGCGGCGGTAGTGTCACTTGCCGGTTCACGCACGCGTACCCCGATGGACCCGCGCCCTACTACTCGGTCATCGCGCCGAGTCGCGCCGGGTCGCAACTGGAGCAATGGGCCGAGATCAAACGCGCAGCCGCGGCGGCGATCATCGACAACGGCGGCACGATCACCCACCACCACGCCGTCGGTCGCGATCACCGCCCGTGGTACGACCAACAGCGGCCGGAGGTATTCGCGCGCGTCCTCACCGCCGCCAAGCGGGAACTCGACCCCGGCAACATTCTCAACCCGGGCGTGCTGATCGGCTGACGAATCGCGCTTCCAGCCGTTTACGGGGTGGGACGATCGACCGGGAAGAAACGCCCCTCGGATCGAGCGAGCACCTCGCCGTTGCGCTCGACGGTGGCGGCGATGATCCAGTAGTGGGCGCGTCGTTCGCGCGGCCGGGCGACGATGACCAGGGGCTGTTCCACGGGACACGGTCGTTCGTAGCGCACAGACAGTTCGCCGGTGACGACGTGCTCGCCCTCCAGATGGTACGCCGCCGCGCAGCTGACCTCGTCGAGGATGGCGGCGATGATGCCACCGTGCGCCACCTGAGGGGCGCCGTGGAAGTGATCGGGGACGGTGTAGCGGCAGACCACCGAGTCGCCGCGGCGGAAGAACCGGAGATGCAGGCCGTGGGGATTGTCGCGGGAACAGCCAAAACAGCCGCTGCTCTCATCGGCGAACAGAAGCTCCTGTTCGTTGGCAGTGTCAGACATGCCGGCACAGTAACGTAGAAACACGGGCCTGGGGAGTGGGAGCAGTGCGGGTAGCGCCTCATTTTCGAGTCCGCGACTCCGCCCACATCTCGGGAGATCGCCGCCCCCGCGATTGCAAGGATTTGCGGGATGGGTACTCTTGCGGCGATCAGCGCGCGGCGTTAGCGACCAGCGGCATACCATTCACCCCGGATTTTTCATCAATGAAAGCGAAAACGCCAAATGTGCGTCAGGTCGAGGCGCGAGGGATGAGCAACGCAGGCATGGTAGACACTATGTCGAGGAGCGGAGAGCCAGCACGGCCAGCGATGGCGTGCCGTTGGCGCTTGCAGCCGGATGTTCATGAAAATTCCGGGTTGAGAAGGGGCAAGCGAATGATCCAGTGGAAGCGGCGGGCGGCGCGCCGCGCGGTAGGCATCCAGATTCTGATAGCGGCCCTTCTGGCGGGGTCGGGCCACGCCGAACCGAACGCCGAGATCGACTTTGACGCCGTCACCGAGCGAGCGCGGACACTGGCGACCTCGTCGTTCGAAGAGCCGGTCAGGATTCCAGACTGGCTTCTCGAGATCTCGTACGATCAGTGGCGCGACATACGATTCAAGCCGGACGCATCACTCTGGCGCAGCGCCTCGTCGCAATTCGAGGTGCAGCTCTTCCACCCTGGCCTCTTCTACGATCGCGCCGTGCCGATCAGCGTCATCGATGCCGAGGGGGCTCATCCCGTCGAGTTCTCGCCAGGTCTGTTCAACTACGGGGACAACAACTTCGGCAGCAGAGTGCCGGCCGACCTCGGTTTCGCCGGGTTGCGACTCCACTATCCGATCAACCGCGCCGACTACCGGGACGAGGTCATCGTCTTTCTCGGCGCCAGCTATTTCCGCGCCCTGGGCAAGGACATGGGATTCGGCATCTCGGCGCGCGGCCTGGCGGTCGACACCGCCCTCCCGTCCGGCGAGGAGTTCCCGTTCTTCAAGGAGTTGTGGCTGGTCCGTCCCAAGGCGAAGGCCAAGGCCGTCACCGTGCTGGCGCTACTCGACAGCCCGCGCATCACCGGCGCCCTCGAGTTCACGGTCACCCCCGGCACGCAGACCACCACCGACGTTCGCGCCGTCTTCTTTCCGCGCGCCGAGATCGAGAAGATCGGACTCGCGCCACTGACCAGCATGTTCCTGCGCGGCGAGAACTCGCTAGGCCCACGGGCAGACTATCGTCCCGAAGTGCACGACTCCGACGGTCTCGCCATCCAAGCCGGCGACGGCGAGTGGATATGGCGACCGCTCGAGAATCCCGAGGAGCTGCGGGCGATCGCCTTCTCCGTCACCAACCCCAGGGGATTCGGACTGTTCCAGCGCGATCGCGGGTTCGACAACTACCAGGATCTGGAGACACACCCGGAGAAACGGCCGGGGGTCTGGGTCGAGCCCAAAGGCGACTGGGGCCGGGGGCACATCGAGCTCATCGAGATTCCGACTCGCGACGACACCAACGACAACATCGTCGCGTTCTTCGTGCCCGAGCGCCCAGTGACCGCGAGCGAACCGATCTCGATCTCATACCGCTTGAGTTGGTTTGCCGACGACCCGAATCGACCGCCGGGCGGCCGCGTCGTCGCCACGCGACGAGACGCGGGCACGTTGGACGGAGTTCAGCGGTTCGTCATCGACTTTGCCGGCGCCGATCTGAAGGATCTTCCCGGGAAGACTTTGGTGCATGGCGACGTGACGGTCGGGACCGGAGACGGAGCGCAGGGCGAAGTCGTCGAGCAGCAGGTGATCAAGAACCCCGCGATCGGGGGCTGGCGTCTGATCTTCCAGGTGCGACCCCGCGGCAGGGATCCGATCGATCTGCGCGCCTTCCTCCAACTCGACCAGACGGTGCTGACCGAGACGTGGTCCTACGTCCTCGATCCATGACGTCAGTCGTCCCGCCGACCGGCGGACCCGCGCCGGCCGAAGACGCCGATCGGGACGCGCCGATCCTCGTGGCGCGCGCAAAGCTCTTTCGCAACTGGGAGGGCGCGTGCAAGCGGGCCGAGCGCTATCTGATCGCGCTCGGGTTCGACGGCGCGAACGCCGCCGAGATCGCGCGCGATGCGACGGTACTCGCGGCCGCGACCGACTCGGGCGACGGCGCCAACGCGTACGCGGAGGTGCTGGCGAACGTGCGCGCGACCGTGCAGCGGCGGCTGCCGCGCTACCGCGCCGTCAACCCCCAGGGGGACGGCTTTCCGCAGTGGCGGGTCAACGCGGCGCTCGCCGACGTCACCAGTGGTCCCGGCGAGCGCGGCGACGCGTCCGGACTGCGTTCGGGGCCGCCTCTGACGCGCCGGTCGATGCGCGCCAACCAGCTGCGCGGCCGGTCGTTGACCCGTGCGAACCCGCGCGACGACGCGTCGTCGGACAACGTCGCCGCACCGGAAACGGCGGCGGCGCATGCGACGCGTCGCCGCTGGGAGCGAGCGGCGGTGCGGCGCCGCATCTTGCTGGGCGCGCTGGTCGCCGTGCCCAGCGTCATCGCGGCGCGATTCATGATCGACGTCCTTCCGCAGCAGGGGGGCAACTGGCGCGAAATCGTCATCTCGGTCTTCTTCGGCGCCCTGTTCGGATGGATCTCGATCGGCTTCTGGACCGCGATGGCAGGCTTCGCGATCCTCGTCAGCCGGCGCGATCGGTACGCCGTTACCCGCGCTGCGGTCGGAACGGAGGAGTCCGCGACCGCCCGACCGCGCGGACGCACGGCGATCATCATGCCGATCTGCGAGGAGCCGGTGGACCGGGTCTTCGCCGGCCTGCGCGCGACCGACCGCTCGCTCGAACGAACAGGACGATCGTCCGAATTCGACATCTTCGTCCTCAGCGACACGGCCGACGCCGACCGCTGGGTCGATGAGGAGATGGCGTGGTTCGACTGGTGTCGCAGCGGCGGACTGGGTCGCGTCTTCTACCGTCGCCGCCGCATACGCATCGCGCGCAAGAGCGGAAACGTCGCCGAGTTCTGCCGCCGCTGGGGCGCGAACTACCGCTACATGATCGTCCTCGACGCCGACAGCGTCATGGCCGGCGAGACGCTGGTGCGGCTGGTCGACATGATGGAGTCCTTGCCCAATACGGCGGTGATCCAGACCGTCCCGGTGTCGGTCGGTCGGCTCAGCCTGTTCGGCCGCCTGCAGCAGTTTGCCAACCGGGTCTACGGTCCGATGTTCGCCACGGGCCTGCACTTCTGGCAGCTCGGCGACGGCCAGTACTGGGGCCACAACACGATCATCCGGGTCGCGCCGTTCATGGAACACTGCGCGCTGCCCAAGCTCCCGGGCAAGCCGCCGCTCGGCGGTGAGATCCTCAGCCACGATTTCGTCGAGGCGGCGCTGATGCGCCGTGGCGGCTGGGCGATCCACCTGGTGCCGGAACTGGACGGCAGCTACGAGGAGGGCCCGCCCTCGCTCACCGACCTGCTGGTCCGCGACCGCCGCTGGTGCCAGGGCAACCTGCAGCACGGCAAGGTGGTCGGCAGCGCCGGCCTGCACTGGATCAGCCGCA